>Ga0208220_1001019_pt1 | contig 11926 bp, 7 predicted proteins | sample NGESurdeep092012_9_FD_184484 | JGI IMG/M metagenome (GOLD analysis project Ga0208220, IMG submission 184484) | Arctic peat soil microbial communities from Barrow, Alaska - NGEE Surface sample F53-1 deep-092012 (SPAdes) | ecosystem: Environmental > Terrestrial > Soil > Wetlands > Peat ... | reverse complement strand
AGCGGTTCGAGCCCGCTTAGCTCCACCCAGGTCAGACACGGAATTCGAACGCTAAACCGATGAGCGATCGGCCTGCGAGGGGCATTTTGAGGGGCAAGATCCGCTCATTGATGGCTTCATGAGCAGGGATGACGCATAGTTGGGCAACTCTGCGAGGAAAATAGCGCCTTTGTGCTCGGTAAGAGGTCGGCCGGTGCTGGTGCTGCAGGCTTCCTGTTGGGCTCGAATATTCGATCGTGGCGCTGGCCTGCTTGTTCTCGTGGCGGGGCGGGCAGCCTGTTATGGAGCAATTTGGTGCTCGTGCGTCAGCCGCCGAGGACTTGCTCTCGGCGGATCTGGTGCTCGGCGAGGTTGATCTCCGGCGGGAGGGAGTGTGCTTGCGCAGGTGCCAGCTGGTCAAGCGCACGATGAGGTCGGGCGGTGTTGTAGTGCCGCAGGTACTCGGTCAGTGCCTCGCGCAGGTGGTGCTCGTTGACGATGACCAGCCGGTCGGGGACCTCGCGGCGCAAGGTGCCGATCATCCTTTCGCGGACGGCATTTGCTCTGGGCGCCTGCGGCGGGCTGGCGAGAATCCTGACGCCCGCTGCTGTGAACACGGCATCGAAGGAATCGGTGAACTGCCCTGCCCGATCCCTGATCAGGAACCTGACTGACGCCGGGCGCTGGCCGAGGTCCATCAGGAAGTTGCGCGCTGCTTGTGTGGTCCACGCGCCGTCAGGGTGCGCGGTGATGCCGGCCAGGTGGACCTGGCGGGTGTCATGCTCGATGACGATCAGCACGTAGATGCGCCGCAGGAGAACGGTATCGACATGCACGAAATCGGCCGCGGGGATGCCGCGGGCCTGGGCGGCGAGGAACTGCTTCCAGGTCGGGCCGGCGCGGCGGGGCGCGGGATCGATCCCGGCGTCGTGCAGGATCTGCCATACCGTCCGGCGATCTGGTGGCCGAGCCGGACGAGCTCGCCTTGCACGCGCCGGCGCCCCCACGTCGGATTCTCGATTGCGATGCGGATCACGAGTTTCCGGATCGCGGCGGCCGTCGACGGCCGTCCGGGGCGCCGTCGGCTTGTGTAGTCCCATTTGCGCGAGACCAGTCGCCGGTGCCAGGCGAGCAAGGTCGCCGGGGTCACCGCGAACGCCTCGCCCCACCGGCGGCGGGGGATCAGCCTCGACAGGGCCGCGAGCCACAGCCGGTCGGCGGGGCGGTACCGGACCCGGATGACCTGGCGGCGCAGCACCACGTTCTCGTGCCGGAGCACAAGGAGCTCGGCATCCTTGGACACCTCACGCCGCGCCAGCACTGCCAGGCAGCCGAGGAAGCAGCGCGCGAGCAGGTAGCCAACCGAGATGATCACTCAGTGATGGTCCCAGCCGACGTGAACGGCCGGGCCAGATCGTGTAATCGAGCCCCACAGGATGAGCACCAGGTCCGCCGGTGGACCTCCTGGTACCGGTGGGTCACCCTGGCCATGCTCGCCGCCGCCTTCCTCGCCATCGCCGCCGCCGCCGAGCACGCCCGCGGCCCGGCCCCGGCCGGCCAGGCCCCGCTGACCCGCAACGAGATCGCCCACCTGCTCGCCACCCTGACCAGCCCCGCACACCACGCCCGCCACCGGATGCACTGGTCCCGCTGGCGACGACGCCACCAGCACCGCGCCCGGACATGCCACTACCAGCGGCAATCCATGCGGCGATGAAGATCACGATCTACGGCTGCAGTACTAGGCATCACCAGTAACAAGAGTAGATGGCAACTAATGAGGGGCGATGGTCCGGCCGTGTTACTGGAGGGTCCTTAGCCGATTATTTGGTCAATGTTGCTGATGCGAATATTGAAGCGAGTGGCAAGCGAAAGAGGCTAGTGAGGAAAAGGCGTGACCCAAAGTGACTAGTTCCTGTTCTGGCTTAGGCATCACAGGAGTAGTCGGCTCGGATCATTCCGTAACTATCTATCGACTCCAGGGGCCGTTGCAGCCACAATGTCGGCATGTCTTTGTTATATCGTCTAAGCACTGCTTCTGAAATCCCGTCTAGAAATTGATCTTATGGCGTCGGTCACAGGGCAGAACCACGACTTCAGCTGCGGATCGCAGCGCTTTCCTAAGCGGGATACGTTGATGGCTCGTATATCCCACGTCAAGCGAGCAAAGGGATCCACTCCGCTCAGCCACCTTTTCAGCCAGGCCCTGGTATCCACGCAGGCGCTTGCCACCTCGCCGCAGGCCCGTGAGCGTTTCGCCGCAAAGGTGCGTAACCTGCCCAAGGGCCGAGACATCCAAGCAGATTTCGTGCCGAAGAAGGTGGTGCTCGCGATCTTGCTTAAGGACGGCGAAGACCTCACGCCCGACACGCTATTCCCATTCTCACAGGTCACCCTCGCCACTGCAGCGCGCGAACTGGAGTCCCGGTACCAGATCCCTATCGAGGTGATCGGCATTGAGGCAGACGCAAGGTGAGCACTCACATCTTGAGCGCCTCCTGCCTCGCCAAGCCGGGTGCCCGGAACTGTCGGCGGGGTCGCTTACTGTTGCCCCAGTCACGAGGACAACCGGAGCTCGCTATGGTTCGCTGGCGTTTCGATGGGCAGCCGTTGCTGCGGTACACCACCGTGCCCGAGGCGCCGGTGTACCGCGAGATCATGGAGATCTTCGCCGAGGCTGCGGCCGGCTACACGGGTAGGCTCTCTCCCGAGGAGGTCCATGCCGCGCTCTCGGTGAGCCTGGACCCGAGCGTTGATGACCCCGCCGACGATATGCCCAGCATCGCCGATGTTAGGAAGCGTCTTGAGCAACTGTGGCTGTGGGGAAACCTGTCACAGGATTATGACACCGCCCGGGCCACGAGCCTGGAGAGCTACGAGAGAACAGCCTACGTCTATGACCTCACGCCGGGCGGTGAAGCTGCCGTTGAGGCCCTTGCGGCCCTCAGTGAGGCACTCCGGCGGGTAGGCGGTCTTCAAACCGTTGCGCTCCGGCAGATTGAGGAGATGCTGGGCCAGCTCGTCAGCGCGCTCTGCGCACCGCAGCCCGATGGTGAGCGTATTTATGCGCTGTGCGAGGACCTGCACACGCGGTTCAAGAGCCTGACCGCCAACGCGGCGTTGTTCATGCAGAAGGTGAACCGGTTGCTGGCCGCGCCGGTCCTCGACGCTCAGGATTTCGCCTTGTTCAAGGCAGATACGATCGCTTACCTCAATGACTTCATCAGTGACCTGGACGTCCTGGCCGGTCATATTCGTGCGCGCCTGGATGCACTTGACCGGCTCGACGCCACGGTGCTTAAAACGGCGCTAAGGGCGGGGGAGGCAGCGGCCGGCCAGATTCTTCTGGACGGGGACGCGGACTCGTTAACGTGGGCGCGCCTGGCGGAGACGCACTTGGCGGGCCTGGCTGAATGGTTCCGTGGTGAGGCAGTCGCACGTACAGGTGCCGGGGCACTGTATGAGAAGGCACGTGCGGCCGTCCTTGGGATCACGCGCGCTGCTGAGCGCATCCGTGAATCGTCTTCTAGTCCGACGAGCCGCTCGGCTGATTTGCTGAATCTCGCAGCCCGATTCGAGGCGGCCGTCAGCGATGACGACGCACACCGACTCTGGCATGCAGCATTCGGCCTGTCGCCCGCCCGCCATTTGGGAATCGTTCTCGACGATGACACCGTGCCTGCCACAGCTAGCTGGTGGGAAAACCGCTCTGCGGTAGCCGTGTCGCGCCAACTCCGCGCAAGCGGTCACACTGACTACGTACGTAAGGCCAGGCAGGTTGCTGATCGTTCCGCAGCCAAGCAGGCGCTCGCAGCCTCCGCTCGTGCTGCCCAGCAGCAGGCCGCCCAGGCCGCAAGTGCCCTGACACGGTTGGGCGTCGTGAGCATCAGCGAGATTAACGTCCGGGTGGACGGCCCAGTCGATCCCGTCATGCTGCGGTTGCTTGCGTCGCTTCTCTACCGCGCGCTGCGAGGCCATCGGCGCCGCGATGGCACTCGCCACGCCATGAGTGTCGACGGCACCATGCAGATCGATGTCGCTGAGCCGCTACCGCTGCGCGCTGCGCGGCTGGACGCAACAACCGGCACCTGGACGCTCCCCGATTACCGCATATGCGTGGAATGGCGGGAGAACGCGCAGACTGCCGAGCGGGCTGCCGCAGAGGCGAGCCCACATGCGACCCCAGGCCAGGCACTCCGGGCTCAGCAGGAGACGCTATTGTGAATATAAACGCACAAGAGATTGCAGCGGTGCGGGCCAGGGCGATCCGAACACTGCTCGCCCGCCCGCTGCTCGACCGGCGTTCTGGTGCTGACTTTACTGAGATCGTCGCGCATGCCCAATGGCTCCAGCGATGGTTTGACGAAAAATGCGGCTGGGTCCTTGTGGTTGACGCCAGGCACGGATTTGCCCGTTTGCGCAAGGCCCCCGCACGCCCGAGCTCTCGTCGCGGAACCTGCACCAAGCGTTCTACTCCTCGCCCATTCACGCGCCGCCGGTACAGCCTGTTCGCTGTGATCGCAGCGGTGCTGTCCGACACCACCCGGCCGCAGATCAGCCTGCGTGATCTCGCTGAGCGAGTCCAGGCAGTCACCACGGACGCGGAAGGCATTACCCAGTTCACCGCCCGTCGGGATGAGCGGATCGCGCTGGTGGACGCGGTTACCCTCCTGGTCGACCTGGGCGTGCTGAGCGTCGTCGAAACACGCGGAGACTACGCCAACGACCAGGACGCGAACGCTCTCTATGACATCGATGATCGCCGACTCGGTCATCTGATTGCCGCCCCTTACCCGCCCAGCCTTGCCACCTCCGTCGAGCACCTGATGCACGAGAGCCGTTACGGCCCGTGGGCCCCACCGGAAGCCCTTAAATCGCTGCAGGCGGCCGATGCTGAAAGCGGAACTGATCACGTTGCAGGCAGGATGGGAGCTATCGAACGGACGCTGGCGCTCGCGGCCACCGGAACGCCCGCCGCCAGCCCGGAGCAGATGCGCCGCCGCGCGCGCCACCGCATCATGCGGACACTGCTCGACGATCCCGTGCTCTACCTCGGCTCTCTTGACGCTGCGGAGCGGACCTACCTGCAGCAGACCATCGGCGGGATAGGGAACTGGGCGGTTGAGGCCGGAATGGTGCTGGAGCGCAGGTCTGAAGGCTGGGCGCTGATCGATCCTGACGGCATCGCCACCGATGCGCGCTTCCCCGAGGGCAACGACCTCGTGAAGTTCGCGGCGCTGTTGCTGCTCAGCGCGCTGCAACCGAAGGCGGTTCCGGTCGGATCAGTACGCTACCCACGCCACAGTGCCGAACGGGTAATCGCCGGGCGCCTGCGGGCGAACCCAACGTGGGCGCGTGCTTACCAGACCACCGACGGCGCCGCCCAGCTAGCCTCAGCCGCGCTCAACTTGCTCGCCGACCTCGACCTCGCAACAGTTGATCAAGCCGGATTCACTCTGTTGCCTGCGGCCGGCCGTTACCGGCCTCAGGTCGCCGACATCGCATCTCCGTGCGGACCGGATGCTGAGGCGCCACCCGATACTGACGCTGGCCAGGGTGATCGCCCTGAACAGATTCTCATCCCCCCAATCAGAGACCGGGAGCACGACAGGTGACCACAGCGACGGCCCTGCCGATGGATGTTATCCTCGGCGTCCCCGAACCGATCCGGAGCCGATGGCAACCTCTGCGCGCGGGAATTCTCAACCTCTTCCTCTACGACGAGCAGGTCTTCGCGTTCCACAACGGTCGGTTGCTGCTGCGCGGAAACAACGGCACGGGCAAATCCATGGCGCTGGAGGTACTGCTGCCCTACCTGCTGGACGCTGAGCTCACCCCCTCCCGTCTGTCGACCTTCGGCGGACGCGACCGGAGCATGCACTTGTGGCTCATCGGCTTTGACAAGACGGGTGCCCGCACCAGCGAGCGCGGCTACACCTGGGTCGAGTTCGGCAGGCGCCTCCCCGATGGCAGGAACGAGTACTTCAGTGTCGGCGCAATGCTGGAGGGCACCCGAGACGGCCCCGTCAAGGCGCACTACTTCACCACCGCGGCGCGTATCGGCATCCATTTCTCAGTAGGCAAGCCCGGCATTGAACCGCTGAACGCCAAACTGCTGGGAGCAGCTCTCACCGAACAAGCAGTCCTCGGCCGACCCGGCCATCTCCACCCAGACGCCACCGGCCACCGAGCGGCCGTGAACGACACTCTCTACCGCTTGAGCGACGCCCGGTACGCCGCGCTGCGGCGCACACTGCTGCAACTGCGGCGGCCCAAGCTCTCGGACAAGCTTGACGAGAAAGGGCTCAGCAGCATCCTCCGGGACAGCCTCCCGCCAGTGTCTGACGTGATCGTGGAAGACCTCGCCGAAGGCTTCGAGCGGCTTGACCGTCACGCAGCCGCCGTAGCCGACTTGGAAGAAACCATCCGCAACCTTCGGCGGATCCGCGATGTCTACCGTCGCTATGCCCGCATCGCGAGCGCCGCACGTGCCGACGCTGTTGCGGCGGCTGAAACCGCGATTACCACCGTAGGCGAGAGGACCGCTGCGTCGTTGTCCGCCCGCAAGTCCGCAGAGTCCGCACTGACCGCCATTAAGACTCGCCAAGGCGAGATTGGCACAGAACTTGCCCGACTCCGTGGCCGGATTACCATGCTGACCAGACTCGAGGCTTATCAGAAGGGCCAGGACGTCGAGCCCTTGCGCGAGCTGGTGACCTCGCTGCGCACCAGCGCGGAACATGCCGCAGAAAGAGCTCAGGGAGCAGAGCAAGCCAGCAACACAGACGCCGCATCGGCCGCCCGGGCAATCGAAGCCGCCGTGACCGCCCGCGATAATCGCGCATACGAACGTGATCAGACCTCAGTCCGTGCTCGCGCGGCCCATACCCACGCGCTGGACGCGCAGCTCGCCACCGAGCTGGAAACTCTGACCGGAGCTGACATTCCCGATGACAGCACCACCGAACGGTTGCTCACGATCGCCCGGGCACTGATCACCCGTCTCGACGCTGAACTCGGCACGTGGTCGGTCGAGGTAAAGACTCTCGGCGCACTCAGTGGTGACGCCCAGAAACACGTAGCCACGCTTGAGACCGCGCGCAGCGAGACGAACCGTGCCCGCACCGAGGCCGATGAGGCCGAGGAAGCCCTCAACAAGCGACTAGAAGAAGACAGCGAGATCACCCTGGCCTGGGTCAGCGAACTGGGGCTATGGGCGAAACGCAGCGTACAGCTTCGCGCAGGCCAAGCCCCTCCGCTGCCGTGGGATCCGGCAACCGCGTTCGAACATGCACCGCGATGGGCCGCAGCGGCAGCAACCGCGCGGATTGCGGCCCTGGCTGCCGAGCAGAAAGACCATCTCGTCGCGGCAGGTGAACGCGACACTGCCGCTGGAGCCGCCGTCAGCGCTGCCGAGCGTGCAGACGAGATCGCCGACCTGCTCATGGCAGCAGGACATGCCGCAGCTGCGCACGTCGAAGCCATGACCGCCCACCGGGACGCCGTCCTTGCTTGGGCAGCCATGGCCCTCGAGCTATCCCGGGGAGAAGCCGCACCTGACCCGGAAACCTGGCCCCTGGAAGGCATCCATGAGGCCGCTGCCGATTGGGCGACCCGGGCCAGCACCACCCGCACTCGCGCGCTGCTGGTCGAACAGGCCGCCGTCGGCAGCGAGATCGAGCGGGTCTCCGGGGTGATCACACAAAAGTCGGCCACAGAGCGCCACCTCGCTGATGGTGGGCTACCCGAACCCATCGCCCCGCCTACCCGGCAAGCCGGCCGAGAAGGCCGGGCCGGTGCTCCTTTCTACATGCTGGTTGATTTCACCTCAAACATTAGCGAAACCGACCAGCTGGGTATTGAGGCAGCGGCCCTAGGCAGTGGGATCGCTGATGCCTGGCTCAGCCCAGACGGGCGATTGCTGTCCAGCGGAGACGGGGAGTTGCTGCTCGATTCACAGCTCGACGCATGGGCAGCACTACCGGCCACCCCTACCCTCGCCGACGTGCTCGTGGCCGACGAGCGGTGTGCGACCGCAGGTGTTCCGGCTGATGTCGTAACCTCAGTGCTCACCAGGGTGGCCTGCACCAGGTCAGCCCAGGCCTCCAGGTCCGAGACGCACCTGGTACTCGGCCGGGATGGATCCTGGCGGGCAGGCGTCCTCACTGGCGCACATCAGGTGGACGCTGTCACCCTCATCGGTGCCAGCAACCGGGAAACCGCCCGGTTGTCTGCGCTGGCTGAGATTCGCCGCCAACTGGAAGAGCAGCGTGACGAACTGCGCGAGCTTGAGAGCTGGGGCACCGAGATCACAGCATCGCTGACCCGCCTCGACAGTGAGCGAGCCAGCCTGCCCGGGAATGAAGAGGTCCGCCGACTACGCGGCGAAGCACAGGAGGCGGCTTCCGGCGCATCTCGTGCCGCCTCCGAGACCCAGGCCACTATTGCCCGCTCGGCGCTAAACCCGCAACCTGTCACCGAGCTAGATGAGGCGCTCTCCCGCGCCGAGGCATCTGATCTCATCGCGTCGATCGGGGTCCTGACCGCTGAAGTGCTCGCCGCCCCCTCCGTATCGGCACCTGCCGTGCAGATGCGGGCGCTTGCAGAGCAGGCGCGGGCACTTGCGGCCGCATGGACTACAGGAGCAGCAGCCTTGCGGGCCCGAGCTGGCGACTGCAGCATACTTTGCATGACAGTCGAGGATGAGCGCGCGGCAATACCCGATGCGACACCAGTCCGGGAAACCCGAGCAAACATCGCAGCCGCTACCGCGGACCTCGCCGGGATGCGCAGCCGGGTCGCGACCCGGGAGAAGGAGGAAGCATCAGCCCGGCAGCAATCCGAGATCAGTGGCGCCGCGCTGCGAACCGCATTGCTTGCGAATTCGCTGCCGGACGACTGCGACACGGGGGCACTTGCGGAGGAGGTAGGGCGCTACCGCTCCAGTGCTGGGCGCTGGTTGCGGGCCGGGATCGACGAACTGCGAACTGCGAGCGCAGCGCAGCTCGCTCAACGCCGCTCTATTGCGAGCGCAGAGACCGCCGGAAGCGAGCGTGCCGAAGCGGATCGCCAAGCTCAGCAGCTGCTGGAAAAGGAGACGGAACTGTCGACACTGGTCAGTGAATACGGCAGCGGCTACCAGCAGATTGTCACCGAACTGGAGCAGTTCGGCGGCGAGCGGGAGCGGCTCGAAAGCGAGGAAGCGGACCTTCGTACCCAGGAGACAACGCAGATCGCTGCACGCGCGACCGCGGAGGCGGCCCTAACCGGCCTTGAGCAGCAGCGTGTCGAGGCCGAAGACGCACGCACTGGTGCTACTGCGGCCTTTCTGGCCGCCCACCGGTTGAGCCTCATCGCGATAGCCGGGCTTCCTGACGCGCCTCCCCGTGGTGACACCGCTGAGAGTACGGCGGCACAGCCCGGGATCGTCACATCACTTGGCCTGCGAGCCGGACGCGACTGGGCCCGCGCGGTCCGCGAAGCTGTTGGTGACCGGGTGACGCGAGATGCCGTAGCGGTCGAGGCTGCTGCGAACCGTGTCAACGAGATCCGTTATCAACTGGAGCCGAATCTCGCAGGAAAGGTCAGCGTCCGGGACGAGCATCGTGACGGCCTGCTTGTCGTGCAAGCGAGCCGCGGTACGCATTCTCTCGCACTGTTGGACATGATCGCGGTGCTGGCGGATGAGCATGCCCGGGACCAGCAATTGTTGGCTCAGCATGAAGCCGAGTTGTTCCGCATGTTCCTCGCCGACACCACCCGCCGCGAGGTCACGACGAAGGTGCGAGATGCCCGCACCGCAATCAAATCAATGTCGGCACTCATATCCGGTCACCCAACCGGCAGCGGTATCCAGGTTCGCCTGAACTGGGTACCTGACGAGAAAAACGCTCCTGGCATGCAAGACATCGTGGCCCTTATGGCCAAGGACGCGCCGCTGGAGTCCGAACGGGCGAGACTTCAGCAATTCTTCCGGTCCCATCTTGCGACCGTGCGCGCCTCCCCCGACGCCGACTATAAGGTGCAGATGGGACGACTACTCGATTACCGGCAGTGGTGGCGTTTCATCATCAGCTTCAGGCGTAACCAAGATCAGCCCTACGAACCGCTAACAAGCAAGGCACACGGATCCTTGTCGGGTGGCGAAAAGGCAGTCTGCCTGCACTTGCCGCTGTTCGCTGCCGCAGCATCGTACTGCAACTCAGCCGGAATACGCTCAGTCGAGCCAGATGGGAGCCATATTCCTGGCTCGCCCAGGCTCATCTTGCTCGACGAGGTATTCGCAGGAGTCGACGAGGACAACCGTGGCGACCTCTTCGAACTGATCCGCACGCTAGACCTTGATATGGTGGCGACCAGCGAGAGCGAGCAGGGTTTCTACCGGCAACTGGACGGCCTGGCTGTCTACCATCTCATCAGCGCTGCCGACGCCATACTCGGCACTCGTACTTTGTGGGATGGCAGCGCCCCTCACAGGATGCTCGACCTCGGCCACGACATGGGCGCAGAAGGCGAACCGCGCGATGGACGCAAGGCGTGAGCATGCCTCACGGTCTGCCCGATGGTCGCCAAAGCCCTAGCGCTCTCCCTGTGGGGGAAATACTTGAGGATGAGGCAGTCCAGCGAATTAGGGAGGTGCTCGCCTCGCCCTCGTGGCGATGGCTCACCAGCACGGTACGTGCTGCCTGGGAGCAAGATTTGTCCCGTCAACGTGTGCGCGTGAATCTGTCGGCCCTGGGCGACACGGAAGCCGCCGCAATGGCCGATTTCCTTCGCTGGCCCACCCACCGTTCTGGAGTCACCACCATCAGCCTGATACGGCTGGACACCCTGCTGCGCGATAGTGGGTTGTCGACCGGGCTTGCGGCATGCCTGACGGCAGTGGGCGGGCCACTGCGTGACGAAGCAGGTCGGCGTCGTGCCGATAGGGCAGCCCTGCTCGTAGCGAGCGACCAGTTGTGGGCCGAAGCAGCAGCCCATCCGGCACTCTTGCGCCATCCACCGCTCGCGGCGTGGCTTGCAGACGAGCGTTGCGCCGGGCGTCTGCCAGCTGATGTTCCGGTGCGCCGCCAGGTCATGTTCGACGCACTGGCAGTACTCGGTGTCCTGCCAGATCCAGGTACAGGATTAGCCCGGCTCGCCAGCCGCATACTGGGCAATGCGCACGCGCTAGATGACGGTCCGGTACAAGCGACCGTATTGCGCGCTCTCGCCTGGCTCAGCGATCAGCGGCACGTCGCTGCTGGCTCCGCATACAGGCGCGCGCTGTGGGCAAGCGCAGGAGTCGCCCGCGACACTGTGTCATCGACCGTGCTAGTTCTCAACCTCACTCTGCCAGGCAGAGGACCAATGGTAACTGCACTCGCCGTCAATGCGGAGGCTGGTCTTCCGGCCAGGTTCACGCTCGGCCAAGTGCAGCATTACCTCGGCGATGAGCGGATTTCGGGTGTCTGTTCGCCTTCCAATGTGTTCATATGTGAGAACCCAAGTGTCGTGGAAGCCGCGGCAGATACCCTCGAGTCCCGGTCCGCGCCGCTGATCTGCGTAGAAGGCAGGCCAAGTGTCGCCGCCTGCCTGCTGATACAAGAAATGCAGAACGCGGGCGCCGTGCTTCGCTATCACGGCGACTTTGACTGGGCGGGACTCGCCATCGCCAAACCCCTCATCGGTACTGGCGCACTGCCGTGGCGCTTTGGTGCATCGGACTATCGAAACGGGCTAGCCCGCAATACTCGCTTGAAGCGTCTTTTCCCGCCCAGTTACCTCGTGGAGACGCCTTGGGATCATGGCCTCGCCGTCGAGATGTTGGAACACTGCATATCAGTAGAGGAAGAGGTGGTTACCGAAGACCTCCTATATGACCTTACTTGCGAGGAGGACTAGATCACTATAGATTTGCTGTCTGCCTTCGCTTTCACAGCCATTTGTTCCGCGCGGTTGTCCGGTT
>Ga0208220_1001018_pt1 | contig 11926 bp, 11 predicted proteins | sample NGESurdeep092012_9_FD_184484 | JGI IMG/M metagenome (GOLD analysis project Ga0208220, IMG submission 184484) | Arctic peat soil microbial communities from Barrow, Alaska - NGEE Surface sample F53-1 deep-092012 (SPAdes) | ecosystem: Environmental > Terrestrial > Soil > Wetlands > Peat ... | reverse complement strand
CGCGGCCACCACCTCCACCCGCGGCCACCACCTCCACCCGCTAACCCCAGTCACCACTCTCACCCCGGGAACCCCACCGGTCCGGCAGCCACGTCGACCCGCCAACCCCGGTTCCCGCCCCGGCCCTGCCGCCTACGCCATCGACCCCAAGCGCATCCTGTCACCTACGCCATTGACCCCGATAGGCGATGTCGCTGGCGTAGGTGACAGGACGGCGATCCTGTCGTTGGCGTAGCCGACAGGTGCCCGTGGCCATGTCGTTGGCGTAGCCGACAGGTGCCCTCACCGGATAACAGCAAGATGCCCGGTGCGGCCGAGGCAGCCAAACGGCAGGCGACGCCGGCGGGCCCCTCGGCCGCCTAAACGAGCGGCCGTTTTGTCAGTGGGCGGTGACATTCTGTGGGCATGCCAGTCACACCTGTCTATGATCGGGAACGGCTCAACCGGGTGCTGGTTGAGCAGTTCGGAGTGGTTAGCCGGGCCCAGGCGCTCGAGTGCGGCGTCAGCCGTGGCAGGCTCGATCACCTGGTCCGGCCCGGCGGCCGGTGGCAGCGGATTCTGCCCGGCGTCTACGTGATCAACACCGGCGCGGTCTCGACGGATCAGCGGGCCATGGCGGCGCTGCTCTACGCGGGGCCGAAGAGCCTGCTCACCGGGGCGGCCGCGGTACGGCGGCACCGGCTGCAGTGCGCAGGCCTCAATCAGGTCGACGTCCTCGTTCCGGAGGGCGTGCGCGTGCGCAGCGCGGGATACGTGCGGATCATCCGCACCGGGCGGATGCCGGAGAAGTGCTGCCGGACGCAGCGGATCCGGTTCGTGCTGCTGCCCCGCGCGGTCGCGGACGCGACTAGGCCAATGACCAGCCTGGGCGACGTCCGCGCGGTCGTCGCCGAGGCAGTCCAGAAGGGCCGGTGCGATCTTGCCGCGCTGATCGCCGAGCTCAACGATGGCCCGGTCGCCGGATCGCGGCTTTACCGAGTGGCGCTGCGCGAGTGCTTCGCCGGCAGCAGGTCCGCCGCCGAAGGCGATCTCATGACATTGATGGGCCGGTCCGACCTGCCCGAGCCGATGTACAACGCCGAGCTGTACACCGCTGACGGAACCTTCCTCGGCGTCGCCGATCTGTGGTGGCAACGAGCGGGCGTCGTCGCCGAGGTCGATTCGCGCCGGTACCACCTCGGCCCGGCCGACTACGAGCGCACGGTGATGCGACACAACCGGATGGCCGCCCACGGCATCAACGTGTTGCACTTCCTGCCCGACACCGTGAAAACCGACCCGTCGACCGTCATCAGGAACCTTCGCGGCGCGATCAGAACCGGCAGCGCCCGACCGCCCGTCCCCATCGTGGCCAAGCCGTCAACTCCGGCGTCCGCCGTCGCCGGCGGGCGTCTGTGAGCCGGGCTCCTCGCACCGTGCGTTCTTAGCCAGCCGGCCGGAACGTCTCGGCGGCCGCCTCGACCCGGGCAACGTAGTCCCGCCAGGACGCGTCGTCGAGCATGTCGTGGTCGGGTCCGCCCCTGCCGTCGATCAGCTCCCGGACGATGTCGGCGTGACCCGCGTGCTGGGTGGTCTCGGCCGTCATTCGGACGAGCAGGAAACCCAGCGTGGTGTCGCGCCGGGCCTCGGGCCAATGCGCAACCCATGCTGGCGCGTCGAGGTCAAGCTCGTCGATGACCCGGTCAGCATGATCGCAGGCGCGGTGGTGCAGCCCGAGGATGTACTCGCTGGATTCGCCCGGCAGCGCCCACATGTCGGCGCCGTCCCAGATCGAGCCGTCCTCGACCCAGGGGAGGGTCTCCGGACCCGGGCGGCCGAGCGACTCGCCGAGATATAGGTACTCCACCCCGGCGAGGTGCTTGACCAGCCCGAGCAGATTGGTGCCGGTCGGCGTCAGCGGGCGGCGCAGGTCGTACTCGTCCAGGCCGTCCAGCCTGGACAACAGGCCGGCCCGGCCCTCGCGGAGCTTGTCGTGCAGAATTTCCTTCACGGTCAGGTCTCCAACCTCGGGGAGTTACTCCGGCAACCTACCCGTGGAACCAGGGTCCGTTCGAAATGACGATTTTGAATTTATCGAACTTGTTTATAGTGAGCGTACACTCACTAATTATGACGCGAACGATTCCGCCGGAGCTGGTTCGTAGGTATCAGGCCGAGGGCTGGTGGACGACCCAGACGCTGGGGGAGGTGCTCGCAGACGGGCTCGCCGAGGCCGCTGGCCTGCCGTTCCGGGTGCACTCGACGGTGCGGCCGTGGACGGGGACGTTCGGCGAGGTCGAGCTGGTCGCGCGGCGGCTGGCGGCCGGGCTGCGCGAGCGCGGGGTCGGGCCGGGTGACGTCGTCGCGCTGCAGCTGCCGAACTGGATGGAGGCGGCCGCGGCCTTCTGGGCGGCGTCGTTCCTCGGCGCCGTCGTCGTGCCGATCGTGCACTTCTACGGGCGCAAGGAGGTCGGCTACATCCTGCGGGTGGCCGCGCCGAAGGTCTTCATCACCGTCGAGCGGTTCGGGCGGATGGAGTACCAGCCGGACCTGCTGGCCGACGTGCCCGTCGTTGGCCTGGTCGGCAGTACCTTCGACGACCTGCTGGCCGACGAGCCGATGGAGGGCGTCGTCCCCGCCGACCCGGCCGCGACGGCGCTGATCGCGTTCACCTCAGGCACGACCAGGGACCCGAAGGGCGTGATCCACAGCCACCAGACCCTCGGCTTCGAGATCCGCCAGCTGACCAGCAGGTACCCGCCCGACTGGGGCGAGCAGCTCACGTCGGCGCCGGTCGGGCACTTCATCGGCATGCTCGGTGCCCTGCTCACCCCGGTGCTGCTCCGCCAGCCGATCAACCTGGCCGACGTCTGGGACGCCGGCCGCGTGCTGGCGCTGATGGCGGACGAGGGGCTCTGCGTCGGCGGCGGCGCAACGTATTACATGACCAGCCTGCTCGACCATCCGGACTTCCGCCTCGCGCACCTGAAGAACATGAGGTACGCGGGCCTGGGCGGTGCCCCGGTGCCCGCTGTGGTCACCGAGCGGCTGACCGCGCACGGCATGACCGTGTACCGGTCCTACGGGTCGACCGAGCATCCGTCGATTACCGGCTCGCACTACACCACCCCCGAGCCGAAGCGGCTCTACACCGACGGCGCCCCGCTCACCGGGGTCGAGCTGCGGCTGGCCAAGGACGGCGAGATCCTCTCCCGCGGCCCCGACCTCTGCCTCGGGTACACCGACCCCGAGCTGACCGCCCGCGCGTTCGACGACGAGGGCTGGTACCACACCGGCGACATCGGGGTGCTGGACGCCGACGGGTACCTGACGATCACCGACCGGAAGTCGGACGTGATCATCCGCGGCGGGGAGAACATCAGCGCGATGGAGGTCGAGGAGCTGATCCTCGCCATCGACGGCGTGGCCGAGGCCGCGGTGGTCGCCGCCCCGGACGCGCGGCTCGGCGAGCACGCGGCGGCGGTGCTGCGGATGCTGCCCGGCCGCCCGGCGCCCTCGCTCGAGGAACTCCAGGCGCACTTGGAACGAGCGGGCCTGGCCAGGCAGAAGTGGCCGGAGGAGATCCACGCGGTCGACGACTTGCCGCGCACCCCGAGCGGCAAGGTGCGCAAGTACGTGCTCCGCGCCGATGTTGCGGCGCGCATCAATTTGAGAATATGATTCTCCTGTAGAGTAAAGGAGGATCTCACGATGCCGTCACGCGAGCTGTCGTATCCGCTCTTCGACGCGGATAACCACCTGTACGAGCCGCCGGAGGCGATGACCAAGTACCTGCCCAAGCAGTACGAGAAGGCGATCCAGTACGTCCAGATCAAGGGCCGTACCAAGATCGCGATCCGCGGGCAGATCAGCGAGTACATCCCCAACCCCACCTTCGAGGTGGTCGCCAGGCCCGGCGCGATGGAGGACTACTTCAAGCACGGCAACCCCGAGGGGAAGTCGCGCCGGGAGATCTTCGGCGAGCCGATGCGGTCCATCCCCGCCTTCCACGACCCGGCGGCCCGGCTCGAGGTGATGAACGACCTCGGCATCGAGCGGACGCTGATGTTCCCGACGCTCGCCAGCCTGCTCGAGGAGCGGATGCGCGACGACCCGGACCTGATCATGGCCGTCGTGCACGGGCTCAACCAGTGGATGGAGGAGGTCTGGGGGTTCGACTACAAGAGCCGGATCTTCACCACCCCGGTGATCAGCCTGCCGATCGTCGACCAGGCCATCGCAGAGCTCAACTGGGCTCACGAGCGCGGCGCGCGGGCCATCCTCGTCCGCCCCGCCCCGGTCCCCGGCTGGAAGGGCCCCCGCTCGTTCGCGCTGCCGGAGTTCGACCCGTTCTGGAAGCGCTGCAGCGACCTCGGCGTGCTGGTCGCGATGCACTCGTCCGACAGCGGCTATGCCCGGTACCAGCAGGAGTGGGAGGGCAAGGGCTCGGAGATGCTGCCGTTCGTCTCCAACGCCTGGCGCGCGATCGGCCAGTGGCGCCCGGTCACCGACGCGGTCGCGTCGTGGGTCTGCCACGGCGCGCTCTTCCGGCACCCCGAGCTCAAGGTCGCGGTCATCGAGAACGGCTCAGCCTGGCTGACGCCGCTGCTCGACGAGCTCGCCGAGGCGTACAAGAAGATGCCCGAAGGGTTCCTCGGCAATCCCGTCGAGGAGGTCAGGAACCGGATCCACATCAGCCCGTTCTGGGAAGAGGACCTGGCCGAGCTCTCCTCGATCGTGGGCGTGGAGCGGGTGCTGTTCGGTTCCGACTGGCCGCACCCCGAGGGCCTGGCCGACCCGGTCCGCTACGTGGACGAGCTGACCAAGCTGTCTGAGCCGGATCAGGCCAAGATCATGGGCGGCAACCTCGGCCGACTCGTCGCGGCCTGACGACCCGGCTAACGCGCGCGCCCTCGTCCCGCGCTTGCGGGGACGAGGGCGCGTGAACGGCTAATCAGGCCTTGGCGATGCCGTGGGCGATGAAGTCCCAGATCTCGTCGGCCGTGACCGGGCGGACGACGCCGTCGGGGTCGGCCCCGCCGCTGGTCTGAGCGGTGAACATTACCGTCTCCATGATGAGCGCGGCCGTGCGCCGCGGCTCGATGCCGGATCGGAGCTGTCCGCCGTCGGCGGCCCTGGCGGTCAGCGTGGTCAGCAGCTCGAGCAGGGGCGCGTGCGCGCGGCGGACCTCGGCCGGGTGGCTGAGCAGCAGCCGGGGGGCGAACTCGGTGAACAGCGGCCGGTGCGCGCCGGGGTCGGGCCGGGAGAGCTCGAACAGCAGCTGGACGGCGGTGCGGAGCGCGTCGACGGGCGCGGCCTGGGCGTCGGTGGCGGCCGCGATCTGGCCGGTGGCGCGGCGCAGCGCGTCCTCGAACAGCGCCAGCAGCAGCTCGTGCTTGCCGTCGAAGTGCTGGTAGAAGCTGCGCAGCGACTGGCTGGACCGGTTGACGACATCCTGAACGGTGAAGTCGGTGGAGCCCGTGTCGGTGATGATGGCCTGGGCGGCGTCGAGGAACCGCTGGACGCGCTGCTCGGCGCGTAGCTTGGCGGCGCGGGTTGACCGCTCGACTGCTCGCTGTTTCCAGGATGGCTCGTCACCCGGCGCGGTCGCCGCCACATCCACCATGTTCTGCGTCATGTGTACAACCTTACTGCACAGTTACATTAGGCGACTTATCACATCGGCGATCCGTCCTTTCGTGTCGCGAGATCGCCGTTGCCGTTTTTTGACAATCATATTATGCATCTCGATGTTCCGCGACTAACGCCCGCGTGCGGGCGTCCAGGTCGCCGCTTGGCTACGTTCCGTAGTTGATCCTCGCGCTCGCGGGGCGAGCGCAGCGGCGGCCGCCGGCCGAGACCGGTGTGCACGGAGGGTAACGACGGGCCCGGTTGGTGCCGATCCGGCCAGGCGGGGCCGGATGATCTAGCGGGAAATTACATGGGCATTTCCTCTTGTAACCGACAAGCAAACCAATCTAGTGTGCGTTCAGTAGGTTGGTTGAAGGGAGTCTCGTGGCCGATCAGAGGCGATACGCCACGCTCTTCGCCAAGGGAGAGGACCGGCGGCAGCGGATCCTCGCCGTGGCGCAGCGTCTGTTGACGCGCAATGGCGGGCGCGGCACCACGCTCAGCCAGATTGCGCAGGAGGCTGGCGTGACCACGGCTGGCCTGCTGCATCACTTCGAGTCCAAAGAACAGCTTCTGCACGCGGTGCTTGACGCCCGCGACGCCGACGACCTGGCCCACGTCGACATGACGGGCGACGTCGTCGAGCAGCTGGAGAGGGTGACCGATCGGTTCGAGCGGTCGCCCGACCTGATTGGCCTGTTCACCGTTCTCCTGACGGAAAACCTCGATCCTGATGCCCCGCTGCACGATCGCTTCCTCGGCCGTTACCGGGACGCGGTGACGATCGTCGCCGAATGCATCCGGCGAGGGCAAAAAGCGGGCCGTTACCGTACCGACCTTGATCCGGCCGTCAAGGCCGTGGAGATCATCGCCTTTCTATATGGAATGGAGACTTCATGGCTGCTCGATCCATCGATTCCGCTGAACGACGTGTTCCGCGGCTACGCCAGCACCCTCGCCAGGGAGCTAGCCCTCAGCCCCCGGTGAGGCATTCGCTGCGACCGCGGATGACCACGATCGCGCCCAGCGCGGCCGAGGCGGTGCAGCACGCCGGCGGGTGGTTGTTCGACCAGGTGATGGCGGGCTGGGACGTCACCGTCGTCACGGCCGAGGTCGGCGATCCGCGTCCGCTCGAGATTCTCGGTGTGCGGGCCCGCGACTTCGACTCCGTATTCGCGGCGCCGGTGCTCGGGCCGTGCCTGCAGGCGATCGCGCTGCGGACGGACCTGTACCACGATGACGAGCGGGTGCGCCGGCTGGTACAGGCCGCCGCCGAGGCCGGCCGGGCCGAGATCAGGCTCTGGGGCGAGGTGTGGCCAGCGGACTTCGACGGCAGCGGTGACCCGGTGTCGCACCGGCTCAGCCTGGCCGCCCGGGCCTTCAAGGCGCAGGCGCTGGCCGCCGCCGACCTGCGCGGCGCGCCGACGGAGGAGACCGAGGTGTTCCGCCGGGGCGAGCTTAGGCGCCCGCGGCTGGCCGCCGTCAGCCTGCAGAATGTCTGATCCGGCCCGGCGGTAGGCTGGTCGTCGGACCTAGGGGGTTTGGTTCTGAGCGCAGCGGACGAGGTTTCCTCGGCGTGGCTGCGGCGGCGGACCAGTCGCTGGCAGGACTGGCCCGAGCGGCAGTTGTCCGAGCGCAAGCAGGACCTGGGCGTGACCGTCAGCGTGGTGATCCCGGCCAAGAACGAAGAGCGCACGGTGGCCGGCGTGGTCAGCGCGATCACGCGGCTCGTGGCCGACACCGGGTTGATCGACGAGGTCGTGGTGATGGACTCGGACTCCACCGACGCCACCGCCGCGATCGCGGCGCAGGCCGGGGCGGCCGTGCACCGGGTGCGGGACGTGCTCCCCGAGCTTGGCGGCCGGCCGGGCAAGGGCGAGGCGCTGTGGAAGTCGCTCGAGGTCACCAAGGGCGATCTGCTGGTCTTCGTGGACGCCGACCTCACCCACTGGGGGCCGCACTTCGTCACCGGACTGCTCGGGCCGCTCCTCGCGGACCCGCAGGTGCTGCTGGTCAAGGGCTTCTACGAGCGGCTGTACGCGGCCGGCGACGGATCGGTCACCGCCGACGGCGGACGGGTGACCGAACTGGTGGCCCGCCCGCTGCTGAGCCTCTGGTGGCCGGAGCTGACCGGCGTCGTGCAGCCGCTCGCGGGGGAGTGGGCGATCCGCCGCGAGCTGATGGAGTCGCTGGCGGTCCCGGTCGGGTACGGCGTCGAGCTTGCGGTGCTCCTTGACACCGCCGCCGCCCACGGCCTCGACGCCATTGCCCAGGTCGACCTGGGCAGCCGCGGGCACAAGCACCAGGCCAGCCACGACCTAGCGGTGATGGCGGCCGAGCTGCTGCTGGTGGCCGAGCGCCGCCGGCCGGCAATCGGCGCGGCGGCGGGCAGTGACTCAGCGAGCGGTGAGCGAGCGAGCCGTGGCCTGGTGAGCCGTGCGGGAGCGGCCCAGCCAGTGGAACTGCGGCAGTTCGTCCGCGCCGGGGGCGAGATGCGACAGCGGTCACGGCCGGTCCCGGTCGACGAGCGTCCGCCCGCCCGTTCGGTCAGGCCGGCTGAAGGGCCCGCACCGCGCTGACAACGGCGTTCTCGCAAGCTGGTAACAATATTCCGCAATTCGGTAATGTCCTGATAACACCCGGCTCAACTGCTAGCGTCACAGTTGGCTATTCAAAGAAGCTGCCGGAGCAGACGCTCAATTCTGCCTTGTTTTGATTGGTTCTGCGCGGAGGCGGTTTTTGCCGTGATGGGTGGCCTTTTGGCGACCGTTATGACGTATGAGTTTTCTTCTGCTCCGCCCCGATAAGGCTTGAAAAAGACGGGACAACCGATGGGTCCTGGAAGAGCTGACCAGGAGTGGCCGACCAAGCCGCCTCGCCTGGTGCCCCAGTCAGACGGCTACGCCGACTACGCCAATCAGTCCTGGCCAGGTCCGGCCGGTCCGCAGCCCGCACAGCAGCCCGGGCAGCCGGCCGGGCAGGACTACGCTCCCAGGCAGTTCGGCTGGGGACACGACGGTGGGCGGCCGCCCTATGCCGGGCACCGCCGCAAGGACCGCGGCAGCCGCGGCCTCAGCCTTATCCTCGGCCGCGGCGCCAACGGGGCGGGGCGGACCGCCCGCCAGCGGTCGATCCGGTCCACGATCACGATCCTGCTGGTGATCCCGCTGCTCTCGCTGATCGCGCTGTGGGCCTACGCGGCCGTGAGCACGGTCGGCGGCGCCATCGCCAACAAGAACGACAACACGCTCAACCAGCTGACCGGCGCCCCGATCGCGGCGCTGGCGCAGGCGCTGGAGACCGAGCGCGCGGACACGTTCGTCTGGCAGAGCGCTCGCGGCCACCTGCCGGCCGCCGCGATGGACAAGCAGCGTCCGCTGACCGACGCCGCGATCGGCCAGTTCCGGGACGCCGAAGCCAAGGCGGCGGGCCTGCAGCCGGCCGGCAACCGGCCGGCCGCCGCTACCCTGCTGGCCGACCTGGGCAAGGTCGCCCAGTTGCGGACCGAGGTCGACGCGGGCAAGATCCCGGCCCTGACCGCGTTCCAGGACTACACCACCACGGTGAACGCGATCGACCCGTTCGCCGGCGGGATGAGCAACCCCGACGGCTCCATCGCGCTCTACAGCGAGAGCCAGGCGGTGCTGCAGGAAGGCGAGGCCGTCAGCGACATCGCCGAGGAGGCCTCACTGGTGGGCGGCGTGATGGCCGGCGGCGACCGCATGACCCCGGCCGAGCACACGGTGTTCGTGCAGACGGTCAACGACCAGCGGCTGCTTGCGGGACTCGGCGACGCGCCGATCGACTGGCAGGAAAGCGCCGACGTGTACGCGCCGGTGTACGCCTCGCCGGTCTTCAAGCACTTCCAGTCGCTGGAGGACGCGATCGTCGCGGGCCGCGTCGGGGCGCTGCTGCCGGTGTCGCCCGCCGCCTGGCAGGCGGGCGTGGGCGCGGTGCTGGCCAAGCTCACCGGGGCCGAGGTAGCCACCCGGCTCGGCATCACCAGCGGGCAGTCGCAGGCCAGCGACGCCGTTGAGCGCAACCTGATCGTGGTCGGCGGCGCCGGGCTGCTCGCGGTCATCGTCTCCTCGGTGCTGCTGCTCGGGTTCGGCAACCGGATCAGCCGCGAGCTGACCGGGCTGCGCGGCGCGGCCCGGACGCTGGCCGACGAGCGGCTGCCCAGCGTGGTCAGCAGGCTCCGGGCCGGCGGCGACGTCGACGTGGCGGTCGAGGCGCCGCCGCTCAACCTGGGCACCAGGACCCGAGAGGTCACGGACACCGCGGACGCGTTCTCGGCCGTGCAGCGGACGGCGGTCGAGGCGGCCGTCGAGCAGGCGCAGCTGCGCAGCGGCGTCAGCCGGGTCTTTCGCAGCCTGGCCAGGCGGAACCAGTCGCTGCTGCAGCGCCAGCTGAAGCTGCTTGACGAGATGGAGCGGGCCACCGAGGAGCCGGACGCGCTGGCGCAGCTGTTCCGGCTCGACCACCTCACCACCCGGATGCGGCGCCAGGCGGAGGGCCTGATCATCCTCTCCGGGGCGGCCCCCGGCCGGACCTGGCGTCAGCCGGTCGCGGTGGTCGAGGTGCTGCGCGGCGCGATCGGCGAGATCGAGGACTTCGCCCGGGTCGAGCTGGTCACCGACTCGCCCGACTTCGTGCAGGGCACGGCGGTGGCGGACGTGACCCACATGCTCGCCGAGCTGATCGAGAACGCCGTCCAGTACTCCCCGCCGGGCACCAAGGTCCAGGTCAGGGGCGGTCGGGTGGCCAACGGGTACGTGATCGAGATCGAGGACCGAGGCCTCGGCATTCCGCTCGACATCATGGAGACGCTGAACGGGCGGCTGGCCAAGCCGCCGGAGTTCGACCTGGCCGACAGCGACCAGCTCGGGCTGTTCGTGGTCAGCCGGCTCGCGGCCAGGCACAGCGTCAAGATCTCGCTGCGGGTCTCCGGCTACGGCGGCACGTCGGCCGTGGTCCTGCTGCCGCGGACGCTGGTGGTGGCCGAGGACGAGGTTCCCGCCCTGGCGGGGAAGGCCGCGAAGGAAGCGCAAGCCGCCGCTCGGGCGGCGGCGGCCTCGGCTGCGGCGGCGTCCGCGTCCTCGGCCACGTCGGTCGGAGGCCCGGCCGAGGCGCTGGCCGGCCGGCGCCTGCTGCGGCCGGAGCGCGGTATGGGCGTCGGCGCCTCGGCCGAGGGCGCGTCCCCGCCGTCCGCGGGGCTATCGGGGCAGACCGCCGGGCCCGGTGGCCTGCCGCGCCGGGCGCCGCAGGCGAACATGGCGCCGCAACTGCGCGACAACCGCCCGGCCGCGGCGCAGGGGCCGCTGGCGGGCCGCTCACCCGAGCAGGCCCGGTCGCTCATGTCGTCCATCCAGCTTGGATTGCGGAGCGGTCGCGCCGCGAGTACACCGGAGGCCAGCGACTCCGCGCCCGGCGGCGAGAGCCCCGGCACCGGACCTGGCTGGAGTCAATGATGAGCGGAGGACCCGCCTTGGGCGAGCTTGACTGGCTGCTCGACAACCTTGTCTCGTCTGTCCTCGGAGTGCGGATCGCGGTCATCCTCTCTCCCGACGGCCTGCTGCTCGGCCGGTCGCCTGGGGTGAGCCAGGGCGAGGGAGACCACCTGGCCGCGCTCTCGGCGGGCGCGGCGAGCCTGGCCCGGGGCGTGGGAATGTGGTCGGGCTACGGGGACGTGAGCCAGACGATCATCGAGATGGAAGCGGGGCTGCTGTTCATCACGCCGGCCGGGCGGGGGACCTGCCTGGCCCTGCTGGCCGAGGCGGGCGCCGACGCGGGCCAGATCGCCTACGAGATGGCAGTCCTGGTCAAGCGGGTGGGACAGCACATGATCGCGAACCCGAGGTTCCCGGTGCAGGACCCGGTCTCTAGGTAAGGCCGGGGGCCATGAGCGAGGACGACAGATGGACCTACGAGGAGGCCGGCCCGGTCTCCCGGCCGTACACCGTGACCGGAGGCCGGACCCGGCCGCGGGGAACGCGGTACTTCGACCTGGTCGATATGGTCGTCCGCAGCATGAGGTCGGCTGATCCCGATTCGATCAGCAGCCCGGAACGCGGCCAGATCCTGGAACTGTGCCGCGTCCCGGTGAGCGTGGCTGAAGTCGCCGCGCTGGTGGGGCTCCCGCTCGGCGTGGTCCGAGTCCTGCTCGGCGACCTTCTCTACGAGAACCTGATCGAGGTCATGGAGGCCGCCCCGCGCGGCGGGGTGGTGACCGACCAGCACCTGCTCGGCCGGGTCCTGGAGCGACTCCGAGCGCTGTGAGCGGGCTGAACCGGGCGCTGCCGCGCTTAGGCGATCT
>Ga0208220_1001017_pt1 | contig 11933 bp, 15 predicted proteins | sample NGESurdeep092012_9_FD_184484 | JGI IMG/M metagenome (GOLD analysis project Ga0208220, IMG submission 184484) | Arctic peat soil microbial communities from Barrow, Alaska - NGEE Surface sample F53-1 deep-092012 (SPAdes) | ecosystem: Environmental > Terrestrial > Soil > Wetlands > Peat ... | reverse complement strand
CGAGCCACCGCCGACCTCCTGGTGGCGCACGAGTTGGCCCTGCGGGACTTCGGCCGCCTCGAGCTCGAGGGCAAGGGCGACGACTCGTTGGCCGCCATCATGGCGCTGCCCCACCTGCAGTAGCGGACGGTGCCGGCCGGCCTTAGGGTCAGGGCCGGTGGTGCTTCAGGGCCGGGTGCTTCAGGGCCGGTGGGGCCGCAGCACGCAGAACTCGTTGCCTTCGGGATCGGCCATGACGACCCACGTGACGTCGTCGCCCTGGCCGATGGACACCTGTTTCGCCCCCAGGTCCTCCAGCCGGGCCACCTCGACCGCCTGATTTGCCGGCCGCAGGTCCAGATGGAGACGGTTCTTCGTCTCCTTGCTCTCGGGCACGAGCAGGAAGAGGAGATCGGGGACCACCCCGTCCTCCTCGCTCCCTTCGGGCGGCTCGACCACGACTTCCTCGTCGTCGGCATCGGTCACCCGCCACCCCAGTGCGGCTTCCCAGAAGCGGGCCAGGGCGGCCGGATCGTGCGCATCGATGGCCAGGGCCTGAATTCGTAGCATTCACGGGAGCCTACGGGCTTCAGGCCCCTGTCTCCCCCGGCCCACCAGCCGGGCCACCAGCCGGCCCACCGGCCGGGACACTCAGGCGCCGCTTGGAACCCCCGGACCCACCCCCCCTACCATGGTGGGGAAGGCCATGGCCCCTGTCGTCCAACTCCGCGCCGCCGTCGCTCTCGCCGGCCGCTTCCCCGCCCTTGCCGGTGTCGATCTGTCTCTCGGGACCGGTGAGGTCGTCGTCGTGGTGGGGGCCAACGGTGCCGGCAAGACCAGCCTGCTGCGTGCCTGCGCCGGCCTCCTGCCGGTCACGTCGGGTGAGGCGCACGTGCTCGGGGTCGATCTCACCAAGGATCACACCGCGGTTCGCCGTCACGTCGGGCTCTTGGGGCATGCCGCCCCCCTCTACGACGAGCTCAGCGCGGCGGAAAACGTGCGCTTTGCCGTGAAGGCCCTGGGCCTCCCGATCTCAGCGGCCGACACCGCTCTCGAACGGCTCGGCCTGGTTGGCCGGCTGCGCACCACCGCGGCTGGTCGACTCTCGGCGGGACAGCGACGCCGGGTGGCACTGGCCGCGCTGGTGGCCCGCCGCCCCGCGCTCTGGTTGCTCGATGAGCCGCACGCCGGCCTCGACGCCTCCGCCCGCGCCCTCCTGGGCGAGCTCATCGTCGAGGCGGTCGCCAACGGCGCGTCGGTGCTGCTCTCGTCGCACGAACCCCAGCTCGCGGTGCCACTGTCTGATCGCGTCGTGGCCATGACCGGCGGTCGGGTCACCGGCGAAGAGGCGGGAGGCCGCCGGCCCGCCCTCGCCGCGGTGCCCGCGGCGGATTCCGCCGCGGCGGCAGGCACCATGGGGGCGTGGCATGTGGCGTGACGCACTTCTCGTGGCCGGCAAGGACCTGCGGATCGAAGCACGGTCCCGGGTCGCCCTGTGGCAGGTCGTGCCGTTCGCCGTCCTGGTCCTGGTCCTCCTGGCTTTTGCCATCGGGCCCGACGCCGCCCCACTCAGGGCCGCCGCCCCGGGCATCTTCTGGATCGCCGTTCTCTTCTCGACCGTGCTCTCGATTCAGCGCAGCGTGGCCATCGAGTCGGGCGAAGGAACCCGGGACGGCCTTCGCCTCTCGGGCATCGACCCCGCCGGGATCTTCCTCGGCAAGGCCGCGGCCATCGGCCTCCAACTGCTCGTCCTCCAGATCGTGCTCTGGGCCGGCGTGACGTTCCTCTTCGACGTACGGGTGCACGTGGTGTGGCTGGCCATCACGGCCTCGCTCGTGGCCACGGTCGGTTTGGCCTGTGCCGGCGTCCTCTACGGCGCGCTCTCGGCCGGACTGCACGTGCGCGACACGCTGCTGCCCCTTCTCGTCCTGCCCGTATTGGCTCCGGTGCTCCTGGCCGGGACGAAGACCTGGCAGGCGGCGCTCGACGGCAATGCGAGCTCGGGCACCGAGTGGCTGCGCCTTCTCATCCCCTTCGCCGTGATCTACCTCGTCATCGGCATCGTGCTCTACGGACCGCTTCAGGAGGCCGCATGACTGCCACTGGCCAGACCGCTCGACCAATTCCTCGAGCGCCTGCTCAATCGCCTTCACCTTCTGCTCTTTCTGCTGCTGCGGCCGGCCGTTCTCCCCGCTGGCTCAGCGTGGTGGGCCTCCTCGGTGTGATCGCCCTGGGCTTTACGGTGTGGCTGGGCCTGTGGATCACCCCGCCGGACGCCGTGCAGGGCAACCTGGCCCGGCTGCTCTACATCCACCCACCGATTGCCACCGTGGCCCTCTACTGGGCGGGCGGGGTCGCGCTGGTCGGCAGCCTGCTCTATCTGTGGCCGAGGACACGCTCGCTCTTCTGGGATCGTCTGGCCGCGTCGGCGGTCGAAGTGGGCGCGGTGTTTGCTGCGCTCACCCTGGTGACGGGGTCCCTGTGGGGCCGCCCCGCCTGGGGCGTGTGGTGGACCTGGGATGCCCGGTTGACCTCGACCGCCCTGCTACTGCTGCTTGAAATCGGCTACCTGGCCTTGCGCCGGGTGCCGGCCGATCCGGCCGTCCGAGCTCGTCGATGCGCCGTCGCGGCGATCCTGGTCGCCATCGATGTGCCGATCGTCCACTTCTCGGTTGACTGGTGGAACACGCTGCATCAAGGGGGCACATTCCTCGACCCTGGCTTCAAGCTGCACGCCCACGGCTCCATGCTGTGGACATTCCTGCTCGGCTTCATCGCCTTCTCGTTGATCTTCGTGTGGTTGCTGGGGATGCGCTACCGCATCGAGGTCCTGCAGGACCACGTCGGCGACCAGGAATTGGAAGTGTCGCTGGCGGAACGCTGGGACGAGGGGGCCGGACTGGCAGGAGCCGGAGCGGCCGTCGGGGTCGGGGTCGGCACCGCGCCGCCACCGCCGAGCGGGAGTGCGCCATGAGGTACGTCGACGCCGGCTACGCCGCCGCATTGGGCACGCTCTTGGTCTACGCCATCACCCTGGCCCTGCGCCGCCGCCGCTGGGCGCGCGCCTTCAAGGTGGCCCAGGCCGACCAGCTCGTGGACCAGCCCGACGCCGACGGGACCACGGCCCGGGTCGTCCCCGGCGTGCGGCCGTGACCGACACCATTGACGGATCCCCGCCTGCACCGTCGGTACCGGCAGACAGCAACGGCGGCCCCGCGTTGCCGCCCCCGCGTCGCCGGCGCTCCAGGCGACTCTGGATCGTCTTTGCCGTCCTCGCCGCCGCCTTCGCCTTCTTGCTGGTCGAAGGTCTCGGGAGTTCGCTGAACTATTTCGACACCGTCGACCAAGCCTTCGCCCACCGAGGGACACTCGGCACCACCACGTTCCGCCTGGAAGGCGACGTCGTCCCCGGTTCCATCCGTCCCACTGCGCTGGGAACGGACTTTGCCATCTGCCAGGGCGCGCACACGGTGGCGGTACAGAACACCGGCAGCCCGCCACAGCTCTTTCAAGTCAACATCCCGGTGGTGGTGGTCGGGCACTTCACGTCCGCCACGTCGAGTGAGTTCGTGTCCAACCAGATCTTGGTGAAGCACTCCGCCACCTACACCGCCAAGTACCCGGGCCGAGTGAAGGCGAACACCGGGACTGCTTGCTGACGATGGACGCGTCGTTCGGAGTCGTCGGCGTGTGGCTGGCCTTTGCCGCCAGCGTGATCGGGGCGGCCGTCATCGCCGTCGGACTGCTGCGGGATCGCCACGCCGTCGCCGCTCCATCGACTGAACCGAAGCTGACCAGCGAGACTCTCGGCGGCCGCTCCGCCGTGGGGATGGGCGACGGCCGGATCTTTGCACCCGTGATGCTCTTCGGGGCCGTGCTGGCCGCCGTGGCCATGGAGCATGCCCTGGTCACACACGACTTCAGCCTGGTCTTCGTGGCCGAGAACAACAGCCGGGTGACGCCGTTGCTCTACTCCATCACCGGGCTGTGGTCGGCCCTGGCCGGCTCGATCTTGTTGTGGGGCCTCGTCCTGACCGTCTTCACGACCATCCTCGTATGGCGCTACCGGCGTCTGGGCGCTGACCTGGTGATCAGGTGGGCCACCTTGGTCATGTATGTGGTGACCGCCTTCTTTTTCGGGTTGATGGTCGGCCCGGCCAACCCGTTCGTCACCACCCACGATGTGACGTCGGGTCTCGGCCCGAACTCGCTCCTGCAGGACAACCCGTTGGTGGCCATCCATCCGCCCCTCCTCTACATCGGGTTCGTCGGCTTCACGGTGCCCTTCGCCTTCGCCATCGGCATGCTGGCCACGGGTCGGATCGGCGAACGGTGGCAGGTCGAATGCCGGCGCTGGACCCTCGTGTCGTTCACCTTCCTCTCGGTCGGCATCGTGCTCGGGGCCTGGTGGTCCTACCAGGTGCTCGGGTGGGGCGGTTTCTGGGGTTGGGACCCGGTGGAGAACGCGGCCTTGCTCCCGTGGTTGTGCGGCACGGCCTACCTCCATTCGGTGCTGGTGCAGGAACGCCGTGGGCTGTTCCGGGTCTGGAACCTCTCGCTCTCGGTGGCCACCTTCGCCTTGACCATCCTCGGTACCTGGCTGACTCGTTCCGGCGTCATCAACTCGGTTCACTCGTTCTCGCCATCGACGCTCGGGCCCATCATCATCGGGTTCTTTTTCCTGGTGATCGTGGTCGGCTTCGGTCTCATCGCCTGGCGGGGTGACCGCTTGCGATCTCCCGGCGGCATCGACGCCCCGTTAGGGCGCGAGGGTGCCTTCCTCCTGAACAACCTGCTGTTTGTCGGCTTTGCCGTGGTGGTCCTGCTGGGAACGGTGTACCCCCTGATCTACCAGGCCCTGACACAGCAACAGGTCAATGTGGCCGCCCCGTACTTCAACACGTTGGCGGTCCCGGTCGGCATGGCCCTCCTGTTCCTCATGGCCGTGGCTCCGGTGCTCTCCTGGCGCAAGATCAATGGCGCGGTGCTGTGGCAACGGCTGTCGATATCGGTGTGGGTCGGCGTCCTCACGGTGGTGCTCTGCGTCGCCTTCGGGCTGCGCGGCCTGGCCCCGCTGATCGCCTTCGGCCTGGCCGCCACTGCCGCGGCAACGGCGGCACGTGCCCTGGCCCTTTCCGTCCAGTCCGCTCGCACCCGCCACGTGGGCTGGTGGCGCGGGCTCGTCGGGCGGACCAACGGCGGCATGGTGGTCCATCTCGGCGTCATCGTCCTGGCCATCGGCATCATCGCCGCCACGACCTATCGCCACCAGGCCGAGTTGGCGCTGCGCAAGGGGGCGGTCGTCACCTTCGATGGGCATCAATTCGAGTTTCAAGGCCTGCGCAACGTGACATCCCCGTCGAAGAAGTCTGATCAGGCCCTGGTCAGAGTCGACGGCGGCGGTGTGTTCGCCCCCGCCACCACGACGTTCGGCAGTGCGCTCGCGGCGGTCGGGACTCCGGCCATCGACTCGGGGTTCCTCGGCGACGTCTACCTCACTTTTGACCAGGTCGGCGGCCAGGGCAACGTCTCGGGGGTTCAACCCATTCCAAATCTGCCCGCGGGCTCCGTCGCCATCGGCGTGGTGATCGAGCCGCTGCTGGCGTGGCTGTGGGCGGGAGGCCTCCTGATTGGGGTGGGCGGTGCGCTCGCCCTCATCCCGGGGAATCGCCGACGGGCCACCGACCCGGTGTCGGCCGCTTCTTCCCTGGTGCGCGCCGGGGGTCCCGATCCCGCTGCCGACGGTGACCCGCGCTCGGGCTCAGGCTCCGACCGGGACGGCGATCGGGATGGCGATGTCGACGGGGATCGCGACGGGGATCGCAACGGAGTGACGCCGCCGGTCCGGGGTGTCCCGGCGCAGACCGGGGCGCCGAACGCATGAAGGACCCCGCTGCGAGCACGCGCGCCCCGACGCGCCACACCACCCGCTGGATCGCCGGTGGCGTGCTTTTGATCCTGTGTCTGGTCGGCGTCGTCCTGGCCACGCGCACTCCGCAAGAAGCGACGCAGGTGAGCAGCCCGCTGCTTGACCACCAAGCGCCGGCCTTGACCGGCACCGACCTGCGGACGGGCCGGCCGATCTCGCTGTCGGCCCTGCGAGGTCACTACGTCTTCGTCAACTTCTTCGCCAGCTGGTGCGGACCCTGCCAGCAGGAGACGCCCGACCTCGTCACCTTCGACTACAACCAGGCGCACACGGCGGATGGAGCGCACCTGGTCGGTGTGGTGTTTCACGACGAGGTGACGTCGGCCCGGCAATTCCAGATCAGCCAGGGTGCCACCTGGCCCACCGTGAGTGATCCGGGCGGGAGCATCGCCGCGCACTACGGCGTGAGCGGGCCGCCCACCACGTTTCTCATCGATCCTTCCGGCCGCATCACGGTCAACCCCTCCACCGGGCCGGCCACCGAGGCGGACCTGTTGCACATGTTGAAGGAAGCCCGCACTGGCCGGTAGCCGGGTAGCGCGTGCCCCTCTGGGGGTGCGCGTTGCCCTGCCGTTGGTGGTGCTTGTGGTGGCGCTCCTGATCGGGAGCGGCGTCTTTTCGGTGACACCACAGACGGCGGCTCAGCGCGCCGCTCGCATTGAGGCGGGTGTTCGGTGCCCGTCGTGTATCGATGTCTCGGTGGCCCAGTCGGACGAGTCGACGGCGCTGGCCGTGCGTCACGAGATCCTGCGCATGGTGGAACAAGGTCGCTCCGCCGGTCAGATTGATCAAACGCTGGTGGCACAATACGGCCAGACCATCTTGTTGGTGCCGCCCGCCACCGGGGGGTTCGCCCTGATCTGGATCCTGCCCATCGTCCTGGCGACGGGCGCCATCATCTTCGTCGCGGTGTTCTTCGTGCGGCGTTCCCGCCAGTTCGCCGATCTCCGTGACCGTGAGGTTGTGGTGGGTGCGGGTCGGGGAGATCGAGGGGCATGACCGACCACTCCGTGTCCGACGTCGGAGGCGGCGCGCGGGCCGGCGATGACCGCTGGTACCTCAACGACCAGCGCGATTTCCTGCTCCGTTCCATCGCCGATGCCCATTCCGAGCACGACGCCGCCGATCTCAGCGACGCGGATTTCTCACTCCTGGTGGCCCGGGACCGCCGCAGGTTGGCCGACGTGGAGCTCGCGCTCGGGGAGCTAGCTCCACCCCCTCCAGCTCCAGCTCCACCTCCATCTCCGCCCGCGGACGCGGCATCGGGCGGATCGACGCCCCCTGTGGCCGATGCTCCTCGGACTTCGCGCTGGCGACTCATCGGCATTCTGTCGTCCTGTGCCCTGATCGTGATCGGCGTCCTGATACTGGTGGACCATTCCATCTCCTCCCGGCTCCCCGGCCAGGCGGTCTCGGGAGGGATCACCCAGACCCGCGCCCAACTGATCGAGCAGCAGCTGGCCCAAGCGGCCACGCTGTACAGCGGGGGTCAGACGGCCCAAGCGCTCACGCTCTACGAGAAGGTGCTCTCCGAGGATCCGACCGACCCCACCGCCCTGGCCCAGTCCGGGTGGCTGGAGTGGAACGCGGGGGCATCGGATAAGCAGCGCTCGTTGGAAACCCTGGGGCGACGGGTGGAGGAAGAAACGATCCGCGTCGCACCGAATTTCTACGGCGGACACCTCTATCTGGGCTTGATTCTGCTCTACCAGGACAACAACCCCAAAGGGGCGGTGGTGCAGTTCAACAAATTCCTGGCGGATGCTCCGCCTGTGGCTCAGGTGAGCGCGGCGGCGCCGAAGATAAAGGAGGCCTATACGGCGGCGGGCCTCGCGATCCCGGCCGTGCTCACCGCTCCGGGTTGACTGCTCCGGGTTGAACGGGCAACTTCGAATCACCGCGCATCGGTGAAGGGGGGATGACATTCTCGGGAGAACGCGCCACTAATTCCGCAACGCCCGCAGACCGGCCACGACATCACTGAAGGCACCGGCAAACGCACGGATGTCGGCATCCGTGGTCGACCAACCGACCGAGACGCGCAAGGAGTGATTGGCATCGACCCCCATGGCCTCGAGGACCGGCGACGGCTCGATGCTCTCGGACGAGCACGCCGAGCCCGAGTGCACGGCCACGCCCGCTCGATCCAGGCCGATGAGCACCGGCTCGGCCTCGACCCCGTGCACACCCAGGCAGATCAAGGTGGGCAGACGATCTTCGGCATCAGACGCCCCTACGACTTCGACCCCGTCAACCGACAGGGCGGCCCCGATGGCGGCAGCAATGTGCCGCCGCCCGTCGGTCATCTCGTCGCGCAGGGCCCGTTGGTCATCGGCCCCGAGAACGGCGGCCGCGGCGCCAAAGGCCACGAGGGCCGGCACGGCTTCGAGCCCGGCCCGCCGGGCCCGCTCCTGCTCACCGCCCACGACAAACGGCTGCACCCGGTAGCCCCGACGGACCAACAGTGCGCCCGCGCCCGGGATGCCGCCCAATTTGTGGGCACTGAGGCTGACCAGGTCGGCGCCGAGCGCCCCGAGGTCGAGTGGCACGTGACCGCAGGCCGCCACCGCGTCGACATGCACTGGCACGCTGGCGGCCCGGCACAGCTGCACCACCTCGTGCACCGGTTGCAGCGTGCCCACTTCGTGGTTGGCCCACTGGCAGTGCACCAGGGCCGGGCGGGACGCGCCGGAGGTCTGCAGTCGCGCCTCGAGCCAGCCGAGATCGAGGCGCCCGGTCGCATCGACGGGAATGACCTCGACCGGGCCCGACCGGGCCGACGCGTCGCGCACGGCCGAGTGCTCCACATCGGCACAGAGAATGGGCCCCGCGGCCCGGCCGCCGGCCCCATTCCCGTCACGCCCACCAACCACGCCCCACACGGCCGCATTGACGGCTTCGGTGCCACCGGAGGTAAAGACCACCTCGCGAGGAGTGACGCCCACGAGCCCCGCCACGCGCTCTCGAGCTTGCTCCAGGGCGTCGCGCACGCCCAGGCCCTCCTCGTGCAACCGACCCGGATCGCCGGTGGGCCGGGTCATCCAGTCGGTCAGTGCGGCCAGCGCCTCGGGCCGCGGGGGGGTGGTGCTGGCGTGATCCAGGTAGGAGCGGGTCACGGGCCGCGCAGGTTCAAGCTCAGGCAGAAGCGGTGCAGGCGGCGTCGCCACGGGCGCGGGACGACAACATGACCGGCAGCGCGTGCTCAGACGCTTTGCCGCACAACCCGGACAACAGCCCCTTGACCATGCCGCGGTCTACCGCGCACAGGACGGGATTCGTGGTACTGGCGTCGCCGAAGGGGCACTGCTCGGCCACGACGGCGGTGGTGGCGCCGCGGTCTTCGGCGTGGGCGGCAAACCCGTGGGCGGTCAGCGTGTCGGCCACCACGTGCATGGCGGCCCGAATGGTGCGTTGTCCCTCGGTCGGCGTCATGCGGGCGGCCAATGACCGACCGTATTCCTCGCCGACATGGGCGGCCATGGTCTCGGCCTCCTCGGGCCCCAGACGTTGCATCGCCTCGGCCAAGAGGCGCATGAGGAGATCGTCCCGGCGTTGCACGACGCCGATGGTCAGTTCCTCTTCGACGCAGAAAAACTGCTTGGAAGGACGCCCGACGGCGGACCCGGACCCTGTCCCGGACCCGACCGAGGTGGAGCGGCGACCCGATTCGACCCGCAGGTAGCCGCCGTCGACCAGACGCTGCAGGTGGTGTCGGGCCACGTTGGGATGGAGCGAGAACGTGGCGGCCACCTCGGTGGCGGTGATGCCGGGCTCGGCCCGCACGTGGAGGAAGATGTCCCGTCTGGTCGGATCGCCGAAGGCCGCCGATACCGCGGCCACGGCCGCGGCGAATTGCCCGTCGTCGGAGCTGACCGGCGGCAGTTCAGCCGGTGCCACCTGCTCCACTGCGATCGGGACCGTACCCACGGTCGGTAGTCTACCGAGGGTTCACGCCCGCCAGCAGGGGCTACGCGCCCATGGGCGCTCGCCGTGGGCTTCGGTGCCCGGTCCAGGCACCAGGGAAGACGAGGAAACGCATGGCAGTCGATCAATCAGAGCTTGTCGCAGCACTCGATGCCATCGTCGAGCCCGAGCTCGGACTGCCCCTGGGGGTCCTCGGGATGGTGCGCGATGTGTCGGCGCGGCGGCGCCGGGTGCGCATTGAACTGGCGCTCCCCGTGGCCGCGTGGCCCGGTTCTGACGAACTGGCCGACGAGGTGCACCGGGTGGCGCTGGCCGCTCCCGGTGTCGACGAGATCGAGTTCGACCTGACGGTGATGGACGAGGACGAGCGGGCCGCACTGCGGATCGCCCTGCGGACGCGCATGGAGGGGACGGTGACCACCGACGCTGACGCCGGGTCCGAAGGCGATCACGACCACGGTGGCCATGAAGGCCACGGCCATGCCCACGGCGGTGAGGCCCCCACACCGAGCTTTCTCCTCCAGGATGCGACCACTCGCGTCATCGGCGTGTCGTCGGGCAAGGGCGGGGTCGGAAAGTCGACGGTGACGGTGAACCTGGCGGTGGCCCTGGCTCGGGCCGGTCACAGCGTCGGCCTGCTCGACGCCGACGTCTACGGCTTCTCGGTACCCAAGATGCTCGGGACCGACCATGACCCGATCATCCTCGGCGACGTGGTGATCCCGACCTCCAAGCACGGGGTGAAGTGCCTGTCCATGGGGTTCTTCGTGCCCGACGACCAGCCGGTGATCTGGCGCGGCCCGATGTTGCACAAGGCCATCGAGCAGTTCCTGTCCGACGCCTACTGGGGCCAACCCGACTTCGTGCTGGTGGACATGCCCCCGGGGACGGGGGACGTGGCCCTGACGCTGGCCCAGGTGATGCCCAAGGCGGAGATCATCGTGGTGACCACGCCGCAGCCGGCGGCCCAGCGGGTGGCCCAGCGTTCGGCCTTCGCCGCCCGCCGCCTCAAGCTCTCGGTGCGGGGCGTCGTCGAGAACATGAGTTGGTTCACCGGAGACGACGGCACCCGCTACGAACTGTTCGGCGCCGGCGGGGGAGACACCCTGGCCGCCGACCTCGGCGTGCCGCTGCTCGGCAAGGTGCCACTGGTCAACGCCGTCCGCCAAGGAGCCGACGAGGGTCGTCCCATCGTCTCCGAGGATCCCGACAGCGAGACGGGGCAGGCCTTCATCGCCATCGCCAACCGGCTGGCCGCGCTCGGCCCGGCCCGCGTCTATCGCAAGGAGCTCAGCCTGAACTGAACCCTGGCCGGTGGCGTTGGGTGCTCGGCCGTAGGCCACGCTGGGCCAGATTCTCCCGATCGCCTCCCGGCCATTCTCGGTAGCGTTGGCCCCAACGGGCGCGGAAGGAGCGACATGGCAGACGACTGGGCACGGCCGGTGGTGCACTGGGAGATCGAGGCCAGGGACGCCGAGCTTCTGCGCGCCTTCTACGGCGAGCTCTTCAACTGGAAGATCGGCGACGGGTACATCATGGAGATTCCGCCCGGCATCGGCGGGCCCGAGCCCGGCCCGGCCGGGCACATCCGCCAGAGCGACCGATCGGGCGTGACGCTCTATGTGCAGGTGAGCAATCTCCGGGCCTCACTGGACAAGTCCGTGGGGCTCGGGGCCGCCATCGTGGCCGAACCGTTCGACGTTCCGGGCGGCCCCACCCTGGCCGGCATCACCGATCCGGAGGGCAATCCCGTGATGCTGGTGCAGGCATGACCGGGTGCCGGCGGGCGGGGGTCGTGTCGTGTCGGTAGTCGAGATCACCACCTTCCGATTGGCCGCCGGGGCCGACGTGGAGTCGTTCCTGCGATCGGACCGGCGCGTGCAGACCGAGCTGGTGCCGAACCAACCTGGATTCCTCCGCCGCACCACGGCGCGGGACAGCGAGGACTGGGTGGTCGTCGTGCTCTGGGCTTCCCGGAGTGACGCGTCGGCTTTTGACCGGGCCGCCCAGGGCCACCCGGCGCAGGCGGAATTCGAGCGCCACCTCGAATCGGGCAGCGCGGAGACGCATCGCTACGACACCCTCGACTGAGATGGAGCTC
>Ga0208220_1001016_pt1 | contig 11937 bp, 5 predicted proteins | sample NGESurdeep092012_9_FD_184484 | JGI IMG/M metagenome (GOLD analysis project Ga0208220, IMG submission 184484) | Arctic peat soil microbial communities from Barrow, Alaska - NGEE Surface sample F53-1 deep-092012 (SPAdes) | ecosystem: Environmental > Terrestrial > Soil > Wetlands > Peat ... | reverse complement strand
AAGGCACTGGAGGGCTGCTTGAAATCGCTTGATGGCTGCCACGTTTACCTGCTCATCGTAGCCGCCCAATACGGCACTTTGGTTGGCAAGTTGTCCATAACCCACGCCGAATACCGGCGATCCAAAGAAAAGAAATTGCCGGTTCTTGCGTTCATCAAGGGCGACCGCAAAGTGAAACGCGAGGACGGCACCGAAGCATTTCTGAAGGAACTCGACGACGACGGCCCGAAATACAAACGCTTTGGCAATGTCATCGAACTGCAAAAAGAGGTGCGAGCCGCCCTCGTCAAGCTGCTAAAAGAGCAGTTTAGCATCGCGCCTTCCAGTGACGAAAACGAGGTCGCGCAACAAACCATCGAGGCTACTTCCATATTCGAGTCGCAGCCGCTGACGCGATTGCGCTGGACAGAACTCGACCACGAGGTGATCCGTCAATTGATTGCCGCAGCGGAAGGCAGGGACGCCGGGAAAATCTCCGCCGCCGACTTGCTCGCGGGCGCATCGGTGCGCGGCTTGGTCTGGCATGACCCACAAGCCGGGGAACATTACGCCACCGCCGCCGGCATCGTGCTGCTGGCGAAAGACCCTTCGGCGGTTTTTCCGCAGTGCCGTATCCTGGCCGATGCGTATCGCGGCGCGGAGCCGGATGGCAATCCCCACGACCATGAAGATATTCGCAGGCCGATGCCGACCGCGATTGACCGCGCCATCGCCTTCATTGACCGGAACACCCGCCATCCGATGCGCGTCGTTGGCCTCAATCGTCTCCGGCTGGATGAATATCCCGTCGAAGCGTTGCGGGAAGCTCTGGTCAACGCCGTCGCGCATCGCCAATACGAGGACGCCGGGCGCAAAATCATGCTGGAAGTTTTTGCTGACCGTGTCGTCATCTCCAGTCCCGGTCTGCCGCCGTCGCCCATCACTTTGGCGAATCTCCGCAAGGGCAAGTATCGCCCCTGTTCCCGTAATCCGGTGCTGGCACAATGCCTCTCCTATTTTCATCGCATCGAAGAACGCGGCAGCGGTTTCCGGCGAATGCGCGACCAGATGCTCAATCATGGTTTGGATAAACCGCTCCTCGGCACGGACACCGGCTATTTCCAAATCTCATTCCCCGGACCGGGCGAGAACGTGGATCGCATCCGCGTCCCGGAAACCCGGCTCATGGTGACACCAGCCATCGAAGCTCAGTTGAACGAACGGCAGCGAAAAGCGTTGGCAGAAGTGCTCAAGTCCGGTTCTGTTGCCAGCGGCTGGCTGGTTAAGAATATGCAGGTGACGTATGACACCGCCAATCGTGACCTTCTCGCGCTGGCTGAATTGAAAATCCTCGTTCGCAATGGCAAGGGACGTGCCTCCAAGTATGTTCTTTTAGAAGCGAAGGCCCGTTCATGAATCTTCCGATAATCTTCCGATGCACTGCCGGAATCTTCCGATTTGGTGGTCACTGCAACTGGCGTGAAACTTCCGATAATCTTCCGGCCCGGTGCTGCAATCTACCGATGAACAATCGTCCGACGAATCCAGAAAATCGTCCGATTAACTAAACCGATGGTATCCGCCACGACCAACGCGCGTTTCGTTTGACCGTGCTCCTTCGTCCGCGCGGTCACGCACTTCGCGCGCGTCCGTCGTAAGCGGCATTTTATTTGCCGCATGAGCGGTTGCTTCCGTCAGCGGCACGGCGGCGGTCGTTGCGCTCCGACTTCGTTCCAGCCGTCTCTCCGCTCCGCTTCACTTTTCCGCTCGCCGAACCGCTGACAGAAGCAAATGGCCAATTCCATTAAAATTGCCTGACATGGATTCGCAAGCTTGTCCTGAAGCATCATTTCCAAGTAAAGTTCACCACGTCCAAAATGGACAAAGAAAACTATCGAATAATTTTTACAAAACAAATTTAGCGTAGCTACGGCTACGGGCTGCATCGAAAACCGCGAATTTTCCAAGCCCGTCAAAGAACTGACCGAGCGCGCCCAAGTGGGCGCGGCTTGGCGTGCTTCTTTGACAGGCGCTTCGCGGTGCCTCGATGCAGGGCGCGTTGAGTCCGCGCCTTTTTCTTCGTTAGAAATTTCCCGTGGTTGCAGTTGCGTTTCGCGCAATGGCAACACCACAAGAATCCCGCAGCAACCGTTCGCTCCTCGAACAGCTTCCCGAAATTGTCCGCGCCGGAAAACGGCAGGCGGAACGGATCATGGAAGGGCTGGAAGCCCGCGCCCGCGTCGCATTGCAGACGCGCGAACTGGTGACGCCGGCCAAAGATACCAACTGGCAGGAATTTCAAAGTCTCAAACCGCACGCCAAAGCGCAGGCCACACTTGGCGGCGATCTGGCTTTGCTGAATGACACGGCGGGACAGACACAACTGATCGCCAGCCGGACGCAATGGTTCAATCGGCTAATTTACGGCGATAATTTGCTTTGCATGGCCGCGTTGCTCGCGGGCGATGCGGAGGCGCCTTCGCTGCGCGGGAAAATTGATCTCATCTACATTGACCCGCCGTTCGATTCCAAAGCCGATTACCGGACGAAGATCACGCTGCCCGGCGGCGACGTAGAGCAGAAGCCGACGGTGATTGAGCAATTTGCCTACTCCGACACTTGGGCGAACGGCACGGCGAGTTATCTGGCGATGATTGTCCCGCGCTTGTGCCTCATGCGCGAACTCCTTTCCGACCGTGGCTCGATTTACGTCCATCTCGATTGGCACGTCGGGCATTATGTGAAGGTCGCATTGGATGAAATTTTCGGCAAAGATAATTTCCTTAATGAAGTTATTTGGAAACAAATTTATTCGCACAGCGATGCTGACCGTTTTGGAATTGTTCACGATGGTTTGCTACTTTACTGCAAAAGCGACAACAAAATCTTCAACCGACAATACAAACCTCATTCTGACGATTATCTTAAATCGCATTATGGACAAACAGACTCTAGCGGAAGGAGTTTTCGTTTAGTCACGCTGTCCGGTGCTGGGCCTGGAGCAGCGCGGAAGTTCGGAGAAAAAGTAATTGCTCCACCGCCGGGGCGTCACTGGGCTTGGTCGCAGGAGAGAATTGACGAAGGTTTGCGGTCAGGAAAAATAGTTTTTGCAAAGACCGGTCAACCCAACATAAAGCAATATCTCGACGAGACCAAAGGAACGGCCATTCAATCCATTTGGGATGATGTTTTCCCCGTTAATCCGATTGCAGCGGAATCTATAAATTACGGGACGCAAAAGCCCGAAGCACTTCTTGACCGCATCATCAAAGCGTCAACGGACGATAATTCCATCGTCGCGGATTTCTTCGGCGGTTCAGGCACAACGGCAGCCGTCGCGGAAAAACTTGGCCGGCATTGGATCACTTCCGATCTCGGCAAACCGGCCTGCATGATTATGCGCAAGCGGCTGATTGACCAAAACGCGCGCCCGTTTTTTTATCAGGCCATCGGCGATTATCAGGTGGAAGCCGCGCGCTCCACGCTCGGCAAAAAATTTCGCGTCGGCGATCTGGCGCAAATCGTTCTCGGACTTTACGGCGCATTGCCGCTGGACGCGGACGACAATCCAAATCGCAATCTCGGCAAAATCCCGCAGTCGCGCACGCTCGTCTTTGTGGATTCACCGCAAAAGCTCACCGGTCTGGCGACGCTCAAAAAAGCGCAGGAGTTGCGCGGCTCGCATCTGGGCGGCTGGGAAAAAGTCGTGGTGCTGGGCTGGAATTTCACGGCGGACATCGGCGAAGTCATCACGAACCTGAACGACGCGAAGCTGGAAGTGCTGGTGATTCCTCCGGACTTGCTCGACCGCCTGAAAAAGAGCGGCGGCTTTGAAAAACTGAAAACGGATTTCGACGCGCAGCGTATCCGCTTTTCGTCTCTGCAATATGTGACGGTGAAGCCGATTGAACGCAAGGCGATTGCCAGCGGCGAAGTGCTGATGGTGGAACTGGACAATTACGTTTTGCTTTCGCCCGACGCGCTGAATCTGGAAGCGAAGGACAAGGAACGGTTGCAAGCCGTGGTGAACCGCGATCCGCTCGCGCTGGTGGAGTATTGGAGTGTTGACCCTGATTACGACGGCGAAGTGTTCCGTAGCGTGTGGCAGGATTACCGCGGCAACACAGATAACGACGACGACGCGCTCCATGTCGTGCGCAAGGCGGTTCTCTCCGGGCTGCCGGTAAAAAGTGGTTCGCGCCGCGTGTGCGTGCGTGTGGTGGATGTATTCGGATTTGAAGCCGAGGTGGTGAAAACCGTTTAAGCGTATGGCTGGAATGATGCTGCCACTTGTCAAAGCCCTGACGCCGCGCCTGCTGGCGGATTGCGCGGACTTGGATTCCGGCAACGCGCCGATTCTGGAAAAGGTGACGCCGGTAACGGCAGACCTATTGCGCTGGTGGTTTCAACAGGATTGTTGCGACGGGCGCGGGGTGAATTTTCACGACGGCCAGCGTCAGGCACTTTTGCACGCGATTTACGCGCATGAAGTTTTGCAGCCGGAAACACTGGTTGACCTCTACCAGAAACTTGCGGCGGAAGATTTACTGACGGCGCGGAGGCTGGAAGAAGTCGTGCAAAGTAGGCATCCGAAGTATTGCCTGAAAATGGCGACCGGCACGGGCAAGACATGGGTGCTGCAAGCGTTGCTCTACTGGCAGTTGCTTAACGCCGCGCGTTCGCCACAAGACAAACGGTTCACGCGGAATTTTCTAATCGTCGCGCCGGGGCTGATTGTCTATCAGCGGTTGCTGGATGCGTTTCTCGGCAAGGAGCGCGGCGGCCAGCGGGATTTCAGCACGTCTGATTTGGCGCGGTTCAAAGATTTGTTTGTGCCGGACAGTTACCGCGATGAAGTGTTTCGATTCGTGCAAGGCAATGTTTGCACGAAGGAAGATTTGGGAACGAAAGTCACGGCGGGCGGATTGATTGGCATTTGCAACTGGCACGCGCTGGCAGAAGCGGACGAGACAGACGAGGCAGAGGACGAAACGGAATCGCCGGGCATCATGGCCGATCCAAAAGAGGTTGCGGCGGCGGTGTTGCCACTATCGCCGGGAACGAGCGCGGGAAATTCACTGGAAGTATTGAACCGCCGATTTGAGCGCGGCGGCACGCTGGCTTATCTGCGCAATTTGCCAAGCCTCATGGTTTTCAATGATGAAGCGCATCACATTCACGAAGTCCGCAGCGAAGGCGAAATAACGGAGGTGGAATGGCAGAAAAGTTTGCGGACGATTGCGGAAACGAAGGGCAGTCAATTCGTGCAAGTGGATTTTTCGGCGACGCCATACAACCAGGTCGGCAGCGGCGCAAAGGCGAAGGCGGTTTATTTCCCACACATCATCGCAGATTTTGATTTGAAGGCGGCGATGAAGGCCGGGCTGGTGAAGTCGCTGGTGTTGGACAAACGGCGCGAGCTGGGCGCGTTGTCGAATGACGAACTGCAATTCAAAGCCGACCGCGACGAACACGGGCGACCAATTTTGTCAGAGGGGCAACGTGTCATGGTTCGGGCGGGACTGGCGAAACTGCTAAAGCTGGAAAAAGAATTTGCAACGATTGATCCGGCCAAGCACCCGAAGATGCTGGTGGTTTGCGAAGACACGTCGGTTACGCCACTGGTTGCGGATTTTCTAATTTCGCAAGGATTGAACGCGGATGAAATTTTGCGTGTGGATTCAAACCGCAAAGACGAGTTGCCGGAAGCGGAATGGAAAGTTTTGCGCGAACAACTTTTCGACATGGACGAGCATCCGAAGCCGCGCGCGGTTATCAGTGTGCTGATGCTCCGCGAAGGTTTTGACGTGAACAACATTTGCGTGATTGTTCCGCTCCGCACGACCGGCGCGAAAATTCTGTTGGAGCAAACCGTCGGGCGCGGCCTGCGTCTCATGTGGCGTGGCAATGAATTTGACGACCAGAAAACGGAAAACCGCGAATTGATTAAGACCGGGCAGGAGCCGAAAAGCCTGATTGATGTTTTGAGCATCGTGGAGCATCCCAAGTTCGCGGAGTTTTACGAACAGTTGAAAAAGGACGGTTACGAATTTGCCGAGGCCACGCCGGACGATACAACCACACGCAGCACGGGTGATTTAATTTCCGTGGGCTTGCGCAAGGGTTACGAACAATTCGATTTTGCCGTGCCATTCATATTGCGCGAACAAGAGGAGGAGCTTGTCGGCAAAGAATTGGACGTGACGACGTTGCCGGAATTCAAGGCGATGACCTTTGAACAGTTGAAGGTGACGATTGGCAAGGGCGACGTGTTCCGCTCGCAGGATGTCCAGACGGGAACGCAGTTTGGCGACTATCGCGTGGACGGCGGCATAATGACGGCGACAGGCTACAATGATTTTCTCGCCCGGCTGGTAAAACGCATTTCAGACAGTTTGAGTGCGCCCGTAACCAAAAGCTCGCAGGTGTTCGCCAACATTTCCCGATTTCCATTTTTACAGGTGAACCTGCCGCAGTTGTCCGCATGGGTGGATGAATTTATTCGGCGGCGATTGTTTGCGCGGCAGTTCGACCCATTCGAGGATGAAAACTGGCGGCTGCTCTGCCTCGACCCGGTTGCGAATCACATCATCCAAACTTTTGGGCGCAAATTGCCGGAGCTTGCCGAGACGGAAACCACCGCGCCGCCGGAAATCAAACAGCGGCGGCTTTCCGAAGTGGCGACAATCCGGGTGCGGGAATCCAGTTCCATCGTGACACCGAAATGTATTTACGAGCGGTTGCCGTATCCATCACGCAACGGCGGATTTGAAGAAGCGTTTATCGGCCACGCAAACGCCGATTCAAGTGCGGAGGCGTTTTGCAAGGTGAACGAGCAAAAGCATCTTTTCATGCGCCTGCGTTACGTCCGCGAGAACGGTCTGCCGGGCTTTTATTTCCCCGATTTCCTTGTCCGCACGAACACCGGCATCTGGCTGACAGAGACAAAAGCGCAAGACCAGTTGATCCATGCCGACGTGATACGGAAAAAAATTGCCGCCGTCGCGTGGTGCGAGCGCGTGAACGAATTACCGCCGGAGCAGCGCGGCGGGCGGGCGTGGAATTATTGTCTGCTCGGTGAAACCCTGTTTTACGAATTCCGCGACAAGGGCGCGACGATGGAAGAAATTTTGCAGTTTGCACGTGTGCGAGCAAAGGCAGCAGACAGCGGCTTACTCCTTTAGAGCGTGCGTTGACGGTTACTTGGATCTCTCCACTATGCAAATCATTTGCACAGTTTCGTTGAGTCCTGATTGTTATGCGAATGAGAATTTTCAGCGGAGCATCCAGCGACCCATCGAGTGTCCCCGCTGTGGCGCGCGAAACGCGCTGTTGGCACTAGGCTATTATTCACGCAACATTACGAGCACAGGACGTGGCGTTCTGCGAATTTTTGTGCGGCGGTTCCGATGCCGTCTTTGTGGTAGAACAACCAGCATCCTTCCATCATTCGCGCAGCCATACCGACTGATTTTGAATTCCACTACAAATGAATTTTTCGGCGGGACTTTAGGCACCAATGCGCTTTCGTGGCTCCCGCTTCTGCAACAATACTGGAACCGGTTCACAAAATGGATTCCAGAAATTAACCGTGTCATAAAGTCCGTGGTGGAGCGTTCGCCACCTCACCCAGACGTAGCTGGATGGTGGCAGGTATTAGTCGCGGCTTTCGGCGACCTCGAAAAAATCACCGCGACGCTTGTGAGTAGATTTGGGGTCACTTTGTTTGGTCGTTACCGCTGCCATTCACCTTGTGCCGAGGAATGAGCCGCCCTGAACCCGCTCCACACAACTTAACTATTTTCCTGAAAAGCAATCCGTGGAAATCTTTCCGCGCCAATGAAAAGTGCCATTGAATTATTTTTGAGCGCCGAACGAAGTGTTCCAGGCGAGTTGCTTTCAAAATCAGGGAACAGACAAGCCGCAATTTTGATCTCATCATCAGCGGCGACTAATTTATTTGTGTGAATACAAGAAACACAGAATTGCCAACCAAGAGCGCCGCCGTTTACGTCAGGAAGTCCTCAAAACACCGGCAATTTTCGATCAGCAATCAGTTGCGTGTGATTTGTAAATACGCCAAGCGCCGGGGATTAAAAATTGAAAATAAATATTCGGACGGGGCAAAACAGCCGATTACACGATAAAATACGGAGCCTATTCAAATGAACCTGGAAGACCAAGAACTGCCACCCGCAAACGCCGCTGTTTATGTCCGAATGTCCACGGAACATCAGCAGTATTCGACCAGCAACCAGATGGATGTCATCCGGGATTATGCCAAACGCCGTGGAATGCAGATTACCAAAGACTATTCTGACGAGGGCAAGAGCGGGCTAAACATTAAAGGGCGCGATTCGCTGACCCAAATGATTCAGGATGTTCAGGACGGAAAAGTCAACTTTTCCTCCATCCTTGTATATGATGTTAGTCGCTGGGGACGGTTTCAGGATGCCGATGAGAGCGCCTATTATGAATATATCTGCCGCCGGGCAGGAGTGGCGGTGCATTACTGCGCCGAGCAGTTTGAAAATGACGGCAGCCCGGGATCCACGATTGTCAAAAGCGTCAAACGTGCAATGGCCGGTGAATACAGCCGCGAACTGTCGTCAAAAGTTTTCCATGGTGCGTGCAGGTTGATTCAGCTTGGATACAAGCAAGGCGGCACGGCTGGGTTTGGCCTGCGCCGGATGCTGATTGACCAGAGCGGCACGCGGAAGGCGATGTTGAAGATTGGCGAGCAAAAAAGCATCCAGACTGACCGCGTCGTTCTAGTGCGCGGCCCGGATGAGGAAGTTAAAATTGTCCGGTGGATTTACCAGATATTCATTGATGACGGCAAAAACGAATCCGAAATTGCCACGTCGCTGAATATTCAAGGCGTCGTCACAGATTTTGGACGCGCGTGGAACCGGGCCACGGTTCATCAGGTGCTCACCAATGAAAAATACATCGGCAACAATGTCTATCATCGCACGTCATTCAAGTTGAAACGCAAGCATATTGAAAATCCGCCGGACAAATGGGTTCGCGCCAATGGCGTGTTTGAAGGCATCATCGAACCGGAATTGTTTTTCAAGGCGCGTGAAATCATTCTGGCGCGCAGCCAGAAACTTACCGACGAGGAAATGCTCGCAAAATTACGCGGCCTTTTGAGCCAGCACGGTCATATCAGCGGCATCCTGATTGACGAAACGGAAAGCCTGCCATCCAGCGCGGCGTTCAGCTATCGCTTTGGCAGTCTGATTTCCGCCTACCAACTCATCGGTTACGACCCGAAGATTGATTACAGTTTTATCGAGGTCAATCGCAGGCTGCGCAAGCAGCACCCGGAAATTATTGCATCGGTGATCCAAAAAATTGAAGCCTTGGGCGCATCGGCGGCATGGGATGAAAAAACGGATTTGCTTTGGGTGAATAATGAATTACGGGTTTCCGTCGTGCTGTGCCGGCACACCGCCTCATTCGCCGGTTCGTCCCGGTGGCTGATACGTTTGGATGCCGGTCTGAAACCTGACATTACCATCGCCGTCCGCATGGATGCCACGAACGAAGGCATACGGGATTATTATGTGCTGCCGGGCATTGACATGATGTGGGAAAACCTGCGCATCGCCGAAGCCAACGGCATCTATCTGGACGCCTATCGGTTTGACACACTGGATTATTTCTTCGGCATGACCGAACGCGTTAATTTGGAGGAGGCAATATGAGCGACGAAGTCAAAATGATTTCCATTGACCTGATTCGCATCTTGAATCCGAGACATCGTGAGCGCAAAAAGTTTGAAGTCATCGTCCAGAGCATTAAGAACCTGGGGTTAAAGAAACCCATTCAGGTCAGCCTTCGCTCGGCACAGGAGGCAGCAGAGCCGGGCTACGATTTGGTTTGTGGTCAGGGTCGAATCCAAGCGTTTATTGCGCTCGGACACAAAGAAATCCCAGCGGTGGTCGTCGAGGTTTCAAAGGAGGATCGTCTGTTGCGCAGCCTCGTTGAGAATATGGCACGCCGTCATCATGCACCTTTGGCATTGATTCGTGAGATTGAGCGGCTCAAGGCAGCAGGTTATGGCAATGTCGAAATTGGGAGAAAGCTGGATATTGATAAAGCAATGGTTGCCGGTTGTATCGCCTTGAAAAAGGCAGGAGAAGAACGCCTGTTGGATGCGGCGACCAGTGGCAGGATTCCATTGGGAGTCGCAATGGACATCGCCAAGGCGAACAGTGTCGAGACGCAACGTGAATTGCTCAAAGCTTACGAAAACAAGCAGCTTACCCAAATATCCATTCGCACGGTGAAGCGCCTTATTGATCAGCGACGGTTCGCTGGCAAACAACGGGATGCCGGTGATCGCCCTGGACGGAAGAAGCTGACGAGCGCCGAGAGTCTGGTGAATGCTTACAGGCGTGAAAGCCAGAAACAAAAATTGCTGATACGCAAAGCCAGGCTTAGCGATGAGAAGCTTGTCTTTATCGTCAACGCATTCAATCAACTTCTCACGGATGAGAATTTTGTAAATCTATTGAGGGCTGAGTCTCTCTCCACGATGCCAAAGTATCTGTGGGACAAACTTGGAATCAAACATAAGGAGGCTGCATGAGTGACGCAAAAATTGGATTCGAGATGCGGAAAATCCGGCTTTCGCTTGCCGTTATTCTTCCTGTGCGCCAGATAAAAGACCCGCAGAAGAATATCCGCCGATATAAAACCATCCGCGCATCCATCAAAGAGGTCGGGATGATTGAACCGCTCATGGTGTATCCGCAAAAGAACGGAGGTGGGACATATCTGCTTCTGGACGGCCATCTCCGCTATTTTGCACTGAAGGAACTTGGCGAGACTGACGCAGATTGCATCATCGCCAACGACGACGAAAGTTTCACCTACAATGCACACATCAGCCGGTTGGCTCCCATTCAGGAACATAAAATGATTGTGAAAGCTGTTCGGAACGAGGTAAGACCAGAACGCATCGCAGCAGCGTTGAACATCTCTGAAAAAAATGTGCGCGCATCAATGAAACTATTGGACGGTATTCACGAAGAAGCGGCTGATCTGTTGAAGGACAAATCAATTTGTCCAAAAGCCATTTGTCTGCTTAAGCAAGTCACTTGCTTGCGGCAGATCGAAATTGCCGAAATCATGGTTGGTGCAAATAATTTTGCAGCGGGTTATGCGGAAGCGTTGGTGTTGGGCACGCGGAAAGATCAGTTGGCGCAACCCGAAAAACCAAAGTTCAAGAAGGGATTAACACCCGAAGAGATTGGCAAAATGGAGCAGGAGATGGAATCCCTTGAACACGGCGTCAAAGCCGTCGAGGAAACTTACGGGGAAAATATGCTGAATCTGACACTGGCCTGCGGCTATATTAAAAAACTTGTCGATAACGCAAAAGTCATCAGGTTTTTGAATGCAAATTATTCTGATATTTTTTCTGCATTCGAAAAGATTGCGACCGCTGAAACCATGTGATTACTCGGTTTTGCCCTGGCTCGACAATCAAGCTGTGACAGCGCCGTCCGAAAGATTCATTTTCTGGCTAGTGCGCGGCTGTCCAATTGGATATAAAGCTATTCAGGCAAAAACGACCCGATCATGAACCGCATCAATCATGGCACGGCACCTCTGAAGCACCGCCGCTGGACGGTTGAAGAAGAACAGTTGCTGGGAACCAAATCTGATCGCGTGTTCGCAAAAATTTTTGGCCGCACCACCACTGCGGTTGCAGCCAGACGACATCGCAAGCACATTAGCCTCATTAAAAAGTGGATGCCGGAAGATGACAAACTTCTCGGCAACCGACCAGATGCACAAGTGGCTATGTTGCTCAAACGTCCTCGTTACCAAGTGGCTTATCGGCGACGCCAGCTCGGCATTGCGTTCAAGCATCCCGATTATCATCTTTGGAAACCCGGCGAGATTGCTATGTTGGGTCGGCAGCCGGATCGCAAAGTTGCC
>Ga0208220_1001015_pt1 | contig 11937 bp, 9 predicted proteins | sample NGESurdeep092012_9_FD_184484 | JGI IMG/M metagenome (GOLD analysis project Ga0208220, IMG submission 184484) | Arctic peat soil microbial communities from Barrow, Alaska - NGEE Surface sample F53-1 deep-092012 (SPAdes) | ecosystem: Environmental > Terrestrial > Soil > Wetlands > Peat ... | reverse complement strand
GTAGCGGGCCTGGGGCACTACGCCCAGCTATCGCGGCGCGCCCGGAAGAGGGGCGCCGGGGTCGTGGTGTTCAACCACGGGGTGCATCCGCATGAGGCATATGCGCGGCATGCGGACGTGCTCGGCACCTTCGAGGGCCCGTGGAACGTCTACCTGGAGCAGGCGGTACCCCGGTGGACGCGGTCGTGGCCGGCCGATCGTTTTTACCATGTTGTGTACTCGGTGCCGCGCGAGCATCTGGGCGACGCGGTTCTCATGGCCGGGCGGCGCCGGGCGGGCTGCATTTACGTCACCGACCATGGCGGCGGCAATCCGTACAACCGCCTGCCGGCGCTGGCGACCGCGCCGGCAGTAGCCCGGTGGTCAGAAGCACGGTGGACGGGCGAGTGACGGGCCGGGCCGGCCCGAGCTCGCAGGACCAGGGTGCGCGGGGTGCGCTGCCGCTCACCCCGCCGCCCCGCCGGCCGCGCGCGCTCCCGGTCATCATCGCGGTCGTGGTGCTCGCCGCCGTGATCGGCCTGACGGTCAAGCTGACCGCCCGCGGCCCGCAGCACTGCCAAGCCTCCTTTGTCCCCGCGTTCTTCGCCCCGCAGGGCTGGGGCCGCGCGGTCAGTGGCGCCAGCGTGCCGGCCGTCCTGATCCTCAACCCGGCCTCGGGCCCGGGTACCGCCCCCGATCCGGCGTTCAGGACCGCGATCAGCCAGGCCAAACGCGCCGGGGCCAACGTCATCGGATATATCGGGACTAACTACGCTCAGCGGCCGCTCGCGCAATCCGAGCAGGAGGTTCGCGATTACCGGAACTGGTATGGCGTGACCGGCATCTTCCTCGACCAGACACCCACCTCGGGCAGTCAGCAGATCGGCTATTACCGGACCCTGGCGCGACAGATCCGCCAGGCCAGCCCGGGGGCCGCCGTCTGGCTCAATCCGGGGGCTTACCCGGACCAGAGTTATATGTCGGTAGGCACTGTCGTGATGGTCTTTGAGGGGCCTTATGAGCACTATGCGACCTCGCGGGTTCCCGGCTGGGCCCGGAACTATCCCGCGGCCAGGTTCGCGCATACCGTCTATGCCACGCCGGGCGCCGACCTGGCCGCCGCCGTCCGCCTGTCCAGGCAGCGGAATGCCGGTTATGCCTACTTCACCGACGATGTAGGACCTAATCCGTACAGCGCCCTGCCGAGTTACTGGGGGCGCGAGCAGGCCGCCGTCGCCGGTGGCTGCGCGAAAGGCTAGGCCGCCCGCTTCCGGCTATAGCGGTATCTGCGCCGGCAGGAGCAGAACTTCTCGTTCATCTGCATGAGGACTATCGCGGCGAAACTTGGCAGAGTCGTGAGATGGAAGTGCTGCGACTCGTGCTGGTTGATGATTACCGCATGGTGACCGAAGCGCTGGCATCACGACTGTCAGCCGCCCCGGACCTGTGGGTGGCTGGCTGCTCCCAGACCGATGACCCCCGGCTCCCGGAGATCATCCGCTGGCTGCGCCCGGACATCGTGCTGATCGACGTCGAGCCCCTGGGCTTTGCCGTCGGTGAGGTCCTGGGCCGGATCCGGGCGGCGTGGCCGCCCGCCCGCCTCATCGTGGTCAGTGCCGACAATGACGCCTCCCACGCGGTGGAGGCGGCCCGGGCCGGAGCAGACGCGTGGGTGTCCAAGAACCAGGGCGCCGACCAGTTGGAGACCGTATTGCGCGGCGTGGCCCAGGGCCATTCCTGGTTCCCGCCGCAGATGCTGGGCGAGGTACTGCGCGCGCTGCGCGACGACGTCCGGCATGCCCAGGAGAGCGGCAGCCTGCTGGATGCCCTCAGCCCACGTGAGCTGGATGTCCTGACGAGCATGGCCAAGGGCAAGCGGGCCCGGCAGATCGCGGCGGAGCTGATGATCTCCGCTGACACGGTCCGCACGCATACCCGCAGCATCTTCGGCAAGCTGGAAGTCCACAGCCGCATCGAGGCGGTGAGCGTGGCCTGGGCGGCGGGCCTGCGACCCTCCGAGCCGCAGGACCCGGCCAGCGCGCAGCCGCCGGCGGAGCGCACCCCGGCCGGCCATCAGCCGGAGGACAGCCATCGGCCGACGCGCCGGGCCGCCCCCGTCCGCGTGGGAGCGGGCGAATCCGGATTGGGGCGCCCTGGCGTCAGCGGGCGGGTGCCCGGACAGGCCGCCGGGGACCGGGCCGGGGGCGCTCTGCGGCCAGGTGCGCCGGCGGGCACCCCGCGGCCGGGCGATCAGCGGGCCGCCGACCGTCCCTCCGAGGCGGGGAAGCCGTGACGAGCCAGCTGACAGTGCCGCCGGCAGGCACGGGTCCGGCAGGCACGGGTCCGGCAGGCACGGGTCCGGCAGGCACGGGGGCGGCAGGCACGGGGCTCGGGATCCGGCCGGAGGCCGGGGCCCTGGCGCGGCCGCTTCCGGGGGCTGGCGGCCGAACGCCGCGGCCAGCCAGGAGCGGGCCGCTCCGGGTCGCGACGGTCATTGCCAGGCTGGAAGGCGGCGCTGGCGTGCTAGCCCTGCGCGGCGCCCTGGCCATGGACCCGCGAACCTGCCGGGTGACGATCATCACCGGGCAGGGCGACCAGCTCATCGCCGCTGCGCGGGCCGGCGGCCTGGAGGTCGTGGTCGAGCCCGCGCTGCGCGCTCCGGTCCGGCCCGCCAGCGACCTGCGGGCGCTGCGGAGGCTGACGGCGTTGTTCGCTGACCGGGACTTCGATGTCGTGCACACGCACTGCGCGAAAGCGGGCGCCGTGGGCCGGGTGGCCGCGCGCCGCGCCGGGGTGGGCCGGATCATTCATACCTTCCATGGCTTTCCCTTTCACGAGTTCCAGCCCCGTGCGCTGCGTCATGCCTACGTGTCCATCGAGCGGCGGCTCGGCCGGATCACCGATGTAGCCCTGTGCGTCGGGGCCGGGGTGGCCGCCGAGGCGATCCGGCGGGAACTGGTCGCGCCGGACCGGGTGCGGACGATGGGGGTGTCCGTCGACGGGCCGGACCGGGTCCGGGCCAGCCGGGAGGCCGGCACGTCGCTGGCCCGCCGCCGGGCCCGTGCCGCGCTGGGCCTGCCCGCGGACGCCCGGGTGGTTGGCGCGGTCGGCCGGCTCACCTACCAGAAGGCCCCCGAGGACTTCGTCACCGCGCTGGGCACGCTCGGCCGCCCTGACGTCATCGGCATGTGGGTCGGCGGCGGGGAGCTGGCCGCGCGGGTCACGCGGCACGCCAGAGGGCTGCCCGCCGGCCGGTTCCGGCTGGCGGGGGAGCGGGCGGACGTGCTGGACATATTGCCGGCCTTCGATGTCTTTGCGCTGCCGAGCCGCTACGAGGGCCTCCCCACGGCCATCGTCGAGGCCATGATCTGCGGCGTTCCGGTCGTGGCGACGGCCGTGAACGCGGTCCCAGACCTGGTTATCCCGGGCGAAACGGGCTCGCTGGTGCCACCTGGCCGCCCCGACCTGATGGCGACGGCGATCGGGCATCTCCTGGACTCGCCGCCCGCGGCGGCCAGGATGGCCGCTGCCGCCCGCGGCCGGATCGACGGCCGCTACGGCGAAGCGGCGCTGCGGGACTCCCTGCTGGCGGCCTACGACCTGGACGCGCCGGTCCAGGCCAGCTGCGAGGCAGCGCCGCCCAGGTCTGCTGGCGTGACGGACGGCCTGGCGGTCGAGGTGGCTGCCGGGCCTGCCGGGCCTGCTGAGCCCGCCGGGCCTGCTGCTGGGCCTGCCGGGCTTGGCCGGCCTGGCCGCCCTGCGCGGCGTGGCCGACCTGTCCGTCAGAGTGGCTGCCCGGCCTGGCCGCCCCGGCCCGTCCTGGCCCGAGGGCCTGGATTAGGTGCGGGGCATGCGCCGCGGCCAGGCTGACGACACCTCCCTGTCGGCAGATAAACGGACAAGCCGCCAGCGCGAAAAGTAAAGTAAGAACAAAATAATTTGTGATAAACCTGCGGCCGTGAATGAATTCGGGCGTGCTGGTTGTTTGTATGTTCGTTCAATCAAAGCAGCGGCGTACGGCCGCTGACGCATTTCAGCAGTGAGGTCAAGTCGGCCGGGGGGCCGGGACCAGACTGAATTATTGCCATGGGGCAGGCGGCGATGGCGGGGGAGTAAACGATGGGGACTGTGCTGTCATTGCGCTGGCGTTTCGCGCGAAGTGCCCGGAAATGTGTGCGGGCAGCGGGCCGCCTGCGGCCCGGGCTAGCGACCGGGTCGGCATTCGCGATAGCGCCCGCCGAGGTGACGACCCTGGGCCGCCTCCCCCTATCGGGGCGATCGCGGTGAGGCTGATCCTGGGTAATGACCAGGCGATCTTCCTTGATGCCCTGTCTACGGTGCTGACCCAGCGCGGATATGAGATCGGAGCGGTGGCCCGCAGCCCGCAGGAACTGATTACCCTTGTGCGCCACCAGCGGCCCGATGCCTGCCTCATCGATTGCAATCTGGCGGTTGACGATGGCATCGAGACGATTCGCGCTGTCACCGAGGCCAGCCCGCAGACCACGGTGGTGGTGCTGAGCGCCGATTCCGACATCGAGTCCGCGGAGCGGGCCATGGACGCTGGCGCCTCGGGTTACCTGCACCAGTCGCGCGGCGTGGAGGTGCTGGTGTCAGCCCTGGAGCGCGTGCTGACCGGCGAGTTCATCGTCGATGTGCCCGGTGGCCCGGGCCGCCGCGGGCGCCAGGTTACGCACGCTGACAATCTCGCTGCCAGCCTGACCGGGCGTGAGCGCGAGTGCCTGAGCCTGCTGGTGGCCGGCCTGGACACGGCGGCGATGGTAGAGCGGATGGGCGTGTCCCGCACCACCGTCCGCACCCACCTGCAGGCAGTGCTGACCAAGCTGTGTGTTCATTCCCGGCTCGAAGCCGCCTCATTTGCCGTCCGCCATCGCCTGGTCGACGCCTGGGCTGAACCGGCTGCGGCGACCGCCGGCCAGCCCGTCCAGCCACTGGCGATGAGCGCCGCGGGCTCGGACATGCTGCGACAGCGTCCCGCCGCCGGTGCCCGCAACTGGCGGCGAGCCAATATGCACGCCGTGGGCCAGGCGTCCCGCACGACTCACCACGCGACGCCAGGGCCGACCTGGCCGGGACCGGCCGAGGTGGCCGCATCCGGCTGACCGCAGCCGGCTGACCGCAGTCGCGGCCGGGGGCGGCTGGCCTCAGCCGCGGCCGAGGCCGGCCGGACCGCAGCTGCAGTCGGCCGCTAAGGCCACGCCCGCCCGTCGGCGCCCGACCTGGCCGGTGCCCCCGCAGAATCAAGGGCATCAGCCGTCCCTTTTACCCCGCTATCGGCGCACTCCGCTCGTCGCGAGCCTGACGTGCCCGGGCCGCTCACTGTCATGACTGGCCCGGAGCTGCTACCAGCACGACAGTTCCGGCCGGCCTTGTCCCTGGGCCCCTCCGTCCGGCCGCCAGGCTGCGGTGAAGGGCAGCAACTGTACGTTCGCTGACGTTGTATCAGCAGCACCCGCGCGTTTGCTGACGTTGGGGGCAGTCCGGCAGAGGCGCTAGGGCGACAGCTCCGGGCCGGCCATGTCATTGGCCTCCTGACCGGCGCCCCTGGCCAGGGGCAGGTGGGACTGGCGGGGCAGATGTGGTCTGGCGGAGAGCTGCCGGGATCTTTGCGCCGGACCGCGCGCAGGCCTGGGCGTCGTGAACGCGCGGTTGCGGCCGGAATGGCCGCAGCTCCTGAGCGTGCCGCTGGCCGAAGGTAGCTCCGCCGGGCGCCGCGGGCGTGGGAGGCTTAGTTCATGATCGTGGGGATCGGCGTGGACGTCGCGGACATTTCGCGGCTGGACGCGGCGCTGCGCCGGACCCCGGCTCTCGCCGAGCGGCTGTTCGCGGAGAGCGAACGCGGCGGGCCGGTTCAGTCGCTGGCCGGGTGCTTCGCCGCGAAGGAGGCGACGGCCAAGGCACTGGGTGCCCCGGCCGGGCTGCGCTGGACCGACGCCCTGGTCACGCACGACAGCCGCGGCAAGCCGATCCTCAAGGTTCGCGGCACCGTGGCCGCGGCGGCGGCCACGCTCGGCGTGACCGCCTGGCACCTGTCGATAAGCCACGATGCCGGCGTGAGCATAGCCATGGTCGTGGCGGAGAGATAGCCGGGATGGTGGCTCACAGATGAGACAAGCGCACGCGGTTGCCGACGTCCGGGTGGCGGAACAGGCCCTGATGGCGCGGCTACCGGACGGCACGCTGATGAGCCGGGCGGCGGCGGGCCTGGCGTCGGTCTGCGCGGGTCTCCTGGGCCAGGTGTACGGGTCGCGGGTGGCCATCCTGGTCGGCAGCGGCGACAACGGCGGTGACGCCCTGTACGCCGGCGCGCTGCTGGCCGGGCGCGGCAGCGCGGTGACCGCCATCGCCGCCGCCGACCGGATGCACGCCGAGGGCATGGCCGCGCTGCGCGGCGCGGGCGGCCGGCTGCTGACGGTCGGGGACGGCACGGCCGTAGCTGCGGCGCTCGGCCGGGCCAGTCTGATCATCGACGGCCTGCTCGGCATCGGCGGCCGGGGCGGCCTGCGCGAGCCCGCGGCCCGGCTGGCGGACCTCAGCGAACGGGCCCGCTCCGACGGAGCGGTCGTGGTGGCGGTCGACCTGCCCAGCGGCATCGACGCCGATACCGGCGTGGTCGCCGGCCCGGCCATCTGCGCCGACGTCACCGTTACCTTCGGCACCTGGAAGCCCGGCCTGCTGATCGACCCCGGCGCTAGCCACGCTGGGACCGTCGAGCTCATCGACATCGGCCTGGGCCTGGGCCTGGGGCCGCCGGCCGTGTCCGCGCTGCAGGCCGGCGACGTGGCGGCAATCCTGCCGCGGCCGTCGGCAGAGTCCGACAAGTACCGCCGCGGCGTGCTCGGCCTGCTGGCCGGGAGCGAGCAGTACACGGGAGCCGCGGTCCTGGCGACCGGCAGCGCGATCCACGGTGGGGCCGGGATGGTTCGCCTGGTGTCCGCGCCGGCCGCCCTCATGGCCGCCCGCGAGCACTGGCCCGAGGCGGTGATGGCGGTCGCCGACGCCAGCGCCGCGGAGCATTCGATCGAGGCGGCCGGCCGGGTGCAGGCGTGGGCCGCGGGCCCAGGCATGGGTACCGGGGATGATGCCGCCGGGCTGCTGGCCGCGGTTCTCGCGACCGACCTGCCGGTGCTGGTGGACGCGGACGGGATCACTATCCTGGCCGCCCACCGTGAGTTGCTGTCCCGTTCCGCACCGACCCTGATCACGCCGCACGCGGGCGAGCTAGCCAGGCTGACGGGGGCAGATCGGGCCGACATCGAGGCCCGGCGGCTGGAGCACGCGACGGCGGCCGCCGCCGAGCTGGGTATCACCGTGCTGCTCAAGGGATCCACGACGGTCATCGCGGAGCCCGGCGGAGCGGTGCTGGTGAACTCTACGGGCTCCGCCTGGCTGGCTACGGCCGGGTCGGGTGACGTGCTCTCAGGGCTGACCGGGGCACTACTCGCCCAGGGCATCCCGCCGGCCCAGGCGGCGGCCGCCGCCGCCTACCTGCATGGCATCGCGGGGCGCCTGGCCTCCCGGGATGCGCCCATCGGCGCGTCTGACCTGATAACGGCGCTGCCGGCGGCCATCAGGACCGTCACCCAGCACAGCGCCATCTAGCACTGCGCCACTCGGTCAGCGCCACCTAGGCCAGCGTCACCCAGGCCAGCGTCACCCAGGCCAGCGTCACCGCGACCCGGACCGGGCGAGCCCCGGCGCGCCAATGGGGATCGGCCGGCGCGCTCACGGGCTAGCCCGGTCGCCCGGCTACTTCGTGGTCGCTTCCTGGAAGCGGATCACGAGCTCGTTCGGCACCCGGCCGCGGTCCCGCACCTCGACGCCCTGGCTCTTGGCCCACTCGCGAACCGCGGAGGGACTGGGGGCGCCGGAATCCCGGCGTGCGCCCCGCCTTGCCCGGCGGGAGCTGCCAGCCACTTTCCGGCCCGCCGCCACATACGTCTGCACAGCGGCCTTGAACTCCTGAGCATGCGCAGCGTTCAGGTCAATTTCGTAATCCGTGCCGTTCAGGCCGAAACGTACAGTGCTCTGCGCTTCACTGCCGTCCAGGTCATCAATGAAGAGCGTGTGCATCTTCTGCGCCATACCGTGCTCCGATCTGCGGGGTCAGGCATAGCGTAGACGATCATCAGGCATGCGTATTCCCGCGGATGCCGTGGTGGCCGGTGGCGATCCCGAAATGCCCAGCCCGCCTGGCCGCTGACGAGGCCGGTATTACCAGCCCGGCTGATTCCCGGGCCGGCGGAGCGCGCCTTATTACCGCATTGACCATGATCGGCCCGTTCGCTATCCCGACCGGACCGGCCCGAGGTTAAGGCACGCTAGTCCGCGGTGCGTCCGCCTAGGTAGCGGCCCAGGAACCGGTCCGCCTCGGCGTAAAAGCGCAGCCTGTTCTCCGGCTTGGCGAAGCCATGCCCCTCGTCGGCGAAGAGCATGTAATCGTGCTCGATTCCGGCCTTCTCCAGGGCCGCGACAATCTGCTCCGACTCGGCCTGCTTGACCCGCGGATCGTTCGCCCCCTGGGCGATCAGCAGCGGGATCGAGATGCTGTCCGCCCGCGATAGCGGCGAGCGGGACCACAGGAAGTCGGCGTCCTTCTCCGGGTCGCCGACCCGCCGGTGGAACTGGGCGATCATCGGAGCCCAGTACGGCGGGACGGACTGGATGAGCGTGATCAGGTTGGACGGCCCGACGATGTCGACCGCGCAACAGTAGATACCGGGGGTGAACGCCGCCCCGGCCAGCGCCGCGTAGCCGCCGTAGCTGCCGCCGAAGATAGCGACCCTGGCCGGGTCGGTCCAGCCCTGGCTGATCGCATGCGCCACGGCGTCGCTCAGGTCGTCCTGCATCCGGGCGCCCCACTCGCGGTCGCCGGCGTTGATGAAATCCTTGCCATAGCCGGTCGAGCCGCGGAAGTTGACCTGGATGCAGAGGTAGCCGCGGTTGGCCAACCACTGTGCCTCGGAGTCGAACCCCCATTCGTCGCGCGCCCACGGGCCGCCGTGGACGTTGAGGACCGTCGGCACGCTTTCCCGCCCGGATCCGGGCGGGAAGGTGAGATAACCGTGCACGGTCAGCCCGTCTCGGGCGGTGAACGAGAAAGGCTCCATCGCGGCGAGCTCGTACCGCGCGATGTCGGGCCGCTGCTCGAACAGGAACTGGGCGGTCCGGCTGGCACGGTCATAGGCGTAATAGGCGACCGGGCCGGCGTCGTTGGTGAAGGCGATCAGCCAGACGGCGTCGGAGTCAGCTGCGCTCGGGAAGCTCGGGTCGCCGGGGTGCAGCGCGCGGATCGCCGCCAGGTCGTCGGCGACCGACGGGTCCAGCACCAGGTACTCCGAGCGGTCCTTGCGCAGGGTCACGATCTGCGGCTCGCGCGTGTCAGGGTGGACCCGGACCTCGCTGACGTCCGCTTCCGGGTCCTCCGTCAGCACTTCCATGGCGCCGGTGGCCACGTTCAGGCGGGCCAGCCGGGCCGTCTGCGCCCCGGCTGAGCTCGTGATGAGCAGGGAGCTGCCGTCCTGGCTGAAGGAGACGACGTTGGTGGTCAGCGCGTCCTCGGCCGGCACGGTGAGCAGCGTCCGCCAGTCGCTGTCGGTCTCGCCGCTGTCTGCGCTGTCGCGGACCAGCAGCTGGAACCCGCCGTCGGGCTGCGGCGCCACCGCTCCCCGGACCACCATCTGGGCATCGGCGATCCACCCCACGACGCCGGGGTTGTCGAGTTCCTTGACCATCTCGCCGGTCTCCAGGTCGAGCCGGTAGACGTCGTGGAGCTGGGGGTTGTCCCGGTTCAGCCCGATGAGAATCTCGGTGGGGAACTCGCGCTCCGCCGCGATCATTACGGTCTGCACGCCGTCGAAGGGGGTCAGGTCGCGCCGCTGCATGGTCGTCACGTCGACATCGTGCAGCCGCCAGTTCTCGTCGCCGCCGGTGTCCTGGAGGTAGAGCAGGTGCCGGCCATCATGCGCCCAGAGGAACTGGCGGATTCCCCGGTCGTGGTCGTCGGTGATCACCCGCGCCGCCGCGAGGTCCACCCCGGACTCGACGCTGACCGGCGCCAGCCACACGTTCAGCACGCCCTCATCCGGAGCGATCCACGCCAGCTGGGTCCCGTCGGGGGAGATGCTCGGACTGACCCGCTCGGGGTTGCCGAACAGGACGGGCAGCGGAATGAGGTCGGGCATCGGGTGGCTCGCTTCCCCGCACCAGCTCATCCGGTGCGTTCCTGGCATTGGCCGGGGCCCGGTCCGGCACGGCCGCAGGTCCCACGCCACCCTAGCGGCCGCGGGCCGCCGGGCACTTCCGCGCTGCACGGACCCGCTGCTGACCTCGGGCGCAGCCCCATGCGGGGTGGGTACTCCGGGGTAGCCGGGTGCCGTAAGCCCGTCGGCCGGCAGCGCCCCAACTGGCAGACTGACCCCATGGAAGGTCACCCAGAGGTCCGCATCGACCTGGACGCGATCACCGCCAATGCTGCCGCGCTGCTGGCGCACGTCGGCGGGGCCCGGCTGATGGCCGTGGTCAAGTCCGACGGCTATGGCCACGGTCTGCTGCCGACGGCAGCAGCCGCGCTGGCCGGCGGCGCGAGCTGGCTCGGGGTCGTGCGGCTCGAAGACGCTCTCGCACTCCGGGCCGCGGGCGTGACCGTCCCGGTGCTGTGCCTGATCGGCGCCCCGGACGTATCGCACGGGGATGCCATCGGCGCCGACGTCGACCTCACGGCGGGCTCGGCACCCCTGGTCCGGCAGATCGCCGAGGCCGCACGCCGGGCGGGCCGGACCGCCCGGCTGCACCTGGAGGTGGACACCGGCATGTGCCGGGGCGGCGCCACGGCCGCCGCCTGGCCGGGGGTCGTCCGGGAGGCCCGGGCCGCCGAGGCGGCCGGTCATGCCCGCATCGTGGGCATCTGGTCGCACTTCGCCTGCGCGGACATTCCCGGCCATCCGTCGATCGCCGCCCAGTTGGCCGCGTTCCGGGCCGCCGTCGACCTGGCCGAGCAGGCCGGTGCCCGGCCCGAGGTGCGGCACATGGCCAACACCCCGGCCACGCTGACCTTGCCGGAGTCCTGGTTCGACCTGGTGCGCCCTGGCGGAGCGATCGTGGGGCTGTCGACGCTGCCCGGCGGGGTGCCCGGCTGGCTGCGGCCGGCGATGACCGTGCGCGCCCGGCTCGTGGAGACCAAGCGTGTCCCGGCCGACTCCAGCGTTTCCTACGGGCACCGTTACGCCACACGCGGGCCCGCCACCCTCGGGGTGTTCCCGCTTGGCTACAACGAAGGGGTGCCGAGGCTCGCGTCTAACACCGCTCAGGTGTCCGTCCGGGGTCACCGGTTCACGATTGCCGGCACGGTCAACATGAACCAGACGATCATCGATTTCGGTGACCTGCCGGCGGAGCCGGGCGACGAGGTCATTGTCTTCGGGCCCGGTGACGCCGGCGAGCCGACCGCGCAGGAGTGGGCGGATGCCCTCGGGACGATCTCCTATGAGATCGTGACCAGGTTCACCGGAAAGATTCCGCGAAGCTACTCCGGGGTAACCTCTGGCCAGGATCAGGCGCACGCCGTCGACGGGAGGGCAAATGGCCAGGTGGCGACGGCTCACTAAGGCGGGTGGCCTGGCCGTTGGCGCCGTGGCGGCCAGCGCCGGCGTCGTGCTCGCGGCGGAGAAAATCGCCGTCGGCCGGTTGCGGCTACGGCCCGATCCGGCCGTCGGCGAGCCGTTCGGTCAGCTGCGCGGCCGCCCGGTGGCCGTGCTCGCGGACGACGGGGTGGCGCTGCACGCGGAGGTCAGCGGGCCCGACGACGCCCCAGTGACGATCATCTTCAGCCACGGCTACACGCTGAGCCAGGACATCTGGCACTACCAGCGCCAGGCACTGGCGGGCACCGCGCGGCTCGTCTTCTGGGATCTGCGCGGCCACGGCCGGTCCGGCCGG
>Ga0208220_1001013_pt1 | contig 11942 bp, 9 predicted proteins | sample NGESurdeep092012_9_FD_184484 | JGI IMG/M metagenome (GOLD analysis project Ga0208220, IMG submission 184484) | Arctic peat soil microbial communities from Barrow, Alaska - NGEE Surface sample F53-1 deep-092012 (SPAdes) | ecosystem: Environmental > Terrestrial > Soil > Wetlands > Peat ... | reverse complement strand
CCTGATCCGGTGCGGCCATGAATCGAAGCTGATCAGCATGCCGGGCAGGAACTGTTCGCCAGCCTTCACCCGGCTGCCGATGTCGTTCAAGACGCCGGACGCGTCATGGGTACAGCCGCCGAGAAACACAAGCTCGGGATGGCCCATGCCAAACAGGCCGACCGTGTAGGCGATCGACGTTCGCTGACGAGCCTCGTCACCCATGACGTATTCGATAGCCCAGCCGTGCGTGCGAATGAGGCCGGCGACACGAGCGTCTTCTTGATCGAGCCAGGCAGCGACCTGCGGGTCGTTCATTGGCCGGTTTCTCTTTGTCATGAGGTCGAGCGTGGCCGATCGGCGGTCCAAACCCAGCGCCAGAACGAGAGCTGTGGAAGTAGCCCGCGAGGTGTGGACAACCGCGGTCCTCGGCCCTGGTTCGACCTCCGGAATCGGCCCGACGCGACGACGCCAGCAAACCGGTATTCGCATCCTCGCACGATCGGCGCAACGCGTGCCGGCCGAGCCGCCGCCAACGCCGTTGTCAGCTTGTTAAGTGTCGGAGGTCAGTCGAGCTTTGCCACGCGGCCGTGGGATCGCTGACCGTAATGCCACCGCCCATCTTCTTCGCCGCGTACAAACCGGCGTCCGCCCGCCGAAGCAATTCGCCGATTGGTTGGCCGGTCCAGCACACGACGCCCGCTGAGAACCGCACCTGAGGCACGGCGTCGCGAAGTCGCTGCACGACCTCTAGCGCGCCGGCGAGATCGGTGTCGGACAAGACGAGGACGAACTCGTCGCCGCCAACGCGGGCAAGCGAGTCACCGGCCCGCAGTACCGACGTCCAGCCCGCTGACGCGGATCGCAGTAGCCGGTCACCTGCTGCGTGACCCTCGGTGTCGTTGACCCGCTTCAAACCGTCGAGGTCGACGGCGGCGACGGCGAACCCTCGCCCGCCGCGACCGGCCGAGTTGACCCGGGCGGTCAGAGTCTCCTCGAGCAGCCGACGGTTAGGAAGTCCGGTCAGGGTGTCGTGCAGGGCCAGTAGGCGGAGCCGCGCGACCAGGGTGCCGATCACCAGACACGGCACAGCGATGGCGAACATGTTCATGGTCCATTGGGTGATCATTTGCTCGCGCCAGTGCGTGAGCAGCGCGCCGAGATACAGAAGGCCAGCGAAAGTGACGTAGGCGACTGCCTGCCGCCGCACCAGGAACGCACTCGCGAACGCTGACAAGAATCCATAGAAGAGCGCCGACGCCTGCGATTCGGCAGTTGGTCCGGCTGCCCATACCGACCAAGTAATGCAGCTGACACCGACGATCAGGCCGACGTGAATCACCCAATGCGGCGCCCGCTTGCGTCCAAGCCACATCACGACGCCGACCGGAAGCATGACGGCAGCGATCAACCAGTTGGCGCTCTTGTGCTCGATGGCCCAGTACGGCAGGACGTTCACCGAAGCGGCTGCCAGGGACCCGGCAATGATCAGCATGGCAAGCCAGCTGACCATCGTCGGGACGTCGGTCAGCGATTCGAACGGTGCCGTCGCCATGCGACGCGCAGGGGGAATCCTCATGGCTGCGTTCCCTATCGGCCGGGGCAGGCACCCGGATTAGGCCAACTGGCCGCACCTATCAGTCTCGGCGTAGCGGGACGTTGACCACAGCGCGAAGTCCGCCCAGCGGACTCTCGTCGAGGGTGATGTCGCCCCCATGAGCGCGCGCGATCGATCGGGAGATCGCCAACCCCAGACCGGAGCCGCCGTCGTCACTGCTGCGGCCCGCGTCGAGCCGCACCCATCGTTCGAAGACGCGCTCCCGATCAGCTGGCGCAATGCCCGGCCCGTCGTCGTCCACGGTGATCACGACATTGCCGCCAACCGCCGTGGCGTGCATCGAGACCTGAGTGGCATAACGGCCCGCATTCGAGGTGAGGTTCTCGAGCATGCGCGACAGCGCCGCCTCGTCACCCGAAACGAGAATGGATGCGCCGCCGGGACATGCGAGCCGGCCGATGTCGACCGCCGCGTCAACCTTGGGCGGCCGGCTGTCGAGGCGCGCCAGCAAGAGCAAATCGTCGGCCAGCCGACTAAGCCGTTGGACGTCGGCAAGCACGTCGCGTGCGACAGCGGGCCACTCAGTCGGGGCGGTGTCGGTGGCGAGCGCGACCTCGAGTTGGGTCTGCACCGAGGCGATCGGTGACCGCAGCTCGTGCGCGGCATCGGCGACGAAGCTGCGCTGCTGCTCACCGGCGACATGCAGGCGGCGAAGCATCCGGTTCAGGGTTTGCCCGAGCCGTCGCAGCTCGTCGCCACTTGGCGGTTCGGCCAGTTGCGGCGCTGTGTTACTAGCGTTGACGTCGACCGCATCGGCAGCTGCGCGCATGTCGTCGACTGGGCGCAGCGCAGACCCGACCGCGAGCCACGTTGCCGCAGCAGCTGCAAGTAGTACCAACGGCACGACAATCACGACCACGTTGCGCAGTGCATCGAGCGCCGACGTAACGTCAGCGAACGGGACGGCAACAATCACAGTTACCGGGACGCCGTGCAGCGTCGCAGTTTGTGCCTCGACGCGCAGCGGCGACGTGCCGAGAGAAGTTGCCGTCGTCGTGAATGCGTGACCGAGTCGATGCGCGAACTGCGAGACCGGTAGTAGCGGCAGAACCCTGCTGGCAGACGTCGTCGCGGCAAGCACAGTGTCGGCGGCATCGAGAACCTGTGCGAACGCGGTGCCCCCGGGCGCCGACGGCAATGGAGCTGGCAGCGCATCGGCGGTCACCAATTGCGTGACAGTTGCAAGCTCAGCATGCACGGTCTGATCGACCACTTTCACCCTGCTGTGAAAGAACAATGAGCTCAGCACCGTCGTGCCGAGAACAAGCCCGATCGCCAACACCAAAGTCGCTGTGGCGGTGACGCGCAGCCGCAGCGTGCGACGAGCCCACCACTTCAACGGGTTCACGTCGCGCGCAGCCGGTAGCCGGCACCTCGGACGGTTTGCACGACGTCACGGCCCAGTTTGCGGCGCAGATAGCCCGCGTACACCTCGACCGCATTCGCTTCGGTGGTCGCGTCGCTCCATACGTGTTCGAGCAGCTCCGCTTTTGTAACGGGGAGCGGGTGCTGCCGCATGAGGTATTCGAGCATGGCGAACTCACGCGCCGTGAGGTCGATCGCTTCATCATCCCTGCGAACCGTTCGCGCAGCAGGATCGAGGGTCAGGCCCCCGGCGACCAACACGGACGGTCGTGGACCTGACGCACCACGACGAAGCAACGCGCGAATGCGGGCGAGCAAGACGACGAAGGAGAATGGTTTCGTGAGGTAGTCGTCCGCACCGAGGTCAAGTCCGTCGGCCTGGTCGTAGTCGCCATCCTTCGCCGACGCGAGCAGGATCGGCGTCCATATTTCTCGTGCTCTTAGTTGTCGTGTGACCTCGTACCCGGACAGTCCCGGCAGCATCACATCGAGCACGATCACGTCGTAGCCGACCGCCGTTGCCATCTCGAGTCCGCGTATCCCGTCGCCGGCGACATCGACGATGAAGCCTGCATGTACCAGCCCGCGCTGCATCGCGGCGGCCATGCGGTGCTCGTCCTCGACGATCAGCAATCGCATAGGCGTCACGATGCCACAGCCGCCCGAAGCTGTGACGATGCTGAGCGCAGAGCGCCACAAAGATGCGGGACGGCGGGTGGCCGCCGATAGTGATGCCATGACACGCCTCGCTTCGCGCCGCCTCCGCTGGCTTCTGCCGGCCGGTATCGCGGCCGCCATCGCCGTTGCTTCCGTCGCTACCACCGCCGCCGCGAACGCGTCGGGTCAACCCAAGCTGGCGGCCAAGACTGCCGCCCAGCTGCTCGTTGCGGTCGAGAACGCGTCGCCCGCGGGCCTGTCGGGGACGATCGTCGAGACGGCGAAACTGGGCCTGCCGGACATCTCTGGGTTACTTGGTTCCAGTGGTGGCTCGGGCCTGTCGCTCGAGTCGTTGGTGACGGGTTCTAACACGATGAACGTCTGGTACGCCGGCAAGAATCAGCAGCGGTTCGCGTTGCTCGGGCAACTCTCCGAAGATGACCTCATTCACAACGGCACCGATCTGTGGAGTTACGACTCCAGCACTCGAACGGTGACGCACAAGACGCTGACCCAGGATCAGTCCGACCAGGTCGGCTCCTCGATCGCTAGCGCTGCGCCGTCGCTCGATCCGCAGGCAGCAGCCGAGAAGGCGCTTGCCGCCATCGACCCGACGACTGCGGTCGTTGTCGATCGCACCGCCCGCGTCGCCGGCCGCGCCGCGTACCAGTTGCAGCTGTCACCGAAGGACACCCGCTCGCTCATCGGTAGCGTGCAGATCGCCATCGACGCTGTCACGTCCGTTCCGCTGCGCTTGCAGATCTTCGCGGCCGGCGCGACCAGCCCGGCGTTCCAGGTCGGGTTCACCAGTGTCAGCTTCAACGTGCCCAATGCATCGATCTTCGAGTTCGTGCCACCCGCCGGTGCGAGCGTCGAGCAGGACACCGCACCATTTGGCGACAGCCTGAACGACACCCCGTTCGGTAACAGCAATCTCGTCGTCCACACCCGCATTCGTGGCAGTGCCGGAGGCCCGCAGCAGACCTTCGTCACGCCGGGGAACGCGTCGACCAATGTGACTCCAGCCCGGAAGGTCACCGAGCTCGGCAAGGGGTGGACAGAGGTCGTCAAGATCACCAACGCCGTGTCAGCATTGCCCGCGAACGTCCCACTGTCTTCGAATGGGCCACTGTCTTCGAATGGGCCAGTGTCTTCGAGTGGGCCACAAATCACCGTGCACCGATCCGGGCCGCTCGACGACATTGCGACGCAGGTCCCTGGTGGCGAGCTGATCACCACCGCACTCCTGTCGATCTTCATCGCGGACGACGGCACGGTGTACATCGGGCCGGTCAGCCCAGCGAACATCGAGAAGGTCGCCTCGAGCGGGCAGGGCTTGTGACCGCGGTCGCCACGGCGTTGACACCCACCCCGATCGACACGTCGCTCGCCGTCGCGACGCATGGCCTCACCCGCCGGTTCGGCCAGCATGTCGCCGTCAACGCCGTCGACCTCGCCGTACCGCGAGGCGCGGTCTATGGGTTTCTCGGTCCGAACGGTTCGGGGAAGACAACCACGATCCGGTTGTTGCTCGGCTTGATGTCGCCGCACGCCGGCACCGTCGAACTGCTCGGTGGCGCCATGCCGGCAGCAGCCGGTGACGTGTTGAGTCGGGTCGGCACGCTGGTCGAAGGCCCGGCGTTCCACCCCTACCTCACCGGTCACGACAACTTGCGACGACTCGACGCGTACGACGCCAGCACCGACCCCTCGACGTCCGCCTCACGCATTGGTTCTGCACTGGAGCGAGTGGGACTGTCGGCGGCCGCGAAGAAGACGTACCGGCGCTACTCGCTTGGTATGAAACAGCGGCTCGGGCTTGCCGCCGCGTTGCTGCGGCCGCGCGATCTGCTGATTCTCGACGAGCCGACGAACGGCCTCGACCCGCAGGGCACCCGCGAGGTGCGCGGGCTCATTCGCGAGCTCGCCGCTGACGGAACCACGGTGCTGGTGTCGAGCCACCTGCTCGCCGAGATCGAGCAGGTCGCCACGCACGTCGGCATCATGAGTGCCGGCAAGCTGTTGCGACAGGGCCAGCTCGATCAGGTGCTCGGCGTTGCGGCTGCGTTGCTTCGCGTCGAGACGCGGGACATCGAACGGGCGCTCGGCGTGCTGGCGGAGATGGGCGTCTCCGTCTCAGGCCAATCGGCCGATCACTTGTTGGTGGCGATGGGTGATCGCACTCCCGACGTCATCAATGCGGCGTTAGTTCGAGGGGACGTCGCGGTGCGCGGGTTACACGTCGAGCGGCCGCTTCTCGAGGATCTGTTCGTGAAGCTGACGGGGGAGGGTTTCGATGTCGTCCGCTGAAATGGTCGCCGACCTGCACGCGCCGCCTGCGCTTCGCGTTCGCTACCAGGGAGTCTTTCTGCGCCAGTTCCTCAGTGAGACCTCGATCATCTTTCGGCGTCGGCGCAATATCGCGATCCTGGCCGTGCTCGGCGCCGTTCCGGTCTTGATCGGCGTGGCCGTCAAGGTGAGCGCTCCGCGTGGCGGCGGTGGACCAGCGTTCATCGGTCAGATCACCAGTAACGGATTGTTCCTTGCGTTCGCCGCATTGACACTGTGCCTGCCCGTCTTCTTGCCAGTTGCGGTCGCCGTCGTCGCTGGTGACGCGGTCGCGGGCGAAGCGAATACGGGGACGCTTCGCTACCTACTCACTGTCCCGGTTTCGCGCACCCGGTTGTTGGCGGTCAAGACTGCGGGCGTGATCGCCTTCATCGTCGCTGGTATCGCGCTCGTGACGGTGATCGGCATTGTGCTTGGCGTCTCGCTGTTCGGCACCCATGGCATGACGCTTCTCTCGGGCGACACGGTGTCGGTGAGCAACGGGTTACTGCGATCGCTTGGGGTCGCGGGGTACGTGTTCATCGACCTGCTCGGTCTCGCGGGCATTGCGCTGTTCTTCTCGACACTCACAGAGGTGCCGGTCGGCGCGATGGCCGCCACGGTCGTGCTCGCCATCATCTTCACGGTGCTCGACGCCGTCCCGCAGTTGGGCGGTCTACGTGGCATCCTGCTCACGCACCACTGGCTCGACTTCTCCACCTTGCTGCGGAGCCAGGTAAATACGAGCCAGCTCTGGCACGGCATGTTGGTTCCGTTGGGCTACTTTGCGATTTTTACCGCCGCGGCATGGTCGCGAATAACGACGGCCGACATCACCTCGTAGCCTGCTCTCGTTACGGACCGAGTGCCGTTTCGGCGGAAGTCTGCACAGCCGCTGACAGGGCGGCGCTACCGCCGAAAATGTCGGCGGACGTTGTCGTTGTCTTAGCGGCGGTTAGGTAGGCAGCCACCGACTCCGAGAGCGTCGTCGGTTGGGTCAGCAGCAGCGGGCCACCGGTGGCTGCCATATACGCGCCCGCAGCCAGTGCGTCGGGAAATGTGCCGCCGCTTGCGATGCCGGCACTTGTCGCTGCGGAAAAGAACCGCTGCGCCACCGCGATTCCGGTGCCGAACCGGTCCGCGCCGACGATGGATATAGCTGTCGGGTCGGCCGCGGCAGCAGGCCCACCGATCGCGTACACGGTCGACGAATGTGCGCCGAGGTAATCGAACGTGGAGATCTCGAGGGCGCCGGGACTGGTTAACAGAATCGCGCCGTGCGCTTGTGCCGCGGCTGGCCCAGCGGTGAGGGCGTCGGCGAAGTCGCTGCCAGAAGCCAGGAAGATCGTGGTCGGATCGCCGAGTTCGTCGGCAACCGCGACCGCCGTCTCGAACCGATCCGCGCCAGCGATTCTGATCGGGCTGTAGCCGAGCGCGGTGAGTTGCGCGACGATCTGGTTAGGGATTGCGCTCGGGCCGCCGAGCAAGTACACCGCTTTGCCACGAGGCAATACGCGCCGAATCTCGGCCTCGGTTACTGCTGGCAACGCGATGCCCGAGGTGAAAAGGAGCGGCGCGTTCTTGGCGGCGGCTAGAGGAGCACCAACCAGGGCGTCGGGAAAGTTATCAGCTCGCGCCAGCACCACGGCGTTTGCGAGATTGTCCGGGTACTCGTTCGCTGAAATCGCGACCGCCGTCGCGAATCGATTCGCGCCCGCGAAGCGCGGCACGATCGGGTTCAGTGCAGTGACTGACGTGCCGAGGGACGTTGTCCATATCGAATGTGTCGTGGGGTCGACCGCCACGTCATACTGCGGCGTTCCTATCTGGATCGTGCTCGTCACAGTGTTCGTCGTCCCGTCGATCACCGTGACGTTGCCATCAGCTCCGTTTGCGGCGAACACGGTGTGACTCGAGGTATCGATTCCGATGCCGTTCAAGATGGCGCCGGCGGTGACCGTCCTGACGACCTTGTTCGTCCGTGCGTCGATGACCGAAACGGTCGCATCGTTGTTCGCAACGTACACGGTCTGCGTAGAAGGATCGAAGGCGATGCCATCGGGCAGCGCACCGACCTCGACAGACGCAAGGTAGCGCGGCGTGCCATTGACGGAGAGGACCGCTACCGTGCGCGGAAAACCCTCTTCGGTGGCATAGAGGGTTTGCGTAGCTGCGTCGTACGCCAGGGAGTCCGGCGTGTAAGCGCTGGAGCCCGTGATCGCCATGACCGCGCCGGTCACGGTATCTATCTGCGTCGCGCCGGCTACTTCGTGTCCGTCGAGGGTGACGTTGACGCTGGCATTGAACAAGCGGTGACCGACCGGGTCATCGACCAGCGTGTTGCCAGTCGACGGGAAGGCTGGGCCGTTTCCGAGATTGGGGTAAGTGGTGATGACGCTGAGCCCGGTCGGATCGATCACAGCGATGCTTGCTGGTGCGGGATTCGGAGTCTGCCTGCTCGCTGGGTCTGGTTGCGGAAAGGTTTGAAGTGCGTAGAGACGATGGGTCGTGGTGTCGACCGCCAACGCGACAACTGAGCCGGGCAGCGTCACGGTGCCAATGACCTGTCCCGTCCGCTCGTCGAGGACGCTTAGCAACTTGTTGCTACCGACGAAGACGGTTCGCGTGCCTGGGTCGATCGCGATGGCTTGAGCCTGGACGCCGGTGGGAACCGTCGAGATCTCATAGCCGTCTGAGGATCCCGACCGCGGAAGTACCGGATTGATGATGCTCCACGCCGCTGCTGGGTGGGACTTTCCGAGCACGGCGCCGCTCGCTGCAGTGGCCACCACCAAGGCGTAGACCGCGAGTCGCCAACCGCGGCCGTGCCGCGCGACCAGACTGCCGTCCATTGTTCCCCCGTTGGGCGCGCTAGGTATCCGAGCGTACCGGGCTTTGCAATAACCGATGGTCCGGCCCAGTACCTGTAGGCCGGTGCGCCGATCGCGGGCTCAGATGCCGATGCCGAGCCGGGCGATCGGGGCGAGGAGTTCTTGCTCCTCGTAGGCGAGGTGCGACAGCAGGATGTCGGTCAGCCGATCGACCTCGTCCTGCACCCTGCTGAGGTGTTCTGCATCGTCAACCATCGCGACGAGCGCTGCGTCGAGCCGCGTCAGCACGGCGGCCACAACCTCGTGTTCCTCGCTGAGGCGCTCAATCACCGGCGTGAGTTCTGCATCACGTGACTTGAGGTCGACGAAGAGGTTTGCGTCTTCGAGCGCGTGGTGGATCGTCAGCACCCGGCAATAGGTTGCGCAGAATGCGCCAAGCGACCAGTAGTTCTGTCGCATCGACATCTCGTTAATCAATGATCGCGCGACAGCCGCACTCGAACGACCGACTGCTACCTCGGCGACCACGTCCCGGATCTGCTCGAGTTCGGAGCGCAGATGGCCATGCACGCTGACGAGCATTTGCGCCGAAGCGCGGCCCGAGGACGTCCCAACCGCGTCGTCGTGACGCGGGGCACGAGGGCGGGTCGCTTCGTCGAGCGCTGGTTCGGTGACGGGGTCAGACATCGGGTTCGCGGCTCCCGGGCGCTGGACGAGTGTCAGTCGACCCTAACCGCCCGGCCTTGGCTCGGCCTTGCGACCCAACCTCGTGCTCGCCAACTGTGCGCACCAGGTGCCTGACGGTTCAGGCCCCGGTGCGCACAGTCGACGAACGAGCTAGTGCTACCGCCGCCCTGATCCGAGTTGCTGGCCGGTGACGGGGTCGAGCAGGAACAGCGAATTGTCGCCTTGGTGTGATTTGAAGTCGAAGAGGTTCGACAGTGATCCCGCGATGTTGGAGAACGAGCCGGTGATGGGCGGCAGTTTCCAGTTGGTCTGGACGAACTTGGGTATCGAACTCATGTCGGTCAGCGAGTGATCCACCGAGTTCTGCTTCGCCCACGGAGAGATAGCGAGCAGTGGCAGCCGCGGGCCGTACCCACAGCGACCGTTCTCACCGGCCAACGGCTGGTTCGTCACCGTGTTGCCGCACAAACCGGTACCGGTCAGGAAGTCCTGCGGGCCGGGCGGGGTGGCAACCGATGCCGTGTTCGACGTGTTGTGCACGCCACTGTAGACGTGGTCGTAGTACCCGTCGGAGTCGTCGTAGGTCACGACGACTGCCGTGCTCGACCAGTCGGGAGTGTGCTGCAATGCGTTGACCTCGTCGACGATGAACTTCTGCTCATCGATCGGGTCGGAGTAGCCCGCGTGGCCGTCCTGGTAGCCCGGTGCCTTGAGGAAGCTGACGGCAGGCAGGTGGTCGGCCGAGATGTACCCGTGTGAGATCGCTCCGACGAGTGCATCGAAATCACTGGTGTCGTACTGGTGGTTCGCGGTGTCGAACTGCGGCACTCCGCCGGTGACGGTCTGGGTGTCCGTGCCGATCGCCGCAAGTGAGGTTGGTGCAAGGTGGTGTGGGTTCGCGGTCGACGCGTAGTACTGGAACGGCTCGTGGTGAGGGATGTAGTCGTCCTTGTTTCCATAGTTCGTCGGACCGGCGGCGGTTCCGCCGGTGCCGCCCAGTGCCGGACCGACCGGATGCACCGCATTGCACAGCCCCTGGTCGGACGCCGGGGCCACCGCAAACTTGCCCTTGAACTCGTCAGGCGTGAACGTGCTCGTCGGCTGAGGGCTGCCCGCGGTCGCCGTCGCGAAGGTGGTGGTTGGCCCGAAACCACCCTGGAACCAGCCCCAGCTGAGGCCGGACGCATTGAGTTCGTCGCCGATATTCGCACCTGTCAGCGAGACGGCGTCCCTCGTCGAGCAGTCGTCGTAGTACGGCTGGGCGTCTGACACGAGTGAGAAGCCACCCTTGCCGTCGCTCACGGTGTCGCCGTCAGTTGCCGCACCGTTGATCTGCAGGCCGACGTTTCCGGTGTCACCGGAAACGAGATTGATCGCGCCCGGGGCGGAAGGACCAAATGTGGCGCCGAAATAGTTGTCGCTCATCGCGAACTGCTGCGCGTAATTCCACATTGCGGTGACGGTGTTGCCGTCGTAGTAGTTCATGACGTCGTCCCCGCTACACGGCTGACCCGTCGGGCTCTTCCCGCTGGCGGTCCCCACGGTCGTGATGAACTTGTCCATCTTGCCGCCGTCGAACGCCTTCTGCTCGTCGTTGTAGTCGTGGTCCTGGTCACACGTCAGAATCCCGTTGACCGTTGCGGGATCGAGCCGCGCTGGATTGACCTGGTTGTTTGCGGCGTCCTTGTTCGGGTTGTTCGTCAGCAACGTGCCGACGCCGCCGACGCCTTTGGTGTCGGCGAGGTTGTTGACCTTCGGTGTGCCGTGGGCCGCGTGGAAGGTCTGTCCTGAGGTGTTGGTGGCATTGGGATACGTGCCGAAGTAGTGATCGAACGACACGTTCTCCTGGAAGATCACGACCAGGTGCTTGATCGGTGTGGCGGTCGAACCCGTGGTGGGTGCGGTTGGCTGCACGGCGCTAGCAGCCACAGGGAGGCTGAGCGCGAGCGTGGATCCGACGATTGCCGTCGCCGTTCCGAGTCTGCGGAGCCTCGACTTCCCCTTGCGCGGGCTGATGTGCATGGCGGTCTCCTCACTGACCGCCCTCGCGGCGGCCATAACCAACACCCGACCTGACGTTGGTAGCCGCCGGGGTGATTCCTGTTGGATTGCACGTAACCGTTCGGTGAACGGAAAGTGACCTGCATTGACCCCGAGGCCGAAGGGCGGAATGCGAGGCGCTCAGTGTCGCGCGTGGGAGCGAGCCTGCTCGACGAGCGCGCGCAGGTCTCCCACCGGGCCGAGGTGTTGGAGCTTGTCGGGATTGATCACTGCGTGAATCGCCTGCACCTGGCCGTCGGCGATGTCGAGGCTCAGCACGCCGAGGATCAGGCCGTCGTCCGTGGTGAAGATCATGCCCGGCTCGCCATTGACGTTCAGCGGCCTCGAGACCATGCCCATCTCCGCGCCCAGACCGCCCAGGCCGCGCATGAAGCGGGCGACGTTGACGGCTCCGACGACCGCGCGCGCGACGGCGG
>Ga0208220_1001012_pt1 | contig 11947 bp, 11 predicted proteins | sample NGESurdeep092012_9_FD_184484 | JGI IMG/M metagenome (GOLD analysis project Ga0208220, IMG submission 184484) | Arctic peat soil microbial communities from Barrow, Alaska - NGEE Surface sample F53-1 deep-092012 (SPAdes) | ecosystem: Environmental > Terrestrial > Soil > Wetlands > Peat ... | reverse complement strand
ATGACCCCAGAGGGGAGCACCCACGTCGATACGTTCACGGGTACCACCTCCTCGTTCTCCGGCACGGCTTACGGAAGGGTAGCAGTGGGCGCGGTGGTGCGCCAACCGGTTTTGCCGGGGTTGCCGTTCAGGGGCCGGCCAGCTGATCGCGGCGGCGGATGAGGTACGCCTGCTCGGCGGTGTTGACGGCCAGCCCAATGGCCCGGTCGTAGGCCGCCCGCGACTCCTGGCTCCGGCCCAGCCGGCGCAGCAGGTCGGCGCGGGTGGCGTGGAAGAGGTGATAGCCGTCCAGCGGCAGCGGCTCGACCTCGGCCAGGGCCACCTCGGGGCCGTCGAGCTCGGCCAGCGCGATCGCGCGGTTGAGCCGGACGATCGGCGAGGGGTCGAGCGCCGCGAGCTGGTCGTAGAGCGCGACGATCTGCGACCAGTCGGTGTCGCGGACGTCGCGGGCGTCGGTGTGCACGGCGTTGACCGCAGCCAGGATCTGGTAGCGCCCCGGCCGCTGGCCGGAGGCGAGGCGCGCCCGGACCAGGGCGTGGCCCTCGGCGATGAGCTCGCGGTTCCAGGCGCCTCGGTCCTGCTCGGCGAGGGCGACCAGCTCGCCGCCGGCCGACACCCGCGACGCCCGGCGGGCCTCGGTCAGCAGCATCAGCGCCAGCAGCCCGGCGACCTCGCCGTCGGCCGGCATCAGGTCGCGGACCAGCCGGGTCAGCCGGATCGCCTCGGCCGTCAGGTCGGCCCGGACCGCGTCCTTGTCCGGGTCGGACGACAGGTAGCCCTCGTTGAAGATCAGGAACAGGACGGTGAGAACCCCGGTGACGCGGGCGGCGAGGTCCTCGCGCGACGGGACGCGATAGGGGATCCTGGCCGCCTTGATCTTCGTCTTGGCGCGGGTGATGCGCCGGCTCATCGCGGTCTCCTGGACCAGGAACGCGGCGGCGATCTCGGGCACCGTGAGCCCGCCGACCATCCGCAGCGTCAGCGCGACCCGCGCCTCCATCGCCAGCGCGGGGTGGCAGCAGGTGAAGACGAGGCGGAGCCGGTCGTCGTCGATGACGCCGAGCGGCTCCGGTTCCGTGGCGTCGGACAGCATCAGCGCCTCCTGGTGCTTGCGCCCGCGTTTGGCCTCGCGCCGGATCCGGTCGAGGGCCCTGCGGTCGGCGGTGACGGTGAGCCACGCGCCGGGACTGGGCGGGACGCCGTCGGCCGGCCAGCGCTCGACGGCGGCCGCGAACGCCTCGGCGGCCATCTCCTCGGCGATGTCGAGGTCGCCGTAGCGCCTGGCCAGGGTGGCGACCACCCGGGTCCATTGCTCGCGGTGGGCCCGGGCGATCGCCTCGGTCACGGTGGTCATGCTTGACTGCGCCTGGTTACGCCTGGTTACGCCTGGTTACGCGTGGTCGGCCTGGTCGGCCTGGTCTTCCTGCAGGACCGGGCGCACCTCGACCCGCCGGTTGCAGGCCTTCGACCCTTGGCCGGCCAGCCGGAGGGCGACGTCGAGATCGGCCGCCTCGATGATCCAGAAGCCGGCGATGTGCTCCTTCGACTCCACGTAGGGCCCGTCGGTGAGCACCGGCTCCCCATCCCGGCCGTCGACCACGGTGGCGGTGGCGGGTGACGCCAGGCCGCCGGCGAAGACCCAGTGGCCGTTCGCTATGAGCTGGTCGTTGAAGACGTCGATCGTCTCCATCTCCGCCTCGGTGGCGAGCTCGGTCGAGTCGGTGAGCACGGACATCAGGTACTGCGCCATGGGAATCGTCTCCTGTCGTCGTCTGGCCGCCCCCGTGGGCGCCCGTCACCCCTACTGCGAACGCGGCCGCCCGGATCGGACACCGCCGGCCTCGATTTCTTAAAGGAAGATTCTCGGGCAGCCCGGCGGCGGCGCGATCCGCTTACCTTGATTGTCATGCTGCTGTGGATCAACGGGCCGTTCGGCGGGGGTAAGTCGGCGACCGCCCGCGAGCTTCACCGCCGCCTGCCCGGCAGCGTGATCTGCGATCCCGAGCAGCTCGGGCTCGGCCTCCAGCGGATGCTGCCGGCCGGGCTGAGGCGTGACTTCCCTGACTTCCAGGATTTGCCCGCCTGGCGGCGGGGCGTGTGCGAGGTGCTTGACCTGGTCCTTCGGTCGGCCGACGGACCGGTCATCGCGCCGATGACGCTGATCGAGCCTGCTTACTTTGCCGAGGTGATCGGGGGGCTGGCCGAGGCCGGGCACGACGTCCGGCACTTTGCCCTGCTGGCGGATGCGCGGCTGATCGAGCGGCGGCTGCGCGAGCGGGCGGTCGTGCACGCGATCCAGCGGCTACGGGGGCGGGACGTGCCGTTGTTCCGCGAAACGTTCGCGATGCGGAAGCTCGGCCTCTGCCTCAGCCGCCTCGGCCAGCCCGAGTTCGCGGTCGCGCGCTGACGCGCTGACGGACTGGGCCTGTCGGCTACGCCATCGACCCGGTGTCGGGCCTGTCGGCTACGCCATCGACATCGCCTATTGGGGTCGCTGGCGTAGGCGACAGGTGGTGAGGCATGTCGCTGGCGTAGGCGACAGGTGGTGAGGCATGTCGGGGGGCCGGGCGGAGGTAGCGATCGGGCATCGACGGGGGCGCGGCGGGGGCGGCGCGATTAGGGTTGAAGCGGGGCGGGGTCAGGCGGTTTCGAGCGCTGGATTGGGTGTGCGAGGTGCGGGAGTTGACGGCGGACGGCCGGACGGCGATGCGGGCGCGGCGACGGCTGACGGCGATCGGCGCCGTGGCGGCCCTGGCGGTCGGGTCGACGCTGGCCGGGTGCTCGTCCGGCGGATCGGGAACGACCTCGGCGGCATCCTGCGGGAGCATGCGAACGGCGGTGAACGTGCCGGTGGTGATTCAGGTGGCCAAGGGGGCGGTCAACTGCGCGGCCGCGCTCCGGGTGGAGCAGAGCTACGCGGCCATGATCAAGAAGGGCGACGTCCGCGGTAACGGCGGCGGCGCCCCGGTGGCGGTCGACGGCTGGACCTGCCAGGGGTACACGACCACGCAGGCGCTGCAGACCGGTAACACGTCGGAGTGTCACACCGCGAAGGCCGAGGTCGTCGCGGTGCTCGCGGTGCCCTCGTCCGGCACCTGAAAGTCCTCGCCGGCGAACCCGTCGTCGGCGAACCCGTCGTCGAACTCGTCGCGGCCGAATTCGCCGTCGAGGCCGAGCTTGCCTTCGTCGAAGTCGGTCTCGGGCGGGAGCGCGCCGGGGCCGCGGAACCCGCCGCCGGCCGGGGCCGGAGTCGGCTCGTCGTCGACCGGCGAGCGCACCGCGCTCAGCCCGCGGCTGGTGCTGATCATCTGGACCTGGTTGCGGCCGGAGGCCTTGGCCCGGTAGAGGGCGGCGTCGGCCGCCGCCAGCAGCTCCGTCAGCTCCCTGCTCGACCCGGCGTCGAGGGCCGCGACGCCGATGGAGACCGTCACCGGTACCGGCTCGCCCCCGGTGGTGGAGATCGGCAGCCGGGCGATGTGCGCGCGCACCCGGTCGGCGATCTTGAACGCGTCCGGCGCGCGGGTCTGCGGCAGCAGCATGACGTACTCCTCGCCGCCGAACCGGCCCGCGAGGTCGTAGTCGCGCAGCAGCCCGGTCATCGTGTCGGCGACGTGCCGCAGCACCTCGTCGCCGATCAGGTGCCCGTGGGTGTCGTTGATCTGCTTGAACCGGTCGAGGTCGAGCAGCGCCACCGCCAGCGGCGAGGAGGTCCTGACGGCCCGAGCGACCTCGGCGCCGGCCTCGCGTTCCCAGGTCGCGGCGTTGAGCAGCCCGGTCTTGGAGTCCTCGCGGGCCTCGGTCAGCAGCCGCGCGTGCCGGAAGGAGCGCTGCAGCAGGGTGGTGAGCGGAAGCGCGACGATCAGGGTCAGCGAGCTGACGGTCAGGCCGACGGCGACGAGCAGCGCCGCGCAGAGCTCGGTCGCGTCGTTGTGCAGCGACTCCCGTCCGAACAGCACGTCGCGGATCCTGGCGTTCGGGTTGGCCAGCTTGAAGGCAGACCCGATCAGGCCCTGGTTGATCGCCCACTGGGCGATCGCGGCGGCCCCGGCCGCCGCCAGCCACATCGTGGTGTGGCCCCACAGGTATTTATGGGGCTGGTCTCCGACGGGCAGCACCGACATAAAGATAAAGCGCGCGCAACCGTAGCCGATGCCGATCGTCGCGGCGGTGTAGACCCGCCGGTAGACCGGCACCTTCCTGACCCGCCACTGGCTCAGCGTCAGCCTGATGGCCGGGACGATCAGCGCGTAGAGCCCGGGCAGCAGGAACACCATCGGGAGTTCCCAGACGGCGTACACGTCCTTCACCACGCCGTCCGGCTCGCTGGCGCGGCGGGACATCTCGACCGAGAAGGCGACGCAGGCCAGCAGCGCGGCGAACAGCGCGATGTTCTGCGGGTGAAAGTGGAAGCGGGCCGCGTAGTAGCCGATCCAGGCCAGATAACCGCAGGCCACGGCCAGCAACAGGGCGATCAGCGGTTTGGACTCAGTCCAAACCGGCCAATCTCGTACACGCGGCCACCCGTGGTGGAACACGGAGCTGGGCGCGCGAACCATCTGGCCTCCTTGACCTACGCAATGATTTCCGTAGCTGTCCGCGCTGAGCACGCCGGATAGCGCAACGTACGGTGCTAACCCCACATTGTCACAGTTTTCACGTGCGCACTGTCAAAACATGGCTACCCACTGACAGGAGGGGCCATCGGGCGACTTGTCGGAAACGCCGTGCGGGAACGGGAAATGCCTGTCCTGCAAGCGTTTGCAGTCGCGCCGCCCGCGCGGTCGCCGCCACCCTTCGTTACCTAAATGTTACCTTCTCTCAATCGCCTCACCTGTCACGGAAGTTGGCGGGATACTCTCCCTCAAAGCCATGAAATGCGACATATAGGCATGAACGGCGAAATGGGCGTATCTGACGGCTCCGCGCGCCGTCAGATACGCCCAACGATGGGACCGGCCCCTAGGCCCGCAGCACCGCCCCGGTGCGCCGGGCGGCCTCGGCCACGGCGGCGTCGCGGGCGGTCGTCGCCTCGGCGGCGGTGAGGGTGCGATCGGGGGCGCGCAGCCGCAGCGTGTACGCCAGCGACTTGTTCCCCGCGCCCAGCTGCGCGCCGGTGTAGACGTCGAACAGCCGGACGTCCTCCAGCAGTTCGCCCGCGCCGGCCGTGAGCGCCGCCGCCACGTCAGCGGCGGGCACGTCCTGCCCGACCACCAGCGCGATGTCCTGGGTGGCGAGCGGGTAGGCCGACAAGGCCGGGCCGCGGACCGGGCCGGCCGCCTCGGCGGCGGCCGCGATCACGGCCAGGTCGAGCTCGAAGGCGCAGGTCCGCTCGGGCAGCCCGAACGCCGCGACCACCCGCGGGTGCAGCTCGCCCGCGTAGCCCGCCAGCCACTCGCGCGACGTCCCGTCGGCGTCGGCCGGGGCGGCGGACACGAACAGAGCCGCGCACCGGCCCGGGTGGAACGGCGGCTCCGCCGCCGCCCGGACGTCGAGCGCCACGTGCTCCACGGCGGCCACCGAGCGCGCCCCCTCGATCGCGTCGGCCCAGGTCGCGGCCCGTCCGGGGCCCCACGGGCCGGGCAGCTCGCGGTGCCCGGCCAGCACCCCCGCGATCCGCAGCGGCTGCTCCGGCAGCGTCGCGTCGAGCGTCGCCAGCTCCGCCTCGGTCGGCCCTCGGTCGGTGGCGAGGATCGGCGCGACTCCCGGCGCGCCCGGCCGGCGAAGGAAGACCAAGCCCGACTCGAACAGCGCGATGTCGCCGAAACCGCGGCCGACGTTCTGCGCGAGGACGCGGAAGAGGCCGGGCAGCAGGGTGGTGCGCAGCAGCGGCTGGTCATCGCTGAGCGGGTTCGCGACCGCGACCGCGACCCGCCGCGGGTCGTCGGCCGGGAACATCAGCCGGTCGGCGTCGCCGGCCGGGCCGAAGGGCTCCGCCCGGACCTCGACGAAGCCGTCGTCGGCGAGCGTGCGGGCGACCGCGCGGAGCGCCTGCTGCCTGCTGGTGAGGCCCTTGCCCGCCGTCGCCCGGGGCTGGCGGACCGGGACGTTGCTGTAGCCCTCGAGGCGGATGACCTCTTCGGCCAGGTCGGCCGGGTCGGTCAGGTCGGGACGCCAGGACGGCGGGGTCACCAGCAGGACCGTGTGCTGACGGTCGTGCTTGGCGTGGTGGTCGGCGCCTCCGGGCGGCTGCGCCCGCCACGGGGCGATGGTGGGCTCGTGCGACGCCGGGGTGGAGCGGACGGCGCAGCCGACCTCCTCCAGCCGGGCGACGACGGTGTCGAGGCCGTAGACGACGCCGGCCACCCGGTCCGGGTAGTCGGCCGACAGCTCGATCGTCACCGGCGCGACCGGCGCCTCGGCCTGGGTGAGGCCGGGCACGATCGTCGCCCCGCCGAGGCTCGCGAGCAGCGCGGCCGCGCGCGCGGTGGCGCGCGGCGGCAGCTCGCGGTCGACCCCGCGCTCGAACCGGTAGGACGCCTCCGTGTGCAGCCGGTGGCGGCGCGACATCTTCGCGGTCCCGGTGTCGCTGAAGTGGGCGCCCTCGATGACGATGTCGGCCGAGGCGTCGTCGATCTCGGTCGCCAGGCCGCCCATCGTGCCCGCCATCGAGATCGGCCCGCTGTCGTCGGTGATCAGGATGTCGTCGGGGTACAGCGAGCGGGTGACGTGGTCCAGCGTGACCAGCGTCTCGCCCGGCCGCGCGCGCCTGACCACGATCGGCCCGCTCAGCTTGGACCGGTCGAAGGCGTGCAGCGGCTGGCCGAGCTCGATCATCAGGTAGTTGGTGACGTCGACCGCGAGCGAGATCGAGCGCATGCCGCAGCGGGCGAGCCGGACCTGCATCCACAGCGGGGTCGGGGCGCCGGGGTCGAACCCCCGGACCTCGCGCAGCACGAAGCGGTCGCACGCGGTCGGGTCGTCGATCGCGGCGGGCCACGGCGCCTGGCCCGGGTCGGCCCCGGCCCGCCCGGGGTGGTCGTCTTCCGGCAGCCCGGAGGCGTCCTCGCCGGGGACGAAGGTGCTGGCCGGGTCGGTGTAGGGCACCTGGTAGGCGGTGGCGAGCTCGCGCGCCACGCCCCGGATAGAGACGGCGTAGCCCCGGTCCGGGGTCACGGTGATGTCGAGCACGTCATCGCGCAGCCCGGCGTACTCGACGAAGTCGACGCCGAGCGGGGTGTCCGGCGGCAGGATGAGGATGCCGCTGTGGTCCTCGCCGATCGCGAGCTCGTCGACCGCGCAGATCATGCCCTGGGAGATCCGGTCGTACTTCTTGGCCGCGGTGATCTCGAAGCCGCCCGGCAGGACCGCCCCCACAGTGGCGAACGCGACCCGGTCGCCGGGCTTGAAGTTAGCGGCGCCGCAGATCACGCCGGTCAGCGTGGCCGGGTCGGCGGTCAGCTCGGCCTCGCTGACGGCGACCCGGCAGTACCTGATCGGCTTCTTGAACTCGGTCAGCTCCTCGACCGTGATCACCTGGGCGACGATGACGCCGCGGATGTCGTGGCCGACCTGCTCGACCGCCTCGACCTCGAGGCCGGCCGCGGTGAGCCGCCGGCCGACCTCCTGCGCGTCGGCCGGCGCGGGGATCGGCGCGTACTCGCGCAGCCAGGAAATGGGTACTCGCATCGCCGTTAGATCTCCGTCCCGAATGCCCGGCTGAACCGCACGTCGCCGTCGTAGGTGTCCCTGATCTCGTTGATGCCGTGCGACAGCATCAGCGCGCGCTCGATGCCGAGCCCGAACGCGAACCCGCTGTAGCGGTCGGGGTCGATGCCGCAGGCGACGAGCACCCTCGGGTTGACCATCCCGCAGCCGGCGATCTCGATCCAGCCGCTCGACCGGCAGACCCGGCACGGCTCGGCCGACGGCTTGGTCGACTCGCCCCGGCAGATGTGGCACTCCATCGAGACGTCGCCGGACGGCTCGGTGAACGGGAAGTAGTCCGGCCGCATGCGGGTCTTCAGCCCCGCCCCGAACAACGCGTCGACGAACGCCTGGATCGCGCCCCGCAGGTCGGCCATGGTCAGCCCCTCGTCGACCGCGAGGCCCTCGATCTGGTAGAAGACCGGCAGGTGGGTGGCGTCGAGCGCCTCGTTCCTGTACACCCGGCCGGGACTGACGACGTAAAGCGGCAGCGGCCGGGTGAGCAGCGAGCGGATCTGCACCGGGGAGGTGTGGGTGCGCAGCACCATGCCCGACCGCTCCGCCCCCTCGGGCGGCGCGATGAACAGGGTGTCCTGCATCTCGCGGGCCGGGTGGTCGGGCGGGATGTTGAGCGCGTCGAAGTTGTACCACTCGGCCTCGACCTCGGGCCCCTCGGCGACCTCGTACCCCATCGCCACGAACACGTCGGCGAGCTTGTCGGCCAGCATCGAGACCGGGTGCCTGGCACCGGCCAGGGTCCGGTCGGCGGGCAGCGTCACGTCGACCTTCTCGGTGATCAGGACCTGCTCGTCGCGCTCGCGCTCGAGCTGCTCCTGGCGCTCCTTGACCGCGCCGGCGACGCGGCCGACGGCGGCGCCGACCCGACGGCCGGCGTCGGCCCTGGCCTGCGGCGGCAGCGCCCCGATCTCGGCTCGCGCCAGCGACAGCGGCGCCTTGTCGCCGGCGTGCGCGAGGCGCGCCTCCTTGAGCTCGTCGAGGTTCCTGGCCCCGGCGATGGCGGCGAGCGCCTCGGCGACCGCGCGCTCAACCTCATCCGCCGTCAAGGCCGTCACCTCTACCGGGTCGTAGTTCTTATTTGGTGCGGACATCATTCGCTTCCTCGTGGCTTTTGGCGGCTGGAAGGTCCTCGGTGGGCGCGGGGATTCAAAGACAGTCATCCCTAACGGACCGTGGCGACTCGCATCCAGCACACCGAACCCTATCGGTTGGCGGCGAAAACCGTCGTCACGCCAGCGGTCGCGCAGGCACCGTTGACCGGCGGAAAGCCCGCGGCTGCCCGCCATCTCGTCGCGGCGGCGTTACAGCCGCTCAGGCGATGGGCGCGCCCGCGGGCACGGTAAATCGGAACTCGGCCCCGCCGCCGGGGGCGCGGCCCACGGTGATGTCGCCGCCGAGCGCCTCGACCAGGCCCTTGACGATGTAGAGGCCAAGGCCGGTGCCGCCTCGGCGCTTGCCCCGCCAGAACTGGCGGAAGACCCTCAGCGCCATCTCGGGGGGAATGCCCTCCCCCTGGTCGCGCACGGACACGACGATCGCGCCGGGACGATCCCCGGCGCCCGCGTGCACGCTGTCCACCATGACGCTCACGATACCAGCCCCGTGCCTGACCGCGTTCTCCACCAGGTTGCCGAGGATCTGGTCGATCTTGTCGGCGTCGAGCCAGGTTTCCGGCAGGTCGGGGGCGGCCGCGAGGCGGAACCTGTCCTCGTCCTCGCCCGCCGCCACCCGGCCGGCGATGATCCTCCTGGCCCGGTCGGGCACGTCGACCAGCTGGCGGTGGACCTCCATCCGGCCGGACTCGATCCTCGACACGTCGAGCAGCTCGGTGATCAGCCGGGTCACCCGGTCGGCGTCGGCGTTGACCGTCTCGAGCATGACCCGCTTCTGGTCGTCGGTGAACCGGCCCCACTTGGCCAGCAGCGTCGCGGTGAACCCCTTGACCGAGGTCAGCGGGGAGCGAAGCTCGTGCGCGACGGTGGAGACGAGCTCGGCCCGGCTGCGCTCGAGCCGCGCCCGCTGCTGCGCGCCGCGCAGGGTGATGACGAGGCGGCGGACCGGGCCCGAGCGGCCGTCGCGCACGTAGCCGACTGAGACCAGCAGCTCGGTGCCGTCGCTCAGGTAGAGGGACCGCTCCGGGTGGCGGCTGCGGGTGGGCAGGCCGTGGTACGGGTCGACGCACACCCACCAGTCGCGGCTGTCCTCGTCGCGGAACGGCAGCACGTCGAAGACGTACTTGCCGATCGCCTCGGCGGCGGCGATGGAGGTGAGCCGGACGGCGGCCCGGTTGAAGACGACCATGCGGCCGGCGTCGTCGGCCACCACCAGGCCGTCGGGCAGCTCGTCGGCCATCTGCGCCTGGGCGTCGGCCACGACGCCGGGCGCGAGCAGGGTCGGCGCGGCCGCGCCGGGGGTACGTGTGTCCGGGCCCGATTGGCTGTCTTCCACGACTGCGACGCCTCCGTCCAGCAGGGGGCGCATCTAGGCGGCCGATACCGGCGTTCCGTGATGCGGGTGACGGAATGTGATCAGACTCTAGCGCGTAAACGTACCTTACCGACAGTGCTCCGCTGCGGGATTTCGCTACGTTATTGCGTAAATACCCAATGCCACGGGGATTTGCCGGCCGCCTAAGGGGGCGCAACGCGACGTAATCATAATAGCCCGCGATGTGTTCCCGCGCGCCGCGCCGGGGGCGGATAAGCCGGCCGCGGCCCGCTGCGCGGAGGCCGACCCGTACAGGCACACCGCCGCCGCCGAGGCGAGGTTCAGCGACTCGGCGCGGCCGTAGATCGGGACCGCGACCGACTCGTCGGCCAGCGCCAGCAGGTCGTCGGGCAGACCCCAGGCCTCGTTGCCGAACAGCCACGCGGTCGGCGCCGACAGGGACGCGCGGGTGGCCGGGTCGTCGAGGGTGACGCCCGCGCGGCCGTCGGCCGCGAAGACCCGCAGGCCGGCCTTCTTCAGGGTCGCGATCGTCTCCGGCAGCCGGCCGCCGGCCACGACCGGCAGGTGAAACAGGCTGCCCGCGGACGCGCGCACGCATTTGCCGTTGTACAGGTCAACCGACGCGTCGGCGAAGACGACCGCGTCCGCGCCCGCCGCGTCGGCGGTGCGCAGCACGGTGCCCGCGTTGCCCGGGTCCCTGACGTTGGCGAGCACGGCCACCAGCCGCAGCGGGCCGGCGCCGAGCCGGTCGAGCGGCACGTCCACGAAGTCGCACACGGCCAGCAGGCCCTGCGGGGTGATGGTCTGCGCCAGCTCGCCCATCACCTCGCCGCTGACCAGCTGCACCTCGATCCCGGCGTCCTCGGCCGCGCCGACCAGGTCGGCGTGCTTGGCCTCGGCCGGCCCGGTGACGAACAGCCCGCTGACCCGCGCCCCGGTCGCCAGCGCCTCGGAGACGGCCTGCGGCCCCTCCGCCAGGAAGGACCGCTCGCGCTCGCGGAGCGCTCGCTTGGTCAGCCGCCGGGCGGCCTTTATCCGGGTGGCGCTAGCGGTCGCGTACATGCCAATGGCCTCGTTAGCTGGTGGCGAAAATTACTTTTTCTCACACGTAAGAAAAGCACGCGTATAGCGTGCTTTTCTTACCTGCTCACTGCTTTGCGACGCGGGGCAGCGGGTTACGCTGCGGCGCCGACGGTCTCGGGGAGCGCCTGGCGCGCCACCTCGACCAGCGCGGCGAAGGCCACCGCGTCGTGGACCGCGAGGTCGGCCAGCACCTTGCGGTCGACCTCGACGCCGGCCGCCTTGAGGCCCTGCACGAAGCGGTTGTAGGTCAGCCCGTTCGCGCGCGCGGCCGCGTTGATGCGCTGGATCCACAGCCGGCGGAAGTTGCCCTTGCGATCCTTGCGGTCGCGGTAGGCGTAGGTCATCGAGTGGAGGAGCTGCTCCTTGGCCTTGCGGTACAGCCGGGACCGCTGGCCGCGGTAGCCCTTCGCACGCTCGAGGACAACCCTGCGCTTCTTCTTGGCGTTAAGCGAACGCTTGACGCGTGCCATCGTTCAATCTCCCTCTGGGGCGACGGTTACTAGGGGATCGGCTACTTGCCGAGCAGTCGCTTGATCGCGCGCACGTTGGACGGGGCGAGCTCGACCCGGCCGTAGAGCCGCCGGGTGATGCGGGAGGACTTGTGCTCGTTGTAGTGCGCCCGGTTGGCACGCTGCCGCGTCACCTTGCCGGTGCCGGTGAGCTTGAACCGCTTCCCGGCGCCGGTGTGCGTCTTCATCTTCGGCATGGTCGCCGTCTCCTATGCAACTCTGCGCTGCTCATAGGCAGCGTCATG
>Ga0208220_1001011_pt1 | contig 11953 bp, 10 predicted proteins | sample NGESurdeep092012_9_FD_184484 | JGI IMG/M metagenome (GOLD analysis project Ga0208220, IMG submission 184484) | Arctic peat soil microbial communities from Barrow, Alaska - NGEE Surface sample F53-1 deep-092012 (SPAdes) | ecosystem: Environmental > Terrestrial > Soil > Wetlands > Peat ... | reverse complement strand
GGGGGCCGTCGGGCGCGCCGGTAGCGCGCGGGCGGTCCATGCGACGGCCTCAGCGAGTGGGTCACGCTCAACCTGGAGCTTCATGGGATGCCTCCTGCCGGGGTCGGTGATGTTTGCGGTTCCCCGCTGGCGGGGTATTTGGCTGGTGCGACGGCGGTCCGTACAGGGTTTCCCCAGCCGGGCCGCGCACCTACTTGTTTTTGAGGTCTATTCAGTTATAGGAACGTCGTAGTCATAGGGCCTGTGGATTGTGGGGAAAACATCGTTCCCCCAGTTCGCGGCCCATTTTTTGTGCACAGGGGTTGTGTGCGCTGTGTGGACGTCCGAGGGGGTGGTGTGGACGCTGCCCAGGTTTCCCCCAGTTGTCCACCAGCTGTCCCCTGGTTATCCCCCGCTGGTCCACAAGGTTATCCACACCGCTTATCCACAGACCTGGATAACTCGTGTGGGTAACCTGTGAGTGGATCTTGGAAAGCTGTTGCGGATCGCAAGAAATCCGGGTTGTTGGCACTAGCTTGCCCGAGCCTGCTGCTTGATGCGGTTGGTGAGCTCGGTGACCTGGGTGTAGATCGACCGGCGTTCGGCCATCAGCGAGCGGATCTTGCGGTCCGCGTTGATGACGGTGGTGTGGTCGCGGCCGCCGAACTGCTGGCCGATCTTGGGCAGCGACATGTCGGTCAGCTCACGGCACAGGTACATGGCGATGTGCCGGGCGGTCACCAGGACCCGCGAGCGGCTGGTGCCGCACAGGTCCTCGATCGTCAGCCCGAAGTAGGCCGCAGTCTGGCCCATGATGGTCGCGGCCGTGATCTGCGGCCCGCCGCCCTGGGTCTCGGGTATCAGGTCCTTGAGCACGATCTCGGCCAGGCTGATGTCGACGCTCTGGCGGTTGAGGCTGGCGAAGGCGGTGACGCGGATGAGCGCGCCCTCGAGTTCGCGGATGTTGGTGGAGATCCGGCTGGCGATGTACGAGAGCACGTCCGCGGGCGCGTTCAGCCCCTCCTGGATCGCCTTCTTGCGGAGGATCGCGATCCGGGTCTCGAGCTCGGGCGGCTGAACGTCGGTCAGCAGCCCCCACTCGAACCGGCTGCGCAGCCGGTCCTCCAGGGTGACCAGCCGCTTGGGCGCCCGGTCGGAGGAGATCACGATCTGCTTGCTCGCGTTGTGCAGGGTGTTGAAGGTGTGGAAAAACTCCTCCTGGGTTCCTTCCTTGTTCTCCAGGAACTGGATGTCGTCGACCAGGAGCACGTCGACGTCGCGGTACCTGCGGCGGAACCCGTCCTGCTTGCCGTCGCGGATCATGTTGATGAAGTCGTTGGTGAACTCCTCCGAGCTCACGTAGCGCACCTTGATGCCGTTGTAGAGCGTCTGCGCGTAGTGGCCGATCGCGTGCAGCAGGTGCGTCTTCCCCAGGCCCGAGTCGCCGTAGATGAACAGCGGGTTGTAGGCCTTGGCGGGGGCCTCGGCGACGGCCACGGCGGCCGCGTGCGCGAACCGGTTGCTGCTGCCGATGACGAACGTCTCGAACGTGTACTTGGAGTTGAGGCGCGCGGAGGCCGGGCGGAGCGGCTGCTCGTGTTGCTGTCCCGATTGCCCCGGGCGACCCTGATGTCCGTGCTGTCCGTGCTGGGGCTGCTGCCGCGACTGCTGATCGGGCGATGACATGCCGCTGAGGCCGGACGACTCGTGCTGGTGCGGCGATGACGGCGGGGCAGGGTGGGAGGGGCGGTTGTAGGACAGCTGCTCGGGCTGCAGCTCCTGGGCCCCCTGCGACGGCCACCCGGTCGACTCGTAGAGGTACGGCTCGAGCTGCTGAGGCTGCGCCTGCGGTTGCTGCTGATCTCCCGAATGGGGGGCTCCCGCCCCCCATTCCCCCTGGGGGGCGTCCTGCGACATGCCCGAGGGCATCGGCATCGGCGGCGACATCGCCGGCAGGTGCCCCCCTGGCTGGTCCATCACCGACAGCGGCGAGCTCGGCGGGCCGGACGGCTGGTCCTGGGGGGACGTCGGCCGCGGGTCCACGGTGACCGCGAGCTGGATCGGCCGGCCGAGCTCGCGTGAGAGCGCGTGGATGACGAGCGGGCGCAGCCGGGTTTCCAGCTGCTCCTTCACGAAGGCATTCGGCGTCGCGATCAGCACGGTATCCTCGACCAGGCCGAGCGGCCGGGTGAGCTCGGGCTTGAGCCAGGCGAGCTGGCTCGGCCCGACGTGCATCTCGGCGAGCCCCTTAAGGGATCGTGCCCATACCTGCGCCAGATCCAAATCGCCCACCGATGCGCTCCCCTCACCTCACCGCAACGCCCGAATCACGGTCACGCCAACCGCTGGCCGCAACTCGTTGTCCACAGGTCCGTCCACAAGGTGTGTACGTGCGCTGTACCGCGCTTTCCCGGCTCCCTGGCGGCAGCTAGCTCCCACCGGGTCGGCCTGCGGACGTTGATTTTCCACAGCCTAAGTCGCCGGCGGCGGATGCGCTGTGGAAATCGCGGTGTTCCATGATGGTAGCCGGGCGGACGAGCAGGACCGGGCGCTGCGCGCGGCTCGGTTTGACCTGCGCACCGATCGCCTTTACCGTTAACAGGCTGACCCCTGTCGCGTCTGTAGGGGCTGCCTGGCCGAGGTCGGGCCAGGATCTGACCGCGACGCACGGCATGTCCGGCCCCTTACATCGCATCGAGTCTGTCTGGAGTTCCAGTGAGCAAGCGTACGTTCCAGCCGAATAACCGTCGGCGGGCCAAGGTCCACGGCTTCCGCCTGCGCATGCGCACCCGGGCCGGCCGCGCCGTGCTCGCCGCCCGCCGCCGCAAGGGCCGCGAGCAGATCTCCGTCTGACCCGGCTCGCCAGCGGGCTAACCGGGCGGGCAGCCAAGGCTGCGCAGGAGGTGTGGTGCTGCCCCAGCAGACGCGGATGAGGAGCCCGGACGAGTTCCGGCGCACGCTGCGCTCGGGCCGCCGGGCCGGTGGTTCCGTCGTCTCCGGAGCGCTGCTAATACCCGCCGGGCCGGTTCCAAGCGATACCGGTCCGAAGGTAGGCTTTGTTGTTAGCCGTGCAGTTGGCTCGGCGGTGGTTCGCAACCGGGTAAAGCGACGGCTCCGGGAACTCATGCGCAGGCGGATCGCCTCGCTTCCTGGGGGTTGCCTGCTCGTGTTGCGTGCTCATCCGGCAGCTGCAGGCGCACGCCAGGCAGATCTGGTCGCCGATCTTGACCTGGTTCTCGGACGACTGCTCCGGCGGCAGGTAGGGGCGCTGCGCCAGGAATGAGCGCATCGGATATGGCGTTTACAGAAGGTAACGGGCCGACGTTGGCGGCACGGTTTCTGATCGTGCCGGTTATCGGCTATCGCCGATTCGTCAGCCCGCTGCTTCCCCCATCATGCCGGTTCGCCCCTTCTTGCAGCGAGTACGCCCTTGAGGCGCTCCGGCGTCACGGCGCGGCGCGGGGACTGTGGCTGACCGTTCGTCGGCTCGCCCGCTGCCACCCCTTCAATCCTGGCGGATACGATCCCGTGCCTCCCCGGCCCCAAGGAGTTACCCAGTGAGCATCCTCAACCCGCTCTTCTACGCGGTTGCGTGGGTGATTAGCCGCATCCATGATGCGCTCTCGGTGCCGTTCGGAGCGGGCAGCGGCTGGTCCTGGGGTCTGTCGATCGTGCTCCTGGTGTGCCTGATGCGGCTCGTCATGGTGCCGCTCTTCGTCAAGCAGGTGAAGTCGCAGCGGAAGATGCAGTCGCACATGCCGGCGCTGCAGGAGATCCGCAAGAAGTACAAGAACGACAAGACCCGTCTCAACGAAGAGACGATGAAGTTCTACAAAGAGAACGGCATCAACCCGCTGGGCGGCTGCCTGCCGCTCGTCGCCCAACTGCCGGTCTTCTGGTCGCTGTTCAACGTGCTCAAGGCCATCGCCGACTGGACGCCGGTGACCAACGGCCATGTGAACGTTCCCCAGTACGGGCTGTCGGTCGCAACTGTGACGAGCGCTCGTCACGCGCACATCTTCGGCGTCCTGCTGTCCGACAAGTTCCTGTGGGCGGCCACAGGCGAGTCGTGGACCGTGCGGGCCGTGATCCTGATCTCGGTGGCGATCAGCGCCACCACGACGTTCCTGACCATGCGGCAGAGCTCCAAGCGCGGCATGATGAACCAGCAGATGCCCGACCCGGACCAGCCCGGTGCCGCGATGGCCCAGAGCATGTCCAAGAACATGATGTACATCGCCCCGTTCTTCGCCCTGACCGGTCTGTACTGGCAGTACGGCCTGGTCATCTACTGGGTGACCACCAACGTCTGGACACTGGGGCAGCAGCACATCCTGTTCCGCAACCTTCCCGTCGTGGGCAGCACAGGCGTTGCCTCGGCCACATCCGGGAGCAACGGCGGGGTCGTTCGGAGCGCGCCGATCAAGAGCAGCCTGGCCGCTGCCAAGGCGAACGGGGCCGCCAAGGCGGCAGGCAAGCCCGGCACCGCGACCAAGACCGGGACCTCGGCCGCCAACGGCACTGCGGGCAAGGCGAAGGTCCCGGCCGCGAAGCCGGCGGCGTCTGCGGCCTCGCCGGCCAAATCAACCGCCAACGGTACGGCAAACAGCGGTATGGTCAGCTCCTCGAAGTCGGGGACCGGCGGCCGCGGGCTGCTCGGGTTCGGCAAGGGCAAGCAGGAGCCGGAGCCGGCTCCCGTGGTTCCCGAGACCAAGGTCGTCCGGCAGCAGCCGGTGCGGCAGGCGCGCAGCAAGCGCTCTGGCAGTCCCGGTAGCTCTGGTGGTTCTGGTACTTCGGGCAAGAGGTGAGCGACTGTGGGGGATAGTCTCGGTGAGGGGTTCGGCACGGTGGTAGGTCGCGAGGAAGCGGTGGCGCCCGCCGCAGGCCCGGAAGATCAGGAGCTGGACAGCGTGATCAATGGCAACGACCTCCTTGGCGAGGATGAAGACCTGGTCGAGGTCGAGGACTCCGACGATGACCTCGCTGACGAGACGGGCGAAGTCGAAGGCGCGGACGAAGACGTCGCCGACGAGGCTGACGAAGACGATGAAGATGGCGAAGAAGATGATCTGAACTCCCTCGAAGATGAGGGCGACATCGCCGCCGACTACATCGAAGGGCTGCTTGACATCGCCGACCTCGACGGCGACATCGACATGGACGTGGAGGGCGACCGGGCGGTCGTCTCCGTCGTCGGCGCCACCCTCGACGAGCTCGTCGGCGACGACGGCGAGGTGCTCGAGGCGCTGCAGGAGCTCACCCGGCTGGCCGTGCACAGGAAGACCGGCACCCGGGCGAGGCTGATGCTGGACGTGGGCGGCTTCCGCGTGCGGCGCCGGGCCGAGCTCGCGGACCTCGGCCGTTCGGTCGCGGACGAGGTGACGCGCACCGGGGAGCCCAAGAAGCTGCGTGCGATGTCCCCGTTTGAGCGGAAGATCATCCACGACGCGGTTGCGGTCGCCGGACTCCGGAGCGAGTCCGAGGGCGAAGAGCCGAACCGGCGCGTGGTGGTCTTCCCCGCTGGCTGAGGACTGCACTTGACCGCTGATCAACCCGATTTCCCGCTGCCCTCGGCCGAGGCGGTCGCCGAGTTCGGTGACTCGCTGGCCAAGGCGGAGCGTTACGTCGAGTTGCTGGCCACCGACGGGGTCACCCGCGGGCTCATCGGGCCCAGGGAGACCTCACGGCTGTGGGACCGCCACCTGCTGAACTGCGCGCTGGCGGCTGAGCTGGTGCCGGAGCTGGGCGAGCTGGTCGACATCGGCTCCGGCGCCGGGCTGCCGGGGATCGTGCTGGCGATGCTCAGGCCCCGGCTGCACGTGGTGCTGCTTGAGCCGCTGCTGCGTCGCTCGGTCTTTCTCGAGGAGTGCGTGAGCGCTCTCGACCTGCCCAACGCGACCGTGGTCCGCGCCCGGGCCGAGGACAAGGCGGCCTCCGGCATCCGGGCCAACGTGGCCACGGCGCGCGCGGTGGCGCCGCTGGATCGGCTCGTGGGCTGGGCGGCCGGCCTGCTGCGCCCCGGCGGCCAGCTGCTCGCGATCAAGGGGCAGTCGGCGGCGGCCGAACTCGAGGCGGCGGAGCCGGTCCTGTCTCGACTTGGCGTGCAGAGTGCGGAGGTTCTGCAAGCCGGTCACGGTAGGGTCGTATCTGCGACAACGATTGTCCGTGTCGTTATCGGAGGACACGGCCGAGAGGAGCGAGCAGGTGCTCAGCGCAGTCGGCGTGGGGTGGCCTGACGGGGGAACGGCCCTGGCAGCAGGCGTGCCCGGGCTCGGCTGGCCGCGGATGCGGCTGGTCGGCGTGTTTTCCGAATCCTCTAAGCAGGTCTCGACCGAGCGGGGCGTTCCCGGGTCGGACCGGGTTCGGAACGCGCTGGCGGCGGCGGTTTCACGTGGAACCCCCGGTGCTGTGATAACCGTCGGCGCCGTCGACGGTGCCCCCAGCAGTGATGGAGAGCAGATGCCGCCGCAAACCTCAGCAGGAGAATCGCAGGTAGTCGTGCCGGAAGCGCCGTTGACGACCACTGGGGACACGCCGATCGGCCGGGCGGCTGAGGCGGCCGTCGGGGTCCGCGGCGCGGGCAAGGAAGACTGGCCGCGCCCGAGCCGATGCCGGATCATGACCGTGGCCAACCAGAAGGGCGGCGTGGGCAAGACCACCACCGCCGTCAACCTGGCCGCCAGCCTGTCCCAGCACGGCGTCCGGGTGCTGGTGGTCGACCTGGACCCGCAGGGCAATGCCTCGACCGCGCTGAACGTGGATCACCACGTGGGCCGCGCGTCGATCTACAACGCGCTCGTCGACGAGCGTCCCATGGGCGAGATCATCGCCGAGGTGCCGGAGATGCCCAATCTCTTCTGCGCGCCCGCCACCATCGACCTGGCCGGCGCGGAGATCGAGCTGGTCCCGATGGTGGCGCGCGAGGGTCGGCTGTCCCGCGCGATCGATAAGCTCGACACCTCGCAATTCGACTACGTGCTGATCGACTGCCCGCCGTCGCTCGGCCTGCTCACGGTCAACGCGCTGGTGGCGGCCGAGGAAGTGCTGATCCCGATCCAGTGCGAGTACTACGCGCTCGAGGGCCTGGAGCAGCTGATGCGGACCGTCGAGCTGGTCCGCGCGCACCTGAACTCGAAGCTGAAGATCTCCACCATCCTGCTCACCATGTACGACGGCCGCACCCGCCTCGCCACCCAGGTAGCCGACGACGTCCGCGAGCACTTCACCGAGGTCGTCCTGCACACGATCATCCCCCGCTCGGTCCGGGTCTCGGAAGCCCCCAGCTACGGTCAGTCCGTCATCACCTACGACCCCTCGTCGTCAGGCGCTGTCGCCTACACCGAAGCAGCTCGCGAGCTGGCGTACAGGGCTGTTACTGCTTGACCTCAGGTTCAAAGGCTTAAAGTCAAAATCCAAGCCTGAACCGTGGGGCCTGTGGGTCAGAGAAGATTTCAGGATCCCCGTCCGTACCGTCTGTGGCCGGTTCCGGAGCCTCTCACCGGTGGGGTCGATTCGGGGTCCCCTGTCGGCTACGCCATCGACCCGAAACGGAACCTGTCGGCTACGCCACAGACACCAATAGGGCCGGTCGATGGCGTAGGTGACAGGACACGCTTCCTGTCACCTACGCCATCGACAGAATCCCGGCGCTGTCGCCGACGATGCAACCGCGTGCCCGGGTGGTCAGGGGTGCGCGTCGGATCGCGGCTACCTGTGGGGTCAAGCCCTTGCGCCAGGGCGCAAGCCATGTGAGTCATTATTTCGTTTTTGCCGGACTCGCAGGCGCATTCGCGTCCACGCCGAGTTGAAGACGCGGTGCGAACCGGGCCTGCGCCCAGACCCCGGAGCAGACACCTGTGCCCGGCAGCAGACACCTGTGCCCGGCAGCAGACAGCTGGATCGGGGGTCCTCCAGCGGGCGAGGGAGGGGGCGCAGGGAAATTTCTGCGGACCTTCCGAAGGAGCGTCCGCAGAAATTTACCCTCGCCGCCAGCCCCGCCGCCGCGTCAGTTTTTGACTTTGACCTTTAAGACCCGTAGATCTCGAGGATCCTCAGGACTCAGAGCCGTCCACTTCTGGGGACATCGCCTTGACGATGCGCTCGAGGTCGTCGATGGTGGCGAACTCAACGGTGATCTTGCCCTTGTTGCGGCCCATCTCAACCTTGACCCGGGTCTCGAACAGATCCGAGAGTCGGTCGGAGAGGTGACGCAGCGCCGGGGCGACTGGCTTGGCCGTGGCCGGTCGCCGGGCGGCCTTTTCTGACTGGTCCTCGTTGAGAGTGACGATCTCCTCGACTGTGCGGACCGAGAGTCCTTCCGAGACGATCCGCTGAGCCAGGCGCTCCTGGGCGAGCGGCGAGTCGAGCCCGAGAAGAGCGCGGGCATGGCCGGCGCTGATGACGCCCGCCGCGACCCGCTTCTGCACCGCGGGTGGCAGGTTGAGCAGGCGGAGGGTGTTGCTGATGTGGGGGCGGGAGCGGCCGATGCGCTGCGCGAGCTGTTCGTGGGTGGCGCCGAAGTCGTCGAGCAGTTGCTTGTAGGCCGCGGCCTCTTCCAGCGGGTCGAGTTGCGCCCGGTGGAGGTTCTCGATCAGCGCGTCGCGAAGCATGTCGTTGTCGGACGTCTCGCGGACGATGGCGGGGATGTACTCGAGTCCGGCTCGCTGGGACGCGCGCATCCGGCGCTCGCCCATGACGAGCTCGTAGCGGCCGGGGCCGAGCTTGCGCACCACTACCGGCTGCAGAAGCCCGACCTCGGCAATGGAGGCGGCGAGCTCCTCGAGCGCGTCTTCGTCGAACGTCAGGCGCGGCTGACGGGGGTTGGGCGTGATCGCGTTGATCGGCACTTCTTCGAAGTAGGCGCCGTCAATCTGGCGAAGCCCGTTGTCGGCGTCGGCCGAGGGCTGCCCCCCGGCAAAGCCTCCCGGGCGCTCGGAGTTGATGAGGCCGACCGCGCCCTGGGTGGTGCCGACCGATCCGACGGCGCCCTGCTCCGCGCGCTGAGCTTCCGGGATGAGTGCTCCGAGGCCCCTGCCGAGGCCTCGCCGTTGCTGCGCCACTGTTTCTCCTGTGTACGTGCTCGTGTAGCCGCGGAGACGGCCCCGGGTCAGTCGAAGGGTGGCCTGAGTGGTGGCCGTCAGTCCAATGTAATGCCAAGCGGCGGTCGTTTGAGCGGCTTCACGGACGCTGGTTTCACGTGAAACCAACGACGCGGCTCGGCGTCGGGGGACGTTTCACGTGAAACCAGCGCGGTCGGGAACCGGCCGACGCTAGACCGGGACGACCCCGGTGACGGCGGCGACGTCGGCGAGGAACGCGTCAACGTCGCTCTCCTCGGTGTCGAAGGCCGTCATCCAGCGCACGGTGGAGGTTGGCTCATCCCAGACGTGGAACACCCAGTCCCGCTGCAACGAGGCGACGTGGCCGGGGTCAAGCCGCGCGAACACGGCGTCCGCCTCGACCGGGTAAACCACCTCGACGCCAGGGATGCCCGCGAGGCCGGACGCCAGCCGGGCGGCCATCGCGTTGGCGTGCGCCGCGTTGCGGAGCCACAGGTCGTCGGCGAGCAGCGCGCTGAACTGAGCGGCGAGGAAGCGCATCTTGGACGAGAGCTGCATGTGCTGCTTGCGGAGGTACTTGGTGTTGACCGCGTCCGCCTGGTGCATCACGATGACGGCCTCGACGCCCATCGCGCCGTTCTTCGTGCCGCCGAAGCTGAGCACGTCCGCGCAGGAGGCGATCGAGGAAATGGAGCAGCCGAGGAACGCGGCCGCGTTGGCGAGCCGGGCGCCGTCCAGGTAGACGCGCAACTGGTTGGCGTCGCAGAACTCCTTGATCGACCGTAGCTCGTCGAGCGAGTAGCAGGTGCCCAGCTCGGTCGACTGAGTGATGGCGACCACGCCCGGCTGGGCGAAGTGCTCGTCGCCGCGCCCGGAGAGGCGACCCGCGATCAGCTCCGGGGTGATCTTCCCGTCGGGCGACGGAACCGTCAGCAGCTTGGTGCCCAGGATCCGCTCGGCCGCCCCGCACTCGTCGGTGTTGATGTGCGCGGTCTCCGCGCAGATGACCGCCTCGTGCCGGCCGAGGAGGAGGCCGAGGCCGAGGACGTTGGCCCCGCTGCCGTTGAGGACCAGGTAGGCCTCGCCGTCGGTGCCGGAGAGTCGTCTGAGCTCGCCGACGGCCTGCTCGGTCCACGGGTCGGCGCCGTAGGCGCTGGCATCGCGTACGTTGGCCTCGACGATGGCGCGCATGACCTCGGGGTGGGTGCCGGCATGGTTGTCGCTGCCAAAACTCTTACGTGCTGCCTGGCCGGTCATCGCGGTTCCTCCAAGTGCATAACTAAAGATCAGTCGTCACAGCATTCCCTGCCGTGAGCGGGGTACCATGCCAAAATAGTGGCTAGATCACGCTGACCTGATCGGGGAACAGAACGGGATGTCGCGTCGACTTGTCAACATCACGCTGGATAATCTCGGAGATCTTCCGCTGAGTTGCCGTTCCTGTGTCTTCTGGGAACTCGATCCGGTGAGCAAGTCCCGTGCCGAGGCCAATGACCCAGCACTGGAAAAGGAGTCCTGGATCTCCTCGGTGCTGCTCGAATGGGGCAGTTGCGGGAAAATCCTCTACGTCGACGGAGTCCCGGCCGCCTATGTGCTCTTCGCGCCGCCGCAGTACGTGCCGCGGTCGGTCGCGTTCCCCACGAGCCCGGTCAGCGCGGACGCGGTGCTGCTGATGACGGCGCGCGTGATGAGCGAGTTCTCCGGCGGCGGCCTCGGGCGGATGCTGATTCAGGGCATGGCCAAGGACCTGACCCGCCGGGGCGTCCGGGCGATCGAGGCGTTCGGGGACAAGCAGTGGACCGCCCCGGGATGTGTTCTGCCGGTCGACTACCTGCTCGCGGTCGGCTTCAAGACCGTCCGCCCGCACCACCGGAACCCGCGGCTGCGGATGGAGCTGCGAACCGCGCTGACATGGCGCGAGGACGTCGAGGTGGCCCTGGAGCGGCTGCTCGGCTCGATGACCCCCGACCGGGTCCTGCTGCGGCCGAGCCCGGCCGCCGTGAACGCCCAGGCCTGACGTAGGCCCGAACGTCCTCCGCCCGACACGCGGGGCGCTCACTGGGTGGCGATAACCACGCAACGCTGGAACTCGGCCAGCGCGTCCGGATCGCCCTCGACGGTGACCACGGACGCCTGGCCGGCCGACTCCCGGTTCCACGCCCACCGCAGCAGCGTCCCCGGAGTCCCGCTGATCGTGACGTCGGCCCGGGTGCCGCCCGCCGCCGTCAGGCCCGGCCCGCCACGCACGCTAAAGCCGGCCGGAGAGGTCTCCGCCTCCCAGGACGCGCCGTCGGTCTTGATCACGTATGACCGCCCCGGCGAACGGCCGAGAACCTCGCTGTAGTCCTCCGCCCACTTCTCCGCGTCGTAGGCGACGAACACCTTCAGCAGCTCGTCGATCCCGTCAAGGGCAAGATCATCAGGGATGGGAGCGACCGGCACCCCGACGGCAAGCTCAGCGTCGATCCGGTGGATAACCGTCTCCTGCGCCATCCGCCGCACCCAGAACCCCACGCTTTGATCCGGCTCGTAAAAGGTCTCCGAGACATCCTCAGGTCGGCGCGCGGAGAACTCACCGACCAGCTCGCCGTAGGCCCGGTCAAGCAGCGCCACCGGATCCTCATCATTCAGCCCAGCCGGCGGCCACTCCTGAGGCCGATGCCCCTCCCGCATCGTCACGACCTTATGCAGGTACACAGTCCCCACATGCTGCACCAGGTCAACGACAGCCCACTCGGGACAAGTCGGCACCCGAGCATCGAGATGCCCCGGCAGCACGGCCCGCATCCGCCCGTAGTCGTCAGCCAAACACTCCAGAAACCGCGCCTTCTCCATACAAAGAGTCAACCATAACAGGCATAGGTAGCACGGGATTTCGACACAAAGAGAAGCGGGGCCCGAGTGGCGTACCACCG
>Ga0208220_1001010_pt1 | contig 11962 bp, 13 predicted proteins | sample NGESurdeep092012_9_FD_184484 | JGI IMG/M metagenome (GOLD analysis project Ga0208220, IMG submission 184484) | Arctic peat soil microbial communities from Barrow, Alaska - NGEE Surface sample F53-1 deep-092012 (SPAdes) | ecosystem: Environmental > Terrestrial > Soil > Wetlands > Peat ... | reverse complement strand
TTGGCCGACGATCTCGGCGGGCGCGGCCTGGCCGTCCCTGAACGCCCGCGCCAGCGGCGCGCAGGCGGCCGCTTGCACCGCGACGATCTGCGGCATGCGGCCGATCAGGCCCTGGGCGAGAAGATCACGGCAGCCCAGGTAGGCGCCGAGGACCAGGGTGCCGTTGCCGACCGGCAGCACCAGCGTCGCCGGCAGGCGGCCGCCCAGCTGCTCCCACAGCTCGAAGGCGTAGGTCTTCATGCCCTGCAGGAAGAACGGGTGGTACACGTGGCTGGCGTAGAAGGTCCCCGGACGGTCGGCGGCGTACGCGGCGGCGTCGGCGGTGTCCTCCCTCGAGCCGGGAATCTGGCGGACGGTGGCGCCGTACGCGCGCAGCTGGGCGACCTTGCCCGCCGAGGTGGCGGCCGGGACGTACACCTCGCAGGCAATCCCGGCCCTAGCGGCGTAGGCGGCGACCGCGGTGCCCGCGTTCCCGCTGCTGTCGGCCACCATCCGGGGCACGCCCAGCCGGCGGGCAAGCGCCGCCAGCAGCACCGCGCCCCGGTCCTTGAACGACCCGCTCGGCATCAGGTAGTCGACCTTGAGCAGCACGCCGGGACCGTCGGGCGCGGTCACCAGCGGCGTCAGGCCCTCGCCGAGGCTGATGTCGGCCGACTCGTCGATCGGCAGCGCCTCGGCGTACCGCCACAGCGTCGGCCGTCGCTGCGCGATGACCGACAGCGGCGGCAGCGCCGGGGCGAACCCGGCAAGGTCAAGCACCCCGCCGCAGTCGGCGCAGCGCCAGGCGAGCTCGGCCAGCCGGTAGCTGCGACCGCAGTCGCCGCAGCGCAACCTCAGGGCGTCAAGTTCGGTGTTCTCCATCGCGCACCTCCAAGCCATGGAGAATAGCGCTGGGGGCCATGGCAGCACCGAGCGGCTCAATCAGGAGGTCACCGTGCCGCGAGTGCGGGTGCACAACTTCTCGGTATCGCTGGACGGGTTCGGCACCGGCGAGGGGCAGAGCCTGGATGCCCCGTACGGTCATGCAGGGGTCCGGCTGCATGAGTGGTTCTTCGCGACCCGCACGTTTCACGCCATGCAAGGCCAGCCCGGCGGCAGCACCGGCATCGACGACGCGTTCGCCGGCGCCTGGGAACCGGGCATCGGCGCCGAGATCATGGGGCGGGCCAAGTTCGGCCCTCACCACGGCCCGTGGCCGGACCAGGAGTGGAACGGATGGTGGGGAGACAACCCGCCGTTCCACACCCCGGTTTTCGTCCTCACCCACCACCCCCGGCCACCCGTCCAGATGAACGGCGGGACCACGTTCCACTTCCTCGAGGCCAGCCCCGCCCAGGCACTTGCGCAGGCGCGTCAGGCTGCCGCCGGGGCGGATATCCGCATCGGCGGCGGCCCGGCCACCGTTCGCGCATTCCTGGCCGCCGACCTGATCGACTACCTGCACATCGTCGTGGTGCCCATCGTGCTGGGACGCGGGGAGCGGCTCTGGGACGGGCTGGAAGCGCTCGAAGGCCGCTTCCGCATCGAGGCCGTGAACAGCCCCAGCGGCGTCACCCACCTCACCTTCAGCCGGCGCTGATCCCAGCGGCCCAGGCGCCCGAATGCTTACGATTCGTGGTGTGATCAACCCCGCGTGGGATAACAACGCGCATTGCCAGCCTCGGCTGCTGCGGGCGCTGCCCGCCCGGTGCGAGCGGGTGCTCGACCTGGGGTGCGGCAAGGGGGCGTTCGCGATCCGGCTGGCGAAGCGGGCCGGGCGGGTGGACGCGGTGGACCGGTCGGCGGAAATGATCGAGGTCGCCCGGCGGGTGGTTCCCGGCAACGTCACCTGCCAGCTGGGGGACGTCGCCGAGATGACGCTGCCGGACGGGGCGTACGACGCGATCACCAGCATCAGCGCGTTCCACCACCTGTCGCTGCCGGTGGTGCTGCCCCGCCTCGCTCAGGCATTGCGGCCAGGCGGGGTGCTGATCGGGGTCTCTCACCACCGGCTCGAACTCCCGCGCGACCTGGCCTTCAAGGGCGTGATGGTGTTCGCGAGCACCGCGCGGCGCAGCGTCCTGCTGTGCCTGCCGGAGGGACGCCGCTACCGGCGTGAGATGTACCAGCGGATGGCCGTGGGCCCGGCGATGCCGGGCATGGACCCGCAATTGACCATCCGGGAGGTACGGCGGCAGGCGGAACGCGCCCTGCCCGGCGTGACCGTGAAGCGGCTGGCGCTGCCGCGCTACGAGCTCCGCTGGCGCAAGCCGGAGCAGTGACGGTTAGCGGATGGGCAGCGGCTTGCCACGCCGAATGGGACAGCGGGAACGGGGCAGGCGGGGCCACGGTCCGTTCGGAAGCCGATTTATTTGATTTTGATCTGCTGCCCGCTGGAATAACCTCGTTGAGGTGAGCGCAGACGGACGCGGAGTGACGCCGCAGAGCGAAGACTTCTCCGCCTGGTACAACGAACTGGTCATCAAGGCAGAGCTGGTGGACCGCGGCCCGGCCCGGGGCACGATGGTCATCCGACCGTACGGGTACCGGATCTGGGAGCTGCTGCAGGCCGACCTTGACCGGCGGATCAAGGAGACCGGGCACGAGAACGCCTACTTCCCGCTGCTGATCCCGCAGAGCTACCTGCAGCGCGAGGCCGACCACGTCGAGGGCTTCGCGCCCGAGCTCGCGGTGGTGACCCACGCGGGCGGCAAGCAGCTCGAGGAGCCGCTCGTGGTCCGGCCGACCTCGGAGACGGTCATCGCCGAGTTCATGGCCAAGTGGATCAGCTCCCACCGGGACCTGCCGATGCTGCTCAACCAGTGGGCGAACGTGGTCCGGTGGGAGATGCGGCCGCGGATGTTCCTGCGCACGACCGAGTTCCTGTGGCAGGAGGGGCACACCGCGCACGCCGACGAGGCGGACGCGATGCGCGAGACCATGCTCTCGTTGCAGACGATCTACCTGCGCACCGCCCGCGAGCTGGCCGCCATGCCGGTCGTCGACGGGGAGAAGACGCCGGGCGAGCGGTTCGCGGGCGCCGCCCGCACGTTCAGCATCGAGGCGATGATGCGGGACGGCCGGGCGCTGCAGGCCGGCACCTCGCACTACCTGGGCACCAACTTCGCGCGGGCGTTCAACATCCAGTACACCGGCGAGGACAGCCAGCTCAGGTACGCGCACACCACCTCGTTCGGCATGACCACCCGGATGATCGGCGGGGTGATCATGACCCACGGCGACGACAAGGGGCTGGTGCTGCCGCCCCGGCTGGCGCCGTACCAGGTGGTCATCGTGCCGATCGGGCGCGGCGACGCCGTCGGGGAGGTCGTCGCGGCCGCCCAGGCGCTGGCGTCGCGGCTGGCCGACGCCGGGATCCGGACGCACGTGGACGGCCGGACGCACGTGTCGCCCGGGTTCAAGTTCAACGAGTGGGAGCTGCGCGGGGCGCCGATCCGGCTTGAGCTCGGGCCGCGCGACCTGGCCGCAGGGACGGCGGTGATGGTGCGGCGGCTCGGCGAGGGCAAGGAGTCGATCTCGCTCGACGGCGCGCCCGCCCGGCTGGCGGACGAGCTGGCCGCGTTCCAGGACCTGCTGCTCGAGCGCGCGACTGCCTTCCGGGACTCGCACACGGTCGTTACCGACGCGTGGGATGACTTCGTCGAGGCGGTCGGCGTCGGCTGGGCCCTGGCGCTGCACTGCGGCACCAGGGAGTGCGAGGAGGAGATCAAGGCCGCGACCGGGGCCACCGCCCGGTGCGTGCCGCTGGACGGGCCGGCCGAGTCCGGGCCGTGCATTCGCTGCGGGCTGCCTTCGGCCTACGGGAAGCGGGTCATCTTCGGCCGGGCCTACTGACGGTTGCGGCGCGTCAGCTTACGGATGAGCCTCGTGATGAGGTAAATCATCGGGCGCCAGCCTCGGCGTCGAGGCTGCCTGCGGCTGCGCCGGCCGTGATGCGGGCCGCCCTGGCCGTGGCGGCGCGGCCTCTGGCGGCGAGGAGGGTGGTGCGGGCGAGCAGCATCGCCAGGGATACGAAGATGAGGCTGTCGGTCAGCGCGCCGACGCTGACCTGGTTAGCCGCCATCCAGCTCCCGAGCTGATTGGTGAAGAGGTGGCTAGCGCCGTAGGTGAAGTAAATGCGCCCGGCGGTGACCGCGAGCCACACCGCGGTGTACGGCAGGCCGGCCCAGGAGACGGCGCGGCCCGCCTTGCTGTCATAGGTCACGCGGAACAGCGTCGCGGCCAGGACGCCGAGGGCCGCTCCCGCCACCACCCCGGCCACCTCAAGGAGGAGCCCGTGTCCGGAGGTGGCGGCGCCCTTGATGAAGAACGGGATGACGATGGCGGTGCCGACGACCGGACGCAGCAACCGCATGGGGGTGATGCTGCGGCGACCCAGGTCCGTCGCCAGCACCAACGCCAGGATGGCGAAGTTGAGTATCCAGACGCTCGCGTCCATTGGCTCCCTAGCGATCTTCTGATTGCCGGTTTGGGTAGTACGAGTCAACCCGGCCCGCGGCGGCAGAAAAAGAGGGAATTTCTCACCTATTGTTGAGCGTCGCTCAACAATAGACTCTGCTGTGTGATCGAGATGGCCGAGCTGCGGGCCTTTCTGGTCGCCGCCGACGAATTGCACTTCGGTCGCGCGGCCGAGCGCTTGCGGGTTTCACCGTCCCGGGTCAGCCAGCTCGTCCGCGGCCTGGAGACGCGGGTGGGCGCGCCGCTGTTCGAGCGGACCACCCGCCGGGTCGAGCTGACCCCGATCGGCGCCCGCATGTACGCGGATCTCACCCGCGTGTACGACGATCTCCACACCTCGATGCGCCGCGCCCAGTCGGCCGCCAGAGGGCTGGCAGGAAAGGTGACGGTCGGCTACCTGACCCACTGCCAGGACGACGGGTTCACCAGGCTGGTCGCGGAGTTCCGGGGCCGGTACCCAGCCTGCGACGTCGCCACCATCGACGTCACCGGGACCGACTATCACGACGTCCTGCGGAACGGGAGCGTCGACGTGCTCCTGGGCAGGTTCGACGCTCAGCCGCCGGCCAGCGGCCTGGTCCAGGGGCCGGTGATGTCCCGCGAGGACTGGGTTCTCGGCGTCGCCCGCAGCCACCCGCTGGCCGCCAGGGACGTGGTCTCGGTTGAGGAGCTTGCCGACCACGCGATCTTCGGGGTCCCCGACCCGCTGACCGGAGAGTTGTCAAACCCGTTCTACCCGGCCTGCACGCCGAAGGGGAGGCCCATCCCGCACCACGGCATCGCCCGCACCTTCGCCGAGGTGCTGACGCTGGTCTCCCGGCGGGAGAACGTCTTCCCGGCCGGCGCGTCGTTTCCCGACCATTACCGGCACCCGGAGGTCGTGTTCGTCCCGCTGCACGGCTGGCCGCCGGCGACACGCACGGTCCTGTGGCGCGAGCACGGCAACACCGCGCTGGTGACCGCCTTCATCGACACGGCGACGGCGGAGCAGTCACCGGAGCCGCCCCGGCTCGGCAACCCCGGCTACGGCGACTGGCCCGGCCCTCGCGCCGTCGACACGACCGTCTAGCTATAGACCCGCGAGGTGCTCCTCGAGGGTGCCGACGACGGCGGGATCGCCTGGATCGGCGAGCAGGCGGAGCGCGTGCCGAACGCGGAAGGCCGTCTCCAGCGGGCGCGCGTCGATGTCCAGCCCGCGCCGTTGCGCGTACGCGTGCCAGCCTCGCGCCCAGAGAGAGCTGAAGTCGCGGCGCCGGCGCCGCCACAGCCCGGTTCCCCACTCGCCGAGGTCGAAGTCCCAGTACGGGTGATCGACCCTGGCCGTCTCCCAGTCGATGACGCCGGTCAGCTGGCCGCCGTCGGCGAGCAGCTGGTCCTCGTGGATGTCGCCGTGAACCAGGACCGGCCTGAGCGTGGCCGCGCTGGCCAGCAGATCCGCCCAGTCCGAGGCGCGGTCGGGCCGGCTCAGGCGGTCGGCGGCTTCCGCAGCGGCACTGGCGGAGGTGGCCGGGTTGAGCGCCCTCCGCAGCCAGCGATGGTAGGAGGCGTCGTGGTGACGCGGGGGCCGCGCCCCTGCCAGCGACGGCGGCTCCAGTTCATGCCAGCAGGCGATGGCCCGGCCGAGCTGGTCGATGAGATGCTCCGGGGCGGCTGGGGCCGCGCCGCGCAGGCGGGTGACGGCCGCGAACGGAAACGGGTAGATCTCCGGGTCCTCCCACCGGCCCAGCAGCCGCGGCACCACGCTCAGGCCTGCCTCGGCCAGCGCCCGGTAGGCGGCCAGCTCCCGCTCGAACCACTCCACGCCGATGGCCGATCGCGGGAACAGGAAGACCCGGTCGGAGTCCAGCAAGACCAGCTTGTTCCACCCGGATACGTTCAGCACCAGCCGGCTGGTGTCGGCCCCGACGAGCGACGCGAACCGCTCCGCCTGCGGTGGGACCAGCACGGCGTTGACCGCTGGTCCGATGATGTCGCTGCTCACGCCTCGAGTATGGCCGCCTCGGCCCTTAGCATTGCGCGGTGAGCGAGAACTGGGCAGACGAGGACGGCCAGGCCGAGACACCGCTGGCGGGCGGCGACGTGACCGAGGGCGTGGTCCGGGTCGGCGACACGGTGCGGCGGCCGCTCGGGCCGCACTCGCCGCTAGTGCACGCGCTGCTCGCGCATCTCGAGTCGGCCGGCTTCGAGGGAGCGCCGCGGTTCCTCGGCATCGACGGAGCCGGACGCGAGGTGCTCAGCTACCTTCACGGCGAGGTGGCCGGGCGCCCGCGCCCGCCCTGGATCGCCGACGAGTCCCGGCTGGCGTCGGTCGGGCGGCTGGTCCGCGCCTACGACGACGCGGCCGCCTCGTTCATCCCCCCGCCAGGCGCGCTGGCGGGCACGCAGCCGGCTGAGCCGTCCTGGGTCCCGGCTGCCCCGGCCTATCCGCCGGAGCTGATCGGGCACGTCGACATCACGCCGGAGAACGTCGTGTTCCGCGACGGCCGCGCGTACGCGCTGATCGACTTCGACCTGGCGCGGCCCGCCACCCGGGCGGACGAGATGTTCAACGCGATGATGTGGTGGGCGCCGTTTGCCGATCCGCGCGACGGCGACCCGCTGCTGGAGGGCGTCGACGTGCCCCGGCGAGCCCGTATCCTCGCCGACGCCTACGGCCTGTCCGACGCCGACCGCGAGCGGATCGTCGAGGTGGCCGTCGTGCGCACCCGGCGGTCCTGGTACCTGATGAAGCACCGGGCGGAGACGCACGGCGGCGGCTGGCAGCGGATGTGGGACGACGGCGTCGGCGATGTGATCAAGCGCCGCGAGGCGTGGCTGGACCGGCACGCCTCGGCGCTGACCGCGGCCCTCACCGACCCGTGACCGCCACGCCCGCTCCGGCTGGGCCGGCTGGGCCGGGCGCTAGCGCCGGTCGGCGGTGGCGGGGTCTTCCGCGAGCTCGCGGAACGCGGTCGGGGCGGGTCCGGCCAGGCGTTCGCGGATCATCGCGGCCGCGATCTCGGGGGTGACGGCGGAGGTGTCGATCTCCAGGTCGTAGACGCCGGGCTGGTGGACCTCCCGCTGCCAGCGGCGCACCGGCTCGGGGATCTCGCCGCCGGGCCCGCTGGTGCGGTAGCGGCCCTCACGCCCGGGCTGCCCGGTGTTGCGGCGCTGCATGATCACGTGCAGCGGGCAGCGCACGCCCACGAGCAGGGCGGGCAGGCCGGCTAGCCGGCGGGCCGCGTCGGGGAGCACGTGCAGCGGCTTGGCGTAGGCGTCGTGGTGACCGACGTCGACGACGACGTTGAGGCCGTGGCGGCTGTGGGCGGCGACCGAGTCGTAGAACGCCGCGTACAGGGCCGGGATCAGCTCCTCGATATCGGGGCGCTCGCCGCCGCCGGGGCGCAGCCCGATGCCGGGCCGCAGCCTCGGCGGCGTCACGAACTGGCTGAACACGTCCACGCCGAGGTTGAGCCACGGGCCGTCGAAGGTCTCCTGGATGACCGCGGCGATGCTGGACTTGCCGGAGCGCGGCGGGCCGTTCAGCACCACAATGCGGCCGGCCTGCTCGCTGTCGGCGTTGTCTGCGCTGGGGGTGGTCACGCGTGACGCTCGCGGAACGCCGCCGCCTTCACCCGGTTCTGGCAGGCGGTCGAGCAGAATCGCCTGCTGCCGTTGCGCGTGGTGTCGACGTAGACCCGGTCGCAGTGCGGCGCGGTGCAGACGCCGAGCCGGTCGTAGAGCTCGCCGCCGAGCACGATCGCGAGCCCGGTCGCGCAGCCGGCCTGCCAGCCCTTGACCATCGACGTCTCGTCGGCGGAGTGGAAGTGCAGGTGCCAGGGCTCGCCGTCGTGCCGCTCGAGGGCCGGGCGGGCGCCGGTGTCGTCCAGCATCGCGTTGACCGCCACGGCCGCGCCGTCGATGTCGCCGACGGCCACCGCCTCGAAGACTTCTCGCAGCTCAGCGGCGACTCGGCCGAACTCGTCGGCTTCGGCGACGGTGACCGCGCGGCGGCCGCCGGCCGCCTTGAACAGGGCGGTGATCTTCGCGGCCCGTTCGTCGCCCTCGGGCGGCAGGTACTTCCTGCTGCGGTCCTCGCCCTCGGTCAGCAGGTTCACCAGCCCGACCGCTACCCCGACGACGACATCAGTGTGACTGTTAAAATTCACTTGACCAGTTACTTCCCGCCGCTTTATGGTTGTCACTGTCAAAGTCATATTAACCAGTGACAGGGAGCTTGTCATGTCAGAACTGACGCATCTTCCGGCCCTCGACGCCGCCGCCGCCCGGGACTGGATCGACCGCTGGGACCGGCAGCAGGAGGTCTACATGCCCGATCGCGAGGAGCGGTTCACCGCGCTCATCGACGCGGTGGAGGCGGGCGCCGGGCGGCCGGACCCCGTCGTCCTCGACCTCGGCTGCGGCCCCGGTTCGCTGTCGGCGCGACTGCTGGACCGGCTGCCCTCGGCAACCGTCGTGGCGGTGGACGCGGACCCGGTCACGCTCTCGCTCGGCCGGGCTGGCTACGCGGCGGTTTCCGGGCTCCGCTTCGTCGACGTGGACCTGCGGGAGTCCGGCTGGGTGTCGCGGCTCGGCCTCGAGGCGGGCCGGCCGGTGGACGCGGTGGTGTCGACGACCGCGCTGCACTGGCTTTCTGCGGCGGAACTGCACGGGCTGTACGTGACGCTGGCGGGCCTGCTGCGGCCAGGCGGCCTGTTCCTCGACGGCGATCACCTGCAGGAGGATGAGACCTCGAGCCCGGTGCTGGCGCGGCTTGACCGGGCGCTTGAGGAGCGCGAAAGCAGGCGGCGCTGCACCGGCGGGCAGGCCGGCGGCGCCGAGAGCTGGGACGAGTGGTGGCAGGCGGTGGCGGCCGATCCCGCGCTGGCCTCGGCGGCGGCCGAGCGCTCGCAGGGCCTGGTCCATCACAGCAACGAGGGGGTCAAGCTCGCCGCCCACACCAGCGCGCTCCGCGCGGCCGGGTTCGGCGAGGTGGGCACGCTCTGGCAGCGCGGTTCAAGCCGCGTGCTGTGCGGGGTGCGGTAGGGCCGCCGTTCCTGGCTCACGGGGGCCATGATCACGAAGGATCCAACTCGTATAGTGCATAAATCCTTCGTGATCATGCCGCCAAGCCGACCCACTCGGGGCTGGAGTCTCCGGTCGGCTACGGTTGCCTCTAGATCGTCGTGAGGAGGACGGATGCCGTACAACGTCGACTTCGAGCAGGTGTCCACCGTTGGCCTGGACTCGTCCCCCGTCGCGGAGGCCCTTGCCGGCCTGCGGGCCAACGAGGCGCGCTACTACAAGAACAAGTACGATCACGTCTTCACCGTGAGCCCCGCCAGCGAGGATCCGGAGACGCTCGACCGGGTGACCCGCATCCTCGCCGACGAGCGCGGCCTCGTCATCTCCGCCCGCCCACTGGAGGTGACCTCCTTCGAAGTGGACGGCCTGCGGATGGCCTACGTGTTCTACGAGTCCGGCCTGTCCATCAACGTGATGTACGGCATCGAGGACGGGAAGAAGCGCGCGGTCGGGTTCAAGCTCTCAGAGGGCATGGAGATCCCCGAGGAGCTGGCCGCGGCGGGCTTCAAGTTCGCGCGACAGAAGTCAAAGCTGGCGGGCGTGATCCGCGGCTCCTTCTTCGTGATCAAAGGTCAATACTGAACCCGAATTGTCGGCGGCCGACCGGTCGCGGCCAACAGGCTGCGCCACGGGTCGGCATCATCTTCCGGTGAACCGGCGGCGTCGGGGAACTGCTGGGCCAGCACCCGCCCGCACAGGCCCGCGGGCGGCGCGAAGCCGGTGGCGCCGATCATGTGCGTAACCGTCTGCCCGACGTCCCACTCCAGCGGGCCGGCCTGCACCGACCAGTCGAAGTCGGCCACCGGGCGCAGTGCGGCCTCGGCGGCGACCACGTCCGTCGGCGGCAGGGAGTCCGGCGTGCGGCCATCGTAGGTCCGGGTCCGTGCCCGCCGGCCCGGCTCATTCCTCGCCTGCGACCGCCGAAGGCGTCGGTGGACCGTCTTGCCAGGTGAGGTGGCGGATGGAGGGGGCGGCGAGGACCGCCAGAGTGCCGAAGACGGCCCAGGCGGCGCCGAAGCCGAGCACGGCGCGGACCCCGAAGACGGCCGCCACGGGACCAGCCGCGACAAACGCGGTCGGCCCGAGGGAGAACGCGCCGACCATGTTGAACGAGCCGACGCGGGATAGCACGTCCGCGGGCAGCCGCTGCTGGGTCACGGTCGTCGCGACCGCGCCGCCGAAGGCGGAGCCCGCCCCCGCCAGCAGCGCCCCGGCGGCCACCGCGACCACCGGAAGGTGCAGCGCCAGGGCGAGCGGCGGGAGCGGGAAGCCGAGCGTCGTCAGCGTGCTGACCAGCAGCGGGCGACGGGGGCGGCGGCCGAGCGCGAGCAGGCCGCCGATGATCGCGCCGCCGCCGAAGCTGGCCAGGATCGCGCCCCAGGCACGGGCGCCGCCGAGGTAGTCGCGGGCCAGCACCGGGCCCAGGACCAGGTAAGGACCCCAGGTCAAGAGGTTGAAGAGGGTGAACTGGACGGTCTGCAGCCAGAGCCAGGCGTGCGCGGAGAATTCCGCCCAGCCCTCCGCCAGGTCGCGCAGCAGCGAGCGGGCCGCCTTCGCCCGCCCCGCGTCGGGGAAGCTCAGCAAGGCGAGGGCGATCGCGCTGACCGCGTAGCTGGCGGAGTCGACCGCGATCGCCGCGGCCGGGCTGCCCGCCGCGATCACGATCCCGGCCAGCGCCGGCCCCGCGACCTGGGCGGCGGGCTCGACCATGCCGAACAGCGCGTTCGCGTTGGCGAGCTGGTCCCGCGGGGCGAGCTGCACGGGCAGGCCGGACAGGGCCGGCTGAAAGAAGGCGTTGCCGGTGCCGACCACGAACGCGGCGACGACGAACAGCCAGATGTGCGGGCGGCCGAGGAACAGCGTGGCCGCGAGGGCGCCCTGGGCGGCGCACCGGGCGATGTCGGCGGTCAGCATCACTGGCCGGCGGCCGAGCCGGTCGGCCAGCACGCCGCCACCGAGCATGAACGCGACCATGGGGACGATGTTCGCCGCGAACACGACCCCCAGCGACGTCGCCGTCCCGCCGCTGGCCAGCACGGCGAAGGCGATGGCGACGGCCGACATCGAGGTGCCGAGCATCGAGGTTGCGTAGCCGACGTAGAAGCGCCGGAAGTTCCGCCCGGCCAGCGGGCCGAGCCTGCCCGACAACCATTTACCGCGATTATTATCGCCATTCAATCTGACTGATTTACTGCGGCTATTTACAACGGGAGGCCTGGGTAGAGGCGTGCCATATGCCATGCTTATTACCATGCCAGATACTGTCGCCATAATTCAAATACCTGTGACGAAGAGCGGATTCCCCTGAGTGATTACCGCAGTAAATGCTCTTTAAGTACAGGCTTTTGTGGGTAGCGAGAATGGTATGCTAGAGCCGTCCTGAGTGAATACATTTACTGCGGAACGGAGGCGGCGGTGGTTACGTATCCGCCCGCGCTCG
>Ga0208220_1001009_pt1 | contig 11964 bp, 8 predicted proteins | sample NGESurdeep092012_9_FD_184484 | JGI IMG/M metagenome (GOLD analysis project Ga0208220, IMG submission 184484) | Arctic peat soil microbial communities from Barrow, Alaska - NGEE Surface sample F53-1 deep-092012 (SPAdes) | ecosystem: Environmental > Terrestrial > Soil > Wetlands > Peat ... | reverse complement strand
TGACAAGTGATCTGGAGTGAGAATGCTTGCACGGTCTCCATCGCGAAGTAACCGCGGCCGCCTGTGCATGATCGCCTGGGTGGCGGCGCTAGCATCGCTGGGCGGCCTCGGGCCGCAGGCCCTGTCCGCCCAGTCGGCTGCCGCAGCCGGGACAGGTTGCAGCGCGCCTGTGGTGCAACCTGTAGGTCCGTTCTCGATACGAAGTGACAACAGGACAGTCGTCGGCCGTAACGGCGAGGTGTTCATCTCTTATGGGACGACCGTGCCCGGACTGGCCAGCCCCACCTTCGCCAGCGACCCGAATTTCGTCCAGGATGTGGTTGTTGACAAGGACATCCCCAAGATAGACGCGACGGCCGGCGCCTGGTGCGGTAATACAATCCGGCTGCAGGTCAGTCAGTACAACGTGACGCCTGGCGGTAGCACCTGCGACACGAGCTTCCTGAGCCAGGCGCTCGACCCTGAGGTCCGCGAAGCTGAAGCCGACGGCCTGGTCGTGGTGATCAATGACACTACCGAGTCAGATCCGTCCGCAGCCGTTGAGAAGGATCCGACGAGTGCGACGTTCAAGTTCTGGAACTGCGTCGATCATCACGCCGAAGCCTGGCCGGGAGGAGTGGCCTACGGGCAGGACCCCCAGGTGATCTTCGATGTGTTCAACGAGCCCAGGGCCGACGCCTGCACCAGCAGTAACGGGCTGTACGACATGAGCCTGTGGCGCAATGGGGGAACGGTCAACGAATGCGGCCAGAACAATGTCGCCTACCAGGGGATGGATGCTGTCGCTTATCACATCCGCCAGGACGGCGCGCAGAACCTGCTGTGGGTGGAGGGCCCCGGCACCGGCAACACCCTAGCCGGACTGGACCCCCCTGGCGGCCCGAGCTACCTGATCGCCGACAGCCTGCACAGGGTCGTCTACAGCATCCACCACCCTTATGCCAGCGCCAGCACGCCCGCCAACTCCACCACCTGGTGGGATGAGTTCGGTTATCTCATCGACCACCCACAGCCGGCCGGCATAGCTCCGGTAATGGCCGGGGAGTGGACCAACACCACCGCAGTGACCCAGAACAACCCGTACTGCTGGCCGGACGCGCCGACCTCGGTCCCGGCCTTCCTGAGCTACCTGCAGAAACTCGGTGTGGGCCTGAACGCCTACCAGCTATCCGGCGGATACCTGCTCAAATCCGGCGGACCGCCCTGGACCAACACCACGAATTACACCGACGACCCGTGGCAATCCGGCTACTGCACTTACATCTCGGGCACCCGGCCGCCCCTGCTTGGCGCCGGAGCGGACGTGCTGGCCTGGTATCAAAGCCAGAACTAGCAGGCCTCGTATGCCTGTTTCGAGGTCTGCTTCGGGAGCGACACAGGTGATCATCATGCGCCACTCTATGCCTCGGTCATTGCCCCAGGCCACAGGAGCAGGCCGATTTTGGAAGCCGGCAGGCGATCGCTGCTGCGTTCCCCGGCAGAATTGTATGGTCTGGGACATGGGTCGGTTCTTGTGCTGGGGAGGGGTCGATTGCTCTGGTCTGCGGGTAGCGCATCTGGTAGCAGATCGGCGTCGGCTGGCGTTGTTCTGCGTCGCTCCGCGTTGCGCTGTGTCGCCCTTCGGAACCTAACCTTTATGAGGCGCCAGTGCTGGGTGGTTACTGAGTGTCGGCTTCTTTCTGCGGCGGGTTGATCCAGGCGGTGGATGGCAGGCGGGGCGGGGCCGGCGGCCGGGAGACGAACCGCTCGGGGTGCTGGCGGTAGCTGGTCAGGATGCCGGCCCGGCGGGCCTGGACGGCTGCGGCGGTGCCGTGGTGGACGTCAGCGGCGGTGTGCAGGCCCAGGCCGCCGTGGCGGTGGCTGGTGTTGTATCAGGGGATGCGCCAGCCGCTGCGCGATGGTGGGTTAACGATCGCCCGTTCCGGCAGGACCGTCTGGTTCCCGGCCAGGTTCACCCTCGTCGCCGGGATGGCCCGTGCCCGTGCGGCGGTTCGGCAGGCTGCGCCTGCACGCCGCTGCAGCAGCGCCGCTACCGCGGTCGGCTGACCGGCGAACTCGGCGCCTACATCACGATCTGGCTGAAGGCCGCGCCGACCGTTCCGGCCTCGGCTGTCCCAGGTGGGTAGGCTGGTGATGCGGACGCCGTGTCCGCGGTGCGCATCGCCGGGGCACGGGACCGGGCCCCGTACCGGTACCGGCTCAAGGACACGCCCTGGCGGGTGAACGATGACATCCCCGGCGCCGAGCTGCGCCGCTCTGACCCGCCCAGCCGTTGATGACCGGCTCCGCCGACGCTGGCCCGGTGGCGCGTGCGGATATGCGCCGTTCCCTCGGACGCGGTGGCCCGGCATGCGGCCCGCGGCATCCAGCTCATCTGCCCCGGTGATCCCCGAATGGCCGTCCAAGCTCGATGATCTTTACGCTGCCCAGCCATATGCCCGGTGGGTACGCGGGACTGGTGACCTGCGGTCCTGCTGCGCGCAGAGGGTTGCCATTATCGGCGCCCGCGCCGCTACCGCCTACGGGCCGCACTATCGCCGTACTTGCCTGCGGTCCCGATGTCGACTACCCCAGGGACCACCGCGACCTCCTCGCCGCTATCGCGGTGCAGGGCGCCGTGATCAGCGAATGGCCGCCTGGAACCGCCTCCGGCCCGCGCGCGGTTCCTGCTTCGAAATCGGGTCATCGCTGCGCTGGCCAGCGGCACTGTCGTGGTCGAGGCCGGCCTGCGTAGCGGCACGATCAGCGCTGCCAGGCGCGCCGAAGAACTGGGCCGGCCGCTGATGGCTGGTCCCGGCCCGATCACGTCAGCTGCGTCAATTGGCTGTCATGCTCTGATCCGCGATCAGAGCGCCGTGTGCGTTACGAGCGCCGCGGACGTGATCGCGGAGATACCGCCGTTCCTGCTGTAAGCGCTGAAGCAGCCTGGGATTCAACCTCCATGCCGGGCGGCCGGGAGGGCGCGACTCGCGTCTTCAGCCTTATGCAGTTGCAGAGGACTGTTGTTCCTGTATCCAATAAGTCGCTGCATATGCCAACCTTCCTGTCATGAGGGGGGCAACGAGATCACGGGGCCGGCTCGGCTTTGGGCCTATCAGCCAAACTCGGCGGACGGGCCTTGCAACTGTGGCGGTCTTGGTCGTGACTGTGGCTTCGGCCCTGGGCATTGCCCGCTTGTGCCACCTCGGCGTCGCGGCGACGGTCGTGACCGTGCTCGTGGGAGGCGGAGGCCCGGCCGCCCTTTACCTTGCCTGGGCTGGTTACCGGCTGCAGGTGGCCGACGCGGACCTGGAGGCTCTGGCTGATCAGCTCGCGGTGTCAGTGGGGCGGCAATGGCTGCTTGAAGCCCAAGTGCGGCGCCTGAATGAGCCCTACCCCATTCCCGTCTCGTGGTCGGCTGCAGATCCGACATTGACGGACAGCTGGGAGTCGCTGGAAGAGTTGGCCCGGACTGGCGCGGGGTGGCCTACCCCCCCGCCTCCTGGATCCTGGGCCGTCGGTCAGGATGACCTGGCTGGCGAGGGTGATGAACTGGCAACCATCCTGAGCTGGGTGCCCACCGGTCGCCTGGTAGTCCTGGGCGAGCCTGGCTCGGGCAAGACGATACTGATGATCCGCCTGGTTCTCGACTTGCTAAAGGACCGGCTGGAAGACGGCCCAGTCCCCATCCTCGTTCCGCTGGCGTCGTGGAATCCTCAGGAGCAGGACCTGAATAGGTGGCTAGCCGTCCAGTTGGCGATCGCCTACCCCACGTTGGCCGCTCCGGCTCCTGCCGGGATGGGACCAGGCAACCGCGCTGAAGCTCTTCTACTGGGAGGTCTGATCCTGCCGATACTGGATGGCCTGGACGAGATTCCTGATGCCGTCCGCGGCCCGGCGATCACGCGGATCAATGACGCCCTTCTGCCTGGGCAGCATGCAGTGGTGACCTGCCGCACGGAGCACTACCTCAATGCCGTGAAGCCGTCGGCTGGCGATGAGGCGAGGCTACGTGCAGCAGTTGCAGTTCAGCTGGATCCGCTTGACGGGCCCAAGGTGAGCCGGTACCTCCTGGACGATGCCGGCGGCGCCATCGGGAAAGCCCGCTGGACCCCAGTGATCGACCAGTTGGAAACGCAGGCCCCGGTCGCGCAGGCGTTGACCACGCCGCTGGCAGTCAGCCTCGCTCGGACTATCTACAACCCGCGTCCCGGCGAACGGGCGGGAGAACTGCGAGACCCGGGTGAGCTGTGCAGCCCTGAGCTTGCGGACCGTGCAGCGGTTGAGTCTCTCCTGCTCGATGGGTTCATGCCGGCCGCATACCGGCAGCCAGGCCGATGGACAGCTTCCCAGGCCGACCTATGGCTCACCTTTCTCGCTCGCCACCTTGAGCACACAATCGGCAACCCTGACCTTGCATGGTGGCAGCTCCCCCGAGCTACCCCGGCTGCCGTGCGGTCATGGCCCTTGTTCCTGCTCGTATCCGGCGTCATATCCGCGATCATGATCACGCTGACCTTCTGGCTATTCAAGCTCATGGGCGGGGTCGCATCCTCTGTTGAGGCCGGGGCTGAACTGGGCGGCCTACTCGCAACTGTTGCGATTCTTCTGGCAGCAGCAGGGCGGCTGGGCGCAATATCAGGGCGGCTGGGCACGCTGTCCGTGCCCGGATTTCGGATGGGCCTCGTGACAGTGGGACGCTGGTTGAGTTCATCCAGCTTTTCACTGGAGGGCCGGAACAGGCTAGCTCCTGCCCTCTCCCGCGGCCTGCGCTTTAGTCCGCGACGTCTGGCGGGCACCCTGGCCGTCTGCCTGGCTTTCTGCATCGGGCTTGGCATACAGCAACAGCAATCCGGCCCGCCTGGGGCGGCTCACAATCTCGTCCCTGCTCTAGTCGCCGGGCTGGTCATCGGGCTCGTGCTCGGACTGCCGGCGTCGCTCGCAGGTGTTCCGCGAGATCTTTCCGGGGCGGCAAGTCCCCGGGTGGTCCTCGCGCGCGATCGTCGGACAGATGTATCCCGAGGGCTGGTCATAGGGCTCGTGCTCGGCCTGCTGCTCGGGGCCATGACCGTCGCGTTCGACGGCCCTCCGTACACGATCACCTACATTCTGGTGGCCGTGGCTGCCTGCGGACTTTTCGGACTTGCGGGCGGCCTTCCCTTCATCTCACTCGGAATGGGCCGAGACACGGCGTGGCCGTCATACATGCTTGCCAGGGTGTGGCTCGCGATGAATCGCCGACTGCCCTGGCGCCTGATGACCTTTCTCGCCGACGCACATGACCACGGCCTCCTACGTCAGGCAGGCGCGGTGTACCAGTTCCGGCACATCGAGCTACAGCGGCGGCTCGCGGCTCGGCAGCCGCCTCAAGGCGGCATAGGTGAATAGCTTTGGGTCTGATAGCTATGGCGATTCAGGTTTGAGGGTGCGCCAGGTCTGGGCGGCCGAGCACTGCTCGCGTCCGTTTGGTCAGAAGTAGCTGGGCCGCGCTGACTGCTCTCGGGGTCCGGGCAGACTATTCGCACCTTCCGGCTCTCCTCGCAAGGGCGCGGGTGTCCGCTGACATCTAATCCCGTCGGCTGATCGGTTCGTGACCTGCTCGGACATGATTGGGTGTCACGGCAAGGGGTCCTGTGAATGACGCGGTTAGCTGGCGTGGTCGTGCCGGGCGGCGCCGGGGTTGCCATCTAGTCGTGTCCGTGGCGCTGCGTGGCTGGCCGGGGGCCGGCGGCCCCCGGTCACTGCGGCGTATCCGCGACGTGGCTGGTTCTCGCGATCCGGCAGAGGCTGCAGGCGGTCAGGGAGCGTGACTGCGGGTTTGCTGGCCCGGATGAGCTGGTGAGAGCGTCTGGCGTCCCGAACCATATACACAAGTTCGCCTCGTTCATCGGTGACGCTGTGGTCGCGGCGGAACCCGATCTTCTCTAGCGCGGATTTCCACGCAGCGAATCGCGCCTCCTCTGGCGGTGCGCTGGCCGCGGGTTTACCGAGTCTGATGACGAGCTGGCCGTGGGAGTTGGCGGGGCCGCCTCTGGGCCGCGAGGACCGGCGGTGAGCCAAGGCCGCGTGGTTGAGGGTCGTGTGGTCATGTCCAGGACGATCGCCGTGCCGGTCGTGGTCATGTCCAAGTCAGCGGGGGCGCGACGACGAGCTCGGTGGCGGGATCGAAGGAGATCTCCGGGGTGCCGCAGATGATGAGGCCGGCACGTTCCCAGGGCCGCTGGCCGGCCACGAACGGCATCTCCTCGGCCATCCAGTCGCGGTAGTGCCGCGCGGTCAGCGGCCCGCCTGGCTGCCCCACGCGGGCCAGGCTGCGGCGCTCGGCTTCCCGCTCGTCGGACTGGACCCAGATCGCTGCGTCGACAAGGCGGGCGGTTTCGCGACGGGCCGCCCCGACGCCCTCGATGATGAGCAGGGGGCAGCCAGCTGGGACCTCGATCGCCCCCGGGCGCTGGCGCTGGTCCCACTGGGGAGGGCGGAAGGTCACCGGCTGCCCGGCGCGCGCTGGAAGCAGGACGCCGTCAGTCAGCAGGTCGGCCCACCCGAACCGGGAGTGCCGCCATGCGATGTCGTCGGTGTGCACGACAGCCGATCCCGCTACGACGTCCCGCAGCCGTCCCGCCAGTGTGGTCTTGCCGCTGGAGCTGCGCCCGTCCACGGCCAGCACAACAGGACGGTGACCGGCGCCCTTGCCCTGGCCGGGCTGCATCACGGTGGCGGCGGCAGCGGTCAGCGACTCAGCACGCCACGGCCCGGCTTCGGGCTCATCGGGGGCAAGCTGCAGCGTCATGGTGATCAGTCCTAGCTGAACTGGAAGCGGAGGCGGTGGTTGTGCCACCAGGGGATGGTGGTCTCGGCGGGGAGGCTGGACTGGCGCAGGACTGGTGAGTAGGCGCGGCGGCTGAGCGTGACGGTGATGGTGTCGCCGTTGCTGGTGATGGTTCCGGGGGTGTCGAGGAAGCGGCGCTGGAGGGTGTCGGGGGTGGCGGTGGCGTAGCCGGGTCCGAGCCGGCTGCGGAACGCGGCGAGCAGGGCCTGGGCCAGGACGCACAAGACGATGTCGAGGTCGACGTTGAGGTTGACGGTGCTGGACAGGGCGTCGGCGCTGAACGCCTGGATGATCTCCGCGAGCCGCTGCTCGATGGTCATGCGCCGGGCGTACTGCTGCACCAGTGCCCGGGTCCTGATCTGGCTGTCGTTGGTGATGATGACGGTGGGGGCGTCACGGCCCAGGCCGGTGACGACCAGCTGGCGGACGGTGCCGGGGTAGCTGGTCAGTTTCACGGCGGGGTCTTCGTGGACTCTGGGCTTGTTGTGCGGGCCGGCCCGGTCCAGGGTGATGGTCTTGTAGTCGCCGGGTGCCAGGCTGCTGATGTGCTTGACCAGCGACGCTGACCGCATGCGCAAGGTGGCGAACTTGACGCCGCGCTCGTCCAGCTCGCCGAGGATGGCCTGGGTGGTGACCTTCTGGTCCATGATGAGCATCTTCGGGTCGGCTCCGGAGGCGGCTTTCCAGTGGTCGCAGAACGCGATGGCTTCCCGGTTCTGGGTGGCCTTGGAGATGTCGGCGTTGGCGTAGACGAGGTTGTGGGTGCCGGTGTCCTGGGCGAAGAAGGTGAGCACTGAGCGGGCCCGCTGGGACCGGGTGGGCACGTAGTGCTTTTCCAGGACCGGGTCCTGGACCCAGTGCATGACGGCGTGGAAGTCGAGGTCGAAGATCGCCTCGCTCGCGGTGGCCAGGCCGGCGCTGATCATCTGCCTGTCCAGGGCGGCGAGGAACTTCTGCTGGTGCTCGTGCGACAGTCGCCAGGAGTAGCTGGTGAGCGCGGATTTCTTCGGCAGTACGGCCAGCCCGGCGAACAGCGCGCTGGCGGGGTCGGACAGCAGGTCATCGACATGGGAGACGCGCCGGGTGCCGGTCAGCTTCAGGGCCAGCAGGGACAGCAGCCACGACAGCGCCGGGATGACGGAGGTACCGGGGTAGCCGGCGGCCCTGACCAGGGCGGGCAGGTCCAGGGAGAGCAGGTCGGGGACGGCCAGCAGCAGGCCCGCCAGGCTGGTCTCGGCGCGGGCCGGGAACGCGGCGAAGTCGATGACCGCGGCGCGGGCCAGCCGGGTGTCCCGCCCGGCGGTCGCCGGGCTGGCGCTGGCCTCCGGCGCGGGGCCGCGCAGCAGGCGGCCGAAGCCCTCCTCGGCGACGACCTGCCCGACCCCGGTGCGGTTGAGCGGGGTTCCCTCGGCGCGCAGCCGCGAGCTGATCTCATAGACCGACAGGCCCTCGCGGCGCAGCTCGACCACCCGCGCCCGGGCGCCGTCCTTGGCCGGGGCGGTCTTCGGGCCGGGCCTGCCGGGTGGGGTGAACAGCTGCAGCTTCCCGGCCCGGAAGTCGCGTAGCAGGCTGGCCATGCTCGCGCGGGTGTAGCCGGCCCGGGCGCCGGCCTCGGCGACGGTCAGGTCCTCGGTGAAGTAGGCGCGCAGCGCCTCGTACCGCCGCTGGTTCGGCTGCGACGGCCTGGTGAAGTACTCCCTGCCGGGGGCCGGTTCCGCTGTCACGCGCCTGGTCTACCAGAACCGCCGTGCCGCCGGGCACCCGGCCAGCACGGCCATGTTGTCCCCGTAAAGGCCTGATCATCCCGTTCAGCAGCCCCGTAACAGGACGACAAGACCGATAATTCCCATGTAACTAAGCCATAACACATTATCTCGCATGCACTTCTGACAGCGAAACAAGCCATCAGCCATGACGTCCTCCAGGCCTGCGGGAAGCTCATCCCCGCTGTTCAGGCACGCCTCACGGCATCCAGCCCGGCTGTCCGGCCGATCCAGATGGAGGGGGAATTATTGAGCGTGGAAGTCCGCGCTAGCACGCGGAATGACGGGGCGTTCCAGGCGCGCACAGTAGACCAAAGGCGCCGCCTCCCTGTCGCAAAAGCGGAGTCGAGGTTGCCGGTGGGCTCGTCGGCGAGCAGCAGTCCGGGGGTGCTGATCAGGGCGCGGGCGATGGCGATGCGCTGCTGCTCGCCGCCGGACATGCGGGAGGGCAGGGAGCGTTCGCGCCCGGTCAGGCCGACTGCTTCCAGCAGGTCCCGGGCCCGGGCGCGCTTGTCCCAGCGGGTGCGGTACGGCAGGACCGGGGCGATCACGTTGTCCAGGGCAGTCAGGCCGGGCAGCAGGTTGTAGCGCTGGAAGACGAAGCCGACGGTGCGCCGGTAGTCGGCCTGGGCGGCGCCGCGCAGCGCGGTGACGTCGGTGCCGTTGCTGATGATCACGCCGGAGTCGGGCCGTTCGATCGCGCCGATCATGTGCAGCAGCGTGGACTTGCCGGAGCCGGAGGCGCCGGTCAGCGCGACGAACGCGCCCGCCTCGATGGTGAACGTGACGTCGTCGGCGGCGGTGACCTGCCCGCCGGTGCCGGTGCCGTAGCGTTTGCTGACGCCGCGCAGCTCAACCGCGCCGCTGCCGGGGGTAGTGGCGGTCATGGTGGTTACTCCTCGGCGAGCAGGTGGGCGGCGGGCAGGCGGCGCAGCGACGGCTCAGAATGACCAGATCTGCACGACTCAACTGGAGATCATCAACCAGCCAACGGTCACGCAGATCGGCGGATATTGCACACTCGCGTCTGGGCCATTGGTCACGCTGAGTGACAAAGATGGTCCGTCTACAGGCAGCCGCCCACGGTCTCTGTGGAGAGCTCTGATGATCATTCTCATCGATCTCGCGCATGCGCCAGATAGGCGTCAACTTTTTTGCGAAAGCGCCATCTACGGTGAGAATCTACAAGCCTGTGGGTTCTCACCCTAGATTTCGTCGGTCAGCCCCTTGAGCTGGGTGTCTGCCTTGTCTCGCACCCGTTGTCCGCGAGACCCGTCTCACTGGCTTTTCGTTTGCCTGCGGGGAGCGGCGAAAGGCGTGCGTTCGCCACTGCAGGAACTGGGGGTGCGGTTGCAGTTGAAGCGGGTGGACCAGACGAGGCCGTTCGCGCTTGTGAAGACGTCCCCGTCCAGTAGCGGTTAGACCGTCAACCCGCGTCAGGGGCCGCCGGATCGCGCCGCAGTGGCCACTACCGCGGTGTAGCCCATCGTGAAACTGCCCCCTACGGCGTCGATGGCGGCGCCGATACCCGCCTGCAGCTCCTGCTGCTTGGCGGGCGGGATCTGGCTGTAGCCGCCGAAGGTAGGAACCACGTCCAGCCACTCGTCGCGGGTGTAGAGCCGGTCCCAGTCGAATCGCCACTCCTCCGAGTCGCCGAACGCGCCCGCCTGCCGCATCCCGTCCGCCGCCTTCGTGCACATTACCGAGTACGCATCCGGCCCGGCCATCGTCGCAAGCCTGAACGGCGAGCCGAACAGCCGGTGCCAGACTTCGGCGAAGGCTTCATCCACGTCGACCGGAGGCCGGAACGAGTTCCAGAACACCGCGAGCCGCCCGCCGGGCCGCAGCACCTGCGCCGCCTTGGCCGCTCCCGTGACCGGGTCCACCCAGTGCCAGGCCTGCCCGGCGATGACCGCGTCGAACACCCGGCCTGCGGGGTCCCAGTCTTCGAACTTCGCCACCTCGGCCTCGACCCCGAACCGCCGCGCCTGGTCGGCCATCCGCGTGTCGGGATCGACCCCGAGCACCCGGCAGCCGGCCGCCTGGAACTGCCGGGCACCGATGCCGGTCCCGCAGCCGACGTCTAAGAGGCCGGGGCCGGGGCTGGCGGCGACGATCGCCTCCACCATGGCGTCGGGATAGCGGGGCCGGGCCCGGTCATAGCGTTCGGCGTCCGAGCCGAATGACTCAGCTACCTGCCGATGCTGATAAGGCTCAGATTCGGAAAGATGCGCTCTGCTCATAGTCATCCTGTCCTCGTCCCTGCCTAACACGATGCCTGGCGGCCACCTGAGTGTGTATTGTCAGCCGGCCCCAAGGCTGCGAGGGGGCCGGTTCTCTGGTGGCGAACCCTGCTCTCTTGCGCAACCACCCGAAGCATACGAAACGTCAGTGTTCAGGAATTAGCGGCTCGGGAGGATGCCATGTCTAGTCCGTCGTTGGCCAGCAGGCCAGCAGGCCATGGCGCCCCGGTCCGCAACTTCCACAGAATCCCGTTGAGCACCTGCTGGTGATCGCGCCACCGGCGCTCCCGACCCGACACCGGCAACAGCGGCTCAATCCGCGCCCACTCCCGATCCGTCAACTCACCCCGGCTAACCACAACCAAGAAGCCGCTGGCCGGCCGGCTCAGCGACGGACGCGGTAGCGGATGTGTGTGGCCTCCGGCGTGTCGATCACCCGAACGATCTCCAACTCGACGCGCGACGGCAAGACCTCGAACAGCCGACGGCCACCACCGAACAGCACCGGGATCTGGTGAATCTGCAGCTCGTCCAGCACACCGGCGTCGAGCGCCCGTTGCGCCGTGTACGCGCCATGCACCAGCACGTTCCGGTCCCGGGCGGCGGCCTTCGCCTGTGCCATCGCGCTGGCGATCCCATCGGTCACGTACGTCACCAACGGATAGTTCGCGACGGACGGGCCGGGCGGCCGGTGACTGGGCACGAAGATCGGGACACCGTGATGATCACCTTTCCAGTGATCGATCTGCTCCGCGGTACGCCGACCCACCAGCACCGCACCGGTCGCGTTCCATTCGTCCATCAGTTGTCCGGCCGGCCCGGCCGGCCGGAAGAACTCCCCGTCCGGAGTGACGAACCAATCGTGCAGCCGGTCGAAGCCGTCGCCGCCGGGGTTACCCGGTTCGTCGTTCCGACCAGCGATGTACCCGTCGAGTGACATCGACATGTAGAGCACTGATGCAGACACTTCGACCTCCTGTGGTTGAGGCACCTCAGGGCTTGCCTGGCGGGTTGTGGGAGACGTGCCGGAGTCCGGTCTGCTGGCTCGGTTACTACCGCTCGGGTAATCAGCTAGGGGCTTGCCGGACCTCGTCGCCGAAGATCTCGGGGAACACGGCGAGCGCCCGGGGGTGATGCCCGGAGCCTGACT
>Ga0208220_1001008_pt1 | contig 11965 bp, 7 predicted proteins | sample NGESurdeep092012_9_FD_184484 | JGI IMG/M metagenome (GOLD analysis project Ga0208220, IMG submission 184484) | Arctic peat soil microbial communities from Barrow, Alaska - NGEE Surface sample F53-1 deep-092012 (SPAdes) | ecosystem: Environmental > Terrestrial > Soil > Wetlands > Peat ... | reverse complement strand
GCTGCATTGACGTTCAAAGTGAACCGGGCAGAGGCACGACGTTCAAAATCTATTTGCCGCGAGTTGAAGAGGCGGCGGACGCGGCGGATATGTTCAAAACAACCGCAGCAGCAAAACCTCTCGCGCGCGGAACGGAAACCTTGCTGCTCGTGGAGGATGAACCATCCGTGCGTCATCTCGCCTGCAGTATTTTGGAAGCGCAGGGCTACAATGTTTTGCGAGCAAGCAACGGCCAGGAAGGCCTGCGCGTGGCACGCGAATGTAAAAACGGGCCGATCCGCCTCGTCATCACCGATGTCATCATGCCGCAGATGAGCGGCAAGGTGATGTCCGAATGGCTCAAGGCGACTTATCCAGACATGAAAATCCTTTTCACTTCCGGCTATACCGACGACGCGATCGCCCAGCACGGCGTGCTCGAAGCGGGCGTTGCATTTCTCTCAAAACCCTACAGCCCGGCCACCCTCGCCCGCAAAGTGCGCGAAATGCTGGATAATGAAACCGACACTTCCCTTCTTCGAAAAGAAAAAATGGCGGTAAATCAAAGCTGATGTCCACCTTGAAAACCAAACTGACCGAGCACAAGCGGACGGAACAAAAGCTCACGGAATCCAAGAATTTTCTGGATCGGATCATCAATTCCATCAGCGACCCGATTTTTGTCAAAGACCGGCGACACCGGGGAGTGCTGGTCAACGACGCCTTCTGCCATCTCATGGGGGTCAAGCGTGAGGAACTGATCGGAAAATCGGATCATGACCATGATTGCCTCACCCGGGCGCAAGCGGACGAGTTCAGGTTAAAAGACGAGCTGGTTTTCGCGACGGGGAAGGAGAACATTAACGAGGAGACAATCACTGCGGCCGATGGAACGGTCCATTTGGTCATCACCAAAAAGGCGCTTTATACTGATGAAACGGGAGAAAAATTCATCGTCGGCGTCATCCATGACATCACCGAACAGAAACGGATATCGGAGGCGTTGCGGGAATCGGAGGCAAACTATTATTCGCTGGTGGATCAGATGCCCGCCGGCATTTTCCGCAAGAACGCAGAAGGCCGCTATGTCTTCGTCAACTCGGCGTTTTGTCAAGTGGTTGAGATGCCTGCGGAAGAGATTCTTGGCAAGACCGCGTCCGAACTGCTGGCGCGCATGAAGGAGACTGGGACTGCAAGCCACCTGGTGTCCGACACGCAGAACACGCTTGGCATCAGCCATCATGAATCCATCATGCGGACGAGGCGGCACATTGAGGTGGAAGATGAATATGTGGGCGCGGATGGCCGGCGGAGTTATTATCACACGGTCAAATCGCCTGTGTTTGATGCGGACGGAAAGATCGTCGGCTCCCAGGGCATCTTGTTCAATGTCACCGAACGCAAGCTGGCTGAGGCGGCGTTGCAGGAATCGCAGGCGCTCTATCTTTCGCTGGTGGATCAAATGCCTGCCGGTGTTTTCCGCAAAGACAAAGAAGGCCGCTTCGTCTTCGTCAATGTCGCGTTCTGCAAGCTCAAAAGAATGACGCCGGAGCAAATTCTGGGCCGGACCACTTCGGAGCTTGCCGAAGGCGAGCAGCAAAATTCCGAGACCAAATGGCTAATCCAAGGAGATGTTCACCACGAATTGATCCTGAAGACCGGCCAGATCATCGAAGTCGAAGAACACTATTCCCGACCGGATGACCGGACACAGCATTTGCACGTGGTCAAATCACCGGTCTTTGACGCCGACAACCGGATCGTCGGCACGCAGGGAATTCAATTTGACAATACGGCCGCCAAGGAGGCCGAGGTTGCGTTGTCCTACGAGCGCGATTTGTTGCGTTCGCTGCTCGATAATTCGCCGGACCAGATTTATTTCAAGGACGCCCAGTCCCGTTTTATCAAAACCAGCCAGGCCCAGGCCGTTCTTTTTGGGCTGAAGAGCGCGGATGACGTGGTGGGGAAGACCGACTTCGATTTCTTCATGGAAGAACACGCGCGCCCCGCCTTCGAGGATGAACAGGAAATCATCCGCACGGGCCGCCCCTTGATCGGCAAGGTGGAGAAGGAGATTATGAAAGACGGGCAGATGTCCTGGGTGCTCACAAACAAGATGCCGCTCCGCGATAAAGACGGCCAGATCATCGGCACGTTCGGCATCTCCAAGAACATCACCGATCTCAAGCAGGCGCAGGAAGCGGCCGCCTACGAACGCGATTTGCTGCGGACGCTGCTCGATCATTCGCCCGACTCCATTTTTTTCAAGGATCTGCAATCGCGGCTGGTGAATTTGAGCCGGTCCGAGGCGGCAAACTTGTTCAGGATCGCCTTGAGCCGGCATCGCGACACGCATCCCGGCGAGAGCGCGGACCAATTGCCGGCCCACTTGGCGAGCGTGGAGCGGTTCCGCGAATATGCCATTGGCAAGTCGGATGCCGATTTCTATGGCGGCGCAAATGCCCTCAATTTCAGTCAGGATGAAAGGAAGATCATAAGCACTGGCCGGCCATTGCTTGGGAAAATTGAACAAACGGTTTGTCCCGATGGCAGCAGCATCTGGCATATCACCACAAAAGTGCCCTGGCGCAACAAGGACGGTGAAATCATCGGCACCTTCGGCACCTCCAGGGATATTTCCGACCTGAAGAATGCCGAGGCGAAGATCGAGAAGACGCACAAACAACTGCTCGAAATTTCCCGGCAGGCGGGCATGGCGGAAATTGCCACCAACGTCCTGCACAACATCGGCAACGTGCTCAACAGCGTCAACGTCTCGGCCAGCCTGGTCGTGGACAACGTGAAACAATCCAGGGCCGCCAGCCTCGCCAAGGTTGCGGCCATGCTGCGGGAACATGAACACGATCTGGGGACGTTCATCACCACCGACGCCAAGGGCCGGCAACTGCCCGGTTATCTGGGCCAGCTCGCGGATAAAATGCTGGCCGACCAAAAGACGACGACTCGCGAACTGGATTTGCTCTTGAAAAACATCGAGCACATCAAAGACGTGGTGACCATGCAGCAAAGTTACGCCCGGGTTTCCGGCGTCACGGAAATGGTCAGCATCAGTGAACTGGTGGAGGACGGCCTGCGCATGAGCGCCGATGCGCTTGCCCGCCACAACGTCCAAGTTGTCCGCGAATTTGAAGACGTGCCGCCGATCAACATGGACAAGCACCGGGTGCTGCAAATTCTGGTGAACCTGATTCGCAACGCCAAGCACGCCTGCCAGGATTCGAGACGCGACGGCCGGCGGTTGACGGTGCGCGTGACCAACGGCGAAGGCCGGATCAAAATCTCCGTGACGGACAACGGGGTCGGGATTGCGCCGGAGAATCTGGCGCGCATCTTCAACCACGGTTTTACCACGCGCAAGGACGGCCACGGCTTCGGCCTGCACAGCGGCGCGCTCGCGGCGAAGGAAATGGGCGGTGCATTGACCGTTCACAGCGACGGCATTGGCCGCGGCGCGACGTTCACGCTCGAACTGCCGCAAATCACACCCGCATTCGAACCGTCCGAAGCCGGCGCCAACTCAACCGTCCCAGAAGGACTCCATGAATAACCTCAATCAGGAAAAAAACCGGCGGATTCTTGTCATTGATGACAATCACGCCATTCACGATGATTTTCGCAAGATACTTTCCCCCGCCGCCGTTGAGACCGCCCTGGATGCGAAGGAGGCGGAGTTGTTCGGCAGCCAGCTCCCGCCCGGCAGGACGGTTCAGCCGGTTCGCTATGAAATTGACTCGGCTTATCAGGGACAGGACGGCGTGCTGCTGGTGAAACAGGCGCGTGAAGCCGGGCGTCCCTACGCGATGGCGTTTGTGGACGTGCGGATGCCGCCGGGCATTGACGGCGTAGAAACCACCCGGAAGATTTGGGATCTGGATCCCGATCTCCAGGTTGTCCTCTGCACCGCCTACTCGGATTATTCCTGGGGCGAGATGTTTGAAAAACTGGGCCGGCATGACGGGCTGCTCATTCTCAAAAAGCCGTTTGACACGGTGGAAGCGCTCCAGTTGGCGCACGCGCTCACGGAAAAATGGTGGTTGCACCAGCAGTCCCGGCTTAAAATGGAAGAATTGGAAAACCGGGTTGCCGAGCGCACCGGCGAGTTGCAGTGGAAGACGGCGTTCCTTGAGGCCCAAAGCAATTCCACCATTGACGGAATTTTAGTCGTCAACGAGCAGGGAAAGAAAATCTTCCAAAACCAGCGGACCGTCGAGATGTTCAAAATCCCCCGGGCCATCGCTGATGGAAGTGATGACTCGGCCCAAGTCCGGTGTGTCGCGGACAAGATCAAGAATCCAGAACACTTCATCGAACAAGTCAGCTATCTTTATTCGCATCCGAACGAAATCAGCCGGGATGAAATTGAACTGAAAGATGGGACAATTCTGGACCGCTATTCGGCCCCCGTGGTAGGCGCAGATGGAAAATACTACGGTCGAATCTGGACGTTCCGCGACATCACCGGGCGCAAACAGGCGGAGGAGTTGCTGCAACAGGAACGCAACCTGTTGCGCACGCTGATTGACAGCATCCCTGATTACATTTATGTGCGTGACTTGTCCAATCGCTTCATTCTGGCCAACGAACCGTTTGCCCGGCTCATGGGCGTTCCACGGCCGTCCGCCCTGATCGGCAAGCAGGATGCCGATTATTATCCCCAAGTAACGGCCGCCCGTTTTGACAAGGCTGATCAGGATGTTTTTGCGGGCCGCCCGTTCTTCAACCGGGAACGTGTGGTGCTCTTTCCCAATGGGCAGGAGCTGGCGGTTCTTAGCACCAAGGTTCCGCTCAAGAACGACAAGGGCGAAGTGATTGGACTGATTGGCGTTGGCCGCGACATCACCGAGCGCAAACGGACCGAGGCGGCGCTGGCGGCAGAACAGCAATTATTGAGCAGTTTGATCACGGCCACGCCCGACATCATTTATTTCAAGGACCTCGAAGGCCGCTTCATCAGATTCAACGAGGCGTTTACCAGAAAATTTGGATTGGACGATTCATCCGCGGCCCTGGGCAAGACCGATTTCGACATCTTCGGCGAAGAACACGCGCGCGAAGCCCATGCCGACGAACAGCGAATCTTGGCCGCTGGCGAGCCGTTGATTGACAAGGAAGAACGGGAAGACTGGAAGGACGGGCGCGTCACCTGGGTGTCCAGCACGAAGATGCCGTTGCGCGACCACGCGGGGAAGATCGTCGGCATCATGGGCATTTCGCGCGACATTACCGAGCGCAAGCGGCTTGAAGAGCATTTGATTCAATCCCACAAGATGGAGACCGTCGGCAAGCTGGCCGGCGGCGTCGCGCACGAGTTCAACAGCATCCTCACGGCCATCATCGGCCAGGCCGAACTGCTGCTCGGAGACTTGCCCGCCGGCAGCCCGCTGGCCCAAAACGCGACCGCCATCAGCCAGGCCGCCGACCGCGCCGCGTCATTGACCCGCCAATTGCTGGCTTATGGCCGCAAGCAGTTCCTCCGGCCCGAAGCCCTCAACCTTAACCAGATCATCACCGGCATGACCGGTGTGTTGAGCCATCTGATGGGCGGGGAAAATGTGGAGGTCAACATCATGCCCGCCGCCGGAATCAAAACGGTCAAGGCAGACGCCGGACAGATTGAACAGGTCATCATGAACCTGGCCATGAACGCGCGCGATGCCATGCCCGGCGGCGGCAAACTCACGCTGGAAACCGCCAACGTCACGTTCGACCCGGATGACGTGGGTCGTTATCCTGAATTGAAACCGGGCGGCTATGTGATGCTGGCCATTTCGGACACCGGCCGGGGCATGAGCGAGGGCGTAAAGTCGCACGCCTTCGAGCCGTTCTTCACGACCAAGGACGTCGGCCAGGGGACCGGCCTGGGATTGTCCACCTGTTACGGCATCATCAAACAGAGCGGAGGCCACATCAGCGTCTACAGCGAGCCGGGCCGTGGCACGACCTTCAAGATTTATCTGCCGCAGGTGGAACCGCCGGCACCGGCACCCGTCACGCCGCTGGACGCGCCGGGTTTGCCGCGCGGGACGGAAACCATCCTGCTGGTCGAGGACGATCAGGCTTTGCGGGAAATGGCGGCGACATTGTTGCGACGGCTGGGCTACACGGTTTTGTCGGCGGCCAATGGCGTCGAAGCCTTGAGCGTGAAACATCAGGACAACTGCGGGCACGTTGACTTGCTGTTCACCGATGTCGTCATGCCGCACATGAGCGGCAAGGAACTGGCCGACCGCGTGCGGGTGTTGTTTCCGCAAACCAAAATTCTTTTCACCTCCGCCTATACCGAGAACGCCGTCATCCATCAAGGCGTATTGAACAAGGGCGTGGTGCTGCTCCAAAAACCGTTCACGCCGTCCGCGCTCGCTCACAAACTGCGCGAAGTGCTGGACAAGCAAAATCCCTGAACCGAATCCAGTTTTCAAAAATGGACTGGTGCAGGCGTTCAAGCCTGCGTAAAACCATTTATCTTCATTTGTCAACTTGCGAAGCGAAAATTTTTTCAAATAAATTTCTTGAATAATTTCGCCTGCGGGACGATAACTTCATCAGAAGTAAGCGACGATCTTTGTAAAAATAATTTCCCTGCCCTGTTCGTGATTCGAAACAGTCCCTGAACCGTAAGTTAAACGATCACGGAGCGAGTCGCGGTTGTGGCCGACACGCCTTTACTGGAAGTCGAAAGCATCCAGGCAAGTTCCCATGTAGCAATACATGTTCATAGGAATAGTTAGACACGGCAATGGCGGGGTTTCTTTCAAGATTGCAGGACTGCCTTGTCAACCCTGCAATCAAAGCCCGCCACCCGTTGCGGGCTTTTTTGTTTTGGGCAAATCTTTCCCGCAATGCTAATTTCAATTCATGGCGCGCGACGAATTATTTTCCGCTGCGGCTGAAAATCAGCCGGGAGAAAAAACCGCGTCCGCCGCCGATTCGTTCTGGCGCGACAAGCCTGTGCCGGAAAATTTCCGCAATCAGCCGCTCGCGGCCCGAATGCGCCCGCGCACACTTGATGAATTTTCCGGACAAACTCACATCCTCGCGCCGGGACAGTTGTTGCGCCGTGCGATTGAGGCCGACCGGATTCAATCGCTCATTTTTTACGGGCCGCCGGGAACCGGCAAAACGTCGCTCGCGCAAATCATCGCGCGCCAGACCAAATCAAAATTCGAGCGTTTGAGCGGCGTCGAATCAAACGTCGCCGACATGAGGCGCGTTCTGTCCGGCGCGACCAACCGTCTTGAAAATAAAGGTCAATCCACAATTCTTTTCATTGACGAAATCCACCGCTTCAACAAGGCGCAGCAGGACGTGCTGCTGCCGGATGTCGAATGCGGCGTCGTGAAACTCATCGGCGCGACGACGCACAATCCGTTTTTCTTCGTCAACTCGCCGCTCGTCTCGCGCTCGCAGATTTTTGAGCTGCGCGCGTTGGGCGAGGAGGAATTGTTTTCGCTTTTGCAACGCGCATTGGCCGATGCCGAACGCGGACTTGGCTATCTGAAAATTTCTGCCGATGAAAATGCGCTGCGCCATCTCGCCAAAATTTCCGACGGCGATGCGCGCAAGGCGTTCAACTCGCTGGAAATCGCCGCGCTCACGACTGCGCCGGGGAAAAATGGCGTCGTCAAAATCACGCTCGAAGTCGCCGAGCAGAGCATCCAGAAAAAAGCCGTGGTCTATGACGGCGATGGCGACGCGCATTACGACACCATTTCCGCGTTCATCAAATCCATGCGCGGCAGTGACCCGGACGCCGCGCTTTACTGGCTGGCGAAAATGATTCACGCCGGCGAAGACCCGCGCTTCATCGCGCGGCGGATTGTGATTTGCGCGGCGGAGGATGTCGGCCTCGCAGACCCGATGGCCTTGGTTCTGGCGAATGCCTGTTTGTCCGCGTCGGAATTTGTGGGCTGGCCGGAGGCGCGGATTCCGCTGGCCGAGGCGGCGATTTACATTGCGACCGCGAACAAAAGCAACAGCGCCTATCTGGCGATTGACGCGGCGCTCGCAGACGTGAAATCCGGCCGCACGATTGCCGTGCCGGAACATTTGCGCGATGCAAGTTACAAGAGCGCGAAGAAACTCGGCCACGGAGTCGGCTACCAATACGCGCACGACGGCAAGGAACATTTCGTGGCGCAGGATTATCTCGGCGTGGATAAAATCTTTTACGAGCCGACAGAACAGGGCGTGGAAAAGAAAATCAAGGAGCGAGTCGAGAAATGGCGGGCGCAATTTTCTCAAATCAACAAGCAAAAATAAACTGCGGATGGAGACAGATAAACACGGATTGGCAAAACGGAAAGCGGACTTGCGCTCAAGAATCCGTGCGCGGCTGGGTAAAATTTCCGCCGCCGGACGCGGCGCGTCGTCGTTGAAACTTTGCGCAAGACTGAAAGAACAACCTTTTTTCCAGACTGCGGTCACGATTTTATTTTTTGCGCCGCTGCCGGACGAGCCGGACATCTGGCCGCTTTTGCAGGAATCATTGGTCGCTGGAAAAATCGTCGCGCTGCCGCAATTCGACGCAGCGACGCAAAACTACGTCGCGCGGCGCGTGCAGAATCTTCAAACCGAAATTGTGACGGGCCAATTCCTGGTGCGCGAGCCAAAATCCGGTTGCGCCAAAATTCCGCTGGAAAAGTTTGACATGGTTCTCGTCCCCGGAACCGCCTTTGATTTGCGGGGAAACCGGCTCGGTCGTGGCAAAGGTTTTTACGACCGGCTGTTGCAGGATGTTCGCGGTGTGAAATGCGGAATCGCCTTTGACGGGCAGGTTGTGAAGGAGGTTCCGGCGGAAAAACCGGACGCGCCGGTGGATTTTATTTTGACGCCGACGCGTAGCGCGGAGGCCACGCGGTGAATCAAAAACTACTGCGAATGTTGCTGGTTGTTAATCAGGGGCATTCCGTTTTCCCAGCCTTGCGGCGCGTCCCACGGGCGTTGGGAATCGTTGCCCGCCTCTTCGGTCGTGCAACCGCTGACGACGGTGAGAAGCAATCCGAACGCGAGAAGCAGAAGCCACTGGACGGCGCGAAGTTTCATTTCAACTGGCCGGATATGCTGGAATGACTTCGTCGCCCTCGATGACCTCGCCCAGTTTCCAGCCGGGCACGATGTTGGCGATGCAGCGGTCTTTCTCAATGCTGCGGACGATGACCTTGGCGACGAGCTTGCCGTCGCGGTTGACGAGAAGTTCGCCATCCTCCAGCACGCCCTGGTCTTCACCGATGTTAAGCACGACGAAATCCCATTTCGGATCCACCACAACCACCCTGCCTTTGAGTCCGGATGGGAGCGTCACGACATAATTAGTCGTATCAATCAGTTCGTTCAACTGGCTTTGCAGACGGGCGACCGTCCTCGTGAGAATCTTCTTTTCGTCGGTGATGGCGTCCATGGCCGCCTTATCCTGTTTGATCTGGCCGACAAGCTTGAGAACTTGGTCGGGCGTCTCGCCGGTGTTTTTGTAGGCGGACAGGTCATTTTGGACACTGTCACGTTCCTGCGTCATCGAGGTGAGCTTGCTGGACAAATCGTTGACTTTTTGAATCTGGACAGTTTCATCAGCTTCAGCTTTTTTCTCCGCGGCTTGCGCATCCGCCAAATCGTGCTGCGTCTGCGTCAACTGGCTTTGGGTCCGGGCGAGATTTTTCTGGGTCTTGTCCAGTTCGCCTTTCGTCGCGGTCCAGCCGTCGCGCTGCGTGTTGCGGTCGGTGGTGAGCGCGGTGATCTTGTCCTTCACCACGACAAAATTCAGCACCCCGGCAGCCAGCGCCGCCACTATCGCCACGATCAGAAAAATGCGAGTCAACATGATTTGATTTGGTTTTCGACAAATTAAACCTTTGCGCCGAAAGTGTCAACGCCGTTTCCGCTTTGCAAACGATTAATTTCATCCCATTTTTCGCGCGTGAAATTGAACCACAGCCTGCACCTCGCCTACTGCACGAACATCCATCGCGGCGAAACGTGGCTCGAAACCTTTGACTCGCTCAAGAATTACACGCTCGCCGTGCGCGAAAAAGTCTGCCCGAAAAAACCATTCGCCATCGGACTTCGATTAAGCAATCAGGCCGCAAGGGAATTATATGACCCGAAAAAACTTTTGGAATTCCAGCGCTGGCTCGAAAAAAACGATTGCTACATTTTCACCATCAACGGATTTCCCTACGGCCAATTTCACGGCACGCGCGTCAAGGAACAGGTTTATGCGCCCGACTGGACTTCGCCGGAACGACTTGCCTACACAAACCTGCTTTTTGACCTGCTGGCCCAATTGCTGCCCGCCGGAATCGAAGGCAGTGTCAGCACCGTGCCCGGATCGTTCAAGGAATTCATCCACACCAGCGACCAGCAAAAACTCATACGCCATGGCATTTGGCGATGTGTCGAACACATCGCCCATTTAAGCAAACATACCGGAAAAAAACTGCATCTCGGCCTCGAACCCGAACCGCTCTGCCTGCTGGAAAATTCCGCCGAGACGATTGAATTCTTCGGGCAACTGCGCGCCGAACATCCGAACGATCCGCGCCTTGATGAACATTTGGGAGTCAATTACGACTGCTGCCACTTCGCCGTTGAATTTGAAGAGCCAAAAAATGCTTTCGCCGCCCTTCAAAATGCCGGAATCAAAATCAGCAAAATCCATTTAAGCTCCGCGCTGAAAACAAAAACCACAAAGGAAGCCCGCGCCGCCCTGACAAATTTTGCCGACGACGTTTATCTCCATCAAGTCGTCGCGCGCGACGCAAGCGGCAAACTGAAATTCTTCCGCGACCTGCCCGACGCCCTTTCTTGTCACTCGCCACTTGTCACCCGTCACTCCGCCGAATGGCGCATCCATTTTCACGTCCCGCTGCACGCGCCTGCCATTGCGCCGTTTGAAAACACGAACGACCATCTGCTCGGCGTTCTCGATCTGCTCGCGGAAAATCCAAAGCTTTGTTCGCATCTGGAAATGGAAACTTACACCTGGGAAGTCCTGCCGCCGGAATTGAAAACGCAAAACGTCGTGGATCAGCTCGCGCGGGAATATGACTGGACGCTCGCGCAATTGAAGGAGCGAGGGCTGGCATAAGTCGCCGCCTTTGCCGGTTCCATATTTTCAATGATGATCCAGCAAAATTATTCTGGACAAAGGAAATACAAAAGCGGATAACCTAAAATTATGAAAATGATATACGGCGAAATCGCCGTATAATAACTGTTAGGCATCGTGAGCGCACCGACATGAAAATCAAGAAGTTCAAAATCATGGTTGGAAAGAAGGGAGACGAGTTCAAAGCGTGGTGCGAGCAAGTGCCGGGCGTTTATACACTAGGTCGCGATAGGGAAGATACACTCAAGAGGCTCAAGATAGCCATTTATAGGAAGCTGAAGATGTGGACTTGGCGTGATTCGGATGGCGGCGGTGCTTCGGCGGCGCGCCCAGTTTCGCCATCGCCACGCGGCCCGATTATTTTTACAGAGTCACATGAAAAACCCGATGCCTAACCAGTCGCCGGAGCCAACCGCCGTTGCCGCTGCGGTTGCAATCCACGCCGCGAGTCGGCGGTGGCTCAGCTTTTTTCGTTAGGCGGCTTACACACATTTATGAAAAAGTTCGACAAACAAAAATGGAGTCAGGTTCGTGTTAGAGGTCACGCACGATTCGTCGTGCAGTTTGGTTCACGCTGGGGGATTCCAGTTGGGATTCTCGCCACGTTCGGTCCTTGGCTATATGCCGTTCTCACACATTCGACGATGCCTTCGCCTTGGATGATGGTCGCCTCGTTCATTTGCTTTGGAGTGGCTTTTGGCTATCTCCGAGGTGAGCGTGAGTGGCAGCGGTGCGAGCGAGCTTATGGTGAGACATGAGCCAGCCGCCTAACAAGATTAGATGAGAAGGCAGACCAGCCGGCGCAAAGATGCGTCTGGTAAAGTCTGCCTATGAAAACAAACACAACTGCGTCCCTCGTTACCA
>Ga0208220_1001006_pt1 | contig 11982 bp, 10 predicted proteins | sample NGESurdeep092012_9_FD_184484 | JGI IMG/M metagenome (GOLD analysis project Ga0208220, IMG submission 184484) | Arctic peat soil microbial communities from Barrow, Alaska - NGEE Surface sample F53-1 deep-092012 (SPAdes) | ecosystem: Environmental > Terrestrial > Soil > Wetlands > Peat ... | reverse complement strand
GCCCATGCCGGAGCGGCGGGATCGGCCCGAGAGAGCGGAACGCGGGGAGCGGCCCGAGAGAAAACAGCAGCGGGAGCGCGGCCAGCGCCCGGCGCCGCTTGAATTGTCGCAAGCTATGCCGCTGGTGGAGCGCGCTCTCCAAGTGCTCGAGCGGCGCGCCGTGCAGCCCCAATTGGGACTACTGAAGAGCACCATGCTTCAGCTGGATCCAGCCTTCAGCGAGCGTGCTTACGGCGCGGGAAGCTTTTCCGATTTTGTCGAGAAGCTCAAAAAGGTCGAATTCATCAACGTCAGCGGTTCCGGCGGCCGGTATATCATCGAGCGCCGTGGAGGGCATACTCCGGAGAAAGCCGCGCCAAAGCCCGAAGAGGCCTTGCCGTCATTGCGCGACATGCTGGAAACGCACCGCATGGAGCTCGAAGAAGGTGGAGCGACCGCGGAGGAGCTGGAACAGTGGATGCAAAGCGAGCATCCCGATTTCAACCTTGCGAAGTTCGGCTTTCAGCAATTCTCTGAATTCCTCAACTACGCGCAGGACAAAACGGTGGTCCGCACCGAGCCCGACGAAGAGCGCGGACTCATTGTGCACCTGGGTGCCGAATTTTACCCTCCCGCTTTGCCGGAGCCAACCGCTGAAGCGGTCATGGAAGAAGAGGAAGACGAGCCCCAACCGATTGTGGAAGGGCAGCCAACCATCTTCGAGCCGAATCCGCCGCCTCCCAAGCCTAAAAAAGCGCCGGTGCGCAAGCGGACTCCAGCCGGAGCAGGCCCGGGACGCCGACCGCGCAAAAGAAAGCCGGAATGAGTACGGACCTCCGGCTCGGCGCTTATACGATTGAGAATGCCGATGACATCGTTACGCCCGCACTGCTCATCTACCCTGATTTAGTCGATGCCAATATCGAAGCCACACTGCGGATGGGCGGGAATGACGCCAATCGCTGGCGTCCGCACATCAAAACGGCGAAGCTTGCGGCCACGCTCGGCCAATTGATCCGGCACGGCGTGCATGCCTTCAAGTGTTCCACGACGCTGGAACTTCTTACGGCATGCGAAGCGGGCGCGAGTGACGTCCTGCTTGCTTATTCGGTTATGGGCGCGAATGCCCGCCGCGCGCGCCAGATTGCCGAGCAGTTTCCCGAGACTCGGGTTTCGGTCTTAATCGAAACGGCCGCGCACGCGGCTCTCTGGCACGGCACAGAAATCGGCATGTTCATCGATATCAATCCGGGCATGAACCGGACCGGCATTGGCCAGGATCATATAGCTGCGATCGCCGCGCTCGCGCGGCAGCTCGGTGGACAGTTCCGCGGGCTTCATTATTACGATGGCCATATGTCCGGATTTGAGGCTTCGGAACGCGAGGCGCGAACGCACGAGGGGTACGATCGCCTCCTCGAACTCGTAAACTCACTCGAAGCTGCGGGCATTCCAACAGGGGAAGTCATCACTTCGGGAACTCCGTCCGCCCCTTTTGCGATTTCTTATTCCGGCTTTCGAAAGGCCGCCTTTGTCCACCGCATTTCTCCCGGAACTGTTGTGTACAACGACATGAGCAGCATCGAGCAGCTTCCGGATTATGGTTACCAGCCCGCGGCCATCGTTCTTTCAACGGTCGTGAGCCAGCCAACTTCATCCCGCGTCACTTGCGATGCCGGGCACAAGAGCGTTTCGGCCGATGCCGGTGTTCCAACCTGTGCGGTCATTGGGCATCCACGATTGAAGGGCCTGAAGCCGAGCGAGGAGCATCTGCCGATCGAAGCGTTGACCGAAGACGATATTCCGGCCATCGGCGACAAGCTCTACCTGGTTCCGCGCCACGTCTGCCCAACCGTGAACAATTTCGATGAAGCCCTGATGGTGGTGAACGGACGCATTCGCGGCGTGGAGCGTGTAAGCGCGCGTGGTCATGAAAACCCGTTGGCGCTCTATCAACAGGCGGATGCGCGTCTGGCGCGCTGCAGCGAGATCGGCCGGGCATAAACCTCGCGAAAAGTCCTGGCGGCTTCGTTCGCCGCCCAAATCTCCAGATCGGCATCCTGATCGGCTTCGACCAGCAGAGTGACAGCGCCATCTCGCGACACGCTCGTTACATCCCGCACCTTTTGCTCGTGGCCGCGATCGAGCGCGTCGGCAATTCGCAGCAGAGGCTCGAGATTGACGAACAGCCGTTTTGACTCGACGTCCAGATTTTGATAGAGCGAGTGTCTCGGCTGAGGCATGGATTTCCGGTGAAAACGGCATAGCGCGGCAACCGTGAGGCGTTCGCTGTCGGTAAATCCGGGCATGTCGGAGTTGGCAACCAGATACGCGGAGTGCTTCTGGTGCCCGGTGCCACTTACAAAATGGCCGATATCGTGAAGATAGGCGGAGGCTTCCAACAACTTGCCCGCGGCCGGAGGAAGTTGGTGAACGGGCTGAAGGATCTCAAACAGACGATGTCCCAGGCACGCGACGTGGCGCGCGTGTTTGAGCGCAACTCCGTAACGCTTGGCCATCGATTCCACAATGGAACGCTGCTCGCGGGAAAGCTGCGACAATTCGCGCCCCACGCCGCGCGCGGCCAGATCGGCGACGATGCCATCGCGGACACCGGCCGCGCAGTAGTACAGAGAGCGATGGCCGAATAGCGTGAGCGCACGAAGAAATAAGGCCGTGCCAGCGACGATAATTTCGGCGCGCTTGGGACCAATGCCGGTAATCTTTCGCCGCGCCGCCAGATCTCTTTCGATCAATCTCGAGTAAAGTTCGCGAATTTGCCCGATCGACGCGCGAAGCCGGTCCGCTTCATCGCGCTTCGCTCTTGCAATCCGATTCACTACTGAAACGATGGCCGCGGCGGTAGCCGATGTAGCCACGGCGCGATCGAACTTTTCAGCGTCATGCGCCCGATGAAAAGACGCCAGTTTTTCGTCGATATATCTTTCAAGCCGGTGCAACTCGTCAGGCTGAGGAGGATCGGCTTTCAAGAACATTTCAGTCAACCGCACCGCGCCGACGGGTTTTGAGACGGCATCGATCAGCTGTCCGCCCTGGCTGACGATCAATTCGGCGCTACCTCCGCCGAGATCGACGATGAGCGTACGTTCTTTGGGCCGGGACCACCTAGCCTCCACTCCAAGGTGAATCAGACGCGCTTCTTCAGGGCCGGAGACGATCTCGACATTCGTGCCCAGGGCTTGGCCCGCGCGCTGCAGAAACTCGTGCTGATTAGCGGCATCCCGCACCGCGCTAGTGGCGACTGCGCGAATTCCGACTACTTCCTGGCTGCGGTAGATTTCCGCCATCCGCGCCAAGCTCGCGCAGAGAAAATCGAGGGCCTCTTTGCTGATTCGCCCGGTGCGGAACACGCTTTCCCCCAGCCGGGTGACCTGCCGGTCCTGCGCCAATATTCGCGTTTGGCCCGCGCCGATCTCGGCGGCCATCATGCGGACGGAGTTGCTGCCGATATCGACTGCCGCGTAGCGGGGCATATCCGTTTTATAGCAGTCGGATCGCTAGAACGCCGGAGTAAATCGAACCTCGAAGCCGCTCCCGCACTTCTGGAAGCGGACACCACGGAAGTCATCGACTGTCCATTTACAACCTAATTGTTCTCGCGGAAGCGTCGTACGCAACCCGATCACCTGCATGCCGGCGCGAATTCCGGCCTCAATACCAGCCCCGCTATCCTCGAAGACCAGGCAATCCGCGACAGAAATATCTAACTCGCGGGCGGCGCACAAGAAACCCTCCGGATGAGGCTTGCCTTGGCGAATCCGATCGGCGGTTACCAACACTGGGGGAAGAATCAAGCCGGCAGCAGTCAGCCGGATTTCCGCGAGACGCCGGGTAGCGGATGTAACCACCGCCCATTTGCCTGCCTGCACGGCCATCACGGCGGCGGCGGCCCCTTGCACCGGAACCAGGCCTTCCCTTTCTGTTTCCTCATATTGCTGCAGCTCGGCCAATTCTCCCGAGAAATCGAAACCGGGCAGAAAATGCTCCAGTGTGTCGGTCGTCGGGCGGCCGTGCGAAAACGCGAGAACCTCGGCGAATTCCAGGTTATGACGTTTTGCCCACGAACCCCAAGCGCGCTCGACAATGGCTGTCGAATCTACCAGCGTGCCGTCCATATCGAAAAGCACCCCCGCACATTCGATTCTCACGCGAGACTCTACGCCACCCGCAAATTCTCGAGCAGATACTCGGAGGCGCGCAACGAGAACGCGAGGATCGAAATGGTAGTGGTCTTGTCCGTGCAGTTTGGAAACACGCCGGCATCGCACACGTAAAGATTCGGCACATCGTGGGTCTGCCCGAATCGGTTAGTCACAAATTTTTTCGGATCGTTCCCCATGCGGCAGGTTCCAGTTTCGTGAAGGCTATAACCCGGCATTTCAGGTTCCGACGCCGCGCCTGAATATTCGCCGCCGCTCGCCCGCAGCAGCCGCTCGCAAGCGTGCTTGGCATGCTCCCACATCAGGTAGGTGTTTGGGTCCCACTCGAAATGAACGCGCACGGCAGGTATCCCGTAAACATCTTTCACCACCGGATCGATATCGACGTAATTGGAGTCGCTTCGCTGGGAAGGCGCTTGCATATAAAAGCCAATGGGAGTCGGATACCGGCGCTTGATCTCGCGCTTGAACTCCGAGCCGAATCCTTCAATGCCATCGAAGTACCCCGGGAATTCGCCGCATCCGCCATCGGGGTAGACCGAGTATCCACGAATGAATTTCTCTTCGCGGGGGTTATCTAAATTCTGCCAGCGAGGCATCCAGGCGACAGTGCTGGCGGAGACATTATCGGGAAAGCTCGGCTGGCCGAGAAGCTGCGGTAAATATCCGTGGGCGGTCGTGCCGTACATGTGATCGCAGAGATTGCGGCCCACTTGACCGCTCGAATTAGCGATGCCGTCAGGCCAATGCCTGGATTTTGAATTCAGCAAAATTCGCGCCGATGCAATGCAGGAAGCGGCGACCACAACCGCTCGTCCATACACTTCCACTTCCTGCCGCGAATGGCGGTCGATGTAAGAAACGCCGGTCGCGCGTCCGTTCTCGTCGGTCAGGATATTTTTCGCAAGCGCATCGATTCGAATTTCGAGGTTGCCGGTTTTTTCCGCCGCGGGCAGGAAGAACCAGGGCGTGGAGAAAAACGAGCCGGTGTCACAGCCGTCCGTGCAGTTGGCGCAATAGTGGCATGCCGGATGACCCTCGTGCGTAACGGTGAGCTGAGCGATGCGGTCGGGAAGATAGGGGATTCCGACTTTGTGCGAGCCGCTCTCAAGAATGCGGTCGATGCAGCGGAAGTTCATCGGCGGCAGATACTCGCCGTCCGGATTGCTGGGCCGATTCTGTACGGTGCTGGCGACCCCAATCATTCTTTCGACGCGGCTGTAATAGGGCGCGATCTCCCGATAGGTAATCGGCCAATCGACATCGTAGCCGTCACGGCTCGCGGCGCGGAAATCAATTTCGCTGAAGCGGGCGGACGAGCGTCCCCAAAAATTAGTTTTGCCGCCGACCGCGAAGCACCGCGGCCACATCCACTTGGTGCCGGGCGCGGTCGTATAGGCGATCTCATGCTCCCAGATCCCCGCCGTGTATTCGTTGTCCATGTAGCCGTAGGACTGGGCGCGCTTCTTCGGATCGCCGAAGCCGCGATATTTCATGTCGTAGGGCATGCGGTGGTTGCGAAAGTCCTTTTCAGGAATTAGCCGGCGGCCCGCGTTGATCGCGCAGACCTTCGCGCCGGCCTGGCAGAGCGCATGGATCGCCATTCCGCCTCCCGCGCCGGTTCCGATGACGACTACGTCGTAAATTTGCTTTGCCATTCAAAACCTCGGCGGCGGAAGATGCCGGTGTTCGGGATCGTCCTGGTGTGGGCATTCGGGGGATTTCGAGTAAAATCGCAAGCCCGGAAAATCGAGCTGCTCCAAACCGATCCGGCTGGTGTAATAGCCCATCACCGTGTACGTCCGGACCAGATCAAAGAATTCCTGCCCTGCCGCCCGATCGGGGGTGTGTTGCTTGCGAGACGCGAGAGTCTGTAAGATTCCGGTCTGCCGATCGACCGGAAGTCTTGTGAACGCAGTTCCATAGGTCTGCGCGGCGTGGGCATCCAGCCACTGAAGACCGGTACGGAAAGGCTGCTGGATTTCCGGATCGCTTGCGGCCATGAAGTCTATGAATTCGACCACGCCCGCGTCTCGCGCACCGGGGCTGTCATCGCGGGGAATGATGAGATCGGTTAGGAGGTCGAGAGTCGCGTATTCGTCCGGTGAAAAGAATTGCGGCTCGTATTTCGCGGCCTGAACTTGGACGGAGCCGGGATGCGCATGCTGAGCCGCGCAAACCCAACGGCTGAATCCGGGGAACTGGCTCGCGGTGGCGGCCATCGATAGAATTCTGAGAACATCGCGACGCCGGGGGGCTTGATTAGCCATCAACTCGACTCCCTCACGGTCGCGGTTCTGAAAAAAGGCCACGCTGCGCCGATCAAGGTTGCGGAGGAGCCCAGATGCGCGCGGGTGAGCGAAGCTTTGGATCGGGCGAACACGCTGGCTGAGGCGCGGAAAACACGCTCCAGCGGCTTCATCAAAAAATCGCCCGCTTCCGACAATCCACCGGCAATGGCGATGTGATCCGGAAAGAACGCGCTAGTCATCGTTGCGATGGCTATGCCGAGCCACTCACCGGCCTCTTCGAGTATCGAAATCGCAAATCGATCATGCATTTGGGCGGCGGAAATGACATCGCGCAGTGAAACCGGCGACGTCAATCCCGCCTTCTCTTTATATCGCTCCGCCAACGAGGGCGCGGAGACCAACGCTTCCGCACAACCACGCCCCCCGCAAGTGCAAAGCGGGCCATCGCGTTGAACAATCACGTGTCCCATGTCACCCAGGCAGCCGTATGCGAAGCGCAACGGAACGCCATCGATCACCATTCCCACGCCCACGCCTGTTCCCAACGTGAGGCACAGGAATCGAGGCGACTCGCGGCCGGAGCCGAAGCGATATTCGGCCATGGCGGCCGCATTCGAATCCACTTCCAATTCGATGGGCATGTCGAATCGATCCGCGAGGCGGGCTCGCAACGGGAATCCTTCAAGCCAGGAGATGTTCGAGTTATATAGCAGGCGATCCCGCTCGGGATTCAAAAATCCCGCGATCGCGACTCCTAATCCGGCCAACTCCTGCTGCTGAGATCGGGCGGAGGCGCGCGTTCGCTCGATCAGGCCAGTGAGTTGGTCGGCATACGAATCCGGATCGGGCCGGGTGGGGATGGAATCGACAAACGATAACTCGCCAGTCGGATTGAGAACGCCCGCTTTGGTAGATGTACCGCCGATGTCGACGCAGAGGACGGAAACATTGTCAGGCATCGGCGAATCCGGTTTCGGAAAGGGTGATGGCTGGAGCGAAGCGAAACCGGCCTAAAGGGATGCCACGAGATTGCGCGAGCTGGAAAGCTGCGAACTGCAGAGGAACGATTTCAAGGACAGGCGCGAATCGATCGGGCACTCCTTCCGGCCAGGGACACAGTGGTTCGACAGAGGAATTGGCCCGGCGCGGTCCGATCCAGCGGACATTGCTTTTGGTTTTCAAAAGATCGTTTGCCAATGCGGCGTCCAATTCCGCGGTGCGGGCTTCGGAACCAAAAACGATAGCGCGAAACTGCTCGCCCGCAACCTCGACCGGGCCGTGCCGGAATTGAGCGGCCGACATGCTGACCGCCGGCGTTTTCGCGACCTCGTGCGAGAGAAGCGCGCCCAGCGTTGCGGAAGCGAGAGAAGCGCCTCGGGCAAGCAAATAGAGCGGCGACGATTGAACGAAGAACTCGTTCCAGCCAGCGCTGCGGCGAAAACACTCCGGTATCCAGCGGGACAAAATCCCGATAGTTGCGTCAAGCTCCGGTTGGACACTATCCAGTTCATCGAAGTACGCCGCACCCAGCAGCAGGAGCGCAACCACCGTCGCGGTGTAGGTTTGAATCGCAACCAGCTCATCCGGCGGGCTGCCGAGGAGAATGGTCTCCTCCACTTGCGAAGCCAGAGTGCTAGCTGGAACGTTCGTAACGCCGGCCACGCGGCAACCGCTTTGTCTCAGAATCGGCAGGAGCCTGGTGGCTTCTACGCTTTCGCCCGAACGCGAGACCAGCACAACGGCGGTTTCCGCATTGAGCGTGGAGGTATGGAAATACAGCAGCTCAGACGTTTCGACGACCGATACCGGAATGCCGCGGCCGGCAAAGAAATAGCTGAGCGGGATGCAGGCCGCGAACGATCCTCCCATGCCGGTGAGGACGATACGCCGGCTTAATCGTAAGAGCCTGGAAACGCCGGTTAACGCGCCTCGGCCCTCGCCGAATTGATGCGACGCCACAGCCTGAAGCGCGTCCGTCTGGTCAAGAATATTCCGCAGCAGCGGAGGGTTTACGCTCATTTGCCTTTTCGATCGAGCCATTCGTGGATCGGCGTTTTCGCCGTAGGTTTGTACGGCATTGCGATTTTCTTACCCTGCCCGGCCGAGGCATACGCGGCGTACAGCGCCTGCATCACTACGCGGCCATCCTCGCCGGTTGCCTGTAGCGTCTCCTTGCCGCGCACGCATCTCGCAAAGTGACGCATTTCCTGCGGAATACCGTAGTTCCAATGTTCCTCGAACACGGGATAGCTCCAGCCCTGCGTGGTCGGCGCTTTCTCGACGGCATAGCCGAATCCGTATTCGCTATAGGTTGGCAGAGCATTCCCCATGTGGAGATCGGCGTAAGTCACTCCGCCCTCGCCGTACACTTCGGTTCGGTCCGACATGCCTCCGCGCCGACACCAGCTATCTTCTATGAGACCCACGGCGCCATTTTCGAACTCGACGATGCACAGGGCTTCGTCGTCACCCTTGGTCTTGGCGCCATGAACGTAAGTTCCAAGCTGGGCATAAACGCTCTTGATCGGGGAGCGGCCGAGGAACCAATAGCAGAACGCGATGCCGTGGCAGCCGAGGTCCATCAAGGCTCCGCCGCCGGATCGCTCAACGTCCCAGAACCACGCGCTGTGCGGGCCAAAGTGCTTCTCGCTTTGCTTGACGAGATACAGCTTGCCGAATGCTCCCTGATCCGCCATTTCTTTGGCCTTGACGTATTTCGGCGTGAAGAATAATTCTTCCGCATACGCCAGCAAAACGCCCTTCCGCTTGCACGTGTCGATCATCTCGTCGGCTTCGGCGAGAGTCATGCATAAGGGCTTCTCACAAACCACATGTTTACCGGCGTTCGCGATGTCGACGGTCATTTGCGCGTGAAGGTAATTGGGCGCGGTGATGGTCACCATCTCGATATCCGCTTCCTTCAGCATCTCCCGGTAATCGAGGAACACGCGAGGAATCCCGTATTTGCGGGCGAGCTTTTCGGCATTTCCAGGCGTGGGAGAAGCTACCGCGACCACCTCAGCTTCTTCCGGCATGAGTTGGAACGAGACGGCATGAATGTCGGCTTCAAATTGAGAGCCGATGATTCCGACTTTTACTTTTCCTTGGTTGGGCATGGATTTGGACTTCAGTTTAATGTAGCGCGGGCGGCGGATTGGTTGTTTGAATCTTCGGCGCGCTGAGAAGCGCGGCCTCATCCTGCTTGAATCTTCGGCTAGCTGAGAGGCGCGGCGGCATCCTGCTTGCATCTTCGGCTCGCTGAGAAACGCTGCCGCTTGCTGACGCGCGCGGTTCTGTTGCGCGGGGTCGCTGAGAAACGCGGCCTCATTATGCGTCAGGCAGCTTTTTCGGCCAGGGAAGCGAGTGCGATCAGGTGTTCCAGGTTCATATTGAGAAGAAGTTGGTGGTCCGCCTTGGCTTCGGCGAGCAAGACGTTCATTTTATGCACATCCTGCTTGCGTTGTTCAGCGGCTTGCTTGCGGCTTTCTTCGTTCCGTTTTCTCTCTTGCGATTCGAAGCCAATTTGCACTCTTCTCTTTTCGGCTCTGAGCTTTAGCAGATCGTTCAGACATTTATGAAAAGCGCGGCTATGGGTGGTCTGGTAGCGCAGGTAGAGAGTGAGCTGTTGGGGATCGGATAAAGCTTCATTTTGCAGGCTGATGGCGCGTTGGCTGAGCCAGTGATGCTGCGCCATTTTCTCGACCAGAATGCTTTCAGTGACGCTGGCGGGTTGATGGTCGGCGCGGAGGCCGAGGAGCAGCCCATCGTAGGCTTCCTGGTCCTCGCAATCGAGGACCACGAATGCGCCGCAAAACCCATGACGGAAATTATTGAGGCAGGAAGAGGCTTTGCCTTGGCCGGTGGTGGGACCGGTAGAGTGTTGAGCGTTCGATTGATTAGCGGCAACTTGCGCTGGGGTGGACATGCGGGGAACTCCTCGAAAAAATGGTAGAGGAGCGAAATTGCGAATGAGGGGCGCGGCCGGCTGGGCTGGGCTGGTAAGTTTTTGTAAGTGGATGCAAAAAGAGTGGGTTCTGCCCGGCGGCGGGTTGGCTGATTAAATTTGGAAGGGGTGTGATCGGGAGTTTTCTCCGCCGGGAACGCGCAATCCATGGCGCATCTCCCCGAAGTCGACTTCAGGCTCGTAAACAATGAGAGATGGAGGTCTGGTACCGGGCAGATTGGCGTGAACTCGGAAGGGTATTGAAGCAGTCCGCAATCAACCAGCCCATGCTGCTCGGGCTAAGGCCCTCGCGACGAGCTGAACACTAGCCAGCAGATGAGAGGCACGGCCGGGCCCACCGTCTGGGCCATGCAATGTGGCCGATGTTGAAAGAAGCCCTTCGGCAACCCCTTGGGAACCTTCGAAGAGGTCTACCCGGACTCGGTATTCTCCTTCGCTATTTGCTTTCACCAAAAACTTGAACACCATGGATTCTCTGCGCGGCAGGAGAGTGAAGCTTTTGGGTCCGTCTGCAATTTCTAGGTCCGGCGCAACCACGCCTATTCTGTAGCTGAAAGACTCCAAGTCGCCGTCCGCCATGGGGCGAAACGATGCGGAGAAGGACTCACTCCTCACTTGTGACGGATCGCAGGAGTACTTCCGCTGATCCGCTGCGCTGTCCTCCGACAAAATGACTTTTAGTCCTTCCGACTCAGCAAGTCTGACGAGGGCCAGGATCTCGCGAAATTTTCCCACGGGTATCTCGTGCGCGATTGCCGCATCCAGAACTCTAGCCTCGCGAAGCCAAGTGGGCAGCTGATCCAGAGCTCGCGACCGCACGCGATGCCGAACCACCTCTTGCACAACCTCGCGCAGGCCATCGGCGATGTTTTTGAAAGCTTCATCTCGATTGTTCCAAAGCTCAACAGGTTTGCCATTCCGCGGAAGTGCATGAAGCTCAGAAACTTGTAAGCCCTTTAGGTCAACGGACCGAAGAAGAACTGGAATAACTATCGCCTCACCTTTGGCTTGACGTTCCAAAGCGAGGCTGCATTCAACGGCGAAGCAGTATTTGGAGGCTAGGAAATCAGAACTCGTGAGGAGCAACACAATTTCTGCGTTCCGGAGGTTCTGATCGATACTGTTCTCCCAGCGCTCGCCAGGCGTGATCCGTCGATCATGCCAGAACTCGATCAAACCGGTCCTCTTCAACGTCTCCAAGTGCTTGTCTAATTCGAGCTTCAGGAGTTCATCGGTATGTGAATAGCTGCAAAAGACTTTGACAGGATCGAAGATGTCACTCGTGGTCGTCACAGAGAATGCTCTCCAATTCTATTTCAAGAACGCGACTCCCCGCGATGACGATAGGCCGTCATTGCTAGACAGTCCTGGCAGGATGATTCATGTCCCCGAAGCCGACTCCTGGCCCGGCGCGAGTGCCACGACATCGTACGTATCAGGCACGCAGAAGCGTAATCTCATCCGACTTCGTGCGGTATTTATCAATGCGGCAATAAGTAAGTAGACATGGGCCGGTTATTCAGGATACGGCATACTGCGTGTGCGGAGTGAGAAAGAACATGCGTACCGTCCAGGGCAGACGCTGCAGCGAACGCAGACGGGCGAG
>Ga0208220_1001005_pt1 | contig 11986 bp, 8 predicted proteins | sample NGESurdeep092012_9_FD_184484 | JGI IMG/M metagenome (GOLD analysis project Ga0208220, IMG submission 184484) | Arctic peat soil microbial communities from Barrow, Alaska - NGEE Surface sample F53-1 deep-092012 (SPAdes) | ecosystem: Environmental > Terrestrial > Soil > Wetlands > Peat ... | reverse complement strand
CACGTCCGGGTTGAGCCCCCGGACCAGCTCGACCAGCATGTACTCGGGCAGCTCGGTCGTGTAGAAGGACACGTCGGCCAGCTGCCAGCCGTGCAGCAGCAGGTTGCCGTGCAGCATCGCCCAGCTCTGCAGCACCATCCCGGCGCCGTCGGACGTCACCGTCACCTGGCGCGCCACCCGCTGCGCGCAGTAGAACAGCAGGACGACCCCAGCCGCCACCGCCGCCGCCCGCCAGCCCCGTCGATCGCGCCAGGTCGGCCGTGGCGGTTGACCGAGTCCGCCGCCCGCCGGCTCCGCCTGCGCTGGGCCGCTGACTCCCGTAAGCATGACCGGCATCCTAGCGCTGTCATTTGATGACAAAGATCGATTTACCCCAGAGCGGCTAGCGGCCCGGCTTGACCGGGGGCTGCGCGCCCTTCGGCGCGTAGAGCTCGCTCGGCACCGGCTGGATGACGTTCTCCAGCAGGTTGCGGTTGTAGACCACGACCGTGTACTGGTCGACCACGTAGGACTTCACCGGCTTGCCGTACCAGGCGAGCACGTTTTTCAGCGGGACGTCGCTGCCGCCCACCTGCTTGGTGGTGGTGACGATGAAGTTCGCGTAGGAGTCGCGCGGGTTGAACCAGGACTCCTTGGCCACCCAGAGATAGCCGTACGTGCCGCCGTTGGCCAACGGCACCAGGCGCACCTTGCCCCCGGTGATCAGCGTGGTGATGTTCGCGTTCCAGTAGCCGCTCAGGCCGCTGGTGAAGTGGTGCGCAAGCAGCCAGTCGGCGATCGGCGCGTCCCTCGACTGCACGGGCGGCTGCGCGGCGGCGTAGCCGAGGCAGCACAGCAGGCCGAGGGCGGCCGCGGCGAGCACCCCGGCCGTCGTCGCCCGCAGCGCCCGCCCGGGCCGGGCGATCTGCCCCGACCCGGCCCGGGCGGCCAGCCACGAGCCGACGACCCGGCCGCCGAGCACCGCGCCGAGCGGGAGGATGACGGCGACCTCGTGGGTGCCGCCGTTGGGGATCATCAGCGGGCTGGCGGCGCCCGCCGCCAGCATGACGAAGATCCCGACGACAAGCGCCCGGGTGACCCGGTCGGCCGTCCGCCAGCGGGCGATGGAGACGACCAGGCCGATCAGCGCCAGCGCGAGGCAGATCAGGTGCAGGTAGGCGAAGGCCGCCTGCGGCTGGGGGAGCCGCCAGAAGTTGGCCCCGAACAAGATCAGCAGGTTCTCGGCCAGCGCGCGCACCTGAGCGGGGACGGTCGACAGGTGGGAGATCTGGGAGCCGGCCGGGATCGCGCGCGAGTAGAAGCCGCCGACGTGGCTGATCGCCTTGATCAGCAGCTCGGTCACGCCGAAGGAGGCCGCCGCCAGCAGCGCCAGCGCCGCGTTGTAGGCCGGGGACTGCGCGAAGTCGCCGGCCGGCCCCGGCCTGCCGCGCCGCCCGCCGCCCGGGCCGGCCAGCCGCCGGACCCCGGCCACGATCATCACCGCCGCCGCCGACCCGCCGCACACCACGGCCAGCGGGACCGCCAGGCTCAGCGTGGCTACCAGGTCGTCCAGTTGCGCCCATACCAGCAGCACGAACGTGAGCGCCAGGATGACGGCGGCCGACCGCCACCGCCGGGGCGTCACCCGGTCCAGCAGCAGCAGCGTGATCAGCACCGGAACCCCGACGGCGGTGTGGTCCGGCCCGCCCAGCAGCACGTTCGCGCCCTGCCAGGTGCCGGGCGCGACCATGATCCCGGCCGCGATCAGCCCGCGCGCAACCCGGCTCCCGGCCCCGCCGACGCGGGCGCCGCCCGTCCGGTCCCTGGCCGGACCGGCCGCCAGCAGCGTGGCGAACAGCACCAGGAGCGCGTACTCGAGGGCGGCGGCCACGTTGATCACGTCGGTCCGCAGCCCGGTCACGGCCGAGACGAGGCCGTCGATCGGTATCTCGAACGTGTAGAAGGACACGTCGGCCATGACCCAGCCCCGCAGCAGCAGGTTGCCGTGCTGCACCATGTCCCAGCCCTGCAGCACCATGTCGGCCGAGTCGGAGTCGGCGTTCTGCGTCCTGGACTGCAGCAGATAGCACCAGAAGAGCCCGAACAGGACCGCCGCGATCCCGGTCACGGTCAGCGCCCGGCGCGCAAGCGCCCGCCACCGGTCCGGTGGCACCGGCTCCCCGCCGGTCGGGGCGGTTACCTCGAGTTCTCCCTGCCGGCTCACATGCACCCTTAGAAAATAGCGACCACGCCGCCGCGACGCTGACGAAAATGGTCTTAACTCGTTACGATCCGGCGAAAAGCCGCCGATCAGACCCGTTCGGCTCAGTCGTAGAGCGCGAGGGCGGCGGCGGCGGCGGCGCGGACCTCCTCGGCCAGCTCGGGCGGGGCGATCACCCGGGCCTCCTCACCGAGGCGGAGCGCCAGCCGCCGGAACAAGCTGGTGTCCTGGGTGCGCAGCACCACCCGCAGCCGCCCCTCCCCCAGCTCCTTCAGCGACTCGTACGGGTAGGACTCGGCCACCCAGCGCGCCCCGGCGGCCAGTTCAAGCTCGACGTGCACGTCCGTTTCCGACGGCCGGAAGAGCGGCGCGTCCGGGTCCACCGGCTCCGCTTCCTTCGGCACCTCGGCGGGCACGTCGAGCACCTCGACGTCGAGCACCCGGTCGAGCCGGAACGTCCGCACTCCCTCGGCCAGCCGGCACCACCCCACGAAATAGGGCCGTCCCTCGCGCACCCGCATCTCCATCGGGTCTACGTCGCGCTCCGTTGCCTCGTCGCGGCCGGGCACGTAGTAGCGCAGGTGGACCCGTTTGCGCGCGGCCAGGGCGGCGTTGAGAGCGGCGGGAACCCCCGGTCCGTTCGGGCGATCGATGTGGATTGTCACCTGAGAGCTCGCCGCCGCCGACGCGCCGGCCGCATCCTCGATCTTCGCAATCAGCGAGGCGACGGCGTCGCCGTCGCCGCCCGCCTCGGCCAGCATCCGCAGCGCGACCAGGAGCGCGACCGCCTCGTCGGCCGCCAGCCGCAGCGGGCGGGCGATCGACTCGGCCTGGCTGATCGTGATCTCGCCGTCCTCGTAGGACAGATCGATCGGGCAGTACGGCTCGGGGGATTTAAGTTCCACGCACCAGGCGAGGTTGAGGTCGTCGATCAGCTCGCGCTCGGTCATGCCGAAGGTCGCCGCCGTCTCGGACAGGCTCACCGCTTGCCGGGCGACGATGTAGGGGACGAGCGCGAGCAGGCGGCGGAGCCGCTCGGCCGAGGTCACCATCCGGGGCGGGACGCCCGCGCTCTGCACGCTCACGCCAGCGCCCCCTTCAGCCGCCTGATGACCGCCTCGCGCAGGTCGGGCGGTTCGAGTACCGCGATGTCGGGGCCGAACGACGCCAGGTATTCGGGGTACCAGCCCGAATCGGGGAAGTCGATCGTGACCCGGTCCCAGCCTTCCGCGCCGTCGGTCTCGGCGGCGATGTCGCGCGCCCACTGGCGCAGCGTGACGCCGGCCCCCTCGCGGATGCGGAGCACGGCGGTACGGTCACGCGGCGGCGTCCGGTCCCAGGCCTTGACCAGCTCGCCGGCGTCGGCCCCGTCCGGGACCTTGACGCTGCCGGCCGGCCCGGCCAGCTTGACCGGCCCGATGATGCGGTCCATCCGGAAGACCCTCGGCGCGTCCCGCGCTCGGTCGTAGCCGGCCACGTACCAGCGGCCCCGCCGGTTGACCACGCCCCACGGCTCGAGCTCGCGTTTGCTGGCGTCGGGGCGGCCGCTCGCCCGATGGCTGAAGGTGACCGGCCGCCGGTCACGGACCGCCTCCCAGAGCGGGCCGAACGCAGCCTCCTGGGTGGTCAGCCTCGGCTCGATGCTCCTGCCCACCCGCTGGGCGTCTTCCTCGACGTCGATGTCGCCGCTGGCGGCCTTCAGCTTGAGCGTCGCGCCGGCGACGGCGCCGGCTAGCTCGGCCGACTGCCAGACCCGGGACGCGATCCCGAGCGCGGCCACCTCGTCCGGCGTCAGGTGAATCTCCGGCAGCTCGTAGTCCTGGCGGCGGATCCGGTAGCCGGTCTCGTCGTCGAACGCGCTGCTCTTGCCGGTCTCCAGCGGGATGCCGAGCTCGCGCAGCTCGTCCTTGTCGCGCTCGAACATCCGCTTGAACGACTCGCCCGCGTCCGGGTAGCCGCTGACCGAGACGCGGATCTGCTCGGCGGTCAGGTACCGGCGCGAGGACAGCAGGAGAACCACGATAGACAGGAGCCGTTCAGTCCTGCGCTTAGACATCGCGATGTCACTCCTTGCTGTGCTTGTCCGCCGACGCCCAGCACCCACTAAGGTGCCACCGTGATCCGATGGCGAAGCGGGACTGTCACGGCGGTGCGGCGAGAGTGGGCCGGAGCTGCCGAATTCATGGTAACCGTGGACGGGGATTCGATTCGCGCGCTCGCGTATCCGGCGCTGGTCGGGTCGCCCCAGATCGGCGACCGGGTGCTGCTCAACGTGGGCGCGCTCGAGGCCGGTCTCGGCACCGGCGGGTACGCGCTGGTGGTGGCGATCCCGGATCGGCTGCCACCCGACCGCGAAATGGCCGGACATATCGTGAAATCTCGGTATACGCCGCTGCAGGTCATGGTGGCGAGCGCCGATGAACAGGGGTCCGCGCACCACGAACTGCTCCGGTCGGCGGATTCTCTCGATCACATGCCGGTCGTGGTGGCCGATCTTCACTCGGCCCTGCCCGCGGTCCTGGCGGGAATCCAAGGCTCATATCGAACGGACCGTGGCTCAGGCCCCCGGGTCGCCTATGTCATGACCGACGGCGGCGCGCTCCCGGCGTGGTTCTCCCGGACCGTCGCCGGGCTCCGGGAGGCGGGCTGGCTGGCGGCGACGATCACCACCGGGCAGTCCTTCGGCGGCGACCTCGAGGCGGTCACGGTGCACTCCGGTCTGCTGGCCGCCCGCCACGTTGTCGGGGCCGACATCGCGATCGTCGCCCAGGGGCCGGGGAACCTCGGCACCGGGACGAGGTGGGGCTTCTCCGGGGTGGCGGCGGGCGAGGCGGTCAACGCGGCCGCTGTCTTGAACGGCCGCCCGGTCGCGTCGCTGCGGCTGTCGTTCGCCGACCCCAGAGATCGCCATCAGGGCGTCTCCCACCACAGCCTGACCGCCTACGGGCGAGTGGCCCTGGCCGCCGCCGACGTGGTGGTGCCGGACTTGCCAGAGCCGCAGGCGAGCCAGGTGGCGGCGGACGCCGCCGTTCTGGCGGCCAGGCACCGCCTGGTCACGGTGTCCCTGGACGGCCTCGAGGAGGCCCTGAGCTCCTGCCCGGTCACCCTATCGACCATGGGCAGGAGCCTCCAGCAGGACCTCGAGTACTTCCTGGCGGCCGCAGCCGCCGGAAGGCACGCGGTTTCGCTGCTCGGCTAGGAAGCCGAGATGATGTCGATCGCGAACACCAGCGTGTCGGTGCCCTTGATGCCGGCCGCGGACGATCCGGTCTTGCCGTAACCGTCGACCGGCGGGATGACGAGCAGCACCCGGCTGCCGACGGTCTGGCCGACCAGGCCGGTGTCCCAGCCCTTGATGACCTGGCCCTCGCCGATCACGGTCGCCCACGGCTCGCTGCGCGACCAGGAGGAGTCGAAGACCTTCCCGGTCCGGTAGTTCACCCCGGTGTACTGGACCACGAGGTACTGGCCCTTCTTCACGACCGGGCCGGTGCCCTTGACCAGCGTCTTGACCTGGAGGGTTTTCGGCGCGGCGGTCTTCGGGATGGTGATCGTCGGGCCCTTGCCCACGGCGCCGGCCGTGACGGTCGGCAGCGCGCCGCCTCCGTTAGAGGTCTGCGCGCCGGGCACGCCGACGGTGTTGGCGAACGTCTTGACCATGTCGACGACGAAGACCACAGTGTCGTTGGGCCCGACGCCGATCTGCGAGTTGCCGGTCGAGCCGAACGCGTCCGCGGGCGGGATCACCGCGAGCACCCGGCTGCCAACCTTCTGCCCCTCGAGCGCGGTCTCCAGGCCGGGCAGCAGCGATCCGGTGAACAGCGTCGGCACGCCGTTGGTGTAGGTCGAGCCGATCAGCTTGTGGGTCTTGCCAGACCAGAGGTACAGCGCGAAGTTGCCGAGCAGGCTGTCGGAGGTGGACAGCTTCGAGCCGCTGCCCTGGATGAGCGTCTTGGTGTAGAGCGCCCCGGACCCGGTCTTGGCCGGGATCGCCACCGTCGGGGCCTTGCCGAACGCCCCGGTCGCGGTGACCGACGTGTAGGTGTCGGCGGCCGTGCCGGCCGAGGAGCTCGCGGATGCTGACGAGCTCGCTGCGGCGGACTTCGAGGACGTCGAGGATCCGCAGCCGGCGATGACGCCGACTGCTAGCAGGGAGGTGATGGCAAGCGCGGCTACGCGTCGGCGTCGCATGGAAACCTCTCGGGTATGACGGGGTTATGTCGGTGTGCCCAGGCCCGGCACCCAATTTCTATGATTCTGGTAAAGCTCGATCAGGCTACCCGGACAGACCGGGCGGTTGACGGGCCTAGGCTACTGCCCGCAACCGACCGGGTGGGCCCTGCTCAGCAATGCACGATCATGTTGGCCGGGCTGACCGGCGCGCTCTGGTCGTTGGGCTTGCCGTTCAGCGCCTGGTAGAGCGGGTTCAGCTGGGTGAGCAGATTGCCCTGGAAGGTGCGGATGTTGTAGTCGTACGTCGGGAGCTTCTGCCCCGGGTTGAAGAAGTAGTTGCCGTAGTCGAGGGTGTCCTTCTTCCTGAACGCCTTATTGAGCAGGTCGAGGGCCGAGCCGCGGACGGCGAAGCTGGTGAAGTAGCCGGTCTCGTTCGACAGCAGGATGAAGTTGGCCACGTTCTTGTCCTGGTTGTACCACTCGCGCTTGTTCTCCCACTCGTACGGCTGCATGCAGGACGGGCTGACCGCGCGGATGATGACCTGGCCGTCGGTGTCGACCGTGATCACGGACGCGTCCCAGTAACCGCCGAGGCCGTAGCTGAGGTTGTTGGCCTCAAGGAACTGCTCGAGCCCGGTGAACGGGTTGGCCGCGGCCGGCTGATCCGCCTGCTGGAACAGGCCGAAGCTGTACCAGCCGAAGAGCGCGACCAGCGGAATCACGATCAGCCGCAGGCGCAGCGGACGGCTGATCCTCGGCAGCCGGACCCGGACCATCGGGCCGAGCGCGAGCAGCCGGTCGCCCAGCATCCGGGCGGCCAGGACGGCGCCGAACGGCAGCACCGGCGCGATCTCGCGCACGTTGAGGGCCGAGTGGTCGGCCAGCGTGGACGGGATGTAGGCGACCAGGTTGAGCACGATCCCGGCCAGCAGCAGCTGGCTGATGAAGTCGGCGTCGCGGCGGAAGAACCGGCGGGCGATCGCGCAGCAGCCCCAGAGCGCGAGCAGCACGCAGACCAGCCGGGAAATGGCGATGGCCTGGTCCAGCCCGGACAGCGGCGGCGCGAGCACGAACTGCCCGGGCGACTTGTAGTTGATCGCGTTGCCGGGGACGAAGTAGGCGCCGAACATCTCCAGCAGACCGTGCACCACGACCCGGGCCTGCATGAACCAGCGGCCGATGCCGGCGTCGAGCTGGAACGGAACGGCCTGCTGCCTGTAGCCGCCGGCGCTGCTGAGCAGCCTCCCGCCCCACCAGACGAGGAAATAGCCGATCCCGGCGGCGGCGGCCAGCGATAGCTCGAGCCAGCGGGCGGCCAGCGCCCGGCGGAGTCCGCTGAGCCCGCCGCCGTGCCGCGCGCCGATGACCGACCCGGTGATCACCCGCACCAGGCAGACGACCAGCATCGGGTAGATCGCGACGATCAGCACCAGCGGGTCGGCCATCAGCGCCCAGCCGATCAGCAGGGCGACGATCAGCGGGATGTACCAGCGCTGCCGCAGGGTCGGCACGATCCCGGCCCGCGTTGTCAGCCCGAACCGGTCGAGGACGAGCCAGGTCAGCATCACCGGCGCCGCCGTGCCGATGTGGCCGACGGAGAAGACCAGGACGAAGACCCCGATCCCGGGCTGTGGCGCGAGCATGATCGCCAGCACCAGGGCCATCCGCGTGATCGCCTGCGGGCCGCGGGCGCTGCCCTTGGCCAGCAGCATGGCGACCGCGATCACGATCGTGTAGGTGAGCGCCGCCGCGATGTGGGCGGTGTTCAGGTGCAGCCCGAACAGCCCCACCAGGACCGCGATCTCCGGCAGCTCGGTGGTGATGAACGGCACGTCGGAGGTGTTCCAGCCCGACAAGAAGAAGTTGCCGTGCAGCATGTCGTGGGCCATCAGGAGGATGTTGGCCTCGTCGGAGTTCTCCATGTAGGTCTTCGACAGGTGCAGATAGGCGTCGAAGAGCACCACAAGGACCAGCAGGAAGACGGACGCGCCCGCCCACCACCAGGCCCGGTTCACACCCGGGCGCGCAGAAGTCACGGGCGCAGTGTCATCCTCGACACCGCCCGCAAGCTGGTCCGCTCCCGGCGCGGAGCTCGGCATCAGAGCCGGCCGCCGTTCAGGAACGTCAGCGTGATCATCTTCGGCATATAGCTTTTACACTCTTACTCGATCAGTCCCGCACGGGACGCAACCCGGGCCTAACGTGTCACAGAGTAGCCTGAACCGGCGCTCTGGTAGGCTGCGGCGCAGTCTTTGGTGTCCGTCCTGCGATCTTGGGGCGGCCGTTTTAGCCCACAGGACGGACGAACACGGTGCAGGTCACTTCAACAACGGATGCCGCCGCGTCGGATCGTTCCGCTGGCGGCGGGACGTTGTTGGCCCGATTGAACAATCCTATACCGGTCGGTTTGATTGGGTTTGCCGGATGGCTAATTTACGTCATCCTCCGGTGGCAGGTCTGGGCCAACGGCCACATCTCGATGTTCATCATGTCCGGGTCGAACAACAAGTACAGCCACCCGGCGCAGATGTTTCCCAAGATCAGCCACGTGTCGAGCACCGGCTACGACGGGCAGTTCTACTACCGGTTCGGTTTCAACCCGTTCGACTGGGCCCGCACCGCCTACGGGATCACCGTCGACTACAACTACCGGTACACCCGGATCGGGTACTCGGTGGTCGCGTGGATCCTGTCGCTCGGCGGGCACGGCCGGCTGCTGCCCACCGTCCTGGTGGTGGTCAACCTCATCTGCGTCGGCGTCCTGGGCTACCTGGGCGCGAAGTTCGCCCGCGAGGGCAACCGGCACGCGCTGTGGGGGCTGCTGTTCGTCGCCTACTTCGGCCTGACGATCAGCGTCGGCCGCGACACCGCCGAGCCGCTGGCCGACGCCTGCATGCTGGGCGGGCTGCTCGCCTACCGGCACTCCCGCTACGTGCTGGCGGCGCTGCTGATCGCCTACGCCGTCTTCACCAACGAGCCGGTGCTGGTGCTCCCGGTCGCGCTCGCGGTCGTCCGGCTCTACCAGTTCTGGCGCAAGCAGGCCAAGCCCGGCCTGCCCGACCTCGTCTGGGTGCTCCCCGGCGCCCTCTACGTGCTGCTCGAGGGCATCGAGAAGGTCGTGGTCAAGGGCAAGGCGAGCGGCGCGGCCGACGCCACCCAGAACCTCACACTGCCGTTCAAGGCCCTCGTGCCCGGCGTCTACCGCGACATAAGGTTCAGCATCGACAGCTGGACCCAGCCGAACTTCTTCGACGGCTGGGACTACAACCTGATCATCTTCATCGCGCTGCTGGTGATCGTGGTGGCGGCGTTCGCGGTGATCAGGTCGTCGGCCGCCCCGCTGCACGAGAAGGCCGCGTTCGTCGGCTTCGTGCTGGTGGAGATGGTGATCGCGTCCGGCCAGTTCTGGGACGCCACGTTCGGCGACGGCCGCACCTTCATCGAGGTGTTCCTGACGGCGGTCATCCTGCTGCTCGCCACCCCGGCCGCGGCGGTCGCCGGCGCCGCCGCGTCGGCCCACGCGTCGCTGACGGACAAGGTCTTCGCGCCCGACCGGACGATGTCGAGCAAGCGCCTCGCCCTGGTGGCGGCGCCGACGATCATCGTCCTCATCTTCCTGCTCCGCCGCCACATCCTGCACCAGTAGCGGGCCCCTTCGTTGGGCCTGTCGGCTACGCCACCGACAGGATCGCCGACCTGTCGGCTACGTCGTCGACATCGCCTGACCGTGAGAATAGGTCACCAAACGCGGGCGTGGTTTAGGGGCCCGTGGCGGTTTGGGCTGCGGGCCTGGTCGGCGGGGGTTTGGGTTTTTAGGCGGCCGGGGTGATGGTGACCTCGTAGCCAAGGGCCTGGAGGCCGCGGAGGTGGGATCGGGTCTTGCGGTCGCGGTCGGCCTTGCGCTGGTGCCAGTCGGGTCCGAGGTCGGCGAACCTGGCCCCGGGGTCGCTCAGCAGGTGCCAGATGATGACCAGGATCGAGCGTCCGACCGCGCACCTGGCCCGGGTGCCGCCGAGTTTGCGGGACAGGCGGCGGAGCCGTTCGCCGAGGAACGTGTCGGTGCGGGCGGCGCCGGTGGCGGCCTGGGTGCAGTAGCCCTTGAGGTAGGCGTCGCCGTGGCCCTTGGCGGGCTTGCGGTTCCTGGGCCCGGACTGGCGGGCGGCGGGCGCCAGCCCCGCCCACGAGGCGAGGCGGGCCGCGGTGGGGAACCGGGTCATGTCCAGGCCGGTCTCGGCGATGATCGCGCGGGCGAGTTCGAGGCTGACGCCGGGGATCTCCGCGAGCCGCTGGTCGGCGGGCAGCGCCGCGGCGCCGGGCCCGGGATCGGCGGACGGGACGCCGTCGGCGCCGACCCCCCGGGCGGCCGGGATCTGGGCGAGGGCGGCCTCGATCTCGTCGTCGAGGGCGGCGATCTGCCGGTCCAGGAGGGCGATGTGGTCCAGGTGCAGGCGGATCAGCATCGGGTGGTGACCGCCCAGGGCCATGCCCTCTAGCGACTCCTCGACGGCGGCGCGGCCGCCCTTGACGTTGGGGGCGGCGAGCGCGGCCAGGGCCCGCGGGCTGGTCTCGCCGCCGGCGATCGCCTCCAGGATCGCCCGGGCCGACGCCGTCCGGGCCAGCGACGACAGCGCGGACGACAGCTTGACCAGGGCGCCCTCCAGGAGCTTCTCCAGCCGCTGCCACTCCCGCGTCCGGTCGCGGACCAGCTGCAGCCTGGTCCGGGTCAGGTCGCGCAGCGCCCGGATCTCCGGCGGGGGGACGAACGACGGGCGCAGCAGGCCCATCTCCGCGAGCCGGGCGATCCACTGCGCGTCGAGCCGGTCGGTCTTCGGCCGGCCGGCCAGCTGCCGGGCCTGCGACGGGTTGGCCAGCTGAACGTTCAGCCCGGCGCCCTCCAGCAGGTAGAACCAGATCCGCCAGTAGTCCGACGTCGCCTCCATCACCACCAGCTGCACCCCGTCGGCCAGCAGCCGCCCGGCCAGCGCGAGGATCTCCCTGGCCGTCGCGGGGACGCTGTCTTCCACCCGAGACGCCCGCCGCCCGCCCTCGCGGGCCGGCGGCAGCCGGGTGCACACGTCGGCCTTCGCCTTCGCGATATCGATCCCGGCGACTCTCTCGTGCCGGAGCTGGTAGTCCTCATCCTCGACTAGCTGCGCGGGGATCTTCCGCGCCCTCGCGTTGCCCACCCGGGGCCTCCTATGCTGGGAACCGGTTAACCAGGCGGGCTGCCCGGGGACCCCGGTCTTGCAGGCTCGGAGGCCGCGAATACTGACCGTCGTGCTCAAGGCAACAAAAGGCGACCCTCAGGTCAAGGTCCCGGCGCCAGGCTATTGGACGGGCTCGTATCCCAAGAAACAGTCGGCGTCACGGGCAGCCCGCGCCCATCCTCCCAGCCCGCACCCAACCGCGAGGCCCGATCACCCCGGCGGGCTCCGCCCGCCGGCCCAGCCTCGACCGCGGCCCGGACGGGAAACCGCCCCACCGAGCGGCAGCGACCCGCGCCAGCCGACAGCCCGCACCCCCGCGCTAAATTCTCAGGGCACCGCGACCGCCGGCCCCGGCGAGCAGGCTATTGGCGAAGTCGCCGTACTTCCGCGATGAGGCGGGGACGTC
>Ga0208220_1001004_pt1 | contig 11988 bp, 11 predicted proteins | sample NGESurdeep092012_9_FD_184484 | JGI IMG/M metagenome (GOLD analysis project Ga0208220, IMG submission 184484) | Arctic peat soil microbial communities from Barrow, Alaska - NGEE Surface sample F53-1 deep-092012 (SPAdes) | ecosystem: Environmental > Terrestrial > Soil > Wetlands > Peat ... | reverse complement strand
ATTGAACCACGCATTGGCCGTCAGCGACGGGTCAATCGGCCAATACGGCAGCGATTCCGCGAGCATATAAGCCGTCCAGAAAATCGCCGCCGTCAAAAAAAACTGGCACCAGCCGAGCAAAATTCCGGGCCGCAAGCTTTTCCGAGTTAGAGACGCGCCCGCCGCGCTGCCAATGCCCAGCCCGAACAAAAACACGGCGAGGATGATGGAAAAGGCATAAACCGTCCCGCCGAGCGTCAACGAAAGCAATCGCGTCCAGACGACTTCCGCACCGATCGCCGTCAGCCCCGAAAGTGCAATTGTGGCGTAAACTGGCCACGGAAATTTTCCGGCAGCGGACGGCGCGCCTGAATTTTTTTCGGCAACGACCGACGACAATTGCGATTCGACTTTAATTTCAAACCGCCTTGAAATTGACAATGCAACTGCCGCAAGCGCGACCGTTTCATTTATTGCCGCCGCGACAAACGTGGCGAATTGCGAATCATGGACGCGCAGCAGATAAAATCCCGCTAACAAACAGCCGAACACCGCGCCGGCGATGTTGCCGCCGTAAAAAAATCCCAGCCACGAAACGCCGTGCGGCGTGGATTCGATCCGCCGCGCCATCGCCGGCAGCGTCGCGCCCATCAAAATGGTCGGTGGCAGAAGACAGATTGCCGCGAACAATCCGCGTTGCAAAATTCCCGCCAGGCCGCTGCTGGTGTGCGCCGAATAAATCTGCGCGGCTTCCGGCATACCGAACAAAATTAAAATTCCCAGAACGCCGATGCCGAATTCCAGCAGCGCATAAACGCGCAGCGGATGCCGCGCGGCAGAAATCATTCGCGGCAACACGACGCTGCCGAGGCACATTCCGCCCATGTAAGTTCCCACCAGCACGCCAAGCGAAACCGCCGAGGAGCCGATGAACAGTTGCAGCATCTGGAACCAGACGATTTCATAAACCAGCGCGGCGCAACCACTGCCGAAAAACAGCAGCAACAAAAACGGCAGCAACGGGCGCAACGTGGGCGCGGCAGGTTCTTTTGAAAAAGTGGCGTTCATGGAAGCACGAAGGCTATGCAGATTGGGTTTGGAGTCAATTCGCATCGGCAATTCCGCGTTGCGGTCAGGCGCAATCTGGCCTATAAATTTATTGACGAAAATGAAGCCGCCGGATTTCAGCCACGAATTGAACCGCCTGATGGACCCGTATTGGCGCAAGGCGCGCATCGCCGCGCGCCTGCTCATCAAGCGCGAACTCGGCAAGCCGTGGTCGCCGCGCGACCGGCGGCTGGCGGAGCGGTTTGTCGAAGATGCCGGCGTGACCAACCGGCTGGTGCAACAGGCCATGAACTCTGAACACGCAAGGAAAAAATATGGCGGTGGAATCCTGGGCTGGTTCAATTAACCTCGAAACCCGCGCGGTTGAATTGCTCCGTAAAATTGTGGCGCGCTGCCGCAAGACCGGCAGTTTGCCATCACGGTTTTCGGTTCTGCGCCGCTCCAGATTTGCGTGGATTCTTCCCTGACGAGCGCGGACGTGGACGTGTTTTCTGACTTTGAAGAATTGCGCGTTCATCTTTCCACACCCGATTGACATTCTCATCGCGAAATTAAACCGGCTCGAAGAAAAGGATTTGCTCGCCTTTCGCACTGTGCTCTCGAAAACCGGGCATCCGACGGAAGCCGAACTCATCAAGGAACTGCAACTGGCCGTGGATTTGTTCCTTCCGTCGTTTGACGAGGAACAGGGGCATGACATGGCGAACAATTGCCGCCGCTTGTGGCCGCTGATTTACGGGCGAGAGATTGATCCGCGCGCGAAAATCATCGCGCCCGCGCTGAAAATCCGACGCGAAGGTTACGGCGAGCCGGTGCGCGATTACAAACAGGAACTGCGCGACGCGCTGAAAGAATGATTTGTCGCGCGAAGGACGCGAAGTGGGCGAAGGAATTTTTAGCCACAGATGAAACACGGATTGAACACGGATGAAACGTGGACGATAATTTATCAGATCCATCAGGAGCGACATCTTTGTAGAAACCGGAAACAAAAAATCCCAAGCCCTGTCGGGGCGGCATATTTTGGAAAATTTTTGTTGTCGGTTTGCAAATAAATGGTTCACGGAATATGCCGCTCCTACGGAGCTTGAAAATCTTTTTTGGTTGGTTTCTACAAAGATGTCGCGCCTACGGTGCTTGGGAGGCGAATCTCAACGGTGCGAATTGTTTTGGCAAAAGCGTCGCGCGAAGGACGCGAAGTGGGTGAAGGAAATTTGCGACCTGTCTGTTTTTTAAGCCGCAGATATTTCACTTGAATAAATCAACCACTAATTTTATGCAAACTACCAAGCACACAATCGTCCAAATACAGTCCAATATGCTCTGTTGAAAACATCCGTGACTGTGTTGGTTCGGCTATGGGGTGCGGATCGGCAGGAATTGTCTTGCACAAACCATAAAACGCCAAAGGGATATAGCAATATGTATCTGATTCCCAAACCCGATTTTCCAGTAGCAAAGGCATCGCATATGGCAGGGAGCAGGCCTATCCCGGCAAGAATAGTTCCGCCCAATGATCCCTTTAATCTATTTTTATTCGTTGAGACCAGCCGACTGATTTTTTCAACAGGGTTCATATATTCCGTTTAGACCGTAGAAGCGTGAATTTTTACACGGAACACAGCTAATTGCAAAGAAATTTTTCGTTGTTGTGCAATGTAAAAAAGCGGCCTCCGTTTCCGAAAGCCGATTGCGTTTCATCACTTGCCGGATCTGCGGTCAGAAATTTTCTTCGCATGTTCGAGCAATTGCTTTTCCAGTTCCGCGATTCGTTCCTGAAGTTTTTTGCGTTCCTCGCGGTGTTCGTCCATTTCCATCGGCGGAAACATTGATTCCGCGTAAAGCACCGGCAAATGCCCGCTCGTCAGATACATTTTTTCCTTGGCAATGTGCGGCGTTTTCACACGCACATAACCGGCGGCGAATTCCGTTTCCTTCGCCAGCTTTTCAAGTTCTTCCACGATCGCCGTGCCTTTCGGCAGCCACAGCGACAGTCCCGGCCCGACGTATTCGGTGTCCAACGCGAACAATCCCATCTCCGCGCCGATCTTGCGATGGTCGCGGCGCTTCGCCTCTTCGAGCATCGTGAAATACGCGTCCATCTCGGTCTTGTTCTTGAACGCCGTGCCGTAGATGCGCTGGAGCTGCGGGTTGCGCTCGTCGCCCTTGTAATACGCGCTGGCCACGTGCGTGAGCTTGAACGCGCCGATGTTGCCGGTGCGCATCACGTGCGGCCCGGCGCAGAGGTCGAGGAAATCGCCGTTCTTGAAATACGAGATCGGCTCGCCGGCAGGAATGTTCTGGACGATGTCCAACTTGAATTTGCTCGGTATGCCGCGCGGATTCAGCGCGGCGAGGCGGCCTTCGTTCGCGTCCTGCAACGCCTGTTCGCGCGTGACGACGACTTTTTCAAACGTGTTGTTCGCCTTAATCTCTTTTTTCATCTCGGCCTCGATCGCGGCGAAATCTTCCGGCGCGATGCGATGCGCGAGTTCGACGTCGTAATAAAAACCGTTCTCGACCGGCGGCCCGGCGGCAAATTGCGCGTCCGGCCAGATGCGGAGAATAGCCGTGGCCAACACATGTGCGGCGGAATGCCGGATGCGTTCGAGTTCGGTCATCTTCGCGCGGTCGTCGAGGGTTTTGCGTTCTTTCAATTGTTCATCGGCCATGGAAAAAGTTTAACCGCCAAGACACAAAGACACAAAGTTTTTGAATCAGTTAAAAAAGCGCTGAAAATTCAACCGAACTCGCCGGCCTTTTCCACCCCGCTGCGTTGCGGCGCGACAGGTCGCGTGGAAAAAGATTTGCGCGCGGGCTTTTCCAAATCAACACTGGCGAGATGAATCAAACGCTCGCCACACGAATCGCCGCCGCGACGGGATTTCTGGCCGTGGCGCTCGGCGCGTTCGGCGCGCACGCGCTGAAGGAAAAGCTCGCGCAGAACGGCATGGCGGGCGTCTGGGAGACGGCGGTGTTTTATCATTTCATCCACGCGGTGATGCTGTTCGTGCTGGCGGAGCGCAAACCGTTTCCGGCTGTCACTTGGTGGAGTTTTCTCACCGGCATCGTTCTTTTCTCCGGCTCGCTTTATCTGCTGGCGGCGACGAATGTGCATTGGCTCGGCGCGATAACTCCAGTCGGCGGCTTGAGTCTTCTGTTCGGCTGGGGCTGGCTGGTGTTCAAATCCACGCGCGGATGAACTTCGTCCGGCTTGTCTCGCGGGCGCGGATCCGCTAAACTTTCGCCGTGATTTACGACGCGTCATTGGACGAGTTGCTGCAAAAAGTCTGGACCGGCGGGCGCATCAACGCCGCCGAGGCGTTGCGGCTTTGGCAACTGCCATTGGAAGAACTCGGCGCGCTCGCCGACCGGCGGCGGCAGCTCGCGAAGGCGAAGGATTTCAACGCGCGGGGCAACGACATCGTCACCTACATCGTTGATCGCAACGTCAATTACACGAACGTCTGCAACGTCTATTGCAAGTTCTGCGCGTTTTATCGCGTGGAAAAGGACGACGATTCCTACGTCATTTCGTTCGACGAGATGGACAAAAAAATCGAGGAGACCATCGCGCTCGGCGGCTCGCAAATGCTGATGCAGGGCGGCCATCATCCGAAACTGACGAAGCAGTGGTATCTCGATTTGCTGTCGCACGTCAAAAATAAATTTCCCGGCTTCAACATCCATGGTTTCAGCCCGAGCGAGTTCATCCATTTCCGCGAAGTGTTCAACGAGCCGCTGGAAAAAATCATCGGCGATTTCAAAGCCGCAGGACTCGGTTCAATTCCCGGTGGCGGCGGAGAAATTTTGGTGGACCGCGTGCGCCAAAGAATTTCGCCGCTCAAGGCCATGAGCAGCGACTGGCTGGAAGTCATGGACGTGGCGCACAGCCTAGGACTTTATTCGAGCGCAACGATGATGTTCGGCCACGTCGAGATGGTTGAAGACCGCATCGAGCATCTGGAACGTTTGCGCGCGCAGCAGGACAAATCGCTGAAGCGGAAGGCGGAAAACGGCAATGCGGCAATGGGAAATTTCACCGCGTTCATCTGCTGGACGTTTCAGGCCGAGCACACGAAATTGAAAGCGCCGACCGTCGGCGCGCACGAGTATTTGAGGACGCAGGCGCTGGGCCGGATTTATCTGGATAATTTCACGAACGTCCAAAGCTCGTGGGTGACGCAAGGCCTGGAAATCGGCCAGGTCGCGCTGAAATTCGGCGCGAACGATCTGGGCAGCATCATGATCGAGGAAAATGTCGTTTCACAGGCGGGCACGACGTTCCGCATGACCGTCGCCGACATGAAACGGTTGATTTCAGAACTGGGCTACGAGCCGCATCAGCGCAACAACTGGTATCAGTTGCTGAATTAAAGATGCAATGCTCAAGGCAATTAAATTTTTTGTGTTGGTTCTAATCGCGTTAGTTCTTTTAGCTTTATTGCTCCGCCCCGTCATTCGGTATGAAATTATTAAAAATCACTGGATTAAATTCCCTTCTGTGATTCCAACAAGCGAATGGAAGAATTTTTTGTCATCGGAAGGAAAATTTTCAGTTTGGTTGCCGGGTATTCCAGAAACAACAAACATTATTATTAAAGTTTCAGATGTAGAACTTTCTCAACCTTGTTTTTTTGTCTGGGCAGATAGGCAAACCGAATATGCTGTAAATTACAGCGACTTGCCGAAAAATCTCGAAAAGTTAAAACCCGAACAAAAATTCGACTTAAGTCAAAAATCAGTAGCCAAAGAGTTTGGAAAAATTGTATATCAACAAAACCAAAAATTTAGAGACTATCCGGGAAGAGAATTTGAGTTTGTCGCCGGCGGGAAAGCGAATTATTCGGGGAGGGTTAGGTTGATTCTTGTAAACGATAGACTTTACGAGATGATAGTAATTTTTTTAACTGCTAATCCGCATACAGCAGATAGAGATACTTTTTTTAACTCGTTTCGATTGCAAAATTAAAACATGGTCACTACGCCAACGTCGCGAGCCATTCGCAATCCGAAAGCGCGCGTCAGCGATTTGTTCCCCGCTACATTTGCTCGACGGTTTCAATGCCGAGCGTTTCCAAGCCTTGCTTCAAAACGCGCGCCGTCAAGTCGCACAACGCCAGCCGTGAATCGCGCGTGGCGGCATCGTCGGCTTTCAGCACGGGGCAATTTTCGTAAAATCCCGTGAACTTGCCCGCCAGTTCGAAAAGATAATTGCACAGAAAATTGGGACGATATTCTTCCGCGACGGCTTCCAGTGTCAGCCCAAAATTCAAAAGATGTTTCGCCAGCGCGATTTCTTCCGGCGCGTCCAGTTTCAATTCTGGATTCTGGATTCTGGATTCTGGATTCTCCAGCTTCCTAAAAATGCTTTTGATCCGCGCATACGCATACTGCAAATACGGCGCGGTGTTGCCGTTGAGCGCGAGTATTTTGTCCCAACTGAAAACGTAATCGCTCTGCCGGTTTGGCAGCAGGTCGGCGTATTTCACCGCGCCGATGCCGATGACGCGCGCGATTTCTTTTCGTTGCGCTTCGGACAAATCAGAACTCTTTTCCGAAACAATCTTGAACGCGCGTAATTCAGCTTCGTCGAGCAAATCGGAAAGCTTCACCGTCTCGCCGCTGCGCGTTTTGAACGGCTTGCCGTCCTCGCCTAAAATTGAGCCGAACCAGACGTGGGCCAATTTAAGTGACGAGTGACGAGTGACGAGTGACGAGTTCCATTTTCGGAAGGCGGCGAAAAGTTGCTGGAAATGCAATTGCTGCCGGCCGTCGGTGACGTAAATGATTTCGTCCGGCTTCCAGGTTTCCAGACGATAAGCCAGCGTCGCCAGATCGGTCGTCGTATAATTGAAGCCGCCGTCGCTTTTGCGGATAAGCGCAGGATGGTCTTTGAGTTGCGGGTTGTCGTCGAAGAAAATCGCAATTGCGCCTTCACTTTCGCGCGCGATGTTTTTGGTGAGCAATTCGTCAACAATCGGTTCCAAAAACGGATTGTAAGAACTCTCACCGCGCGTATCGTCAAATTTAACTCCAAGTCGCAAATAAATTTCGTCGAACTGTTTTTTTGACAGTTCAATCATCTCATCCCAAATTTTCAGATTTTCCGCGTCGCCGCTTTGCAATTTCACCAATTCCTGCCGCGCGGCTTCGAGCGTTGCCGGATTTTCTTTGCATTCGGCGCTGATTTTTTTGTAAAGCCGCTCCATTTCACCGATGGCGTCGGCGGCAAGCGCGGCGGAATTCAGTTCGCGCTTCCAGCCAACAAGCAGCATTCCAAACTGCGTTCCCCAGTCGCCGATGTGATTGTCAGTGACGACGCGATGACCGAGCAATCGCAGTGTGCGCGCGAGCGAATCGCCGAGAATCGTCGAGCGGATGTGTCCGACGTGCATCGGCTTGGCGACGTTCGGCGAACTGAAATCAATGACGACGGTGCGGACGGTAGAGCTGACCTGCTGGTCAGCCTGGCTGCGCGGCAGCGCAGCCCTACCAACTTTTTCAAAAAATAAATGTTCACCGCGCGCGGCGGATTCGAGCGTTTGTGTCAGCGAGGAATTTTTCAGCCGGAAATTCAGGAAGCCCGCACCGGCGATTTCCACCTTCTCGCAAACATCCGAAACGTCCAATTTTGCCAGCACATCGGTAGCAAGCTGGCGCGGATTCATTTTCCGCGTTTTGGCGAGCGACATGAGCGCGTTGGATTGGTAATCGCCAAATTTTGGATCGGGGCACGGACGAACCAAAACAATTGAAACGTCGGCGGACGGCAGAATTTCGCGGACGGCGGCTTGCAGTTTCAATTCAATTTGTTTGTGCGGTAACACGGGAAGATTTAACCACGGATGGACACGGATGGACACGGATAAAATAAAAATTCAAAACTTGTAGGAGACGAAGTGACGAGTCTCAAGCTGATTTTATTTAGAGACTTCTCACGTCGTCTCCTACGATGAAAAATTTACTTTTTCCCGTGTTCGCGGATGACGGCGAGCATGGCGTCGGCGTCGGCGGATTTTTCAAGGGCTTCGCGGAATTCGGCCTTGTGCAGCAGCTTGGCGATGTTGGCGAGAGTGTGAAGATGTTTTTGAAATTGTCCCTGCGGCACGAGGAACAGCATGACGAGCTTGACGGGCTGGTTGTCGAGCGCGTCGAAGTTGACGCCTTTGTAGGAACGGCCCAGCGCGCCGACGACTTCAAAGATCAAATCGGTCGAGGCGTGCGGGATGCCGATGCCGAAGCCGATGCCCGTGCTCATGGAGGTTTCGCGCTTCTTGACTGCGGCGGTAACGGCGTCGCGGTCGCCGGGCTGTATCTTGCCGGTGGCCACGAGATTACCGATGAGTTCGTCAATCGCCTCCCAGCGGTTCGTCGCGCTCAAATCAGGAATGATTTGCGCCTTGGTCAAAATGTCAGCCAGATCCATATCGTGCTGTGAAAGGTTTGAACCAAACCGCGTCGCATGGCAAGACCGAATTATTGACAATTTGAGCGCGCCAGTTCAAAGCAATTTTTGAAGCCACAGGAAAACCCCGCCGGTGTCCTGAAAAAACAGCCCGAACGCCTTGAATAATTCAACCTGCCGCGTGAGCAGGGGAATTCCAAAAAGCAGGACCGCCACGTTGCCGAGAAAAATCACCACGGCGGAAAACAAACAGCCCTGCGATGTGATGTCCGTCTGTCGCGTTTGCAGCGTGTGAAATGTCAGCGTGACATGAAACGCATACGCCGCGCCGACCAGCAGATGAAAATAGACGAAAAATCTCTGCCAGTCCCAAAGCCAGTGGCCGATGGCGAAAATCGCCACGACCAGCGCCGCGTAAAACGGGAAAAAATACGGCGCGAGCGCGATGATGAAGTTGGTTTTGCTGATGACGACGTGGCCGCCGGACGACGTGACCTTCATTTTTTTCACCCGCCCGCCGAACAGCCACGTCCAAAGCGCGTGCGTCAGTTCATGGCCGAAGACGTAAATCCACATCGGCTTGGGCATTAGGAAAAAAATCACGCACCAGCACGCGACGCCGCCAAGAAACGGAATCCAGGTCGTGTCCGCGCCACCCGTAACGCGTAAAATCTGCCAGAGCGCCCGGCTCGCGCCGGCGCAAACCGGCAGCAGCAGGACGGCGATGATGAACTTGATCCACTTCGGCATATGCGAAGATTAGCCACAGAGGCACAGAGGCACAGAGAAAAATTTCTTTGCTCTGCGTTCTCTGTGGCTCTGTGGCTAAAATTGTCCTATTCTTTCCGCATGACGAAAGACGAAGCGTTGCAGATTTTCCGCGATTCGGGCGCATTGCTCGAAGGCCATTTCGTTTTGCGTAGCGGTTTGCACAGCCGGCAGTTTTTCCAATGCGCACTCGCGCTCCAGCAAATGCCCATTGTTGAAAAACTTGGCGCGGTGCTGGCGGCAAAATTAAAACCGCTCGGCGCGGTGACGGTGGTTTCACCGGCGATGGGCGGGCTGGTCATTGGTCAGGAAGTTGCACGGCAACTGGGCTTGCGCTTTATTTTTGTGGAAAAAGAGGACGGCAAACTCGTCCTGCGCCGCGGCTTTAAGATTGCGCCCGGTGAAAAAATTCTCGTCGTCGAGGATGTCGTGACCAAGGGCGGGCGCGTTCAGGAAGCTTTGGACATCGTCCACGCGCACGGCGGCAACGTCGTTGGCGTGGCGATGGTGGTGGATCGTTCCAACGGCGCGGTGAATTTTGGAGTGCCGTTTGAAAGTTTGATTTCGTTGCAGGTGGAAACTTTCGAGGCGGACAAATTGCCGCCGGACTTGGCGAACATTCCGGCGGTCAAGCCGGGGAGTAAATAGTTCTTCGAGTGCGCCTCATGGCACAAAAACTGTGCCACAGAGTCACGAATGGCACAGTTTTTCAATAGGTTGATTTGGCTGAAATCGTCGAATTCTCCTTGGTTTTCAATGTTATTCAACATTTTCGTCCGGCGGCACTAAAATTGCATTAGAACTGTCAGCAGTTTAATCAAAACAATTTACCAAACAATTTTATGGCAAAAGTATTAGGCATTGATTTAGGCACGACGAACTCCTGCATGGCCGTCATGGACAGCGGCGAGCCGCTCGTGCTCGAAAACTCCGAGGGCAAGCGCACGACGCCCTCCGTCGTGGCGTTCACGAAATCCGGCGAGCGCGTGGTCGGCGACGCGGCGAAGCGCCAGGCCGTGACCAACTCGCGCAACACGGTTTATTCCGTGAAGCGTTTCATGGGCCGCAAGTTTGACGAGGTCGGCGAAGAGATCAAGCGCGTGCCTTACAAGGTTGTCAAAGGCTCGAACGGCGACGCCGCGATTGAAGTCGAAGTCAACGGCAAGCCGAAGCAATTCTCGCCGCAGGAAATTTCCGCGATGATTCTTTCCAAACTGAAAGCCGACGCTGAAACGCGCCTTGGCGAAAAGATCACGCAAGCCGTCATCACCGTTCCAGCTTATTTCAACGACTCGCAACGTCAGGCCACGAAGGACGCGGGCAAGATTGCCGGTCTCGAAGTTCTCCGCATCATAAATGAGCCGACGGCTGCGTCGCTCGCTTACGGTCTCGACAAAAAGAAGGACGAAAAAATCGCCGTTTATGATTTGGGCGGCGGCACGTTTGATATATCCGTGCTCGAAATCGGCGACGGCGTGTTTGAAGTGAAGGCCACAAACGGCGACACACATCTCGGCGGTGACGACTGGGACAATACGCTCATGGATTGGATTCTCGATGAATTCAAACGCGAGTATAACATGGATCTCCGCAAGCAGCCGGACGCGCTCCAGCGCATCAAGGAAGAAGCGGAAAAAGCCAAAATCGCGCTCTCCAGCGCGCAGACTTACGACATCAACCTGCCGTTCATCACGGCGGATGCGACCGGACCGAAGCACATCCAAAAAACTTTGACCCGCGCGAAGATGGAACAGCTCACGGACAAACTTTTTGAACGCACCATCGGGCCGGTGAAAGCCTGCTTGAAGGACGCGGGCATCGAAGCGTCGAAGATTGACGAACTCGTGCTCGTCGGCGGCATGACGCGCATGCCGAAGGTTGTCGAAGTCGCCCGTTCGCTCGTCAACAAACCGCCGCATCAAGGCGTGAATCCTGACGAAGTCGTCGCCATCGGTGCCGGCATTCAGGGCGGCGTTTTGAAAGGTGAGGTCAAAGATGTTTTGCTGCTCGACGTGACGCCGCTCTCGCTCGGCATCGAGACGCTCGGCGGCGTGTTCACGAAATTAATCGAACGCAACACCACGATTCCCGCGCGCAAATCGGAAATTTTCTCGACTGCGAGCGACAATCAGCCCGGAGTTGAAATTCATGTTCTCCAAGGCGAGCGCCAGTTCTCCAAGGACAACAAAACGATTGGCCGTTTCAATCTCGCCGACATTCCGCCCGCACCGCGCGGCGTGCCGCAGATCGAAGTGACCTTCGACATTGACGCCAACGGCATTTTGCACGTCGGCGCGAAAGACCTCGGCACGGGCAAGGAACAGAAGATTTCCATCACGGCCAGCAGCGGTCTCTCGAAGGACGAAGTTGAGAAGATGCGCAAGGACGCCGAGGCCCATGCCGACGACGACAAGGCCAAGCTCGAAGAAATCCAGACGCGCAACGAGGCGGACAACTCCGTTTATCGCACCGAGAAACTGCTCAAGGACAACGCGGACAAACTTTCCGTGGACGACAAGGGCAAGCTCGAAGCCGCCGCCGGCGCGGTGAAGGAAGCGCTCAAAGGCACGGACGCCGCCGCCATCAAATCCGCGAGCGAAAAGCTGAACGAAGTCTGGCAGGCCGTCTCGACCGAACTTTACAAAGCCGCCGCCGCGAAGGCGCAGGCGGAGAAAGGCCAGTCGGGCGGACAACCCGGCGCGCAGCCGGAAGGCGAACCGCAGGCCGAAGCGAAAAAAGACGAAGGCGTGATTGACGCGGAAGTC
>Ga0208220_1001003_pt1 | contig 11992 bp, 4 predicted proteins | sample NGESurdeep092012_9_FD_184484 | JGI IMG/M metagenome (GOLD analysis project Ga0208220, IMG submission 184484) | Arctic peat soil microbial communities from Barrow, Alaska - NGEE Surface sample F53-1 deep-092012 (SPAdes) | ecosystem: Environmental > Terrestrial > Soil > Wetlands > Peat ... | reverse complement strand
GGCCACGGTCAGTTCACGCTGCCCAGGACGATACTCGGGGAAGGGAAATGCCAGCGCAACAATGGACGCATTGCGGGCGACGCAACAGTAATGGCGTTCGCTCAGCCAGTCCAATCAGATTAATCTCCCCGGTCGGGTAACACCCCATGGCTGATGTTCGCCCGGTAGTTTAATCTTGCAGAGAAAAGTGATGGTGGAATGTATGCCATCAAAAACAAAAGATACAAAATGAATCTCATTTGCATTCGCGCCGGTTCTTGCCTGCCATTTTACACTGGCGATGGCTCCGCCGGGCTTTTTCTGGTGATCAGGGTGGGATGTCCCCGCCACTAAACCAACCAGCCGAAGATGATCGCGTCAAGCAACTAAGAAGCACCCCAATTTATGAAAAATCATTTTATAGATGAAACGATTCCCAAGGTTGGACAATTGGGAACCATTTTGACACCAAACGGTCTGCAAAACGGCAACGGGCCGAAATTGCGGGGTGGAAATCAAGCCTTAATGGGATTCGGTTGGCCAGCTCAATCGGGCCGGAGTCCCGCGCGCGGCAGTGATGAATCTGCGTTAATGATGTCTCAATTAGGCTAATCCGAATGGATCAGCTCACTCAAAAGCTTCTTGAATCACTTCAAACCATTTCTGACACGTATTTCCGGAATATGACCGCCAAAACGAAATGGCGGTCTACGGACCCGTTCCAAAATTGGCCGACCGTGATAATTGAGGGTTGGGTTTAATGGTCGGGTTTCACCCCATAGGAAAGATTAAGCCAGCGCCTAATAATGTGGTAAGAAATTCAACCGCACATAACCATATCTGCGCGCGCGATCCGCTGCGATTAAGGATTTGTCGGCGTCGGTAAGACTGATGTTTAGGCAGGAATCGGAATATTTTATTATGGCAGTCCTAACTCCCAAACAAATCAAGGCCAGCTTTCAATCCATAACGAACTGGTCGCAACGGTCAAAAACCATTGGCCGCACCTATCGGTTTGATGGATTTTTGAACAGTCTTGCTTTCGTCAATCGCATCGCGAGGGATGCGCAGAAAATCAACCATCATCCGGACATTGATATCAAGTTTGACCAGGTGACGTTGACACTCACGACGCATGGCGAAGGCGGAATTACTGAAAAGGATTTCGCTCTGGCCCGGCAGTGCGATGAAGTCTTTTTAAAGTCATTTTCATCATATTGAACGTTGAATAGTAATTCCCCAAGAACATGCAACTACTGCCACTGCGCTTTCATAAATGGATGGCCGGGTTGGCACGTCCGCGCGCTGGCGCGAACGAGCCGCCGTTGCGGGCAGATTTGTTCAGCGTTCAACAACTCGCGCGCCATGCCAAGTCGCTCGCGGCCAGTCAGACGGTCGTCACCCAGCGAGGCTCCAACTGGCTGCTGAGCCGTCTGGGGCAAAACGAGGACATCCTCAGAACCTTCAACCGGGCGACCCTCGCCATAGATCCGTCCCGCCGCATCACCCCTGCCGCCGAATGGCTGCTCGATAACTTTTACCTGATCGAGGAGCAGATCCAATTGGCCAAACGGCATTTGCCGCGTGGCTACAGCCAGGGGTTGCCCCGCCTTTTAAAGGGTTCTTCCGCCGGACTGCCACGCATTTATGACATCGTGCTCGAATTGATCTCGCATGTGGATGCCCAGATTGATGCGAAACCGTTGAGCGCCTTCATCGCCGCTTATCAAACGGTGCATTCCTTGAAACTGGGAGAGCTGTGGGCCGTTCCGATCATGTTGCGCCTGGGATTGATTGAAAATCTCCAGCGCGTCAGCACCCGGCTCACCCTCGCGCGGGCGGATCGCGATCTGGCGGATTTGTGGGTGAACAGTTTGCAGGAAATGGCGGAGAAAGATCCATCACACCTTGTCATCGTGGTCGCGGACATGGCGAAATCTGATCTGACCTTGTCCAGTTCCTTCGTGGCAGAATTTTGCCAGCGGTTGTCACGGCAAAGTCCGGTGCTGCATCTCGCGCGCGGCTGGCTCGAACAACGGCTGGGCCAGCAAGGTTTGTCCATCGAACAACTCGTCCAGTTGGACAGTCAAAATCAGGCCGCCGACCAGGTTTCCGTCAGCCACAGCATCACCAGCCTGCGTTTCTTGAGCGCCATGGACTGGAAAGAGTTCGTGGAAAGCCTGAGTCTGGTCGAGACAACTTTGCTGGCCGATCCGGCCGATGTTTATAGTTTGATGGATTTTGCCACGCGTGATCGCTACCGGCATTCCGTCGAGTTTCTTGCCCGGCACTGTCAATTTACGGAAGCGGAAGTCGCGCAGCGCGCCGTTCAACTGGCCGCCGACAGTGCCAGGCAAAAAGGCGTCCGCGACCGCACGGCGCATGTTGGTTTCCATCTCATAGACAAAGGCCTAGCCCAGTTGGCGCGCACACTAAAAGTTCGTTGGCCGTGGCCGACTACTATGGAACGGAGCATCCACCGGTTTCCAATGGTTTTTTACACCGGCGGGATCGGCCTGCTGACGCTGCTGGCCACATTTGGGTTTGTGCGGCATGCTTTGTCGCTGGAACTGCAAGGTTGGAAACTCATTTTCTTCACGCTGGTTTTTCTGTTGTGCGCCAGCCAACTGGCGGTGGGGTTGATGAACTGGCTGTCCACGCTGCTGGTAAAGCCCAGCCTGCTCCCGCGCATGGACTATTCCGCCGGCATCCCGGAGGATGGCCGCACCATGGTCGTCGTGCCCACGATGCTCACCAGCGTGGCTGGCGTGGATCGCCTGATCGAGACTTTGGAGATTCATCATCTGGCGAACCGGGACGAGCATCTTCGCTTCGCCTTGCTGACGGATTTCCGTGATGCGCCAACGGAGATTTTGACGGACGATGAAAATTTGCGTCAGCGGGCACGAGTTGGCATCGAGTTGTTGAATCGAAAGTATGCTGCCCACGGCCAAGATCCCTTTTTCCTGTTTCATCGCCCGCGCCGCTGGAACGCCGGCGAAAACTTGTGGATGGGCTATGAACGCAAGCGGGGAAAGCTCATGGAATTCAATGCGCTCCTGCGCGGCGGTGCGCGCGATTGCTTTTCTGAAATCATCGGCGATACGGCCATCCTGCCGGACATCAAGTATGTGATCACGCTCGACACCGACACGCAGTTGCCCCGCGAAGCCGCGCGGAAACTCGTCGGCACGATGGCGCATCCCTTGAACCGTCCGGTGTTCGACGACGCGCGCGGAACCGTCCGCGAGGGCTACAGCATTCTCCAGCCGCGCATCGGCGTAAGCCTGCCGAGCGCGCGGCGCTCATGGTTTGTCCGGTTGTTTGCCGCCGACGCGGGTATTGATCCTTACACGCGGGAAGTGTCCGATGTCTATCAGGATGTGTTCCGCGAAGGCTCATTTATTGGCAAAGGTATTTACGATGTGGACGCCTTCCAACGCGCCATGGCCGGACGTTTTCCCGAGAACAAAATTCTCAGTCATGACTTGTTGGAAGCGTGTCATGCCCGTTCTGCGCTCGTCTCCGACGTGGAATTTTACGAGGAATTTCCCTCGCGCTACAACGTGGACGTGGACCGGCGCCACCGCTGGATTCGCGGCGACTGGCAGATCACCCAATGGCTTTTACCGCGCGTGCCGGGTTCGGGTGTCCGGCGCATTGTCAATCCGCTCTCAGTGCTCTCGCAATGGAAAATTTTCGACAACTTGCGGCGCAGTCTCGTTCCGCTGTCCTTGCTGGTGTTGTTGCTCGGCAGCTGGCTGCTGGTGCCGGAACTCGGCGGACTCGGCTTGCTGTTGGTCGTGGGGATCATCGCGCTGCCCTTCTTGCTGGCGGCATCCGTCAGTGTCCTGCGCAAGCCGCCAGATCTGCCATGGTCGCTGCATATACATGGATTGGCCAGTTCAGGCGCTCGGCAGCTTGGTCAGATTTTTCTAACATTGGCTTTTCTGTCTTACGACGCGTGCATCAGCGTGGATGCCATCGGCAAAACGCTGGTGCGTTTGCTCGTGACGCACAAACGATTGCTCGAATGGCAAACGTCGAGCGACTCCGAACGCACCACGCGCGCCGACCTCGCCGACTTTTATGCGACCATGTGGATTGCGCCAGGCATCGCGCTGGCCACCGGATTGTTTCTCGTCCTGCGTCATCCGGCGCAACTCATTTTTGCGCTGCCGCTGCTGGTAGTCTGGCTGGCGGCACCGTGGATTGCCTGGTGGATCAGCCAGCCGATTGCATCCGCGACGCCGGGCTTATCACCGACGCAACTGACTTTTCTGCGCCGCACCGCGCGGTTGACGTGGCATTTCTTCGAGACGTTTGTCTGCGCGCTGGAAAACTGGCTGCCGCCCGACAATTTTCAGGAGATTCCCGCCCCGACGATTGCCACGCGCACCTCGCCCACGAACATGGGCCTGGCGCTGCTCGCCAATCTGGCCGCGCGTGATTTGGGCTATCTTTCATTGGGCGGCCTAATTGAACGCACAGACGCCACGCTCGCCACGATGCAGCGGCTCGAACGGCATCGCGGTCATTTCTATAATTGGTATGAAACCCGGACACTCAAACCGCTCCAACCGTGCTACATTTCCAGCGTGGACAGCGGCAACCTCGCCGGCCATTTGCTGACGCTCGCAGCCGGTTTGCGGGACCAAGTGGATGAGAAGATTTTCACGCCCCAAATGTTTGCCGGTCTGCGCGACACGGTAAGAGTTCTCCAAAACTTGCTTCCGGAAAATGAATTACTCGCCAAACTCGATACCGAGCTGGCAGCAGCCCCGGCCAGCCCGCGCGCCGCGTTTGTCTTGTTGCAAAGTGCCACAACCCAGGCCACGCATATCGCAGCGGCACTGGCGAATGAAGCGCAAGCCATCAGCGAGTGGGCAAAAATCTTGCAGCGCGATTGCGAAGAGCATTTGGCAGAATTGCGATTCCTCGCGCCGTGGTTGACGTTGCCCTCATCAATTAATAGCCGCCGTCATGAGGAGGCCCCAACTTCAAAACCGGAAAGCGGAGAGCGGAAAGCGGAAATTAATCAGAGCCTCCTCACGTCGGCGGCTGCCAAACTTACCCAACTCCACCACGAACTTACCTTGCACGAAGTCTCGATGTTGGATCAATCACTTGGTCCGCTTCTGGAAGCTGGTGATGTCGATGCCGAACTCGCACGCTGCCTGGGTGAAGCCGGCGAACATGCCCGCCAGCGGATGCTCGCGCTTGAAGCTTTGGCCCGGCAATGCGACGATCTGGCAGTGATGGATTTTGCTTTTTTATTCAACCTCGAGCGGAATTTATTTTCCACCGGCTACAACGTCACCGAACATCGGTTCGACACCGGCTTTTATGATCTGCTGGCCTCGGAGGCGCGCTTGTGCAGTTACGTTGCCATTGCCTTGGGGCAGGTGCCGCAGGATCATTGGTTCTCGATGAGTCGGCTGCTCGTCGCCTCGCATGGCGAGCCGATTCTCGTTTCGTGGAGTGGTTCAATGTTCGAATATCTGATGCCGCTGCTGGTCATGCCCAATTATGAGAATACCTTGCTTGACCATACCTGCCGCGCAGCGGTGCAACAGCAAATTGAGTATGGAAAATTGCGCGGCGTGCCATGGGGCATTTCCGAATCGGGCTATCATCGCACCGATGTCCAATTCAATTATCAATATCGCGCCTTCGGCGTGCCCGGCCTCGGCTTGAAACGCGGACTGGCCGACGACTTGGTGATCGCCCCTTACGCCACCGTCATGGCCCTGATGGTGTCGCCGGTCGAGGCGTGTGAAAACCTGCAACGGCTCGCGACCGAGGGACGCGCCGGCGCTTACGGTTTCCACGAAGCAGTGGATTACACGCCGGTCCGTTTGCCGCCGGACGAGACTAGCGCGACGATCAAATCCTTCATGGCGCATCACCAAGGCATGAGCCTGCTGGCGCTGGTGAACTTATTACATGACCGTCCGATGCAACGGCATTTCATGGCCTGCCCGCTGCTCAAGGCGGCGGACCTGCTCCTGCAGGAGCGCGTGCCCAAATCCGCAGCGAGCGTGCTCATTGACGATTTAAAAATGGAGGAATCCCGCCTGCCGGCAGGCGAAGGCGAAAGTGTGATGCGCGTATTCACGAATCCCACCACGCCGGCACCAGAGGTGCATCTCCTGTCCAATGGTCGTTATCATGTCGTCATCAGCAGCGCGGGCGGCGGCTACAGTCGCTGGCGCGAACTGGCCGTCAACCGCTGGCGCGAAGATGCCACGCGCGACTGCTGGGGGATGTTTGTCTATCTGCGCGACGTCGGCACCGGAGAATTTTGGTCCACCGCTTATCAGCCGACTCTGAAAATGACGCAAGGTTACGAAGCCATCTTCACGCAGGCGCGCGCGGAATTTCGCCATCGCCAGGCGGGCATTGAAGTCCACACCGAGATCAGCGTGTCGCCGGAAGATGATGTGGAGTTGCGGCGCATCACGATCACCAACCGCTCGTCGGCGACGCGACAGGTTGAATTGACGAGTTACTCCGAAGTGGTGCTCGCCAGGCAGGACGCGGACGCGGCGCATCCGGCGTTCAGCAATCTTTTCGTGCAGACCGAATTCGCGCAAAAATCTTCCGCCCTGCTGTGCACGCGCCGCGCCCGTTCCCAGGATGAAAAACCGCCGTGGTTGCTCCACCTGATGCAAGTCCAGGGCGAGGGTCAGGGCGAAATTTCCTGCGAGACGGACCGCTCCCAATTTGTCGGTCGTGGCGGCAGCCTCGCCAATCCGGCGGCGATGCAAACGATTGCGCCGCTGTCCAACACAGTCGGTTCGGTGCTCGATCCGATCATTGCCCTGCGGCGCACGGTCACTTTACCACCCAATGGAACCGCGATCATTGACTTGGTTGTCGGCGTGACCGAAAGCCGTGAAACCGCACTCGCGCAGGTGGAAAAATATCAAAGTTCCCGCATGACCGACCGCGTCCTAGATCTCGCGTGGACGCACAGCCAAGTGACCTTGCACCAGCTCGACATCACGGAGGCGGAAGCCCAGCTTTACGGTCGTCTGGCGAGTGCCTTGATTTATGCCGATCCCGCGCGCCGCGCCCACCCTGGCGTATTGCTCAATAATCGGCGCGGACAAAACGGCCTCTGGAGCTATGGCATTTCCGGAGACTTGCCCATCGTCCTGCTGCGCATCAGCGACACAGCGAAGATTGAAATCGTCCGCCAGCTCATCCAGGCGCACTCCTACTGGCGCATGAAGGGATTAACGATTGATCTCGTCATCGTGAATGAGGACGTTTCGGTTTATCGCCAATCGTTGCAGGATCAGATTACCACGCTGATTTCTTCCGGCATCGAAGCGCAAATACTCGACCAGCCGGGCGGCATTTTCGTCCGGCGGCTCGAGCAAATTCCCAACGACGACCGCGTGCTGTTGCAGGCGGTGGCGCGAATCGTCCTCGATGATGAAAAAGGCTCGCTCGCGCAGCAGCTCGAACATCGCAGCATTTTAGAGCCATCGGTTCCAGCGCTGCGCACCAGCCGTTCCCGTTCCGTCGATCTGCCTGTGCCGCTGACGCCGCGCGATTTGATTTTTGACAATGGCGTCGGCGGTTTTACGCGCGATGGCCACGAATATATCATCACGCTTCAGCCCGGTCAGATGACCCCCGCGCCGTGGGTCAATGTGCTGGCGAATCCATTTTTTGGCACGGTCATTTCCGAAAGCGGCGCGGCTTATACCTGGGTGGAGAACTCCCATGAATTTCGTCTGACACCCTGGAGCGACGATCCGGTCCAGGACACCACGGGCGAAGCGTTTTATATTCGCGATGACCAGACCGGGCAGTTTTGGTCACCCACGCCTTTGCCCGCGCGCGGGGCCACGCCTTATGTCATTCGCCATGGCTTCGGTTATACCGTGTTTGAGCATACCGAATGCGGCATCGCCTCCGAGCTGTGGGTCTATGTGGCGATGGACGCGCCGGTGAAGTTTTCCGTTTTGAAACTGCGCAATGTATCCGGCCGTCCGCGTCGCCTTTCTGTCACCGGCTACCAGGAATGGGTGCTGGGCGACTTGCGCCACAAGAGCCTGCTGCATGTGCAAACCGAAGTGGACCTCAAGACCGGGGGGTTGCTCGCGCGCAATTATTACAACACCGAATTCCCCGACCGCATCGTGTTTCTCGACGTGAACGACGCCACGCGCACACTGACCGGCGATCGGAAAGAATTCATTGGTCGGAACGGCAGTTTGTCGCAGCCGGCGGCCATGAAACGCGCGCGGTTGTCCGGCAAAGTTGGCACGGGGCTGGATCCCTGCGGCGCGATGCAAGTGGCATTTAATTTGGCGGATGGCGCGGAACGCGAGACCAGTTTTCGCCTCGGTGTGGGTCGTAGCCCCACAGATGTGCAGAATCTAATCCGTCGTTTTCGTCGGGCGGACGCCAGTCGCTCCGCACTCGAAGGGGTCTGGGCCTATTGGAATCGGACGCTCGGCGCGGTGAATGTGGACACGCCTGATCCTGCCGTGAACGTGCTGGCCAACGGCTGGCTGTTGTATCAAACCTTGAGTTGTCGCCTCTGGGGCCGAACGGGGTTTTATCAGTCTGGCGGTGCTTACGGTTTCCGCGACCAGTTGCAGGATGTCATGGCGCTGGTTCATGCCGAGCCGGCGCTGACCCGCGAGCATCTGCTCCGCGCCGCCGCACGCCAGTTCCGGGAAGGCGATGTGCAACATTGGTGGCATCCGCCATCGGGACGTGGAGTGCGCACGCATTTTTCCGACGACTTTCTGTGGCTGCCGTATGTGACCTGCCGCTATGTGGCATGCGTCGCGGACACCGGCGTGCTTGACGAGAAAATTAGTTTCCTCGAAGCCCGGCCCGTCAAGCCGGACGAGGAATCTTACTATGATTTGCCGAACCGCTCCGAGGAGTCCGCCACACTCTACCAACACTGCGTGCGCGCCATTGAACGCGGGCTGAAATTCGGCGCCCACGGCCTGCCGCTGATGGGTTGTGGCGATTGGAATGACGGCATGAACCTCGTCGGCAAGGACGGACGCGGCGAAAGTGTCTGGCTCGCTTTCTTCCTTTTCGATGTGCTCACGCAATTTGCCGAGCTGGCGCGCTCACGCAACGATGCTGCCTTTGCCGACCGCTGCGAAACGCAGGCGGAGCAGCTACAAAAGAACATCGAGTTGCATGGCTGGGACGGCGAATGGTATCGCCGTGCCTACTTCGACAGCGGCGAACCGCTCGGTTCCGCCACCAATCCCGAATGTCAGATTGATTCTCTGCCGCAAAGCTGGTCGGTGATCAGCGGGGCTGGTGAGCCGGAGCGTTCCCGCCAGGCGATGGACGCCGTTAACCAGCGCCTCGTCCGGCGTCAGGCCGGACTCGTCCAGTTATTCGACCCGCCATTCGACAAGTCGGCGCTCAATCCCGGCTATATCAAAGGCTACATTCCGGGTGTGCGCGAAAACGGCGGCCAATATACCCACGGCGCGATCTGGACCACCATGGCTTTTGCGCTCATGGGTGAAAACGACCGTGCCTGGGAGCTCTTTACGATGCTCAATCCCATTCATCACACCGGGACTGCCAAACAGATCGCCACCTACAAAGTCGAGCCTTACGTCGTTGCGGCTGATGTCTATGCAGTCACGCCGCACACAGGCCGGGGCGGCTGGACGTGGTATACCGGTTCCGCCGGATGGATGTATCGGCTGCTGGTTGAAACTCTGTTGGGCGTGAACCTTGAAGGCAATCAATTGCGGCTGACTCCTCGCCTTCCGAAAAGTTGGACAACCTACAAAATTCATTACCGCTACCGCCAGACCGTTTATCATATCACCATCAGTCGCCTGGCAATCGATGCTGCCGAGGCTAATCAACTCTTTCTCGATGGCGAAGAACTAACCGTGAAAACCATTCCCTTGGCCGATGATCGCCGCGTGCATTTCGTCGAAATGAAAGTGTGCCACCGGTGCGATTCACAACTGGCAGCCAGGTGATATGCTTTCAACCCTCCAATTTAGATTAGCCTCCTAAATCCCGAGTCGGGTTACACCCCATGGCGGTCACAGGGTCCGCCGTCTATGGTGAGCGCTCTGACACAACAAAACAGTCGCAAAAAAACGAATTAAAAATATGAAAACACTCAAAGATTTATTCCTGGATGAAGTCTGGGACATGTATGACGCCGAACGTCGGATTGTCAAAGCATTGCCGAAGCTGGTCAAAGCCGCCACGTGCGAAAAATTGAAGGCGGCGTTGCAGGCCCACTTGAAGGAAACCGAAGGTCATGTGACGAAGCTCGAACAGGTTTTCCAATCGCTGGATCAAAAGGCCAAAGGAAAGACCTGCAAAACCACCGTGTCGCTGCTGGAAGAAGGCGGCGACATCGCGGCGGAATTCAAGGGATCGCCGGCGATTAACGCGGCGTTGATCTCAGCCGCGCAGAAGGTTGAACATCATGAAATCGCCTCCTACGGTGTCCTGCACGAATGGGCTAAACTTTTGGGCAACAGCAAGGCCGCCGACCTCCTGGAAGAAATTCTTGGCGAGGAGAAAGCCGCCAACGCCACGCTGACCAAGCTGGCGCTGGATAGCTGCGACAAAGCCGCTTTGGGTGAATGCGGTTGCAATAGCGATTCAGAAAAAGAGTGCTTGGACCAGCAGCCGGCGAATCTGCGGCGGGGCATCCAACCCGCTGGCATGAACCGCAAGGGCGCTGGAACTTTGGTGTAAGCATCGCCATAGCCCGACAACGATCGCGAGATTTTTGCCGGGCTATCAATCTTTGATCCATTCATAACGGGCAGCCCGATGCTGATCTTTTGGAATTCAATAACACGTAAGGTCTGGTAGTTGGAGCCAGGATGAACCTTGGTTGCTTTTCAGTCAGTTCATTGATGAAACCCCTGCTACGAGCGTTAAGTTATTTTCGACCAGACGCAGGTCGCATCTGGGTGGTCTTGGTGTTGTTATTGGTCAGCGTCGGCCTCAACGTCCTCAAGCCTTGGCCGCTCGCGTTGTTGGTGGACAATGTTTTGGGAAAAAAAACCTATCCAGCCTGGGTGCCCGAAATTGTCAAGAACTGGAACGCCTTAACGCAAATCACCGCCATCGCCCTGGCTTTTCCGAGGCGGTTCAATATCGTTCGCTTGACCGGCAGTTGTGGGGGTGATCGTTGCCAAGTCTGCGTGTGAAGCGAATCGATCCCTCGTGAGTTGTATCGTGCTCTAAAGAGGTTCAAAATTTACTGGGTGATGAGGAGGCGCCACCCCTCCACAATAATACAGGTTTTTGTAAATTCCTTTTGGGCGGGCGACTCCACCCTAATCCACGGTAGGGTTTTACCCCATGAGAAAATTCCAACTAATCGCGTAATTTCATCTGATGGTGAACATATTGCCATGCTATCCGGGATACCCCGTTCAAATTTTTCTCCGCACTTTCCGAATCCATTCTTCATCGCCATCGCGACACCATGAGTCATCCAGAACTTAAACGCGTGTTGTTGACGGGTGTCAGCGGTTACGTCGGCGGGCGATTGCTGGTCGAATTGCAGAAACATGGCATGGCGGTTCGATGCCTCGCGCGCCGCCCGGAATTTCTTTTGCCAAAAGTCGCGCCGGGAACCGAAGTAATGGCGGGCGACGTGTTGGATCGGAATAGTCTTGCGCCGGCCATGCGCGGCATCGAGACAGCTTATTATCTGGTTCATTCAATGGCGGCGAACGATTTCGAAGAAACAGATCGTCTCGCCGCGCGCAACTTTGCGGAGGCGGCGCGGGATGCGGAGGTTCAAAGAATCGTTTATCTCGGCGGCCTCGGCGCTGGTAGCGAACTCTCGTCGCACTTGCGCAGCCGTCAGGAGGTGGGAAACATTCTGCTTTCCACCGGCGTGCCTGTAATCGAGTTTCGCGCTTCGATTATCATCGGTTCTGGCAGCCTGTCCTTTGAAATGATTCGCGCGCTGGTCGAACGTCTGCCAGTGATGATTGCGCCAAAATGGGTGGTGGTTCTC
>Ga0208220_1001002_pt1 | contig 12004 bp, 8 predicted proteins | sample NGESurdeep092012_9_FD_184484 | JGI IMG/M metagenome (GOLD analysis project Ga0208220, IMG submission 184484) | Arctic peat soil microbial communities from Barrow, Alaska - NGEE Surface sample F53-1 deep-092012 (SPAdes) | ecosystem: Environmental > Terrestrial > Soil > Wetlands > Peat ... | reverse complement strand
AAGGACCCGATCCTGAAGGAGCGGGCATTCGGGCTGACCGGTGCCCAGGGCAACCACGGCGAGGACGTCAAGGAGTACTGGTGGTACCTCGACGCCCTGCCGAGCCACTCCTGGAACCGGTGGCGCTACCACTACCCGCAGGCCGCCTTCCCCTATCAGGACCTCATCGACCAGAACCGGTCCCGCAGCCGCGAGGAACCCGAGTACGAGCTGCTGGATACCGGGGCGTTCGACGAAGACCGGTACTGGATCACCGAGGTGCATTACGCGAAAGCCAGCGCGGACGACCTCCTGATGTCCATCCAGGTGACCAACGCCGGGCCCGAGACCGCGACCCTGCATGTGCTGCCCACCGCGTGGTTCCGCAACACCTGGTCCTGGGATGTGGACGCACCCAAGCCGGGGATGCGGGCAGCAGGTGACGCAGCCGTGAGCATCGATCATCCGTTCGCCGGCCCGCTGGAACTGCTGGCCGGCCCCGGACCGGACGGCACGATGCCGACGGCCGTGTTCTGCGAGAACGAGACCAACGACCAGCGGCTGTTCGGCGCTGCGCCACTGACGCCGTACCCCAAGGACGGCATCAACGACCACGTGGTCAGCGGGGCAGCCACCGTCAATCCGGACCGGACCGGGACCAAGTGCTCGTTCTGGTACCAGCTGACGGTCCAGCCCGGCGAAACAGCCGAGCTGCGGCTGCGCATGCAACCGGCCCCCGCCACCTCGGCCAGCGAAACGGCGGCCGACCCGCTCGGCGCCGAGTTCGGCCAGGTGATGGCGACGCGGCGGACCGAGGCGGACGAGTTCTACGCCGAGCTCACCCCGCCCGCGGCGAGCGCGGATGAGGCCCTGGTGATGCGGCAGGCCTTCGCCGGGATGCTGTGGAGCAAGCAGCTGTACTACTACGACGTGGCCCGCTGGCTCGACGGCGACCCGACCCAGCCGGTGCCGCCCCAGCAACGGCAGAATGGCCGCAACTCCCGCTGGCGCAACTTCAATGCGTTCGACATCATGTCGATGCCCGACAAGTGGGAGTACCCCTGGTTCGCCGCCTGGGACCTGGCCTTCCACTGCGTCGCGCTCGCGCACGTGGACCCGGCGTTCGCGAAGTACCAGCTGATCCTGCTCTGCCGGGAATGGTTCCAGCATCCCGACGGTGCGCTGCCCGCCTATGAGTGGGACTTCGGTGACGTGAACCCGCCGGTGCAGGCGTGGGCCGCGCTGGAGCTGTTCGCGATCGACGGCGGCCGCGACATCGACTTCCTGAGCCGGGTCTTCGACAAGCTGCTGGTCAACTTCACCTGGTGGGTCAACCTGGAGGACAAGGGCGGCAAGAACGTATTCGAGGGCGGCTTCCTCGGGCTGGACAACATCGGCCCGATCGACCGCTCGCACCTGCCGGTCGGGGGCACCCTGGAACAGTCCGACGCCACCGGCTGGATGGGCTTCTACGCGATCGCGATGGCAGGCATCGCGCAGGTCCTGAACCGGTCCGGGCAGCGGCCCGCCGGGGATCTCGTGCTGAAGTTCCTCGAGCATTTCGCCGCCATCCGCGACGCACTGGAAAGCCAGGGGCTGTGGGACGAGGCTGACGGGCTCTACTACGACCGGCTGGTGACGCCGTCCGGGGAGGCGGTGCCCGTGCGGTCGCGGTCGATGGTGGGCATCATCCCGGCGCTCGCCGCCGCGGTCGTCGACGAGAAGGATCTTCAGCGCGCCCTCATCGTGGGCAAGCAGTTCGCGGACCTCCTGGACCGTGAGGGCCTGACTGAGCCAGGCAAGCTCCGCGAAACCGGCCTGATGCGCGGGGAGCAGGGCGACCGGCGGCTGCTGCTCAGCCTGGCCGGCCCGGCCCGGCTGGAGCGGCTGCTCGGCTGGCTATTCAACGAGGCCGAGTTCCTGTCGCCGCATGGCCTGCGGGCGCTGTCGGCCTGGCACCGCGAGCATCCTTACGAGCTGGACATTGAAGGTCTCCGGGCCAGCGTCGACTACGAGCCGGCCGAATCGACCACGTCGATGTTCGGCGGGAACTCCAACTGGCGCGGCCCGGTCTGGTTCCCGCTCAACTACCTGGTCATCAGCGTGCTGGAGCGCTACCACCGGTTCTTCGGTGACGACTTCACGATCGAATACCCGACCGGGTCGGGCCAGCAGGCCACCCTGGACAAGGTCGCCGCTGACCTGTCCGACCGGCTCATCTCGATCTTCACCCGCGGGCCGGATGGCCGGCGGCCCTGCTTCGGCGGGACCGAGATGCTGCAGAACGATCCGGCCTGGCGGGACAATCTGGTCTTCAGCGAGTACTTCCACGGCGACAACGGCGCCGCGATCGGCGCTGCGCACCAGACCGGCTGGACCGGGCTGATCGCCGACGTGATCCGCCGCCGCCACGGCGCGGTCCGCTCTATCGGTGACGTAGTCCGGGGCTTCGGCCAGGAGACCCAGCGATGACGGCCACCGTCCTGCCGGCCGCGGTCCCGCTGCCGGGAAGCCAGTTCCCGCGGGGGGCTACAGCCGTTGACGGAGGGACGAATTTCGCGGTGGCCTCCGGTGTCGCCGACGGGATGATGCTCTGCCTGTTCGACGAGGCGGGCACCGAGACGCAGATCCCGCTCGTGGATTACGACGCCGGCGTCTGGCACGGCTTCGTACCCGGGGTCGGACCGGGGCAGGCCTACGGGTACCGGGCCACGGGTCCCTACGACCCGGCCCGCGGCGTGCGCTGCAACCCGGCGAAGCTCCTGCTCGACCCCTACACGAGGGCGCTGCACGGGACGGTCACGTTCGGGCCCGAGGTGCTCGGGTACCCGGCCGGCGGGGACCCCGACGCGCCGAGCACGCTCGACTCGGCGGCCCACGTGCCGCACAGCCTGGTCACCGGCGAGACGTTCAGCTGGCGGGACGGCGACCGGCCCCGGCGCTCCTACGCGGACACGATCATCTACGAGGTGCACGTCAAGGGCTTCACCATGCGCCACCCGGGAGTGCCGCCCGAGCTGCGCGGCACCTATGCCGGGCTCGGGCACGAGGCCGCCATCGGGCATCTGCTCGACCTCGGCGTCACCGCGGTCGAACTGCTGCCGGTGCACGAGAGCGTGCCCGAGGCGTTTCTCCTGCGACGGGGGCTGACCAACTACTGGGGCTACAACACGATCGGGTATTTCGCGCCGCACCAGGCCTACTCCGCCGCGGTGCGGGCCGGGCGCCCCGGCGGGCAGGTCACCGAGTTCAAGGCCATGGTCGACGCCTTGCACCGGGCCGGCCTCGAGGTGCTGCTCGACGTGGTCTTCAACCACAGCGCCGAGGGAAACCAGCTCGGGCCCACGCTCTGCTTCCGGGGCCTGGACAACCCCGCCTACTACCGGCTGGACCCGGGCGACCCGCGCGATTACTTCGACACGACGGGCTGCGGCAACTCGCTCAACGTCGGCGACCCCCTGACCCTGCAGCTGATCATGGACTCGCTGCGCTACTGGGTGACGGATATGCATGTCGACGGGTTCCGGTTCGACCTCGCTCCCACCCTGGCCCGCCAGGAGGGCGAGTTCGAGAAGAGGTCAGCGTTCCTGGACATGGTCGCGCAGGATCCCGTGGTGTCGCGGGCGAAGCTGATCGCCGAACCGTGGGATGTCGGGCAGATGGACAGCTACGACCTGGGCGGGTTTCCGGCGGCCTGGCGGGAGTGGAACGGCAAATACCGCGACAGCATGCGGGACTTCTGGCGGAGCCACCCCGTTGGCCTTGGCGAGTTCGCGAACCGGTTGTGCGGGTCGGCTGACTTGTACGGCGGCGCGCGGCGACGGCCGACGGCCTCGGTGAATCTGATCACCGTGCACGACGGGTTCACCCTGCGCGACCTGGTCTCCTACGACGATAAGCACAATGAGGCCAACGGGGAGTCCAACCGCGACGGGACCAGCGACAACCGCTCCTGGAACTGCGGCGCGGAGGGCCCGACCGGCGACCCTGCCGTGCTGGCCCTGCGCGCGCGCCAGTCCCGCGCGATCCTCACCACCCTGCTGCTCTCCTTCGGGATCCCGATGCTGCTCGGCGGTGACGAGATGGGCCGCACCCAGCAGGGCAACAACAACGCCTACTGCCAGGACAACGAGATCGCCTGGTACGACTGGTCTGCGGCCGACACCGACCTGCTCGCGTTCACCAGGCAGCTGGTGGCCTTCCGCCGCGCTCACCCGGTGTTCCGCCGGCAGCGGTTCCTGGCCGGGGCCGCCGCGGCCAGCGAGCTGGGCTGGTTCACGCCGGCCGGCAGCGCGATGACCGGCGACGACTGGTCCGACAGCAGCGCGCTCGCCGTGGCCATCTACCTCGACGGATCCGACGAGCCCGACCGGGCGGCCGACGGCTCGTTCCTGCTCGACGACGACTTCCTCGTCCTGGTCAACGCCTGGTGGGAGCCGCTCGACTTCGTCCTCCCGGTCACCAGGCCGGGGGCAGCCTGGCAGACCGCGATAGACACCTATGACCCGGCTGCAGCCGACAGTTCCGCAGCCGCTCCGCAGGCCGCCGGTGAAAAAGTCACCGTCGGCCCCCGGTCCGTCGTGGTGCTCTCCGACCCGCGCCGGGACTGACGAGCCGTTACTCACCAGGAGGGCCGGGGGTAGCGCTGCCCCGTTACGTCAGGGGCGGACGAGAGCGGCGAGCAGGGCCTGCAGCTTCAGCTGGGTTTCCTCTAGCTCGGTCTCGGGACGGGATCCTGCCACCACGCCGACGCCGGCGTACATCGACGCGTGGTCGCCAACTACCTGAGCCGACCTGAGCCCGATGGCCCAGCTTCCGTCGCCGCGGGCATCCATCCAGCCCACCGGGCCGGCATACCGGCCGCGGTCAAAGCCCTCGACCTCGCCGATGTAGGCCACAGCCTCGTCGGTGGGCGTGCCGCCGACTGCGGGTGTGGGGTGCACCTGCGCCACGAGCTGGAGGGCGCTGGGCACACGGAGGCCTGGATGCGCCGGCCCGTCCCCGGATGGGTCTGACCGGCCCACGCCGTGGCTGGGATCAGCGGGGCTGCCACCGGGCCAGGCCGGGACGGCGGCCAGCACCCCGGTCAAGCGGGTGGCGAGGTGAGACACGTTGCGCAGTTCGAGCACCGTCGGCTTAGCGGGCACGTCCAGGATCTCGCAGAGAGGCCCCAGGGTGCGGCGGAGACCTTCGATGACGTAGGCGTGCTCCCGGCGTTCCTTGGGTGAGGCGAGCAGCCCGGCGATGAGCGTCTCATCGGTGGCCAGGTCACCGCTGCGGCCAATGGTGCCGGCCAGGGGGTGACTGGCGACGTGCGTGCCACGGCGCTCGATCAGCAGCTCGGGGCTAGCGCCGAGGAAGCCATCGACCCTGAAGACCATGCACGTCGGGTACAGGGCGAGCAGCCTGGACAGGACATCGGAGGTGACGAACGGGCGATTGGCCGTGACGTCGACCTGGCGGGCCAGGACGACCTTGCCCAGCGCTCCGTCGTCGATGCGGGCGACGGCGCTGGCCACGAGGCGGCCCCAGGCGTCGTGGTCCATCACCGACGTCAGGGTGAACTGGCTCGGCGCTGGGCGGGGATCGGTGAACCCGCCGAGGGCATCGGCAGCCATCCCGCGGGCCAGCCGCGCGGCGGACGGGCCGGTGCCGGGACGTGCGGTGGTGGTGATCCATGCTTGGCCGTCGCGGCGGCCGATCACCACGCGAGGGACGACGAGCTCCCCAGGTGCGTCCCGCACGAACGGCAGCGCCCCCAGAGCTACCGCCCCGGTTCCCGCCCCGGCTACGTCGCCGCTGTGTTGGATAGCGGCCAGGATGGCGGCCACCCCGGCCACCGCAGCGGCGTCGGCGAGACCGCGGGGAAGCTCGATGCGCAGGGCGACCCCGCGCCCGGCCAGCCCGAAGCCCTCGTGCTGCCACAGGAACCCGTCGCTGCCGGCAGCGGCGAGGAGGCCGACGTCGGCGGCGTCGATGCCGGTTCCCTCGCCGGCGAGGCGCGCCGTCGTGGCTACGAGCCGGGCCGCTCCCGGCATGGTGCTGATGGTGCTCATTGGGCGGAACCTTGGGCTGCGGCGGTCAAGCTTCACCTGTCACGGCCGGCCCGTGAGTTGCCTGAGATGGTCTCGCCGGCGAATCTGCACTTCGCGTTCCTTAACCAGACGATCTGCCCGCCGACTGCGGCGACGGCATCTGCCTCAGTGGCTTGGCGTTTGCGAATCGATGATCTCGGCTGCCTGCCGCAGCGCGCTGGCTATCCTTTCCCGCAGCCTCACCTTCTGAAGCTCCTCCACCAGCTCGGAGAGCAGCTCGCGCAACGGCGTCAGGTCAAGCACTCCTGGCTCGCCGTCGGCATTTACTACCCGTCCAGCCTTTGCGGCCTTGGCCGTGCGACGTGCCTGGTCGGTGATGTGGCCGACGATGGTGTCGGTAAGGCGCGTTCTATCGGCCAGGCTGACGTCGTCGCGGTTGAGGTCGCCGTCTGGGACGGTAGGCGGATCGGCAGTGACATGTGGCGGCGGGTCCTCAGGCACCGGAATCACCCCTCTTCCGGAAGGTCGGTCGGCCTGACGTGCATTACCAGCAGGCACCCTTCCTGCCCGGCCACGATTTTCACGGCGATCACCTCTAACTCGTAGTCCCGATGTCCTGGCCCGCGCACCGCCAGGCGGGTGATGGCCCGGTTGCTGCTACTGCTGGGTGTCGTCGGCGGTGACCCGTTGTCCGCGGCGGCGTCGGCGCTGGCCGAGATAGGAGGCAGGCGGTGCGTCCACCGCGATCAGGGCGGCCATCCTCACGAGCATGAACTCGCGTGGCGCAAGAGAATTGCGCTCCGCCGACGCGGCGGTGAGTTCGACGAGTGCGTCAAGGACGGGTAATCGCCAGTCACGGAGCCCTCCCCGGCTACTGCGGAACGCGCGGCTGCTGCCCTCGCTGGATATATCAGCACTACATCGTTGCGCCTGACCGCGGGCATCACCCCCGATGGGTGAGCCACGCCCGCCATCATGTGCGGCCGCGATCCAAACGGCGAGCCTTCGAGGCCGCCGGACCACCCCGGGCCGGGTATGACCGGCTCGGTCTTGGCACCCGGCCAGTTCGCGTCGTGCCATGCCGGTCGGCCTCACTGCAAGCGTTCACAGGCGTCCCCCGACGTGGGGCGACGGCAGATGGCGGCGGGAGCCGGTACCGGCACGCTGCAGCTGCCGGCCTCAGCGAGCGAAAGCCCAGGCCATGAACGTGAATCGCGTGAGAACGCACCCTGAACGCGCACCGAGCATGCCGATGTGCAGGCACGATTAGGTGACGATGTAGTAGATGCTGGTCGCGACCAGCCAGAAGCCGAGTACCAGGGAGACGATGATGATCACCTGGTCGGTGTGGGCGTTGATCCAGCGTCGCGATCGGGCGAGGAACTCCTGCGCCGGCTGGGGGCGGAAGCCCGCGTAGATCTCCATCGCGAGGATCGAGGATGTGGCGATGACGCAGAACAGCGCGAGCGTCAGGTAGCTCTCCCAGGAGGACAGTTTCGCGTCGACGATGACCGTGACACCCGCCGCGATGAGTCCCCAGGGCTGGGTGAGCGGGCCGAGGCCGATGGCGTACCACGGCGTCATGTTGTCGATGTGCGTCTGCCACCTGGGGGGCTTTTTCGGCGGTTTCGGCTTGCCCAGCTTCCGGTAGTAGCGGATCGCGATCAACAGCAGTCCCGCGCCGATGGCGAGTTTGGCCGCGAGCGCGGCCAGCGAGGGAGCCGTGCTGGGTTTCGGGGGGTTGTTGCCGGTGACGAGCACCGTGACCGCAATCACGATCGCGAGCGAAACGAGCCAGCCGAAGATGAACCCGGCGCCCTTCCTGACGCCGCCCTTCGACGCGAGAATAAGGATGAACGCGGTGAGCGGGATCGGTTCGAGCGTGATCGCCAAGCCGATGAGAACGAGGCTGAGGACGATCATGTGCGTCCCGGTCGGCTGGGCGGCGCGGCCGTGCTATGGCCAGGCTTGCCGGCAAGAGACAGCGTTATCAGGCTCTGATGGTCAACACGCACCCACGGGTCACGGGTACGACCCGGTACGGGTAGTGCCGGGGCTGCGCTCAGTTGTACAGGAGGCCGGCTGCGGATCAAGACGTCCGGATCTGGGGTACTAGTCATCCCACCCCCCCCAAGCCCTGGTGCGGTCGTTGCCGACGTCATTGTGGTCTCCAATGTCGGCATCGCCGGAGGTTTGACCTCAGCTTCTTTGCTCACTTGCGCCATCGATTCGATCCCGCGTGAACTGGAGTGACATCCCCCTAATGGGGTGAAAAGGAAGGAGCCAGTCTTTAACGGTCGAGGAGCCCGCGGCGACCACCGCGAGACCGCATCCTCCAACAGATGGATCACGCTGTACACCTCGGAGTCATCCTGGACTGAGTCGGTGATGCAGGTGCAGCCCTCCGAACTCGATCGCATCGTCGGCGAACAGGCCTGCCACGAGCGATCCCACGCTCGCCGCGCAGGACGATCCGGTACAGGTGGCCGATGTGAGCGTGCTTGTTCTAATCTTCGGCTTGGTGGTCCCGCCGCGTCTCACGTGGTTGGTGATCGCCTTCGGAGCTGGGGCCGCCGCTGGTGTCGTAGGAGCCTTCGTAGTTGGTGCTGGCGGGTACGTCGGCGCCGTACTCGACGTTCAGCCAGACCCCGGAATCCTCGCCCTGTGCCTGGGTGATTCCCGGTACCCATGCGTAGTTCAGCCACAGGCGACGGGACCGGTCCAGGCAGAGGCCGCGCATCGTCAGCCTGTGCCCAGGCGCCAGTTCGCCGATGTCAAGGCCGGCCAGGTGGTCAGTACACTCGCGGGGGTCATGGCCGGGCAGCGGCGCACCTCTGGCCAGGCCCATCACCGGCCTGGCCCGGACGGCCGGCCACGCTGCAGCGCGCACAACCCCGCAGCCTGGTCCATGGCCCCAGCATGCATGGCCTGCCCCTGGGCTTGCACCTGAGTATGCGCAGCCGGCACGCCCCGTGACACGGGCCAGCCCATCAGCATCGGCCGCGGTGGATGCTCCATTTAGGGGCCGCTCGGTACAGCAACGGGAAACGAGAAGTGGCCGCTGACCTGAGCACTGGCCACCCGCGTAGCGGCCGGCTAGGCAGCCGTCGTTGACGGCTGATCCAGGGTGTGATGGGCTGAACCACGCCCGAGGCTGGCTTGTGGGGTAGTTGGTGTGTCACCCGACGCATCTGGTAGTCAGCCAGGGACTGATGGGGATCAGTTAGAACAGGGGGATCGTTGTGGATTACGTAGCGCTGTTGAAGTTCCGTTCCTCTGTATCGGCCGCGGAACGAGACGGGGCGCTGATGCGCCGGGCCGCGTGGCAGTACCCCAAGGGCATCCGGGTGATTGCCGAGTACTGGCCTGTAGCCTCGGCGGTGCAAGTCGTCACCATCTTCTCCGCCGCCACCTTTGAAGAGGTGATGGAACTGGAATTGGCGTGGAGTGACGTGTTCGACATAGATGTCTACCCCGCTGTCGCAGCAGACGAGGGCCTGAGGATCGGGTCTGAAGTCATCGGGCGGCTGCCTCGGATGCAGCAGCAGGCTTAAGACCAGGCCCACGGGTTCAATGGGCTGGCTCAGGCCCCGGTGCTGGGATTGCTTTGTGTGGGACCGCCGATCAGGAGAGTGGCAAGCCCGAAGGCAAGAAGGCACAGCCCGGCACCAAGACCAGTAACCGTCGATGGTGCCACCGCCGAAGCGAGCCCGACCACCAGGGACGCCGCGGCGACGGCGACAAGCAGCACCCCAAGCGGGCGCAACGTCGCGTTTTGCAGTGTTGAGGCGAGCGGGAAGAAATGCACCCCGACGCCGAAGCAGATCCACACCGGTATCCACTGATAGTGCCCGGTGACCCCCAGCACGGCTGCACCAGCGCCGAGCAGGCCAAACTCGAGGCCAACGATAACGCTGTACCGGCGCCGGACCGCCGGGACGCTCATAGCCGGCAAAGGGCCGGTGGACCGCTTGGCCACCACCACCCCGATCACGGCGAGCAGCGCACCTAGCGCGGTGCACGGCGAGGGGAATCACCAGCCACGACGGCGCGGCTGCCTGCCCCCACCCGAACCACACGAATGCGAAGAACCCGTCAACAGTCACGGTGACCCCGCGGCTACGCCCTGCCGGGAATAGGCGCGATGTTCTCTCCACCAGGCCATCTTCACAGCCGTCAGGGCAGCACGCCATCAACTGCGGGCCGCACAGCCAGACATCTACAGCCGCCGTGCCGATCCCCGGGGCCGGCAGCGCGGGCGAACCGGCGGACTGTGTTGCGGGCCAGGCCGAGGTCGGCGGTGATCGCGCGGACGCTGCGGCCGTTGGCCAGCAGCTGGTTTTCTCCTTCCAGTGCGGGGACCCCGGCCGGGGCCGGGGTCCCCGCACTGGCGTGCGGGCCGAGCGGTCAAGCTCCCCTCCGTTCCCGGTCAGGCCGCTCAGGCGCCGTAGGCGGGCACAATCGCACCACTCACCGGCGCGGCGGCATCGCTCACGAGGTAGACGATGATGTCGGCGACCGCCTCCGGCGCGACCGCGTGCGCCAGCAGGTCCGGCGTGAGGTACGGACGGGTCTTGGCGGTGTCGAGCAGCTGCGGTGCGACGGCGTTCACCCGGATCCCGAGCGGGCGCAGCTCCAGGTCGAGCACCCGGGTGAGGTGAATTAGGGCCGCCTTGCTGACGGCATAGGTGGCCATCCCGGCGGCCGGCTCCAGGCCCGGGCGGGCGGCAACATGCACGATGGAACCCGAACCGCGTTCCCGCAGGTACGGGACCACCGCCTGGGTCAGCCACAGCGCTGCGCCCACGTTGACGTCGATCATGAGCCGCAGGTCTTCGGGCGTTGCGGTGAGCGCCTCGCCCAGGTGGTACATGCCGATGGTGTTCACCAGCACCTCGGGCGGGCCGACCTCGGCGGCGATCCGGTCGACGACGCTCCGGGCCGCGGCCGGGTCGGTCGGGTCGGCCGCCTCGCGCCAGATGCCGTCCGGCAGCTCCTTCAGCCCCTCCTCGCTCCGGTCGACCCCGACCGCTGTGAACCCGGCGGCCGCCAGCTTCTCCGCCGTCGTGCGGCCGAGTCCACCACCCGCGCCGACCACGATCGCCACACGCTCGTTACTCATGCCGCCACCTCCGTGGAAACGACGCCGAAGACGGATGTCATGGGTTTCTCCTTCCGGTCGTGAACGGACCTGGTTCGTTCCGGGGCGTGTTCAGGTTCACCACCGGGAAGGTGAGAGGTCGTCACCGGATTCCGGTGATCTACGTGGGTTACGCTGACCGGGTGCCCGGAGGAGATGGCGCGATGACCGACATGTCGGCCGCGGGAGGGCGCGCAGCGGTCGCGGCCCGGCAGGGGCTGATCGACCGTCACGACCTGGTCGCTACGCTGGATCGCGCGGCCGGGAAGCGGGTGACGGTCATCTCGGCGCCCGCCGGCAGCGGGAAGACGTCTCTCCTGCACGCGGGCCGACCGGCCGGGCCAGGACCGCCGGATTGCCTTCATGTCCGTACAGCCGGGCCAGCACGACGCGCAGCTGTTCTGGCTCGCGCTGCTGGGCGCGGTCCGCGCCGCGACCGGCGGCGCCGAGTCCCCGCCCGCGGCGCCCGGGTTCAATGGCCAGGCGATGGTGGACAAGATGCTGTCCGAGCTCGCGGCGACCGGCGGTCCGTTCGTCCTCATCATCGATGACCTGCACGAGCTGAGCTCTGCCGAGGCCGCCGAGCAGCTCACGTCGCTGCTGATGAGCCTCCCCCCGGGCGTCCATGCGGTCGTGGCCACCCGCCGCGACCCCTCCCTGCGCCTGCACAAGCTCCGGCTGGCCGGGGAGCTGGCCGAGATCCGCGCTGCGCAGCTGCGCTTCACCGAAGACGAGGCTCGCGGGCTGCTGACCGCCGCCGGGATAGCGCTGCCCGACCCGGTGGTGGCCATGCTGCACCAGCGGACCGAAGGCTGGGCGGCTGGGCTGCGGCTGGCGGCCTTGTCCCTCG
>Ga0208220_1001001_pt1 | contig 12006 bp, 8 predicted proteins | sample NGESurdeep092012_9_FD_184484 | JGI IMG/M metagenome (GOLD analysis project Ga0208220, IMG submission 184484) | Arctic peat soil microbial communities from Barrow, Alaska - NGEE Surface sample F53-1 deep-092012 (SPAdes) | ecosystem: Environmental > Terrestrial > Soil > Wetlands > Peat ... | reverse complement strand
CAAAATAGATTGCGTCGCATTGTCCCTGCTCCGAATCAAAACCGCAGAGAATCAGCAACCGATTCAGCCGGCAACAATTTTATTGGGTTTTGGCCCTAGGATAGCTTTGCGCTGGAAAACGACGAGTTGATCCGCCAGGTAACCACGACAAGTAACGTTACTGCGCTTCAAGAGCTAAGTTATGAGCGTTGGCCTGTCGAATTAACGCAGCTGCAATTTGCTGTTTGCCCTTGCGCAAAACATAGAGCATTCACGAGGCGAATACTGCGGGGTGGATTATGCGTGCGTTTGAAAATCTATTGATACCGGGCTCAACCGAATTACCCGAATGCCGCTGCGGAGCCGAAATGCATCTGGTGCGCACGAAGCCGCTAATGGATACGGAAATCCGCGTTTTCGGTTGCGACCTTTGCAATCACGAGTTTCAATTGATGGTTTGGAATGCTCCTCAGGACGATATTTAGAGTCTTCCTTCACCGTCAACTCGTTGGTTGTCCAGACATCTGATAGGGTCGAGGATCGTTGTGGCGGAGCCCTCACGTCAGATTCCACGTTCTGTCGGTTTAACCGGGTCAGCAATTCCGTAGGTTGGATGTGTAAAAAAGATGCCGGTCGACCGAACAGGCGCGACTAAGCCGGGTTTGACCGCACTCGATTATTCAGCTGAATCAGGCAAGTTTTGCACGCGGTTCAGTGATCAAGCGCGCGCGTCCCATCCCGAAGCTCAGCTGGCCCAGGTCTGGCCACAAGGTCCAGCCGGGGCCCGCGAGACGTGCGTTTGACCTCCAGCGAACTTTCATCCAGCGGCGGTTAGAGTCTCCGCCAACGTTATGTCCCTTCGGCGCGGTGAGTGTACCGGCATAAGCCGCCGGCTAGCGTCGCCTTAGGTTGTGTTTATGCCAGGGTATTATTGCAGGTAGTGTGGTGGACCATGCCTCCCTGGTGAGAGTTGCCCGCTAAATTCTATCCCTCTCGCGCTTCTAATAGCGCCAAATGCGACCTTGACCCCCGTGGCCCCGGGCGGATATGCTTCATGAGTGGCGCCGCACGGTTATGGGAACTTATGCGATGGGCAGGTGCGCGCGTATTTGCCGGAGTGGATTGGTTTGCGTTGTTGCAATTTTCGCTTTTACGGGCGTCGCTTCTGCGGCGACTTTTAATTACAGCAGCTATACTGTAATCGGACAATCGGTAACAATTCAGACCCCCCGGAGCGTGACCGGCACTGCGGGACAGGTTACCCTCGTTGCCCCTGGCCCCGATCTGCTCGTTTTTTGCTTGGATATTTATGATAATCTAGCGAAATCTGGCAGTTACACCGTCTCACAATTAACGCAAGCATCTCAGCTGACGACCGCATCGGCGGGTTCAGCAATGCGATTGACGATGACGCAGATCGGTGAGATCGGCTCCCTGATTTTACATGGTGACTTTTTAATCGCGAAGCCGCCGCAAGGCACAAGTGCGACAGTAGTTTCGGCCGCCATTCAACTCGCGATATGGGATGTCGAGTACAATAACCCCTACAAAAAGTATGGTTCTTCTCACAACTCGCAGAATGTATTTGCCTACACTGGTATCCCGAGCGGTACTGTGAATCTTGCGAATACCTATCTGGCGAATATCGAAGCCGGAGGGATCTGGAGTGCTCCAGTCTATAAAGTGAACATTCTCACTCAGGCAGGCAATCAAACGATGGCGTACGTTACTCCTCTGCCGGGCACCTTACCTCTTTTTGCTACTGGGCTTGGCGTCGTAGGTTTACTTGCACGACGGAGGAAGCGGAAAGCTGAGCTCGTTGTACAGAAGCGCTAATGCTAGCCAGATATTTTGGGAAGGACCGCCTTTGGGCGGTCTTTCACGTTTAGAGATTGCTCTTATGCATGCCAGTGGCCCGTGCGGCGGTTCAAGATTTTATCACGGGTGATCGAGCGTAGTATTCCGTTCGATCTTTTTGACATTGCAACTGTTACCAATGTGCAGGAACAGCATTCAAGCTTAGTCGGGGTTTCGAAGTAACGAGCCGCATCTTTCAACACACTCAACGCTTCATTTTCGATGCCCGAGATTGTCTTGTGTGTCGCCCATCTTTTAAGGCTACCGGCGATGACGTTTATTGCGGTTGTCGCTGCGTGGCTTAGGCTAGCGTAACCGGCGATTTCACGGCTGATGTGCTCGCCCTCATTATGAAGCAGATCGCGTACGCTTTTTAACTCGAGTATGACTCGACCAATTTCATCCAACGACAGTCCGGCAATGCGCCGGGCCCAGTGCGTTTAGATGCACAGTCTCGGGGGGTAGCTCCCAAAAGCCGACCGAACTCGTTCGATGCGGGCATTAAACTTAATATCGGAGCTTCATTGCTGCGAAACGGTTCGAAGTGCGATGTTACAAACGCAATTTCACTTTTATCCAAATGCATAATGTGCGTGCGTAAAATGCATCAATGCGGTTTGCAGTTTTCTGTTTTGCGCGAGGAATTGGCCGAGGAGGTCAACAATTTTTGTTATTTTGCAGAAATGAACATCGGCATTTTGACGCGTGATGCTGCGCAAATTTACAGACTGGTCAGTGCGGAACAAAATTTCCTAGAAGACCTCGCGTTTTTCTGCGCTTACTAGTCTCCGATTCGGAGGCTTTAATAGTCGCACGCGTGTGCATTTTGAGATTGTGTTTTTCTATCGAATTTTTGTCGACGTGCTCGCCAGCAGCCTACAATCCGGAAGAGGAGCAATGCCTTTGGTGCATTGGCCGGGAACCTTAGAGATGCGGACTGCCGTGCGAAACACATATCGACACGCGTTTAAATTAGGGTAGGCGGAGTCGCCGACTTATCAAAGGGCTGACGACTCCGCCCAGCCGTTCGAGATTCCTTGTGGCCTGAAACCCCGACCGGCTCGATATTTTACCGGCAGAGGATTCACGCAGCGACCGAATCCAAACGGTAACGTGAGCAAGTAACGTTAAGCGCCTGCGCCGGATCTGGAACAGGGGTCGATAATCTCGGTACGTTGAAACGTGAGTTTTCGTTTGGTCAGAAAGAAGCTCTCATGAGCGGGCGACATATTCGCCCGCTATCGCGCAAATCTTGCATTCGAATTCTTCATCCTACTCATCGTCGAGAGTTGGGATTATCCATAGCCACGTTTGTGGGGCTACAATTAAAATTGCGAGAGAACCCACATTCCTGTCGACTCTCAATGCAAGCACAGTCTCGCTCGCGGCCAGTCGGTCTATCGGCTATTTCCTCGAATCGTCCCAATTTTTGGATCTAGTTTCTTAAATTCGAACAAGTCGTCAGATTGAAGCCTGGTAATCTGAGCTAAGCGCTTTATCAAAAGCATTTTTTCAGCCAATCCGTGACTCGTTTTTGCGGTCGCGGTCAATCCGATCAAATGAGTTCGTGAAATCTGCTCATTGCCCAGGCGCATTCGACCAATATATCCATCAAAAATGGGTGAAAACCAGGACGTTCGGCTAGACTCCGAACTTCGCTCGCTCAGGAATGAGACTCGAAGCTCGAAGGTACAAATGTACCGAAACGGATTTAGCAAGTCTCAAATTCAGTGTTGCGAATTAAGATAATTTGTTCTCATTCGCACATCGCCAGTGAATGCTGTTGCTTGGATCAATCCCAAGTGTAGCGGCGGACTAATATCTAAAGGGTCCCAGCGAGAACGACGGAGCCCTCTCGGGCTCGTTGCTCGCCAGCCTCAGCGAACAATGTCGCTGACGGTGTCGGTTTGCCGGTTGATGATAACGCGTTGGCCGTTCACCACTGCATAGCCCCAGTTATCTTGTCCCGGCACGCTCCGCACGGTTGCTCCGCTCACTGTATCGCCGACGCTTATGCCACCGCCGGTGGGGGTACCACCGGGCTTGCCCAAGCCTCGAACGTAATTGAGAACATCGCGAGGCGCGTCAGTTTTGCGGCCGCCCGTATCAACTCGCCCGTTAATTGATCCGCCTACTCGGGTGTCGATTGGGCCGCCGGCCGAGGTGTTGACCGATCCGCTGACCTGGGCTGATCCGACGACGGGCCAAACCGAAACTGCGGTGACAGCTACTAACAGAAGTCTTCGCATATAAGCCTCCCTTAGCGTGCCTCAATTTAATAGCAGAAATCGAGGGTCGTTTGAACACGAGTAAGGCACATTATATCATTGGACAATCATGACATCGGAACATTATCGCCGCTAAGGCCTAGCGGCTGCGAGTTCGAGTTCAGGATGAAACTGAACCAGTTCTCCGTACTGACGAAAAACAAAATGACCGCGGCCATTGCTGCTATCTCGATAATAGCAAGTTGAAAGGCGGTAACACTGCCAGCGCACCAGCTTGGTTTAGAACGCAGCCCGCTCGTCAGAATCGGTTTTCGTCAACACTATTCGAAATCAAACTGGTCTTCCACAAAGCAATGAAACTCTAACGCCCGCATATTAGAAACGCTTCGTTTTTCATTGCTGCAAGTGTCGACGGCTTTGGGCACTCCTTGCAACAGACGCAGCGGCGTCACTGGCCATCAGTGGCGCGGCTCTTTTGTTAGCTATGGGATCGGCAAACGCCACGATTGCATGTTCGGGGCCATCTGTTGGCAACGATACGAGTGGTCCGGCGCTTTGTATTACGTTGAACTCGGACGGATCAACGTCGGTTGTTAACGGCCCTGGGTCTAGCCAGGGCCCGTATGATGGAGTTGAAGACACCTATATCGGTGTGGTCAATAATACATCCGCCGCGGTTGGTTCGATTACGTTGTCGTCCACCCAAGACATATTTGGGTTCGATGGCGACGGAATTGGCGGTGGTTCGTACGCCGGACAAACTGGTACACAGCAATATGGAACGCCGAATGGCTCGGATACGTCCGGCTATGGTGGGCCAAATGGGTATTTCACGGGCATTACCACTATCGCCGGTGTAGAAACGGGGATCCTGAACTTCATAACTCCCTTGGCTGGCAATGGTGGCAATACTTTCTTCTCCCTCGAAGAGGCGCTAGATTCAGCCTCTTTCACGACGCAGATCGGAGGCACCACCCCGCTACCCGGAGCGTTGCCGTTATTCACCACGGGACTTGGTGTAATAACCTTGCTAGCGCGCAGCAAGAAACGGAAAGCGGTTACCGCGGCCTGAAGATCTAACCAATGTGGCAATGAGAGGTCGCCTTAGTCGGCGGCCTCTTTCATTTTGAAAACTACTTGCCTGACACTTATGCCCAACTGGCTCGCAGTTTCTGGACAGCTTCGGCTTCAGGTTCAGTCAGCCTAGCCGACCGGACGAGTTATTCTGCCATATCACTCGCGCCCCAGTTGATAGTTCGCAGTATGGGGCCGCCCCAATCAGATACGGAGTGGAATATCCATTTGCTTCATTTGAATATCCCTTGCGTCTTTGCGCGAGAGGCCCTCGGCGTGTGCTTAAGAAGTTATTAAAGTGACGTCGATAGGATTATTTACGGGCATTCACCGCGATCGGATTTGCCCGCTATTTCTTCATGACCGTCGCAGAATGCGGCCAAAAACAATGAGTGCCTCGGCAGCGCTTGCAAAAGAGATCGAAGACGTCCTCGCGCACGGTTCAGTGGAACGCCGTGCTGGGATCGTTCGCCATCTTACGGACCTATATTTATCGAGTTCGGAGCGATTTTCTGAAGACGAAATAACTTTGTTTGATGATATTTTTGTTCGACTTACAACAACCATCGAAGAGTCAACCCGGGCATTGTTGGCAGCGCGTCTTGCGCCATTAACAAAGCCGCCTCCAAAGACAATTCGAATCCTTGCATGCGACGACGCAATCGATGTTGCCTCAGCTGTTCTCATTCAGTCTGAAAAACTCGATGATCCGACCCTCGTTGAGTGCGCAAAAACCAAAAGCCAAGAACATCTCTTGGCCATGTCGTTACGAAAGCAATTGAGTGAAGCAGTAACCGACATTCTTGTTGAGCGCGGCGACCAGCAGGTTGTCTTGAGCACCACCAAGAATGCCGGGGCAAAATTTTCAGATAAGGGTTTTTCCATTCTCGTTGACCGATCCGCCGCCGATGAAGCCCTGGCCCTTTATGTAGGGCGTCGATCGGACATCCCCGAGCGCCTCTTCGTCCAACTCCTTAATGCTGCATCGGCCGCAGTTCGTTCTAAACTTGAGGCCGAAAGCCCGCATTTCAAACCGGACATTCGTCATATCATCAGTACCGTTACCGCCCGAATTCAACGTCAAGCTGCCCTGCACCCGCAGAAACTTGCCGCGGCTCAAGTGCTGGCCGAGTCGCTCAATCAGGCAGGAAAGTTGAACGATAAAATGCTCGACACATTTGCCAGGGAAAATCGATTCGAGGACACGGTCGCCGCCCTGGCGATTATGGCCGGTGTGCCAATCGCCATTGTTGACCGAAAGTTGTTAGACGAATTTGTCGATTTCTTGGTTGTGCTGGCGCGAGCAATCGATCTGTCCTGGGCGACAACGTTGAAGCTCTTCGAGCTTGGTGCACGTCATCGTCGGTGTACCGCACGTGAAATAGACAATGGCCTGAGCGACTTTCAAAATTTAAAACGGCAAACTGCGCTCCGAATCTTGGGTGTCTATCGGGCGCAAAAAATGAACTGAGCTAAACCCGGTCCTGTTTTTAATTGGTAGCAGTGGGTCGTTTTGCAAGCCGCCCTATTGCCAACCCGAAGAATTTCCGATCAAGGCTGCCGAAGCTGCATTCGGGCGGCGGCGAGGACAGGCTTGGCAGCATCCACAAGTAAGGAGACCGCTATCTGAGTGGCCTCTTCGTGGTTCGCGCGATCGCCTTCACAGGGTGCTAGAATACTGTCGAATGTCTGTTGGGGTCATAAGTGGACAACCAATTCCGGCGCGAAATCCGATTTTATCCGTTGTGGCCAGAAGGCCGCCAAACACACCGGGCCCAGACGTCACCTCAAAAATATACGTGGCGGCGCCCAAACGAATCTCATAAAGCTAGGGCTCCAGCGCATGATGCCCATGAGGAAACACGTCCATGGAATCAATTGTAGCCGCTGTCGCTAAGGCGAAATCCGAACTCAACAAGTCTATCACCAATAAAGACTTGGCACGCTCGCTGGCTGAACAGCATCAGATGACCAAGGCGCAGGGCCAACAGATGCTAGAGGATATCATCGGCCTCATCACCCAGCATTTAAAGAACGGCGAGCGGGTGAAAATCGCGGGACTGGGCATCCTTCACGTGCGGAATCGCGCAGCACGTATGGGCCGCAATCCGGCGACCGGCGAGCCCATAGAGATCAAGGCGAGCAAAAAGGTTGCCTTCCGCGCCACCAAGGAACTCAAGTTGGCTATCTGAACGCCGGACGGTCGTTCAAGCTACTTTACTATTGCTGCGCTGCGCTTCGCGCACCAAGGCGGCGAATGCAAGAGAATCTCCGAAAGCATCAATCACGGGTCCCAGAGATCCCGAAGTAGGTAGCTCAACGCTAATGGCCTGACCCGCTGCCATGATCGTTTCGCTCAAGCGGGCGAAAACTTCCTTTAGATGGCCCGACGGGTAGCCTCTGCCGGTCAGCCTAGCGTCCTCGTCTCGGAGCGTCCGGGCTATCCGATTGTTGATGTCCGCGAGCAGTCCCCACGCGGCATTTTCATCAATTGTAGCCAGCGCCTTCGTCATCTCCGAAAATCCACTAGCGAGCAGCGTATATGCCCAAGCAAGTTTGATCTCTGCGACAGATTGGCTGTTGTCATCTTGGATCATGATACACGCTCTGCTTGTTCCGCCAAACCATCGCATAATCTACGGAAACAAATTGCGGCTATCTAGTGAATACAAACAGTTTTCAACTATTGAAGCAATTAATCCACTGCAATTCGCTCACCTGATTGTTGCTTGGTGCAGACCGTAACTGCGCCGTTACCATATAATAGGTCACCTGTAAGCGCGACCTGTTATGTCGATTAATGGACAAATTGGATCGAGATTGGGCGGAACGACGCCCGGAGCCGCGCATCGACACCGCACTTGCATCGTGCCGACGGATTTCGTCGGCCAAAAAAACCGACGGAGAGCTTAGTGGCGCGCGGGATCAGAAGGGCGGTCGCGTCTACTTGCTTCAGTGTATTTCGGTGATATCTTTTGCTCGACATGTGGTTATGCCTTTGTCAAGGAGCTCGGGGATATGCACAGCACGATAAGCCACCGATTGGTGCCGGTGCTTTTAGCTGTCGTCTTTTCAATTCCGTCAGTGGCTGAGCAGAAGAATTATGATGCTGGTGCAGCCAAATCCGAGATCAAAGTCGGAAACATTGTGCCCTATACGGGCAAGTTCGCGCAGTATGGTGTGAACGGCCGCGCCGAAGCTGCCTACTTCCGGATGATCAACGATCGCGGCGGGATCAATGGTCGCCGTATCAACTTTATCAGCCTTGATTCCACTTCGGATACGGGCAAGGCATTGCCCCTGGCGCGGCAGCTTATCGAGCAGGACCATGTTTTGCTCATCGTGGGCATCTGGGGGACGCCGGCGAATCTCGCTGTGCGTTCCTATTTAAACAAGAAAAAGGTGCCGCAGCTTTTTGTCGCGGCGCCCGACTCTGCCTTTAATGACCCGTCGCATTTTCCCTGGACAATGGGCTTCCAGGCCACCAAGCGAACCGAGGGGCTCAACTACGCCCGATACATAATCGGCATAAAACCGGCGGCGAAAATTGCGATCCTCTACGCCAATGACGCGTCTGGAAAGGAATGGTTACTAGGTATTCGCGAGGGTCTAGGCGACAAGGCCGCTGCGATGATCGTCAAGGAGATCGCCTTCGAATATTCCGTCCCGACTGCGCTTGATTCGAAGATCGATGCGTTGAATGCTACAGGCGCGGATGTCTTTTTGAACATGGCTGTCGGGCGATTTGCCACTGAGGCAATTCGCCATGCCTATGATGTTGGCTGGCACCCTCTGCAATTCATTCCCAATGCCTCAATATCCACCGAAGCATTTCTTGATCCGGCGGGACTCGAGAAAGCCAAGGGAATTGTCGCCAATGCCCGCTCCAAATTTTGGTCCGATCGATCCGATCCGGGAGTCCGCGCTTTTCTTGACTGGATGAAGAAATACAATTCCGGTGCAAGCTTGCGTGACGCCGAAAACATATACGGCTATGAAGTTGCGCAAGCCCTAGTCGAGGTCCTACGGAGATGCGGCGATGAGCTCACGCCCGCGAACGTGATGAAACAGGCGACGCATCTCGATCTCGAACTCGGAATGCTCAGGCCGGGGATAAAAGTCACCACAAGTCCGACCGATTATCAGCCGATAAAGCAACTATTTCTCGTCAAATTCGATGGCCGACACTGGAGGCCAATCTCCGATTAGTGTCTATCTGCCGGCCGTATGCCGCTAATAAACTCACCGGCGCGAAACGGTCTTTCTTTTTGGGCTAGCCAATCTTTTGCGATGCTTGAGTCTGGCATTTAATTGTAGCGTACACATCCGTCGATTGGTTCTGTTGGGAGCACAGAGGCAAAGTTGAGTATTGGCATTGATTTAGCAGACCGTCGGCTCCTGCAGTCCCTTCGGCATCTCGCAAGATTCCGCCAGCAAGTCGCATCCAGATCACAGCGAGGCACGCCTCTTATGAACATTTTGAATTCCACGAGGCATGTCCGCTGCACGACGGATGAGTTCTGTGTTCCATAACCACAACGGTGACCAGCCCCACCGTGATGGCCCCGACAATGACCGCGATCATTAGATTTACGTTCATCAAGTCGGCAAACCCCACAGCTAGTCGCGGTGAGTCCACACCTGCTTACCCCGGCAGGCCTCGCGTCGACTGAACCAATACCCGGCTCGGCGGCCTTTTAGCCATTCAAAATAGGCAGTTTAGGTCCGTGACGTTGCTGTTTTGACGCGCGCTGCCATAATCTGCGTGTTGGCATGGGCCGTTATGACAAATCTTCACGCGATACCAAGCGTAGCGTGGCGCTGGTACGCGCATCATCGTGAGCAAGGGTTTCGGCGCGGCCGGCGTCACGGAAGCTGAATCCATCGATACAACGCGTCAGAATTTCGTGCGCGACAGCCAGCGCGACCAGCAAGTTCGAAATGTCATCGATTGACGAGATGGTGCAGCATGCGGGCCGCGCCATCTATGAACGGACGCTGGAAACCCCCGAGCTGATAGCGCTTAATCAAGGGCAACGCGCGCTTTACGCGTGCGCTGTCGAATAAAAGGCGGTGACTCTTCGATTTTAATACGAGCCGAATTTATAGGCGAGACCCAAGGTCACAATCTGCGTCCGGGTCGATACGCTCGCGTTCGCACCAAAATTATTGGCGCTGAACGGAAGTGCTGTGAACGAGTAATTGCCGTAGTCCGAGTAACGATATTCAACGCGCGCCAGCCAATTCGATGCAAATTTCGTTTCGAGGCCGCCGCCAATTGTCCAGCCGGCGCGGACATCCGAATTGGATGCGGATTGTGTGCCAGCGGCAGGATTACAAACCGCCGGATCGGCAGGGCAGGTTGCAATAGCCTCCAAGTGCTGAAATGCAACGCCGCCCGTCGCATAAACCAGCCATTGAGGAGCGATCAAATACCCGGCTCGTGCCCTTAAGCTTGCATCCCAACTGGCCCTAACCTCGGCGAAAGTTCCGCCATTGAGATTGACGAGACCAGGAATCAAACCGACGGTGTCACGATTGTTAGCCCAGCCGAAATCAGCCTCTAGGCCCACGACCCATGTCGGCGCCACCTGCCAGTTGTAGCCTGCATATCCACTCGCCCTGAAGTCCGTCCTGGAAAACCTAGCGCCAGGGTCTGACGCAAACGGAAAAACTCCGCCAGCAGGCGTAAATGCCGCAGTCGTCGTCCAATCAGAACTCGACTGACGTCCGCCAACACCGAGGCCAGCGTAAAATCCGGTCCACGTATCCGACACCGCGGGAGCTTTATAGAACCGATCCGATAAATCGGCGGCTTGGGCTAGTCCCACAAAAGCGAGGCCAAAAATCAATGCCAGCCCAGTTTGAAGAGGCGCTTTCATGACCGACGCTCCTGTTTCCCTGCGTTCATACTAAGGCGAGACGCTACATGGCAAGCATCAACTGCCCGCGAATCACAGTTCCACTTTGCTGTTAATACTAGCTTTCTGGACCAGGCGTGTAAATTCAACAGAGTTTCGGTTGCATAAACGCGCCGCGTAAATTGCCGGGAACCTTATTTATGCCAGTTTAAGCTCAACAGGCCCCGAGAGCCGTTGGGGCCACATACCATCAGCCTCACGCCGATACCTACTTTTCCTTAAATGCCCGTTCGGCCTGGTCGCGGAGCGGCTTAGTCAAATAGGAGAGCATGGTCCGTTCGCTGGTTTTGATGAAGGCGACGACCGGCATGCCGGCAATGAGCTTTACGCTGCCCAACCGCGCGACTTGCGAAGCACCGAACTTGATGCGGGCAATGTAGTAACTCATGCCCGTCCGCTGATCTTGGGTGATATCCGCTGAAATCAGGCTCACGTTGCCCTCAATCTCGGGTGTCGTCCTTGAATTGAATGCCGAAAACCGCAGGGTGGCTGTCTGGCCACGGTACAATTGGTCGATGTCCTGTGGCGCAATCTTGACTTCAACTATGAGGTTTTCTTCGTCCGGCACGATCAACATGATCGTGTCACCTGCGGCGATTACGCCACCCACAGTATGGACCGCCAACTGCTGTACGATTCCATCTTGCGGCGCACGAATGTCGATGCGGTTTAATTGATCGTCTGTAGCGACCTTGCGTTCGACAAATTCGGAGATTTTTGCGCGTGTCTCGGCGAGCTCTTTGCCCACCTCGCTCCGCAAATCCTGATCAACTTGAATGATTTGAAGTTCAGTCTCGGTGATTTTTCCTTTGGCTTGAGCTGTGGCCGCAGTCAGTTGACTGCGCTCGCCCTGGATACGAGCTGCGTCCCGTTCCAACGCGGTCAATCTGCTCATGGGCACCAAATTCTGGATACGAAGCTGTTTGACGCCGTCGAGCTCCTTGCAT
>Ga0208220_1000999_pt1 | contig 12011 bp, 11 predicted proteins | sample NGESurdeep092012_9_FD_184484 | JGI IMG/M metagenome (GOLD analysis project Ga0208220, IMG submission 184484) | Arctic peat soil microbial communities from Barrow, Alaska - NGEE Surface sample F53-1 deep-092012 (SPAdes) | ecosystem: Environmental > Terrestrial > Soil > Wetlands > Peat ... | reverse complement strand
CTGCTTGGGAGACCAACGGCCTGCCGGCGTCGGGGCCGTACTCAGCCCTCGGCGGTGTGGGCTTCTCGGGCTCGCAATTGGTGAACATCGCTCGCGGCGACACCTTCGCCGACGCGTTGGCGGCGGCCCCGGTGGCGGGTAGCGCACAGAACGTGATCGTGCTGACCGGGGGCCCAGGCACGCTCGGCGCCGGCATTCCGCAGTACCTAGCCGGGAGGGCTGCGGTTGTGACGACGATTCGGGCCCTCGGGCTCGGAAGTGCCGTCAGTGCTGGCACCCTCAACGCGGCCGCGGAATCGTTAACCGAGCCACTCGCTACCTGAGCCGTAGTCGGCGAAGGCCCGACCGTTTTTGTGTTCCGATTCGTTGGTATCTCTTGAGCGTTCCCAGGTACGCAGATGGTTCACAGCGAGCTTTCAGGAGTCGGGGCACCTCCGGAGGGTAAACTTTCGTCGATCTTTGTCGGTGCTCCCGCGTGGAAAGGCCTGCAGTGGCTGCCCAGCCGTTGAGCGTCGCGCCGGAGCGGCCGGTCGCGACGCCGCGCTTCCCGCGCACTTCGACAGCCGAGCCTGCCACGGCCAGCGATCCCGGCGGCTCAGCCCACGTCGTCCCGCCTCGCCCTTATGTCACCGTCGTCCTGCCGTGTTACAACGAGCAGGACCACGTGCTAGCAGAGATCGCTCGGATCAGCTTCGCGCTTGACGCGAGTGGCTACAGCTACGAGCTGCTGGCGATCGACGACAAGTCGACCGACGAGACTCTGGCCAGGTTGCGCGGGGCCGAGAAGACCTACCCGCAGCTGCGCGTAGTCGCCTTCCGCCGCAACGGGGGCTCCGGGACGGTTCGCCGGATCGGTACGCACGATGCCCGAGGCGAGATCGTCGTCTGGACCGACGCAGACATGACGTATCCGAACGAGCGGATACCCGAGCTTGTCCGCTATCTCGACGACAACCCCGACGTCGACCAGGTGGTCGGAGCGCGGACGAGCGAGCAGGGCACCCACAAGCTGCTACGGGTGCCGGCGAAGTGGGTTATTCGCAAGTTTGCCGAGTGGTTGTCCGGGACGACGATCCCCGATCTGAACTCTGGGCTACGCGCTTTCCGCAAGGAGGTGTCGCTGCCGTATCTGCGGCTGCTGCCGCCTGGGTTCTCGTGCGTCACGACGATCACGCTGTCGTTCCTGTCCAACCAGCACACCGTCGACTACCTGCCGATCTCGTACGCGCAGCGGGCGGGTCAGTCGAAGTTTCACCCGTTGAAGGACGCCTACCGCTACATCCTTCAGGTGCTGCGGATGGTGATGTACTTCAATCCGCTCAAGGTGCTGATGCCCCTTGCGATCTGGCTGATCGCGATCGGCTTCGTCAAGGGCATCTTCGACGTGGCGCGGTATCACTTCCATTTGACGACCAATACACTGTTGATCTTCGTCACGGGCCTCGTGATCGGTGCTGTCGCGTTGCTGGCGGATCTCATCGTTCGATCGCGTGGGGAGTGACGACGTGCGCATCGCCGTCGTCGGCCCGACGCACCCGCACACCGGCGGGATCGTTCACCACACGACTGAGTTGTGTCATCGGCTTGCAGCTGCTGGCCACGACGTCGATCTCGTGTCCTGGTCGGCCCAGTACCCGGCGTTCCTGCATCCAGGCACGCTACGCGTCCCTGGCGGCGAGCCTGAGGTGCGCATCTACCCAGCGACCTCCTATCAGCTTGCCTGGTGGAATCCGATCACCTGGTGGCGCACCGGTGTGGGTCTTCGTGACTACAACGCGGTCGTGCTCGTGCACGCCTCGACCGTGCAGGTGCCGGCCTATCTGACGATCCTTCGCGCTCTGCGCGCCCGGCGCTCAATGAGCAGGCCGCGCGTGGTCGTGGTTGCGCACAACGTGTTCCCGCATGAGCGCCATCACGGCGACGCGGTGCTGGTCCGCGCGCTGCTGTCGCGAGCCGCTGCGGTACTCGTGCACTCACCCGAGCTCGCCGCGCTTGCCAAGACAGTCGTGAATCACCGCACGCAGATTGTCGTCGCCGACATCCCTCCGCACCTGCCGGCCTTCCCGGTCGAGCGGCGAGTTATGACGGACGCCGACGAGCCGTTCAACCGGCTGCTGTTCTTCGGCACCGTGCGGCCGTACAAAGGCCTCGACGTGCTGCTGCGTGCCATGGTGAGCGTTCCCGATGTGAAGCTCGTGGTCGCGGGGGACATCTGGTCCGGAGTGAGCAGCCTGCGTGATCAGATTGCCGAGCTCGGCCTGCTTGACCGGGTGATGCTGCGCCCGAGCTACGTCGCAGGCTCGGAGATCGCCGGCCTTTTCCGGGACGTCGATGCGCTGGTGCTGCCTTACCGCGCAGGCACCGCATCGCAGAACGTCCTGTTGGCGCACGCGATGGGCGTCCCAGTGATTGCGACGCGTGCCGGCACGCTCGGCACGCAGGTCAACGACGGTGTCGATGGCGTGCTCGCCGAGCCGGACGACGTCGACGATCTCACCGCAGCGCTGAAGCAGTTCTACAGCCCTGGCACGCCGCAGAAGCTTCGGGCCGGCGTCCCCATCGTCGACACTGACTCCAGCTGGAACGGCTACATCGAAGTTCTGACAGCGGCGTTGGCGGGCGTCGCAGTCGCCGGCACCCGGGCGAGTCGGTGAGACGCCCGCACCTGCCGCCACGCTTTCGACTGCTGGCCAGGGTTGTATTTTTCGCGATTCTGATCATCTTGTTCGCGTTGGCGCTCCACGGTAAATGGCACCAGATCGGCGTCAGCTACGACAGGTTGTCGTGGTACTCGCTCGTCATCGCGACTTTGCTCGGCTTCGGGAACATTTTCGCCGCCATGATGGCTTGGCGGTCATTGCTCGCCGACCTTGACTCGCCGCTTCGATTGCCCGTCGCGATGCGCATCTTTTTCCTTGGCCAGCTTGGGAAATACCTACCCGGTTCCGTATGGACCGTGGTCGCGCAGGCCGACCTCGGCCGCGATCACGAGATACCTCCGCGTCGAACCGTTGCAGCAAGTGTTCTCGGCATGGCCGTTTCGTTGGCGGCCGGTTTGGTGCTCGCCGTTGTGACGCTGCCGTTTTCTGCGCCTGGCGAGGTCGCCCAGTACAGCTGGGTGCTGCTCGTGTTGCCGCTGCTGGTGCTCGGACTCCTTCCGAAGAACCTTGACCGGCTGACGCATTTCCTTTTCAAGGTGCTACGCCGCGAGCCGCCCGACCACGAGTTCACCTCGCGTGGGGTGCTGACCGCACTCGCGTGGCAGACGGTCGGGTGGCTAGCGGTCGGCGGAGAGGTCTTCGTGCTGTGCTGGGCGTTGCACGCGCCGATAGGCCGGTCGCTGCTGTTGGCGCTCGGAGGCACCGCACTCGCGTGGTCTGCAGGGTTTCTGGCGATTCCGCTGCCGTCGGGCGCGGGACTGCGTGAAGTCATCACGATCGCCATCTTGAGCTCGGTGCTGTCGGTGCCATCGGCAACCGTCGTCGCGCTCACATCGCGAGTGATTTCGGTCGTGGGTGATGGCGCTTGGGCCGCCATCGCAGCGGCAATCGCCCATCACAACGGCCTCCATCTCCTTGCTGCTGCCCGGCAGCGGAATCGCGTTGACGCTCACCGGGAAGCTCGCAACGAAGCGAAGGCGGCACCGGCGGCTCCGCGACCGGCGCCGTGAAGGCGTCGTTCGCCCTCTCGTCCCTCGCTCGGTGGTAGCGTCCCCGGAGACCGTTGAGCGGAGGACTGTCGTGCAACTGCCGCGGCCCGTCGTTCGGTTGATCGCACGTGGCAAGCCGCTGGTGCCAACATCGTTGTGGCCGGTACTCAACACTGCGGCCAGCGCCCGCGGGTCGGGCCCGCTCGTCGCTGACCCGGATCCCGTGCGGACCCTCGTGCTGTGCGCGCACCCCGATGACGAGCTTGGCTGTGCCGGCACGATCGCGCTGCTAGCTGACGCAGGGGCGCAGCTGCGGGTCGTCTACGCAACGCGGGGTGAAGGCACGCGAGGCTCGCCCTACGACGCTGAAGAAACCGGACGCCGACGGTCGACCGAAGCTGCCAACTCGTGCGCGGCACTCGGTGCAGACGAACCGCGTTTCCTCGATTTCGCCGACGGATCGCTTACGGCACGACTGGCCGATCTGACGGATGCCGTCGCTGCGACCGTCGAAGACTTTGCTGCGCAGCGCGTGCTAGTGCCGTGGATTCTCGACGGGCACTCCGATCACCAGGCGATGAGCTGGGCAGCAATCGATGCCGAACTGCCCGACTCCGTCGAGGTTTGGGCGTTCGAATGGTGGACGGCCCTCGTGCCGAACCGATTGGTCGACGTGACCCGTGTCTGGGCCCGTAAAGAGCGTGCCGCCGCCTGTCACGTGACCGCGGCTTTGGCCTTCGATCTGACAGCGGGTCTCGGCCTTTCTAGATGGCGTTCCCTGCATGGGCTGCACGGGCAGGGCTACGGAGAGGCATTTATTGCCATGCCCCACCGCGAATACAGGGCACTGGCACGGCGCGCCCAGGCCGTTCAGTCGAGCCAGGACGCCTGATGCCAGGACGTCGGATGGGCGTGCGATGACGGACGCAGTCCTGCGCAAGGGGTCCGAAGCCGACGCGACCGGGATCTGCCAGCTGCTTGCGCGCACATTTCCGGACAACGCGAAGAGCGACGAGGCGATCCTGCGTTGGCAGTACTTCGGCAGCCCGTATGGCGACCCGGTCATCATGGTCATGGACGCGGACGGCGAGATCGTCGGCGCGTACACAAGTATTCGTTACCCAGCGAAGGTTGACGGTGAGGTCACGCAGGTCGGGTTAGGTATTGACGCTGCGATTGACCGGTCGCATCAGGCGCGCGGCAACTTTGGGCCGATGGCATCGGCTCTCTACGCGGCGACCGGCGAAGCCGGAATGCCGCTCACCGTTTGTTATCCCAATCAGAATTCAGTGAAGGGCATCACCCGCGTTGGCTGGCAGGAGATCGGACTCCTGCGAACGCATCTGATGCCCCTCGACATCGCGTTCTACGCGAAGCGTGCGGGTCTGCCACGCTTCGCAGTAGCGATTGCGGGCTGGGGGGTCAAGCTAGCACTGCCGACAATCGGCTACGACGTCAGCGAATCCCACGAACCCGACGCGGACGTCGATGCGGTCTGGACTGCGCTCGAGCCTGCCGTGCGCAATGGCGTTATTCGCGATCGTCGGTGGTTTCAGTGGCGTTACGCCGATCGACCCGGTTCGAACGTGTACAGATACTTCGCAGTGCGACGCCGGGGTGAGCTGCGCGGAGTCGCGGTGACGACGGTGCGGGAGCAGGACGGCGCCGACTTCGTTTTCGTACTCGAGCTGCTGGCAACCAACGCTGCCGCGGGCCGCAGTCTGGTGCACGAGATTGCCGAGTCTGCGGGCCCGGTGACGGGCGTAATTCTGGCAACCCTGCCTGGGACGTCGACCTCGGACCTCGCGAAGCGGTCAGGTTTGCGGCTCGTTCCGCAACGCTTCGAGCCTAAGCAGCTCCATTTCGGCGTCGTCGACAACCTGGCCTTGGAACACGATCGGCGCGCCGAACGATGGACCCTGGGCTGGGGCGACCTTGACCATGTTTAGGTTGGGTCCGTGAAGCGCATCGGGCTCGTCGGCTGCGGAATCATGGGGTCGGCCATTGCGGAACTCTCCGCCCGATCTGGCCTCGAGGTCTCCGTCCACGTGCTGGACGACGAAGCCGTGGAGCGGGGAGAGGAGCGGATTGCCGCGCTGCTGCGTCGCACCGCGAGGCGTGATGGTCTCGACGAAGCTCAGGTCGCGGACGTCCGCGGGCGCATCGTCATCAGTGTCGACATTGACGAACTCCGCGACTGCGAATTGGTTATTGAGGCTGTTCCAGAGATCGAGGACGTGAAGCTCGACGTGTTTCGGCAACTCGCCAGCACGATGTCACCGACCGCGATTCTGGCGTCGAACACGTCGTCACTTTCGATCACGCGACTCGGCAGTGTGACATCGCAACCTGAGCGCGTTGTGGGTTTGCACTTCTTCAATCCCGCATCTGTGTTGCCGTTGGTCGAGTTTGTGACCACGGCGAACACGGCCCCTGAAGTCATCTCGGCGGTCGAGGAATTGGTAGGCGAGACGCTGGGTAAGAGCATCGTCCGTGTTCCCGACACTCCTGGTTTCATCGTGAACGCGCTGCTGATCCCGTACATCTGCTCGGCCATCCGGATGGTCGAAGCAGGCGTTCCGGCGGCTGATGTCGACAGTGCGATGACCCTGGGGTGCAGCCACCCGATGGGTCCGTTGCGACTCGCCGACCTGATCGGCCTCGACACCGTTCACTCAATCGCGTCGTCGTTGTACGCAGCGTCGGGCAATCCGCACGATGCTCCACCTGCGCTGTTGTCTCAGATGGTTGACGCCGGCGTACTCGGCAACAAGACCAAGGGCGGCTTCTACAGCCGGTGATCCGGCTGGCTAGGTCGTTGCGATGGCTATGACGTTGAAGATGGCGCCTTGCGGGTCGGCGAGGGTGGCCATCGGACCGATCGGCGTGTCGATCGGCTCGAGGATCACGTCGCCACCCAATGCGAGTGCGTGTGCGGCCACAGATTCGGTGTCTTCGACGGCAAAGTAGATCTGCCACTCGTTCGGTACCGCTTCGTCAGTTCGAGCTGAGATACCGGCCACCGCGTCGTTGCCGGTGCGCAAGCTGACGTACGGCGTCGCTCCGGATTCTTGAGGATCTGCGATCAGCCCGAACACCGCTTCGTAGAACGACGTAGCAGCACCGACGTCGTCCGTTCGTAGGTCGTTCCAGATCACTGACCCGGGCTCGTTGACTAGCGTTGCGCCGATGTGAGTCTTCGCTTGCCAGATCGCGAGGGGCGCACCCGTCGGGTCGATAATGAAGGCCATGCGACCGGCGTCCGTGACGTCGAACGGCGCCATCGCGATCTTGCCTCCGGCGGCGTCAACACGCGCCAAGGTCGCATCGACGTCGTCGACGGCGAGGTAGGTGTTCCACATCGCCGTCGCGTTCTGGGCAGCCAGGTCGGGCGGCAGTACGGAGATCGCGCCGACAACACCGGCCGCCTTCAGGGCCATCGAGTAGATGCCCTCGGCCATCGGCTGGTCGTCGAACGTCCAGCCGAACAGCTCGCCGTAGAACTCCTTGGCCGCGCCTTGGTCGCTGGTCGACAGATCGATCCAGTTGGGGGTGCCCTGGACGTAGGAGCTTCGCACTGGCATATCGCGACGGCCTCTCCGGGAGTTGGTCCGGGTGTGATTGTGCTCAGAACGGCACGGTCAGGGAAGAGGGACGGCGAATAAGGTCCTCGATTGGCCTCAGCGGGCCCCTTGGGTGGCCGATAAGCACTGTAGCCGCCTGCACGGCTGATTCACGATGGCTACTGACCGCCACTGCCAACCACTGCACGGATGTCCAGGAAATCAGGTGACAAGAGCCGTGAGCAAGGACAAAGTGCCGGGCGCCGCCCAGCGTGAGGCGGTTGAGAGTCTCGCCAGCCGGCTCTACGACGACGTCACCGTGACCGAGGTCATCCGACCGGCAGCGGTCCTCTCCGAGAGGAACGCCCGTCGGGTTCTTGACGGGCTACGGGCCGAGGACGTCCGCTCTGGCGGCCGCTGGCACGCCGAGCCGGGCTGCTGGCGGCTGTTCGAACGCCCGTGGAAGGGCAAGGACGAGCGCTCCGCCGCGGCGGCTGGCCTCATCGGCAGTATTCAGGTTGCCTACGGCATGCCCACCCGCTGGGAGATCACCATCTTCCGGGCGACCATCACCGTGGTCGGCTCCCGCATCGGCTACACGGTCGACTCGCTGTGCGACGAAGCCCTCGGCCACGCCGACCTGACGCTGCGCAACTGCCCGCGCATCGACATGCCGGCACCGCCGCGCGCATTCCGCTCCCGCTGAACCGTTTACTTGCGGCGCGCCCTACTTCTTGCGCGCGACTGACTCGAACAAATCTGCGTATGCCTGCGCGACGCCGCGCGGCGACGCCGTCCGCTCGACATATGCCCTCGCGGCCGCCCCCATCTTTTCCCTCGCGCCCGGGTCGTCGGCCAGCTTCAACACCGCCGCGGTGAATGCCTCGGCATCGTCGGGGGTTACCGCGATGCCCGCCCCCGCGGCCTCGATGACGCGTTGCACTTCGCTGCCTTCGTCGACGCTGGCAACCAGAGGTCGACCCGCGGCCATGATCGAGTAGGTCTTCGACGGCACACTCGATCGTGCCAACCCAGCTTTCAACGGGACGACGTGAAGGTCCGCCGCTGCGAGTAGCTCCGGTAGTCGCTCGATCGGCTGCATCGACACGAACCGCAGGTTATCGAGGCCGGCCGCCTCGGCCTCGAGCTCGGGCAGCGTCGACCCGCCGCCGTTGATGACGTAGACGATGTCGTCGCGGTCGTGAGTCGATCGCGCGGCGTGCACGAGAAGGTCGAGCGACTGCGACATGCCGACGTTGCCGGCGTACATCACCACCGTCTTGCCGGAGAGGCCGTACTCGGCGCGATAGGAGTTCTCGGTCGGTCCTGGTTGGACAACCTCGGCATCGACGAAGTTCGGGATGACGCGCAGCCGCTGCGGGCGACGCATCTTTGCTGCCAGGTTCGCCCGCATGTCGGCTGACAGCACGGTGACTGCGGCACACCGCGCGTAGGACCAACGCTCCAGTGCGCTTGCCGCCGAGATGAGGGTGCGGCCGCGGAGCAAGCCGAGCTCGACGGCGACGTCGGGGAAGACGTCTTGCACGTTAAGAACAAGGGGCGCGCGTCGCGCCAAGGCCGCGAACCATCCGGTCGCCGCCATCGGCAGCGGCGGCGTCATCGCGAACGTGACATCGACTCGACCGCCGACGGCCGCGACCGCGGCGTCGAGTGCGCAGAACGCGGCGAAACCGACCGCCCGCTTAGGGATGCTGCGCTTGTCGCCAGTCGGGAATGGGTGCACCCGCGTCACGCGGCCCCACGACGTCGTTTCTCGACGAACGACCTTGCCTCGCCACTCGGGGAGCACGTCGTGGTGCTCGTACCAGGGCAGCGACGTCACGACCTCGATGTGATGGCCGAGCGCGCCGAGCTCCTCGACGAGACGAGTCGCAATGACCCCCGTCGGCGCGACGTCGGGATCGAAGTGCGGAAGCACCGCGAGGATCCTCACGTGCCGACCCTTGCGTAGACATCGACGAGTAGTTGCACCGGGTCTATAGCCGCCAGCTCCGCCGCTCGTACTCGACCGGTGTCCGAGAGCCGTTGCCGGGCCTTATCGTCGGCGAGCAGATCGCTCATCGCGCGCGCCCAACCGGGGCCATCGTCGGGGTCGACCAGCACGCCGGCGTCGCCGACCAATGACGGCAACGCGGTTGCATCGGCCGCGATCACCGGGCACCCCGCAGCCATCGCTTCAAGGACCGGGAGGCCGAAACCCTCGAAACGGGAGGGAAATGCGAGCATCTCTGCGCCCGCATACAGGGCGGCTAGCTGTTCCGACGTCACGTAGCCAAGCGTCTGAACCTGATCGTCGACGCCGAGCCGTGCTGTCAGATCGGCGAGGTCGGCGCGTGTCGAATGGGCCGATCCCCACGCCCCTGCACCAACGGCCCCGGTGAGTACCAACGAGACGTCCTCGGTCTTTGTCACCGTGGCGAATGCCTCGAGCAGCATCGCGTGATTCTTGTGCGGGTAGGTCGCCGCGGGATACAGGATGTACGGCGCGTGCACGCCGAGTGCAGCCAGCAACTCTGCACGTCGATCATCAGACACTGCAGGCATCGGGCGAACGACGGCCGGCACCACGACGACCTTGGTCGGGTCAAGGTCGAATGCCTCGATCGCTTGGGTGCGGGTGAAGTCGCTCACGGCGGTCACGATCTCGGCCCGCTTCAACGACCGGCCCTGTGTCATGGCGAGGTACCGCCGCTTCGCGGTACTGAAGTACGCCGGGTACGACAGGTACTGCAGATCGTGCAGCGTGACGACTGCTGGCACGCGGCAACCGGGTGGCACAATCCCGCCAAGGTGGTGCACGAGGTCGACCTTCTGCGCCCGCAAATGCCTTGGCAGCCAGGCATTCTCGATGAGAACGCGTCGCAGCACGTGACGGCCTTTAGGTATCGGCGGCACGACGGTGTGCGCGGCCGCGGCCAACTCGGGGTAGGCCTTGACGAAGTCCGGCAGGCCGAATGCAACCACGTCGATATCGTCACGTTTGGTCAGTGGGTCAAGTAGGCCAGTTGCGTAGCCCTCGCTGCCGCCGACGACTCCCGGCACGAGCCACAGCAGATTGAGGCCGACGGTGAGGGTCATAACGCGGCCGCTCGATAGGCCTCGACGGTGAGAGCGGCGGCGTCGTCCCACGTATAACGGGCCGATTGCTGCAAGGCCGCGGCAGCGAACTTGTCGTGTCGCTCGCCGAGCACGGTCTCGAGGGCAGCGGCGATCGCATTGGCATCGAGCGGATCGACGAGCAGGCCGCCGTCGCCGACGAACTCGGCCATCGCCGTGCCTCGCGAGGTGACGACCGGAACCCCGTGCGCCATCGCTTCGAGTACTGGCAGCCCGAAGCCCTCACGCAAGCTTGGGTAGCAAAACGCTCGAGCACCTGCGTAGGCGGCATGCAGCTGATCGGTCGGCAGGAAGCCGAGCAGTCGCACGCCTCGCACCAGCTGCGCCTGAACCGGCGCGGGACCCCACCCCGTCGGGCCGACCAGCACGAGCCCGAGCTCGGGATCGGTACGGCGCATTGTGGCGAATGCCTCGAGCAGTGTCGGCACGTTCTTGCGTGGTTCGAGGGTGCCGCACCACAGCACATAGCGCTCGGGCAGTTGGTAGGCGCCGACGAACGCTGCCACATCCTCAGCACTGACGGTCGGAACAGCGACGCCGTGCGGCACTAGCCGCAGCCGTGATCGGTCGAACCCCGCCTCGACGCAGTCGTCGAGTGTCGACTGCGACGGCACGAGCACGACATCAGCATTTCGCCGCGCCAACGCAAGGCCACGCCGAAAGAATCGGCGCCCGTGCTTGGTGAAGTGGCTGGGCTCGTGCAAGAACGCGAGGTCGTGGACGGTCACGACAAGTGGCGCGTTCTTCGGCGGGATCGCAAATGTTGTTGCATGGATGACATCGACCGGTCCGGTCGCATGCTGCACCGGTGGCCAGCGAAGCGCGTGCCACGACTCGTAGAGCGCGATCCGCGGGAGCGGCAGTTGGTGCATGCGTACGGTCGGTGTCCAGGGCGTCGGCGGCAGGGTGTCGTGGCGCGCGGCGACCCCGAGAACCTCGACGTCGTCGCGCTTTTGCAACGCCTTCACCGTTTCCAGCGCCGACGAGGCGGTGCCACCCGGCACCTCATGCCACAGCTGCTCAAGCGTGACTGCGACTCGCAGTCGGTTCACCGGTCGACGCGGATGGCTCGCCCGGCGAGTTGATCGGCGAGCATTGCCACGTCGGCGTCGACCATCAGGCGCGCGAGTTCCGGTGTGTGGGTCTTTGCTTCCCAGTCGAGCACAGCCTTGGCCTTCGACGCGTCGCCACAGAGGTTGTCGACCTCGGCGGGCCGCAGGTAGGCCGGATCGGTCTCGACGTACTTGTGCCAGTCGAGACCCACGCGGTCGAACGCGAATTCCACGAACTGCTCGATCGAATAGGAAACGCCAGTGGCGATCACAAAGTCATCGGGCTCGTCGGTCTGGAGCATGCGCCACATTGCCTCGACGTACTCGGGGGCGTAGCCCCAGTCACGCAACGCAGACAGGTTGCCGAGGTAGAGCTTCTCCTGCAGGCCGGCCTGGATGCGCGCCACCGCACGGGTGATCTTGCGAGTAACGAACGTCTCGCCACGACGCTCGCTCTCGTGGTTGAAGAGGATTCCGTTCACGGCGAACATGCCGTACGACTCGCGGTAGTTCACCGTCACCCAGTAGCCGTAGACCTTTGCCGCACCGTACGGCGAACGGGGGTGGAACGGCGTCTGCTCGTTCTGCGGCGGGGGAGTCGAACCGAAC
>Ga0208220_1000998_pt1 | contig 12029 bp, 12 predicted proteins | sample NGESurdeep092012_9_FD_184484 | JGI IMG/M metagenome (GOLD analysis project Ga0208220, IMG submission 184484) | Arctic peat soil microbial communities from Barrow, Alaska - NGEE Surface sample F53-1 deep-092012 (SPAdes) | ecosystem: Environmental > Terrestrial > Soil > Wetlands > Peat ... | reverse complement strand
TAGCAGAGCCTGCGTGCGCGCGCTGAAGACGGGCGCGTCGGCGGCGACAAAGACGTGCATGCGTCTCCTTGCCAGAAGAGGTTAAGCTAGCCGAAGCGGATCATGTTCCGCTTACAAGATCGACACTAGCACAAGTGGAGCGTGATCCGTTTTGACCGACGTCGACGTCCGCGCCCTTCGCGCGGACGCGTCCCGCAACCGCGACACGCTGCTCGCGGCGGCCACCCGCGCGTTCGCGGCGGCCGAGGCCGAGCCGTCGATGCGCGCCATCGCCCGCGAGGCCGGCGTCGGGATCGCGACCCTCTACCGACACTTCCCGACCCGCGAGTCGCTGGTCGACGCCGTCTACCACGACCAGGTCGAGCGGCTCACCGTCGGCGCTAGGGAGCTGCTCGGGCAGCTTCCGCCGGCCGAGGCGATGCGGCGCTGGATGGACCTGTTCGGCGACTGGCTGATGACCAAGCACGGCATGATCGGCACGCTGCTGGCGATGATCGAGTCGGGCGAGATCGCCCTCGCCCGGACCCGGGCCGAGCTCCTCGACGTCATCACCACGATCCTCGAGGCCGGCCGGGCGGCGGGCGACCTCCGGGCCGACGTCACCGCCGAGGACATCGCCGCCAGCCTGATCGGCATCTTCACCGTGGTCGGCAAGCCCGAGCAGCGCCCGCAGGCCGACCGGCTGCTGAACCTGCTCATGGACGGCCTGAGAACCCCGGCGGCGCGGTGATTTAACCGGCCTGGGCGGCGGTGGAACCTGCGGCCGCGCCTGCGGCGTCTAAGGGGTATGAGGAATGCAGGCTGGCTGGCCGTCATCGGCGTCGTCGCTTTGCTGGCGGGCTGCGGAACCGTTTCGGCCGGCCGGCCGGCGACCCCGGTCACCGGAGTGGCGGCGGCGGCGCGGCAGACGCCGCAGCAGCGTGCGGTCGCCGACGCGGCGGACCTGCTCGCCTCGTTCGTCCCCCCGCCGGATGCGCTGCGGATCGGCCGAGCGCCGGTGTCCTTGCTGGCCAAGGCGCCGACCGTGCCGGCCAGCGCCAACGTGGTGAGCCGGGCGGGCTGGTGGCAGGTGGCCGGCCAGCCTCGGACCGTCCTGGCGTGGATCCGGGCGCATAGGCCGGCCGGCTCTACTGACGTTGGCGGCGGCGGCGTCGGCAAGGTCGTGCCTGGAAGCGGTCCCCCGCTCACACCGGGGTTGCCGAACAACCTGCAGCTGTCGTACGTCGATTTCGCCCTGCCCGACGGGCCGGGGGTCTTGATCGACCGGACGGTGATCGCGGCCGTGGTCGCCGAGGGCCGGGACCGGACCGCGATCGGGGTGTACGCCCAGGTCTTGTGGTTGCCGGCCAGGACCGCGGCGTCGCTCATCCCGGCCGCGGCCCGGATGGTGACGATCACCCCGCTGGCCGGGCACGCGCCCCCGGCCCGCACCGACCACCAGGTCACGATCACCGATCCGGCCCTGGTGGAGAAGATCGCCGCGGTCGTGAACGTGCTGCCGTCGGACCCCCCGGCCGACTGGACGGAATGCGGCCCCTTTCCCGGCCCGGGCATGCAGCTGACGTTCCGCGCGGCCGCGGGCGGCCCGGCGCTGGCGGTGGTGACTGCGCACCAGGAGCTGTGCCCGCTGGTCTCGGTCGTGATCGGCGGCAAGACGACGCCTCAGCTTGACGGCGCGGAGACCCTGTTCCAGCGGGTGATGACGGTGGCCGGCTTCCACTGGGCCGACTTCCCGGCCCCCGGTCCGACCGCACCCGGCCCCATCGCGACAACTCCGTAAACCCGGCCGGGACGCTGGCGACGACGATGGCGCGCTTGCATACTTCGTGCACTAATTGATAGTGTCTTAATGGTTAGAGCGTGCAGCGATTCCAGGTTACCGGCCACGATGGGGCACCCGTGACGATTATCGAACACACCGGCGAGCGAACAGGACCGCCCGAGGGGCCGGCCGATCCGCTGGCCCTGGAGCGCCAGGTGTGCTTTGCGGTGTCGATCGCGGCGCGCAGCGTGCTCAGCGTCTACCGGCCGATCCTGGAGCCGATGGGGCTGACCCACCCGCAGTACCTGGTCATGCTGGCCCTGTGGGGGCAGTCGCCGCTGCCGGTGAAGGAGCTCATCGAGCTGCTCCAGCTGGACGGGCCGACGCTCTCGCCGATGCTGAAGCGCCTCGAGGCGGCGGGCCTGGTCACCAGGACCCGCGACGCCCGCGACGAGCGTCAGCTCCGCATCGACCTGACGCAGGACGGCCGGGCGCTGCGCGAGCAGGCGCTGAACGTGCCGCCCGCGGTCGTGGCCAGGCTCGGCCTGAGCCTCGGCGAGCTCATGGAACTGCACCGGGGGCTCACCGAGCTGAACCAGGCGGCCCGCCGGGCCGGCGTCAAGCCACTCCCCTCCCCAGCCAAGGACAGCATCTAAGTGAACAGCAATTTGACCACGATCGTGATTCTGGTATCGGTGATTCACGTGGCGGTGCTCGTGCTCATGATCTGGATTCGGGTCCGGCGGACCCCGGGCGATGGCATCACGGTCCCAGCCCCGAAGATCACCCCCTGCACCGTGTGCGGCGAGCCGGCCATCAACTGGAGCTACGACGGGCTCGATCCCGATGAGCAGCGCGACCCGCACTCCGGCCGGGTCTGGTCCGCCTGCGCGGATCACTACCGGCCGGTGTGCGCGGCCCACTAGGCGGCGAGCCTGACCCGGATCGGCAGCGAGCCGAGCGAGCGCGTCATGTTGTTGAGCGCCAGCGTCGGTTCGCCGATGACCTCGAACCGCTCGACCCGCCGGGCCAGCGCCTCGATGATCGCGAAGCCCTCGAACTTGGCGAGGCTCTGGCCGGGGCAGCTGTGGATGCCGTAGCCGAAGGCGATGTGGTCCGCGTTGTCCCGGGTGACGTCGAACCGGTCGGGGTCGGCGTACTTGCGCTCGTCGCGATTTGACGAAGCGTACGAGACCAGCACCCGGCGGCCCGGCTCGATCGACTGCCCGCCGGCCGAGTACGGCCGCCTCGTGGTGCGACCGAAGGACGGGACCGGCGACTCGAGCCGGAGGGCCTCGGCGAAGGCGCCCGGGATCAGGCTCGGGTCCGCCCGGATGAGGTCCCACTGGTCCGGGTGCTGCGCGAACAGCCAGATCGAGCTTCCGATGGCGCTGATCGTGGTGTCCAGCGACGGGATCGCGTAGGCGGCCAGGAGATGGGCGACCGAATCGGCGGGGATGTCGCCCCGGGCGGCCGCCTCGTGAATGGTGGTGGCGAACCCGCCCGGGATCATGACGTCGGCCGTGCACTTGGTGGCCAGCCAGGTGAACATCTCGGCCGCCTCAGGGAAGGAGGCCGCGCGAGCTGACGGTCGACCAGGCCTATGCGCGCTGGCTGCACCGGGTCACGCCCGAGCTGATGCCCGCCGAAATCCCCGGACTGGTAGACGAGTTCAGCATGGAGATCGGTTACCGCTGCCGCTCGACGGCGATCCTGCCCGATCCAGACGAAGCCGATGACGACGCGCTGGTCGAGCACCCGGGGAAGGCGCTCGGGCAGCCCGGGAGCCGCGCACCGCACGTCGAGCTCGCGCCCGGCCGGTCCACCCTCGACCTGTTCGGATTGGGCTTCGTGCTGCTGACCGGGGATTGCGGCCAGCCCTGGCAGGAGGCGGCAGCGGCGGCGGCCCGCCGGGGCCTGCCGGTGATCGCGCCGCTGGCCGGGATCGGGTCCGATGGCATCGCGGCCGCCTACGGGATCGGCCCGGCCGGCGCCGCGCTCGTCCGTCCCGACGGCTTCGTCGGCTGGCGCAGCCGAGGCGGTGCGGCCGATCCCGCCGCCGAGCTCAGCCAGGCTCTGACCAGGCTGCTGGCCCGATGATGATCGAGCAGAACCTGCCGCTCACCCCGGATGGGGCCGTCCGCCTGGTGCGGGCGGCGTGGTCGGGCAGGCCCCCGACGGTCGAGTAGGCCCGGTCCGACAGCGGGCCGGCGCCGATGCGGAGGTCGACCGACAGCGGGGCGCTGAGCGCGTGGGCGGGCTGGTTTTCCTCCCTCGGGGGCACCGACGGGGCACGTCGTCGGCCGCCGCCTGACTGCTCGGGTCCTGGGTGCTCGTGTCCTGGGTGAGCACCGCCTTGACAGTGCTCGGCCGGGCGGCGGGCGCGAACAGCTGCCCGGAGGCCCCCAGCGTGAGCGCCGCCACCGCGACGACGGAGGTGACCGCGGCCGCGATTCGGTAGCACCGTCTGCCGTCGGCGATCAGGTGGCGGACCGACCGATGGCGTATTCTCCCCGTCACGGACGGCCTCCTCGATATTTATACCTGCATCGGAGACGGCGGCACCCTCAGCCGATAACGGAAATCGCGCGAGTATCTTGAGTCGCGTAAGGCGGCGCTGTTGTCGGTGGCTGGGGGTCGGATCGTGCCGAAACTGGCGGACCTTTTCCGCGCGCGCTACCGCGCCGACGGGATCGACTTCGACTCGATCCGGGTGCACCACGGCGATGCTGCCGGTGGCGCCGCCGACCTGGCGTGCCGTGCGCTGGGGGCGCGGGCGTTCACCGTCGGGACGGATATCTACTTCGCGGCCGGAGAATTCCGGCCGGCCACCCGCGACGGCCTATGGCTGCTGGCGCACGAGGTCGCGCACGTGGTCCAGCAGTCCGCGGGCCTGGTCCGCGCGCCCGGGCGGGGCGCTGACTTTCCGATTCCGCTGCCGGTGCCGCTTCCGGTGACGGTGATGCCGGCCGCGACGGCGGAAGAGCCCGCGGCCGACGCGGCCGCCGACGCGCTTATCGCGGGGCGTCCCGTCACGTTCGGGGTATCGGGGGGCGGGACCGGCCGGCGGCCGGTGCTGCAGCGGTACATGGCCTGGGAGCACTCGATGCTCGGGGACCTCGATCCGGAGCAGGTGCGGGCCGCGGCGGACGGGGACGCGGTTCCCGTGGCCGGCTACCGCGACCTGCTGGCGGAGCTCGGGCGGGCGCCACGGCAGGCGAGCGAGGGACGGCTGCGTTCCGCGTACCCGGCGCTTGAACCGGTCCGGCTGCGCGGCAGCGGCCTGGTGGTGACCCTCGGGGAGCTGAACGTGCTCCCCGACTACCTGGGACGGCCGGAAGACATCGAGTCCGCCCCGCTGGCGTTCATCGGGCCGCTGATCCAGTCGGTCCGCAGCTGGAGCGTCGCCGAGCTGGCCCGGCCGGCCGGGGTCCGCGGCACCCGGGGTCCGCTGCCGGTGACGCTGCCCCGGCTGCTGCCCGGGTCGCTGCGCTACCCGTTGCTCGGCCCGCTGGCCGAGACGGCCGAGATAGCGGCGGTCAGCAAGCTCGGCCGACGGCACGGGTTCGGCCCGGCCAAGCGGTACTCGGCGGTGCTGGCGCGCAACTCCGGTCACTTCGCCCCGTTCTCCTGGCACCGCTGGCGCTGCTTCCACCTGGCCGCCCGGGAGCTGATCGCGCGGTCGGCGACCGAGGCCGGGGCGGAGCGGGAGGCGCTGCGGCTGCGGGCGCGGACCTGGGCGGGCTACGCCGACCATTTCCTGCAGGACTCCTTCGCGGCCGGCCACCTCGTTAACAAGACGCTGGTCATCCAGTGGTACATCGAGTGGCTGGCCACGTCCGGCGTGTCCTATCCCGGACGGGACGTGCTCGACACCCTCACCGCCGCGCGGCAGCCGCTGCTGCACGGCCCCGGGCTCTACGACCGGGCCAGCGGGGCGGCGGGGCCGCCCGGACCCACCCGGGACGCGCAGGACGTGGCCGACGCGGGGACGCTGGAGGAGCGGATCGCGGCCAGCGGCGTGGTCGGCGATTCCGACGCCGAGCAGCGCGCCGCCTACGCGGCCTACCTGACGATGCTCGGCAGCGGGACCGTCCAGTTGGCGGTGAAGGTCGCCCACGAGTACCTCAACGCGCACTCGCTGGTCGTCTCGGCCGGCCTGCTCGGCCCGCGCTTCCGGCTCAACGGGGACCACACCCTGCTGGCCGGCCCGGCCGGGGCGCTACGGGCGGCGGAGGCGGCGGCCGCCTCCCGGCGGGCGATCGCGGAGCTGTTGCGAGACGGCGAGACCTCGGTCGACAGCTGGGAGATCTTCGACCTTTTCCCCGACCACGTGGAACAGGACGGCCGGCTGGTCTCGCTCCCGCAATGGCACCAGGAGGGGCTGCGGGACCTGTGCTTCGAGCTCTTCGAGCGGCGCTCGACGCGCGCGCTGCGCAGCCTCATGTCCGGCGCGTTCGGACAGCGGGTGCTGCCCACCGGCGACGGCTAGCTGTACGGGCGGCCCCGTGCGCTAACTTGCTGGGATGGACGGCAACCGCGACCTCGCCGAGCGCTTCATCACAAGCCTGGAAGCGCGGGACTGGGATATGTGGGCGGGGCTGCTGCACCCGGCCGTGGTCTACGAGATCCCGCAGTCACGGGAGCGCATCCGGGGACGTGACCGCTACCTGCGGTTCAATCAGGAGTATCCCGGCGACTGGCACCTGCGGCCGAAGGTCGTCATCGCCGACGAGCGGCACGGCGTGGTGTGGTTCGAATGGCGTCTCGACGGCCGAACCGACGACGCGATGGTGTTCTTCGAATTCGCCAACGGGCTGATCACCCAGGTGACGGACTTCTGGCCGGAACCGTACGAACCGCCGTCTGGCCGTGAGCACCTGGTCGAGCGCTGGTAAATCGCTCACCGGGAAGCCGGATCGTGTATGTCTCCGGGATGCCGGGGGCGGGGAAGACCAGCCTTGCCTTCCCCCTCGCGGCGGAGCTCGGGTACTCGCTGGTCACCGAGGACCTGACCAAGGAGACGCGGTACGACGCCCTGCACGTCCCGGGCGAGGGCGACATCGACGGGGAGTGGTCCGGGAGACTGGTCAGAGGCCTTCGCGGTGGGCGATCGCGGCGGCTTCGGTGCGGTTGGTGACGGCCAGCTTGGCGAGGATGTTGGAGACGTGCACGCTGGCGGTCTTGGGCGAGATGAACAGCTCGACGCCGATCTGGCGGTTGGACTGGCCTCGGGAGAGCAGCCGGAGCACGTCGCGCTCGCGGTCGGTGAGCGATTCGGTCAGGTACTCGCTGCCGGAGGCGGCGGTGGCCCCATCGCCCTTGGCGGCCGGGCCGGGGTCCAGGCGGGCGCGACGGGCCAGGGCTTCGAGGGCGGCGGAGAGCGGTGCGGCGCCTAGTCGGGTGGCCGTGGCGGCGGCTGCCCGCCAGATCGGCACCGCTTCCTCGGCCCGGCCGGCCTCGATGAGCGCCTCGGCCAGCCGCCACTGGCCGCGGGCGGTCTCGTACACGTACTGCGGGCCGAACGCGCTGAGCACGGCTTCCCAGGATTCGGGTGCGTTCTGACCGGACGCCCGGCCGTACTCGGCCTCGGCCCGGGCGAACCAGCCCCGGCCCTCCGGGCCGAGGACCGCCTTCGGCAGGGCCGGAGAGCGGGCGCCCTCACGCGCGATGTCGAGCAGTTCCTTCGCGCTGGCCAGTTCGGCCGCCGCGGCGCCGGAGTTCCCTGACGCCCGGGCGGCGACCGCACGGTCGGCGCGGGCGGCCAGCGCGATGGCGGCCGGGCGGAGCGTCGACGGCTTATAGGAGCGTCGCGTGTCGGCGCGGATCGCCGCTTCGGCGTGCGACAGCGCCAGGTCGGTATCGCCGCGCCACAGCGCGAGCTCGGCCAGCAGGCTCCGCGCCACGTAGCCGACGAAGCCGTCGTTCCAGAACGGCTCCAGCCAGGTCTGGCGTTCCTCGGCGGCCCGGTTGTCCCTGGCGACGTCGATGAATAGGGCCATCGCGGACAGCACCGCCTCGGGCAGGCTGGTGACCCGGACCGGGAACCCGTCCGCCAGCCGTTGGGCGTGATCCCACTGGCCGGACAGGAAGCACGCCTGGAAGTGCAGGTAACGCAGGTCGAGGCCGTAGGGTGCGAGGCCGAGCCCCTCGTCATCGGCCCGGCGCTCGCCCAGCTGCGCGATCCGCGCCCCCTCGGCGAGCTCGCCCCGGGCCTGGTGCTCGTGGGCGAGCATGAACGTCGCCCGCAGCTCGACCTGGACCATCTGGGTGCCCTCGGCCTGTTCGAAGGCGGCGGCGAACATCCGGCTGGCCTCTTCGCTGTCGCCCTCGCGGCTGCTCAGCTGGCCCAGCGTGGTCAGTGCCTCGGCCGCTACCCAGCGGGCCTCGCCATCGGCGGCGGCGCGCGCCCGCTCCGCCCACTCCCGGGCCGACGCGTTGTCCCCGGTCACCATGAGCGTCAGCGCGTAGGTCGCCATCGCGCGGGCCAGGTACCAGGTCGGCGGCTCGGCCGGGGTCTCCCGCACGGTCTCGGCTGCCACCGCGAGCGCCTCGGCCGGCGCCTCGCTGCCTTCGATCTCGAGCAGGAAGTAGGCCAGCCGCTCCCCCACCCGGCTGCGCAGCGCGGCGTCGTCGGCGGCCGCCGCGAGGCCGGCCCGGGGTTTGGCCATGGCCATCCGGATCCGCCGCAGCAGGTGCACCGCGCGGGGCACGTTGCCGGCCGCGAACGCGGCCGATGCGGACTGCAGCGCGAGCTCGCCCCGGCTGACCGCGGCGATCGTGGCCGCGTCGTCCACCCGATCCCACAGCGACAGCGCCTGGTCGTAGTGGCGGTGGGCCTCGGTGGGCGCGCCCAGGCGACGTGCCTCGTCCCCCGCGCGGATCGAGGCGGCGAACGCCCCCGGCACGTCGTGGCTGGCCAGGCTGTGGTGCGCGAGTTCGGCGGCCGCGCCGGGCACGCCCGACAGCAGCGCTGCGAGCTGCCCGTGCAGCCGGGTCCGCTCCCCCGGCAGCAGGTCGCTGTAGACCGCCTCGCGCAGCAGCGCGTGCCGGAAGGCGTAGCCGTCGGCGCCGTCGGGCACCAATAGCTGATGCGCGACCGCCTCGCGGACGGCCTCGTCGTAGGCCGCGCCAGGCAGGCCGGAGGCGGCGCGGACGAGGTCGTCTCCGGATCGGCGCCCGGCCACCGCCGCCGCCCGCAGCACCTGCTGGGCGGCGTCCGATACCCGCTCGACCCGGGACATCAGCAGCGCCGCAAGCCCCGAGGGGAGACCGGGCCCGGCGCGAGTACCGTCCGCGGTGTCCGACAGCGCGGCCAGCAGCTCTTCTGCGTAGTAGGCGTTGCCCTCGGAACTGGCCACGATCTGGTTGACGGTGCCGGCCGACAGCCGCCCGGGCGCGTCGGAAATGGAGAACAGGAGCTCGGTCAGCGCCGACGGGGTGAGCGGGCCGAGCTGGACGGAGACCACCGAGGGGAGCCTGAGCAGGTCGGCCACGACCGGGCGGAGCGGGTGGCGGCGGTAGAGGTCGTCGGTACGGTAGGTGCCGATGATGGCGACGCGCTCGCCGTGCAGCATCCGGAGCAGGAACGTGAGCAGGTCGCGGGTGGAGGCGTCGGCCCAGTGCAGGTCCTCGAGGACGAGCAGCACCGGCGCCCGCCCCGACAGCTCGGCCAGCAGCCCGAGGACGGCGCCGAACATCTGCTGGCGGGTCAGCGCGGCCCGGTCGGTCTCCAGGTCGCCGCCTTCGCCGCCGTCCGGCAGCAGCCGGGCGAGGACCGGGCGCGCCTTCACCGCCGTCTCGACCTCCGGCGACGCGGTTCTGATGGCATCCGCGAACGGGAGGTAGGGCACGCTGTCCCCGATCTCCGCGCACTGGCCGCACAGCACGGTGAACCCCTGGCTGGCGGCGATCGCGGTCACCTCGCTGACCAGCCGGGACTTGCCCACCCCGGCGTCGCCGCCGACGAGGGCGGCGACGGCGCCTGAGGCGGCGTCATCGAGCAGGACGCGGAGCCGGGCGAGTTCCGCGCTCCGGCCGACTAGGGTGGCCATGCCTGCAATTATCCCAGCTCGGGGCCAGTGCCCCGAATCAATTAGCGCGCCTCGTAGCGCTCGCGGCGAACGGTCGCGGTGCGGCCCCTGATGCCGGCCTGCCGGAGCGCCGCCACCACGTCGTCGGCGGCCGCCTCGGGCACCTCGACCAGGGAGAAGCGGTCGGCGATCTCGATCGTGCCGATGTCCCGTCCGGAGAGGTTCGACTTGCCGGTGATAGCGCCTACCAGGTCCTGCGGCCGGACTCCGGCGGCACGGCCGGTCCCCACGAACAGACGGGTCGTGCCCGCCGTCGCGCCCCGACCACGGCGCGGGCCCCGCCCGGCCGACCGGAACGGCTCGCGTCCGCTGCCGTTGCGGCCACCGCGGCGCTCGTCCGTCGACGACAGCTCGACCTCCGGCAGCTCTTCCTCGTCGCGGGGCGTTCCGCTCGCCTCATGGGCCAGCTTGACCGCGGCGAGCGCGACCTTGTAGAGGTCGAACTCCGCGCTGAGCGGCTCGACCACCGCCTGGAAGGCCTCCAGGTCGCCGCCGTCGGCCAGGATCTCGCGGAGCGCGGCGCCGGTCAGCTCCAGGCGCCTGGCCCGCAGGTCGGCGACCGTCGGCAGCTTCTCGATCGTGATCGGCTGCTTGGTCACCCGCTCGATGACCTTGAGCATCCGGTGCTCGCGCGGCTCGACCAGGGTGATGGCGGTGCCTTCGCGGCCGGCCCGCCCGACGCGCCCGATGCGGTGCACGTACGACTCCGGCGCGCTGGGCACGTCGTAGTTCACCACGTGCGTGAGCTGGTCGATGTCGAGGCCGCGGGCGGCCACATCGGTGGCCACCAGCAGGTTGATGCTCTGGCTGCGGAGCCTGTTCATCACCCGGTCGCGGTGATTCTGGTCCATTCCGCCGTGCAGCGCCTCGGCGCGGTAACCCCGGCCGTTCAGGGACTCGGTCAGCTGGTCGACCTCGTCCCTGGTGCGGCAGAAGACGACCGTCGCGGTCGGGGTCTCCAGGTCGAGCACCCGGCCGAGCGCGGCGGCCTTGTGCCCGCGCGGCACGACGTAGGCGGTCTGCCGGACCAGCAGGCCTTCGGCTGACGCCGACTCCTGGCGGCCGAGCTCGACCCGGGCCGGGTTGCGCAGGTGGCGGCGGACCATGCCGTTGATCCGCGGCGGCATAGTCGCCGAGAACAGCGCGGTCTGCCTGGTCTCCGGGGTGCCGCCGAGGATCTCCTCGATGTCGTCGGCGAAGCCCATGTCGAGCATCTCGTCCGCTTCGTCGAGCACGACCATCGCCAGGCCGCTCAGCTTCAGCGTGCCCCGGTTGATGTGGTCGATCGCCCGCCCCGGGGTCGCCACCACCACGTCGACGCCGCGCCGGAGCGGCCCGAGCTGGCGGCCGATCGGCTCGCCGCCGTAGACCGCAAGCACCCGCGCCCCCATGTCGCGCGAGTAGCTGTTCATCGCCTCGGCGACCTGCACCGCGAGCTCGCGGGTGGGGACGAGGACCAGCGCGAGCGGGTCCGTCCCGCCGCCTTCGGCCAGGATTCGCTGGAGGATGGGGAGCGCGAAGGCGGCCGTCTTCCCCGTCCCCGTCGCCGCCTGTCCGACCAGATCACGGCCCTCGAGCAGGGGCGGGATCGCGGCCAGCTGGATCGGCGTTGGCTCCTCATAACCGAGGCCGGACAGCGCACGGCACAGCTCCGGGGCCAGCATGAGGTCGGCGAAGCCGGCCGGCTCCCCGCCGTTGCTTTCGGTCATGAACGAACCATCTTGCTCAACAAGCACTTTTTGACTCCCACACTGGTTTCTGCCCTCGGCCACGCCGTTACGGCGCGGCCCGGCCTGGGGCTCATCCAGCGCGGCGGTGACTTTGCTGTCACGTGCTACGTCGCAGTCAAGGCGCTGACATCGAGCTCGGCCGCCGTCGCGACGGATTGCCGTTGCGACGGACATGACGCGGGCCGACGCCATCGGATGGGTCGGCCCACTGCTTACTATTGTGCCCTCAATCTCGGAATTGGGGGCACAGAAGACAACTACGACCACAGGCTACAGCCCATCCGGCCGCCAGTTCATTCCCGCCCCCGGTGTCCGAGGCGGTCGAGCATCCTCCGGTTACAGCTCAGCGGACGTCGGCGCGTCGAGCATGACGACAGCGAGGTCGGTCAGGACCAGCGTGAACGACGCCAGCGGGACGACGTTGTCGACGCCGATCTCGCTGTC
>Ga0208220_1000996_pt1 | contig 12049 bp, 10 predicted proteins | sample NGESurdeep092012_9_FD_184484 | JGI IMG/M metagenome (GOLD analysis project Ga0208220, IMG submission 184484) | Arctic peat soil microbial communities from Barrow, Alaska - NGEE Surface sample F53-1 deep-092012 (SPAdes) | ecosystem: Environmental > Terrestrial > Soil > Wetlands > Peat ... | reverse complement strand
TCCGATCTCACGTTGGCGCTCGACACTGCCATCGGGCCGGTCCGCCGGAGCAGGTCAAGCGCGACCGGGTGCAGCGGCATGCGGACGGCGACGGTGCCCATGGTGTCGCCCAGATCCCAGTGCAGCGTCGGGCTCGAGCGGAAGACCAGGGTCAGCGGGCCGGGCCAGAACTCGTCGATCAGGTCCTGGCCGTACGGGCCCAGCGACTCGGTCAGCGCGGCCGCCGCCCGCACGCTGCCGACCAGGACCGGGGGCGGCATGTTCCTGCCGCGTCCCTTGACGGCGAGCAGCGCGGTGACCGCGGCCGGGGTGAAGGCGTCCGCGCCGATCCCGTAGACGGTATCGGTGGGCAGCACGACGAGCTGACCCTCCTGCGCGGCGCTGGTGGCCGCGACCAGGCCGTCTTCCCGCTGCTGCGTGTCGGCGCAGTCGTATCGAGCGCTCATTGATTCCATCCTAAGCAGAACCATCCGGTCCTCGATGCGCGGCCCGAAGACGAAAACAGCCATCGCAGCGGGCGCGCGATAACAATAGCGCTACTCGCCGGGCCACATTGCCGTGACGAACCGGTCTCTTCTGGCCAAATCCTTGTGATTGGTCGTATCCCGCCAGCCGGCTTCCTCGGGGAAGACCCAGAACACCGCCGCGCCCTGCGGCGCGCCGTGCTCGATGGCGAGCAGACCCCCAGGTCGCAGCAGCCAGCGGGCCGCCCGCTCGACCGCGCGGATCGCGTCAAGGCCGTCGGCGCCGCTCCACAGCGCCGCGGGCGGATCGTACTCCGCCACCTCGGGCTGCACGATCGAGCCGAGCGGGATGTACGGGGGGTTGGAGACCACCAGATCGACGGTGCCGGCCAGCGGCGCGAGTTCCTTGAGGCCGTGGCGCGGGTCCCCGGAGACGAAGTCGCCCTCGTGCAGCAGCACCCGGCCGGCCGTGTAGGAGTCCACGTAGCGGGTGATGTTCCGCTCCGCCCAGCTCCGCGCCAGCGGATCCCCCTCGACGGCGTGCACGCTGGCCCTCGGCACCTCCTGGGCGATCGAGAGCGCGATCGCGCCGGAACCGGTGCCGAGGTCAACCGCGACCGGCTCGGCCACGTCCATCTCCCGCAGCCGGTCGATGGCCCAGCCGGTCATCACCTCGGTCTCCGGCCGGGGCACGAACACGCCCGAGCCGACGTCGAGCTCGAGGTACCTGAAGTACGCCCGCCCGGTGATGTGCTGGAGCGGCTCGCGGTTCTCCCGGCGGCCGATGTCCACCCAGAACCGGGCGTCGAACTCCGAGTCCTGGACCGAGTGCAGCTCGCCGCGCTTGACGTTGTGGACGTGGGCCGCGATGATCTCGGCGTCGGCGCGCGGTGAGTCCACGCCCGCCTCCGCCAGCCGCGCCGTCGCCAGCGCGATCTCATCGAGCAGCAGCGTCATTAGCCCTCTGCCAGCTTCGCTTCCAGGTCCGCGGCCGCCAGCGCGTCAATTACCGCGTCCAGGTCGCCGTCGATCACCTGGTCGAGGTTGTACGCCTTGTAGCCGACCCGGTGATCGGCGATCCGGTTCTCCGGGAAGTTGTAGGTGCGGACCCGCTCCGACCGGTCGACGGTGCGGACCTGGGCCTTGCGCTCGGCCGAGGCCTTCGCGTCCGCCTCGGCCTCCGCCGCCGCCAGCAGCCGGGAGCGGAGCACCCGCAGCGCCTGCTCCTTGTTCTGGAGCTGGCTCTTCTCGTTCTGGCAGGAGACCACGATGCCGGTCGGCAGGTGGGTGATCCGCACCGCCGAGTCGGTCGTGTTCACCGACTGGCCGCCGGGACCGGACGACCGGAAGACGTCGACCTTCAGGTCGTTGTCGTTGATCTTCACCTCAACCGGGTCGGCCTCGGGGGTGACGAGCACGCCGGCCGCGGAGGTGTGGATGCGGCCCTGGGATTCGGTGACGGGTACCCGCTGCACCCGGTGCACGCCGCCCTCGTACTTGAGCCTGGACCACGCCCCGGTGCCGCCCCGGCCGGCCTTGACCGCGACGGTCGCGTCCTTGACGCCGCCGAGCCCGGTGACGGTCGAGTCGATGATCTCCGTCTTCCAGCCGTGCCGCTCCGCGAAGCGCTGGTACATCCGGAGCAGATCGCCGGCGAACAGGGCGGACTCGTCGCCGCCCTCCCCCGCCTTGACCTCGAGGATGGTGTCGCGGTCGTCGTTCGGGTCCCTCGGCACGAGCAGCTTGCGGAGCCGTTCCTCCAGCTCCCCGCGGCGCTTGGCCAGCTCGACGGCCTCCTGCCCGAAGGCGGAATCCTCGTGCGCCAGCTCGAGCGCCGCCTGCTCGTCGTCGCCGACCTGCTGCCACTCCAGGTAGGCGCTGACGATCGGGGTCAGCTCCGCGTACCGCTTGGCGAGCGTCCTGGCCTGATCCGCGTCCGCGTGCACGCCGGGATCGGCCAGGGCACGCTCAAGCTCGGCATGCTCGCTGGCCAGCTCACCCAACCGGTCGAACAAAGGGAAAACCTTCTCTCTCGCGCAGGGCAGGCGCTGCCATAACCCTAGCGTCAACCGCAACCTCGCCGGACAAACACAGCGCCCGCGTGTCCGTCGTCATCACGGACACGCGGGCGCTGGCGAGGTCGCTACTTCTTCTTGGCGGCCGCCCCGGTGACCGGGCCCTTGCCGAAGCGCTTCTCGAACCGGGCGACACGGCCGCCGGTGTCGAGGATCTTCTGCTTGCCGGTGTAGAACGGGTGGCACTGCGAGCACACGTCGGTGTGGATCACGCCGTTGGGCGCGGTGGACCGGGTGGTGAACTCGGCCCCGCAGCCACAGGTCACGGTCGTGACCTCGTAGTTCGGGTGAATGTCGGACTTCATCGGGTTGGCTCCTTGCCTCAAGCGGCCGCCGGGTCGCCCGCCTGCCCGTTTCAACGGGCAGGCGCGGCGTGAACCGGAACCGCGTCCTAGCGGCTTCCTAGTTTGCCACACCTGGTAACCAGGTCTGACGGGTGCGAATTCCCGGTCGTTACCGGTCTCGGTCCATGCCCAGGGTGGTCTTCTGGACCTGGAGCAGGAACTCGGCGTTGCTGCGGGTCTTGCGCATCTGCTCCATCAGCAGTTCCAGGGCCTGCTCCGGCTGGAGTGCGTGCAGTACGCGGCGCAGCTGCCAGATGACCTTGAGCTCGTCCGGCGCCAGCAAGATCTCTTCCTTGCGGGTGCTCGACGCGATGACATCGACCGCCGGGAAGAGCCGCTTGTCGGCGAGTTCGCGGCGCAGCCGGATTTCCATGTTGCCGGTGCCCTTGAACTCCTCGAAGATGACCTCGTCCATCCGGGACCCGGTCTCGATGAGAGCCGTCGCCAGGATCGTCAGCGAGCCGCCGTTCTCGATGTTGCGCGCCGCGCCGAAGAACCGCTTCGGCGGGTAGAGCGCGGTCGAGTCGACACCACCGGACAGGATCCGGCCGCTGGCCGGCGCCGCCTGGTTGTAGGCGCGGCCGAGCCGGGTGATCGAGTCGAGCAGCACGACCACGTCGTGCCCCATCTCGACCAGCCGCTTGGCCCGCTCGATGGCCAGCTCGGCGACCGTGGTGTGGGCCTCCGCCGGGTTGTCGAAGGTCGAGTGGATCACCTCGCCCTTGACCGTGCGCTGCATGTCGGTGACCTCCTCAGGACGCTCGTCCACGAGGACGACCATGAGGTGGCATTCCGGGTTGTTCTTGGTGATCGCGTTGGCGATGGCCTGCAGGATCATCGTCTTGCCGGCCTTCGGCGGCGACACGATCAGGCCGCGCTGGCCCTTGCCAATCGGGGAGATCAGGTCGATGATCCTGGTCACCATGTTGGTCGGGTCGGTCTCAAGCCGCAGCCGGTCCTGCGGGTAGAGCGGGACCAGCTTGGAGAACTCCGGCCGGCGGATCGACTCCTCGGGGTCGAGGCCGTTGACCTTGTCCAGGCGGACCAGCGCGTTGAACTTCTCCCTGCGCTCGCCGTCCTTCGGCTGGCGGACCGCGCCCTCGACGACGTCGCCCTTGCGCAGCCCGTGCTTGCGCACCTGGGAAAGCGAGACGTAGACGTCGTTGGTCCCCGGCAGGTAGCCGGTGGTCCGCACGAACGCGTAGTTCTCGAGCACGTCCAGGATGCCCGCGATCGGGACCAGCACGTCGTCGTCGGCGATCACCGTCTCCGGCTCGGTGCCGGGGCGCTCGCCGCGACGCCGGTTGCGGTTGCGGAACCGGTCGCGCCCGCGCCGACCGTTCCTGTCGTCATCGTCGTCCATGGCGCGGTTCTGGCTGTCGCCGCGGTTCTGGTTCTCGCCCCGGTTCTGGCCGTCGACGCGGTTGGCGCTGTCGCGGTTGGCGCTGTCGCCCCGGTTCTGGCCGCCGTTGCCGCCGGCCTGAGCGTTCTGGCCACTCCTGCCGTTGCTGGCGGCAGCGGGCTCGCGGCCCTCACGGTTGTCGCGACCCTCTCGACCCCCGTCACCGCGGGTGTCGCGACGCTGGTCGCGGCCGTTCCCGCCCTGGTCATCGCGGCGTCCGTTGCGGCGACGGTCCCGGCGGCCATCCTGGCCGCCGCCCTGGCCCTGGGCCTCGGCGCCGGCCTCGGCCGACTGCTCGGCGGACAGGCCCGCGTGCTGCGCGGCAGCCGAGATGCCGGTCCGGTCGGAAGTGGCGGCCCGGTCGGCGACGGCGATGCGGTCGGTCTCACCAACGCCGGACGGGCGGGCGCTGACCGGCGCGTCGCCGCTGCCGCCGCTCGCGGCGGGTGCGGCTGCAGGCGCTGACCGGACGGATGTGTCTGCTTCCATAGCATCCTGATTCAGGGGGCGAGCGGTGTCGGCTCCCGCAGACGCAGCTCGCGTAGCTGATTGTTTGGGGGCCGAGCGCACGCCGCCGGTCCGCTCCGTAATCGCGGCGACGAGATCCCCCTTCCGCATCCGTCCCGTCCCGGGAATACCGAGTTCCTGGGCGAGCCGCTGCAGATCGGAGACGAGCAACTTAGAAAGGTCGCCGCCGTTGCGGCCCGATGACCGTGGGGATGCGGCGGCCGGGTGCCCAATGGGGGGATCCTCGGACGCGGGGGCCGCGCCGCTGAGGAGTTCGGTGGTGTCGCTCACTAATGGTCCTTCCATTATGATCCTCGGCCGCCTAGGTGTCTTCTCGACCCGGGTTCCGTGGCGTCAGGCCCGACCGCATTGCTCGCAAGACCCTCATTTGCTCATGATGAAGGTTGCGGCTGCGCTCGGCATCTACTCCCGCACGTCGCGTATGTCCGTGTGCGCGACCCGTCTGGCGAGCCGCCGGCGTGAAGATGTGCTGTGGAGTAGCGCTCAGGGGAACGTATCGCTCTCCTGGGGTGACGCTAAGAGCCCGATCCCTGGGCAGGTATACGTTACCCCCCAGGCGACGTCTGGATGACCAGCACCCGCCCCACACAGAGGCAACCGATGCTGCACCCAGCCTAACACCAACAGCGCCCACGGCATTCCTTTGCAGCCATCCATGTCGCGGAAAAGGGGTTTTAGCAGCCAGGCGAGGGGTTCCCGGGGGGGAAAGAGCATCGATCCCCGGGAGACGACGGCCGCGTCTCACCGGATGCTCCGACCATCCGGTACTGCGCTGGCGCCGCGTCTCTCGACGGCTAGCGGGGTTATGCGCCAGTGAATACCCGTTTCCCGCGCGATTGAATCCAGCTTCTCCAAGTCCGCCTCCTCGGCCCCGTCACCGGTCAGGAACGCGAGCGCGGACGGGCCCGCGCCCGACACGACCGCGGGCACCCCGGCCGCGCGCAGCCTGCTGACGAGCTCGTGCGTGGCCGGCATGACGGGCGCCCGGTAGCTCTGGTGCAGCAGGTCCTCGGAGGCGTCGAAGAGGGCGTCCGGGCGGGCGGTGAGGGCGGCGACCAGCAGCGCCGCGCGGCCCGCGTTCCTGGCCGCGTGGGCATGCGGCACGCTCGCGGGCAGCAGCCCCCGCGCGACCTTGGTGGCGACAGGCTCCGGGGCGATGAACGCGACCGGCCGGATCTCCTCCAGCGGCTCGAGCCGGACCGCGTGCGCGGTCGCGGTCGAGTCGGCCAGCCAGGCGATCGTGAGGCCGCCGTACAGGCACGGGGCGACGTTGTCGGGATGCCCCTCGAGGGCGCTGGCAAGCGGCAGCGCGTCGCTCGGGGCCACGCTCGCGCCCGCCAGCGCCCGCGCGGCCAGGATGCCGGCCACGATCGCGGCCGCCGACGAGCCGAGGCCGCGCCCGTGCGGTATCCGGTTGACGCAGCGCACCGCGAGCCCCGGCGGCTGGTCGACGCCCAGGTCGTCGAAGGCGACCCGCATCGCGCGCACCACCAGGTGCTTCTCATCAGCGTCAGCGAGCTCGGCCGCGCCCTCGCCCGACACCTCGATCGACAGACCCGACGCGGTCACCGCGGCCTCGACCTCGTCGTGCAGCCCGAGCGCGAGCCCGAGCGCGTCGAAGCCCGGTCCCAGGTTCGCGCTGGTGGCAGGCACGCGCACCAGGACCGGATCCTCACTCCACGTCATGCGCTCTCATTCCACTTCAGTCACGTCGGCGCCGGCCACGGCGTCGCGCGGCCAGCCGTTCAGGCCAGTCCGAGGGCGGCCGCGGCGGTGGCGGCGTCCACCGGGACCGTGGTCGGGGCGGGCGCGCCCGACAGCGCCCAGTCAGGGTCTTTGAGGCCGTTGCCGGTGATCGTGCAGACCACCCGGGATCCGGCCGGGATCCGGCCGTCGGCGGCCGCCGCGAGCAGGCCGGCCACGCTCGCCGACGAGCCCAGCTCGCCCCAGACCGCCTCGTCGCGGGCGAGTATCCGGTACGCGGCGAGGATCTCGCGGTCGGTGACCTTGTCGATCAGGCCGCCGGACTCGTCTCGCGCCGCCTCGGCCAGCTGCCAGGAGGCCGGGTTGCCGATCCGGATGGCGGTCGCGATCGTCTGCGGGTGCGTCACCGGCGCCCCGTCCACGATCGGGGCCGCGCCGCTGGCCTGGAAGCCGTACATCCGCGGCCGCCTGGTGGCCAGCCCGAGGTCGGCGTACTCCTGGTACCCCATCCAGTAGGCGGTGATGTTGCCGGCGTTGCCGACCGGCAGGCAGTGGATGTCGGGGGCGTCGCCGAGCGCGTCCACGATCTCGAACGCGGCCGTCTTCTGGCCCTGGATGCGGTCCGGGTTCACCGAGTTGACCAGCGCCACCGGGTAGTCGACGGCGAGCTTGCGGGCAAGTTCGAGGCAGTCGTCGAACGACCCGTCGACCTGGAGCAGCTTCGCGCCGTGCACCAGCGCCTGCGCCAGCTTGCCGATCGCGATCTTGCCCTTGGGCACGAGGACGGCGCAGGTGAGGCCGGCCCGCGCGGCGTAGGCGGCCGCGGACGCCGACGTGTTGCCGGTCGAGGCGCAGATCACCGCCTTCGCGCCCTGGGCGGCGGCCACGGTGATCGCGACCGTCATGCCGCGGTCCTTGAACGACCCGGTCGGGTTGAGGCCCTCGACCTTCAGGTACACGTCGCACCCGGTCCTGGCGGACAGCACCGGGGCCGGCAGCAGCGGCGTCCCGCCCTCCTGGAGAGTGATGGCGGGCATCCCGGCGGTGACCGGGAGTCGGTCCCGGTACTCGGTGATGACGCCGCGCCAGGCCGCACGCGCCCCGGTGGCGGCCGGGGCCTGCGAACCGGTCACTGGTCTTCCTCCCCTTCGACCCGCATCACGCTCGCCACGGCCCGCACGACGGGCAGCGCCTGCAGCTCGGAGACCGTCGTGGCGAGCGCGGCGTCCTGCGCCACGTGGGTGACGATGATGAGCTGCGCCTCGTTGCCTTTGCTGTTCTGGCGTACGGCCTGAATGGAGACGCCGTGCCGGGCGAACGCCTCCGCCACCGGCGCGAGCACGCCCGGGCGGTCCGCCACGTCGAGCGATACGTGGTACCGGGTGAGCGTATCGCCCATCGGCAGCACCGGCAGCTCCGCGTAGGTCGAGGGCTCCGGCCCGCGGGTGCCGGCCACCTGGTTGCGCGCCACCGCGACGAGGTCGCCGAGGACCGCGCTCGCGGTCGGAGTGCCGCCCGCCCCCGCCCCGTAGAACATGAGCTGGCCGGCCGATTTCGCCTCGACGAAGACCGCGTTGTAGGCGCCGCCCACCGCCGCCAGCGGGTGCGACCGGGGGATCATGGCCGGGTGCACCCGCACCGCGACCCCGTCCCCGGACCGCTCGCAGATCGCGAGCAGCTTGACCGTCCGGCCGAGCAGCTTGGCGGAGGCGATGTCGGCCGCGCTGACCTCGGTGATCCCCTCGCGGTAGACGTCAGCCGCGGTGACCCGGGTGTGGAACGCGAGCGAGGCCAGGATCGCCGCCTTGGCGGCCGCGTCGAACCCCTCCACGTCGGCGGTCGGGTCGGGCTCGGCGTAGCCGAGCTCCTGCGCCTCCTCGAGCGACTCGCTGAAGTCGGACCCGGCCGAGTCCATCCGGTCGAGGATGAAGTTGGTGGTGCCGTTGACGATGCCGAGCACCCGGTGCACGGTGTCGCCCGCCAGCGACTCGCGCAGCGGACGCAGCAGCGGTATCGCCCCCGCCACGGCCGCCTCGTAGTAGAGGTCGGCGCCGAAGGCGCGGGAGGCGGCGTGGATCTCCTCGCCGTACTCCGCCAGCAGCGCCTTGTTGGCGGTCACGACCGACTTGCCGTTCTTCATCGCGGCCAGCAGCACCGAGCGGGCGGGCTCGATGCCGCCGACCACCTCGATCACGATGTCGATGTCCGGCCGGGTGGCGAGCTCCATCGGATCGGTCGTCAGCAGCGCCGGGTCGACGCCGGGCCGGGGGTGGGCGAGCCGCCGCACCGCGATGCCCGCGAGCTCGAGGCGCGCGCCGATCCGCGCCGCGAGCTCGTCGCCCTCCTCGCGCAGCAGCCGTGCCACCTGCGACCCGACGTTCCCGCAGCCGAGCAGGGCGACCTTGAGGGTTTTCTCCGTGCTCATCCGACGTCCAATCGCAGCAGGTCATCAAGCGTTTCCCGGCGCACGATCTCGCGGGCCGCACCGTCGCGCACCGCCACCACGCCGGGGCGCGGCAGATGGTTGTAATTAGAGGCCAGGGACCGGCAATACGCGCCGGTGGCCGCCACCGCCAGCAGGTCGCCGGGCGCGAGGTCGGCCGGCAGGTGGCAGTCCTTGACGACGATGTCGCCGCTCTCGCAGTGCCGTCCCACCACCCGGGCGAGCATCGGCGGCGCATCCGACGACCGCGACGCGAGCGCGCAGGTGTACGACGCGTCGTACAGCGCGGTGCGGATGTTGTCGCTCATCCCGCCGTCCACGCTCACGTAGGTGCGGATGCCGTCCACGTTCTTGATCGTGCCGACCTCGTACAGCGTGACGGTAGACGGCCCGATGATGCCGCGGCCGGGCTCGATCGTCAGCCGAGGCTCGGGCAGACCGAAGGCCGCGCACTGCGCGGTGACGATCGCGCGCAGCCCGGCGGTGAGGTTCTTCACCTCGGGCGCGTCGTCCTCGGGGGTGTAGGCGATGCCGAACCCGCCGCCCAGGTCGAGTTCCTCGATCGCGACGCCGTGCTCGGAGTGGATCCGCGCCGCCAGCTCGAGCACCCGCCTGGCCGCCACCTCGAAGCCGCCGGTGTCGAAGATCTGCGACCCGATGTGCGAGTGCAGCCCGGCGAACTCGAGCGCCGGCAGCGCCAGCACCCGCCGCACCGCCTCGTCGGCGGCGCCGGACGATAGCGAGAAGCCGAACTTCTGGTCGTCGTGCGCGGTGGCCATGAACTCGTGGGTGTGCGCCTCGACCCCGGTCGTGACCCGGACCAGGACCCGCGGCCGCGCGCCGGCCAGGTCCGCGTGATAGGCCAGCCGGGCGATCTCCTCGAAGGAGTCGACCACGATGTGCCCGACCCCGGCTGCCACCGCCTGCTCGATCTCGGCCGCCAGCTTGTTGTTGCCGTGCAGCGTGATCAGGGCCGGGTCGACGCCGGCCGACAGCGCCACCGCCAGCTCGCCGCCGGTGCACACGTCCACCCCGAGCCCCTCGTCGGTCACCCAGCGGAGCACCGCCCGCGAGCAGAACGCCTTGGCCGCGTAGGCGACGTGCGCGTCCGGGCCGAACGCCTCCGCGTACTCGCGGGCCCGGCTGCGGACGTCCGCCTCGTCGGTGATCAGCACCGGGGTGCCGAACCGGGCGGCCAGATCGCGCGCGTCGATGCCGCCGAGCGTCAGCACCCCGCCCTGCCGCTGGGCGCCGCGCGGCCAGATCGCCACGTCAAGCGCGTTAAGGTCGGCGGGCGGCGCCGGCGGGTGGTCGGCCGGCAGCACGTCCCCGTGCCTCGGCCCGGCCGGGTGGGCGACACGACTCACTGCGGTTTCCCCATTCTCAACGTCTCAGCTCACAGCCGGTCAGGCGCGCCGACCCCGAGTAGTCCGAGCCCGGCCGCAAGTCCGGTCCGCGCCGCCTCCGCCAGGACCAGTCTGCCAGTTCCGGGAACCCCGGCGATTGCTGGGTAACCGGGACAGATCAGGGCGGCGATGGTGGCGCTGGCCAGTTCCTCCAGGTACCGGGCGAACTCATCCGGCCGGCCACGACGCGCGGCCACCGCAACCCGTTCCGGGAGCCATGACAGCGCGTCAAGCAGCACCAATTCCGCCTGGTGGGCGAGCGGATGCCGTGGGACCGCTGGCCTCCCGAGGTTGATAGGGCGGGAGTTGGCTGCCCAGCGCACCCCGGACGCGGCGCGGGCGTGCGCGTACCTCACAGCATAGGCGGGGTTGCCCAGCACATGCCTCGCGATTATCTGCCGGTCGATGACCGCGAGCCGCCCCGGCAGCGCCCTGGCCAGCCAGAACCGGACCGCATCGGCCCCGGCGTAGGCGACCGCCCGCGCCAGTTCGGTCTCCCGCGGCGGCCGGCCCGCGGCCGGCTCTTCCTTTTCCGCCCGGTAACGGGCCGTTGCTTCGCCCCCGTCCGCAAGCTGGTCCGGTTCGGGGGAAGACACGGCCCGTTCGACACTCTCGGGAAGAGCCGCCGTCGCGCCCGCGGTGGCGGCCAGCCGGGCGGTCAGCTGCGCCGCGAGTGCTGCTCTGGCCTTTTCCCAGCTCGCCTCCGCGAGCGGGTCGCCGGCGGGCGGCGCGCTGACCCGGACGCCGCGCAGCGCGTCGCCGACGGCACAGGCGAGACCGGCGGTGACAATGCGTTCGGGGAGGGCCGCGAGGGCTTCGGGAGTGACGGTGACGGCGATAAAGCCGGGGCCGGTGACTTCGGCCCGGGCGACGCCGTCGGCGTCGGCCAGCCGTGCCGCGAGGCGGGCCGCGACCGAATGCGGCTGTTCGCCAGAAGCGAACGCGACGTTGGAGGCGTACTGCCCGGGCGCGCCGGTCGGGCGCAGGCCAGGTTCGGCCGGCCCGAGCCCTTCCTCGGCGATCGCGCGCGCGATCGCGTGCCGCACGTCGCTGCTGATCACAGCGTTACGCGGGCGGGGCGCCGGCCAGCTCGCGGACCACGCGGATCATCTCGCCGGGATCGAAGGGCTTGGTCAGGTAGGCGTCGGCGCCGACGTTGGCGCCCCGGGCGATGTCGTCCTCCTGGGCCCGGGCCGTGATCAGCACCACCTTGATGTGCGCGGTCTCCGGGGTCTTGCGCAGCTGGACAGCCGTCTCCCAGCCATCGAGCCTCGGCATCATCACGTCCAGCGTGATCACGTCAGGCCCGATCGCCTGGACTCTGTCGATGCAGTCCTGGCCGTCGACCGCCGTCACCACGTCGAACCCCTCAAGGGTTAGATTCACGGCGATCAACTGCCGAATGACCTCGTCGTCGTCCACGACGAGCACCCGCCCCAAACCATGCGTCACAGTCCGTGAGGCTACCGCCTCTGACGGGGAGTTGCCTATGGCCGCCGGGCGTGTCCTGCGGGCGTCGCCCGCCCGTTCCGCGCGGCCGTCGCGAGCGCGGCGCCGGGCTGGTAGCATTTCTCCGTTAGCGAGCCCCCATAGCTCAGGGGATAGAGCATCGGCCTCCGGAGCCGGGTGCGCAAGTTCGAATCTTGCTGGGGGCGCTCATTTCGATCCAGACCTGCGGTCATG
>Ga0208220_1000993_pt1 | contig 12065 bp, 6 predicted proteins | sample NGESurdeep092012_9_FD_184484 | JGI IMG/M metagenome (GOLD analysis project Ga0208220, IMG submission 184484) | Arctic peat soil microbial communities from Barrow, Alaska - NGEE Surface sample F53-1 deep-092012 (SPAdes) | ecosystem: Environmental > Terrestrial > Soil > Wetlands > Peat ... | reverse complement strand
GCGTGACGAGCTCGCCGTCGACGTCAGCCGTCTGCGCTTTCGTGACCCGGGCGCTGCCGAGCAGCACCAGGCTCAGCTCCCTGGCCGCTGCGCGCGGCTCGGCGAGCGTGGGCCGCGCCAGCTCGTGGATGGTCGCGATAAGCAGCCCGACCACCAGGCCGAGCAGTCCGGCGAGCGCGGTGTAGGACGCGACGTGCCGGGACTGGGAGATCGCGTAGCTCGGCGCGCTGATGACTCCGGCGCCTTCGTTGACGGTGCTGCCCGCCAGTACCTGCTGGACGGAGGTCGCGTTTGCCGTCAGCTGCGTCTCGACCGCGTTCAGTTCCGCGATCAGCGCCTGCACCCCGGCGCTGGCTCCCGGCTCCCGGCTGGCCTGAGCCGCGGACAGTTGCTTGAGCAGCTTGACGCGGGCGGCATTTAGCTGTCGGCGCTGAGTCGCGAGGGCGGCGAGCTCCTGGCTGGACTGCGTCCCCAGCCCGTTGAGGACCTGGACGACCTGGGCGGCCAGCGCCCGGTCGAGGCCGACGGCGACCCGCGGGCTCCTGTCGGTAACGGTCAGCGTGATCACGGCCGAGGTGCTGAGCGAGGAAACCGAGATGTCATGCCGCGCGACGGCGACCGCGTTGCGGTTGACGCCAGCCGAGTTGATGGCCGCCCGGACCACCGACGGGCTCGTCGCGACCGCGGTAACCCGGCTGAGAATCGCCGCCACCTGGGTGGACGCATCGGGCGCGGCGGCCTGGGCCTGGAGGCTAGCGGTGGCGGCATAGGTCACCGGCTTGGTCCGCAGGAGCGGAGCCACGGCAGCCACCGGGAACAGCACGAAGAGGATAAGCAGCCAGCGATGCCGCCAGAAGATGCGCCGTATCGCCTCGTTTGCCTCCACCTCAGTAGTCACCCCTTCTCCGCTCATGCCGAGCCTTTAACGTAAAGGCGGATAATCGCGGCGACCTCGGGCCAACGAAGGGTCTTCTTCTACGTCGTTTGCATGAGCAGATCGGCGCAGGACCGTGCTTATGCTCGGAGGATGCCCGCCTCGATCCGGCCTCGTCGCCGGCTGAACCTGGCCGTGACCAGCCTCGGAGCTGCCTGCTGCGTCCTGGCCGCCGGATGTGCCTCGACGCGGTCAGCCGGGCCCGGCGCCGGCCCGGCGGCTACGGCGAAGATCCTGGTGATCATGGAGGAGAACCACAGCATCGGGGAGGTGTTCCCGTCCCGCATGCCGTACCTGTGGAGTCTGGCGCGGCGGTACGGGCGGGCTTCCGCGTGGAGCGACGTCGGTCACCCCAGCCTGCCGAATTACCTGGCCATATTCGGCGGCTCGGCCTTTAATGAGCCACCGGACTGCCTGCCGGGCCGGGACTGCAGCTATCCGGGGCCCTCAGTATTCGGTCAGGCGATAGCGAAAGGCGAGACCGCCCGTTCTTACGAAGAATCCATGCCGGCCCGCTGCGATCGCTCAAATAGAGGTGATTATGACGCTAATCACAATCCATGGGCGTATTTCCCGAGCGAAGCCAGGCTGTGTCAGGCCGATGACCTGCCGTCCGGCCCGGTAACCGGCGGCCCGCTGGCCTCCGAGAGCCGGCGAGGGACGCTGCCGAACGTCGGGCTGATCACCCCGAACCTGATCGACGATGCGCACAACGGGACGCTGGCGGACGCCGACAGGTTCCTGCGCACCTGGATGCCCGTGCTGATGTCGGGACCCGACTGGCGATCCGGGCGGCTCGTCATCGTCGTGACGTTCGACGAAGGGGAGACCACCGAGCAGGTGCCTGTCGTGGTCATCGCCCCCGCGGCCGCCGGCGTGGTCGTCCGACAGCCGCTCAATCACTACTCGCTCACCAGGCTGATCGACCAGGTCATCGGCGTGGCGCCGCTGCGGCAGGCCGCAGGCGCCCCGAACATCGCGCCGCTCTTCGGGCTGACCGGCATCGACGGCGGTGCCGGCCGGTAGCCCGACGCCGCCCCGGCGCGTGATCACCTCACGGCTTGAATGCCGCGGCGACGGTGTAGAAGGTCGAGGCGGCGCCCAGCGTCGCCGTGACCGTCTGGGGTCCGGCCGCGGTGGCCAGAATGTCCTCCAGGCTCGCAGACGCACTACCGTTCTGCACGTCCACCACCTCCGGAACACCCTGGCTGGCGCCCGGCAGGATGCTGTTCGGCTGGCCCGCGGTGATGGTGGCCCCGATCAACAGGTCATTGCCGGGAACGCTGGCCGTCGGACCGACGCCGATGGCAGTGGTCGAGCCGTAGCCCACGACCGCGGCGGCCAGCGGCGCCACGGTCGCCGTGCCGCGGAAGTCCGCGATGGCCTCCTGCAGGTAGGCGGCGGCGCTGGCCGTGACGGTGATCGTCAGCCCGCTGGGAGCCGCCTTGGCGTCGGCCAGGTACTCGAGCGCGATATCGCCGGTGCCGCTGGTGAACGGCTCGGACGGCCCGCGGGTCCACGTTCCGTTGACGTTGTCGGAGACCTGTACCTGGCCGGGTGCGTTGTACTGGCCGAACCAGCCCACCAGAAGGTCTCCGGCCGCCACGGGCTGCGGCAGCGTGAGCGTCAGCGAAGTCTGCCTGCTGCCCGGCGAAGCCGCCGTCCCCTGCACGAAGGACGGCGAGGTCGCCGGCGTATTCACTACGACGGCGTTGGCCGGGGCGGACGTCAGCCCCGATCCGTCGAAGGCCGCGACGGTGTAGGTGTAGCGGGTGCCCGGCGCGGCCGTCGCGTCGAGGTAGGTCGTCTGGCTGGCGGCAGCGGTGCCGATCACCGCGCCGTTGCGGCTGATGGCATAGCCGGTCAGGTCGCCGCTGCCAGGCGACCAGCTCAGGGCCACCCGGCTCGAGGCGGCGCTCAGCGACGACAAGCCACTCGGCGGCCCGGGCGGGCTGGTGTCGCCGGGGTTGACCCGGAACGTCGCGTCGACCGCGTACCAGTCGGCTGACGTGCCGAGGGTGGCCGTCCCCGGCTGCGGCCCGGCGGTGGCCGAGAGGATGTCCTGCTCGTAGGAGGATCCGGTGGACGTCTGGGCCCGGGCGGTGTAGCCGGTGCCCGGCGTCACGGTGCCCGGCGCAGAGCCGGTGAGAACCGCCGAGTACACCAGCTCGCCGGCCGGAGCCGCTGGCGTGCTGCCCGCGGCGACCGCCGTGCCGATGCCGCGGGCCGAGGCCAGCTGGTCGAGCGGGCCGGCCACGGCCATGCCCGCGTACTCGGCGGCCGTGCCCTGCAGGTAGGCGGCGGCCGGCGCCGAGACGGTCATGGTCAGTCCCGACGCCGACGCCTTGGAATCGGCCAGGTAATACAGGGCGATGTCGCCGGTATCGCTCTGGAAGGTCAGCGAGCCGGGAGCCCGGGTCCAGGCGCCGTTGATGTTGTCCGACACCGTCACCTGACCCGCCGCGTTGAACTGGGCGAACCAGCCAACTAGAAGGTCTCCGGCGTGCACGGGCCGGGCCAGGGTCAGGGTCGCCGAAGTCGACCTGGACCCGGAGGCGAACGCGGCGCCCTGCTGAAACGTGGGCGTGCTGCCGCCTGATCCGCCACCCGATCCGGCTGCGGGCACGAAGGTCGCCGCGACGGCGTACCAGTCCGTCGCGGTCCCGAGCATGGCCGTTCCCTGCTGCGCTCCGGCCGCGCCCGAGGTCACGTCCTGCTCGTAGACGGACCCGCTGCTGGTACTGGCGCGGGCGGCGAAGGTCACGCCCTGGGTGGTGCCCGGCGCGACGCTGCCCGGATTGCCTCCCGTGGTCAGGGCCGAGTAGACGAGCTCGCCCGCGGGCACGGCGCTCGTCACCCCGGTGCTGACGCTGGTTCCGTCGCCGCTGCTGAGCGCGGCCTGATCCAGCGGGCTGGTCGCCGACACGCCCGCGTACTCAGCCGCGCTGGACTGGAGGTAGGTGGCCGCGGGCGCGGTCACCGTTATCGTCAGGCCGCCGGCCGCGGCCCCCGAGCTGGGCAGGAAGAACAGCGCGATATCGCCGGCGCCGCTGGAGAAAGTCTCCGACACCGAGCGCGTCCACGTGCCGTTGACGTTGTCCGAGACGGTTACCTGACCGGGCGAATTGTACTGGGCGAACCAGCCCACGAGAAGATCGCCGGCGGCCACCGGCTGGCTGAACGTGAGGGTCTGCGTCGTGACTGGGGAGCCGGCGGCCAGGGCCGCGCCCTGAACGTAGGTGATCGGGATGGCAGCGGCGCTCGCCGGGACGGCCTGCGGCCAGGCCAGCGTCAGCGCGCCAGCCGTCACGATGGCCGCGCAGGCCAGGGTCCACCCGGTCCGAGCGGCCTTGACCCATCCACGCATAGTGACCAGCCTCCGCGATGCCGGCAATCCGTGATCAGTGCATGTAGACCTCAAGTTTCGCGTGGCCGGTGCGCTCGTGACTCCGACAGACGGCGTACAAGCCGCTACGTCAGATGATGGAGAAAGGGCCAGCTCAGTCACGCTCGGTAGTACCGATGCTCCAGATCGGCGTAGCCTCGGGAACATGACGCTTTTCCAGCGGGCCCACGACATAGTCGCGGCCAAGGCCAACAAGGCGCTCGACGCCGCCGAGCAGCCCGACGAGATGCTCGACCTGTCCTATGAGCAGATGCTCGACCAGATCACCCAGGTCCGCCGGGGGCTGGTGGACATCGCGGCGTCGCGCAAGCAGATCGAGCTGCAGGAGCAGCAGCTTGGGCACACGGTGAGCCACCTTCAGGACCAGGCGAAGGCGGCGATGGCCCAGGGCAATGAGGAGCTGGCGCGGGAGGCCCTGTCCCGCAAGGCCGCCGCCCAGGCCCAGGTCGACGGCATGGAGCCCCAGCACCAGCAGCTCACCGAGCAGGAGGAGAAGCTCGAGCAGACCCTGGCCGCGCTGCAGAAGAAGGTCAACGACTTCCGGACGCAGAAGGAAGTGCTGAAGGCCCAGTACACCGCAGCCAAGGCCACCACCTCGATCAACGAGAGCGTCACCGGGATCTCCACCACCGTCGGCGACTCGGGCGCGGCCCTGCAGCGAGCCCAGGACAAGATCGCCACGATGCAGGCCCGCGCCGCCGCCACCGACGAGCTGCTCCAGTCCGGGGTCCTCGAGGACGTCGGCGGTGACACCGACGACATCCAGCGGGAACTCGACGAGGCCGGGTCGGCCGCCGGGGTGGACTCCGAACTCGCCGCGCTGAAGGCCGAGATCGACCCGGGTAGCTCACCGCCGCCGCAGCTGACCAGCTGACCAGCTCACATCGTGCAGGTGGCGCCGTTGACGGTGAAGCTGGCGGGGACGGCGTCGCTGCTGGTCCAGGTGCCCTGGAAGCCGAGCGAGGTGCCGGAGCCCGGCGCGATCGCGGCGTTATAGCTCGCGTTCGCGATGGACACGTTCTCGCCGCTCTGGGTGACCGAGCCGCTCCAGGCGTTGGTGATCTTCTGGTCGCCGGGGAAAGTGAAGCCCAGCGTCCAGCCGTTGATCGCCGCCGACCCGGGGTTGGAGATGGTGACGTTGGCCACGAAGCCGCCGGCCCACTGGCTCTGCGTCGAGTAGCTCACGGTGCACGCGCCGGCCGGGCCGCTGATCGTCCAGGTGAAGGTGGCCGCCCCCGCAGCCCCCGTGGCGTCCGTCGCGGTGACGGTGACCGTGGCGGCCCCGGCCGCCGTCGGGGTGCCGGAGATCAGCCCGGTCGAGGAGTTGATCGACAGGCCGGCGGGCAGGCCGCTGGCGGCGTAGCCGAGGGTCTGGCCGGCCGCCGAGTCGGCCGCGTGGATGGGCAGGCTCGCCGCCGTGCCGGTGGCGCCGGCCTGGTTGCCCGGGTTGGTCACGGTCACCGTGTTGCCGGCGGCGGCGGAGCCGGCCGGGATGACGTAGGTGACCAGTGACCGGGCCGGGATCGTCGCGCTGAACGCGCCGCCGCTGACCGTGGTCGTGGCCTGCGCGGCCACGTCGCTGGCGGCGTTGGTCAGGTACGGCGTGACCGTGGCGCCGTTGGCGGTGCCGGTCCCCGACAGCGAGTAGGTGATGGGGTCGGCGCTGGCCGCGGTGTTCAGCGCCACGATGGCCACCGAGCCGTCGGGGTTCTTGAACGCGGTCAGGTCCACGCCGCTGCCGGAGGTGGTCGCGGCGATGCGCACCGCGCCGGGCCGGATGTACCGGCTGTAGTTGGCGAACGCCCACAGCCGTCCCGAGGCGGCCACCGTGGAGCCGTTGATCTGGATGAGGCCCTCGTTGTCGCCGTTCTCCGCCGGGGTGGTGCTGCCCCACCAGTACAGGAACGCGCTGAGGCTGGACGCGGTCAGCCCGGTATACAGGTGCTGCGCCCAGGTCAGCCCGGATGCGTCGGTGCCGTCGTCCCAGGCGGGGTCCCAGGTCTCGAACGTGGACCACTCCGTCTCCCAGGCCGGCTTGGTCCAGCCGGACAGCGCGGATGCCGGCGCCTGGGTGTAGCCGTGGCTGGTGAACAGCGGCGTGTAGGAGCTGGCGGTGGGGTCCGCCTCGATGGCGGCCGCGTACTGCTGGGCGTAGTCCCACCCCTCGGTGGCACAGCACTCGACCTTGGTGGACAGGCCCGAGGCGGCCACCGCCGGGCCGAGCACGTCGAGGAGGTTGGCGGTCTGGGCCGGGGTCAGCGTCATCCCGTCGTAGTTGCTGGGCGCGAGGTTGGCCTCGTTCTCCGGGCCGAGGTAGGTCAGCGGGTCGCCGGCGGCCGAGTAGTCCCTGGCGTACTGGACCAGGTAGCTGGCGTACGCCTGGCGCCAGTCGCCGCTGGAGCAGGTCGCGCCGGGCACGCCGCACAGCGTGCCGCCGTTGTCGGCCGAGTCGTTGGTCTTCATGAACGGGGGCGCGCTCCACGCGTCCGCGAACACGTTGGTCACGCCGTAGTCGGCCTTGATCTGCTGGGCGAACCACAGCTGTCCCTGATCGGAATTGATCGAGGCGAGCGACGCGTAGCTCGGCGTGGCCGTGGGACCGCTGGGGGCCGTCGGCTCGATGGTGGTGCCCGAGTCGGCGCTGATCTCGTTGCGCAGGATGGTCAGCCCCGCGCCGCTGGCCGGGCTGTACAGCAGGCTCAGGGCCTGCTGCTGGACCGCGGGCGGCGCGTTCATCACGGTGCTGGCCTCGCCGAAGCCTTCGGACGCGCCGAATCCGGCCATGGTCTGGAACGTCGTGGCGCCGCTGATAGTGGCGGTGTCCGCGGCGAGGGCGGGGGCGGCGACCGCCACCAGGCCGGCGGCACTCATCGCGAACGTCACCGCGACGGCGAGCGCCGGTAAGGCCGCCCGCCGGCGGGGCCTGAGGCGAGCGAGGGGAGTCGGCACGGATCCTCCGTTAGATGTCTGGTCTTGTCGGCCACGGCCCGGGCGGTTAGCTAGCGCAGGCGGTCCCGTTGACCGCGAAGTTGCCCGGCGCGGCGTCACTGCTGGTGAACGTGCCGGTGAAGCCGATCGTGACGGTGCCTGCGGGCGCGATGGTCGCGTTGTAGGACTCGTTGACGGCGGTCACGTTCTCGCCAGACTGGGTGTAGCTGGCGGTCCACATGCTGGCGACCTTCTGGTCGCCGGGGAACGTCCAGGTGAGCTTCCAGCTGCTGATCGGGCTGGTGCCGGTGTTGGTGAGCACGATCTGGCCCTGGAACCCGCCCGCCCAGCTGTTGGTCAGCGAGTAGGCCGCGGAGCAGGACACCGGCGCCGCGGACCCGGTCGGCGGCGGGGTGCCGTTCACGGCGCCGGGCAGCGGGAACTGGAGGCCGGCCAGCAGTGACTGCTTCAGCGCGCTGACCGGCGTCGGGTCGTAGTTGTTATCGAGCAGATCATAGGAGTCCTCGCCGTTCAGCGCCCAGTAAGTCCAGCCCATCCAGGGGCTGGCGTGCAGGTAAGAGACAAGATCGGAGAACCACTGCCCCTGCGAGCCGGGGGTGGCGCTCTGGATGTCGGCGGCGGTGTTGTCGGTGCCGAACTCGCCGACCCAGACCGGCGCGGTGTCGTCGGCGTAGAGGTAGCCCCAGTTCTGGTTCCAGACCGCGTCCAGGCTCGCCGCCGTGGTGGCGGAGTTGAACCAGGTCTGCTGGAACAGGCTGGGCCCGTAGTCGTGCGCGGAGTACACAACGTGGCCCGGCGAGCTCAGCGTCACCGGGTACTGGGCCGCCTCGGCGAGGTCGCCGCCCCACCAGGTGGTGTTGTAGCTGCCCGACGAGGTCGGGTTCTCGCTGATGCCCTCACAGAAGATCAGCGCGCCCGGGTCGGCCGCGAGGATGGCGTTCCCGGCCTGCTCGTAGGCGAGCCGCACGTCCGTGCTGGTGTCGCCGGTCCCCCAGGTGGCGCCCTGGGCGTAGGTGTCACCGGCCGGCGTGTGCGGCTCGTTGCGCAGGTCGAAGCCGACGACGGTGGGGTTGCCGGCGAACATCTTGGCCAGCGTCACCCAGTCGTTGACCCAGTCCTGGCTGGTGTAGGTGCTGGTGTACCACAGGCCGTTGTTCTCGGCGGACTCCCCCGCCTCGGACCGGTGATCGTCCAGGATGACCTTCAGGCCCTCCTGGCCCGCGTAGGTCACGATCTTCTGCAGGTCCTGCAGGGCGGTCAGGCCCTCCAGGTCGGTGTTAATCGGGCCGGTACCGCTGGAGAAGCTCAGGTTCTGCGGCACGACCGGCGTCTCGACCAGCTGGTTGGAGAACGGGATCCGGATGGTGTTGTAACCGAGGTTCTTGATGTCATTGATGACCGAGTGGTAATCCTGCACCCAGAGGCCATGCGCGATCTCGTCCGGGGTCTCGAACCCGTACCAGTTGATCCCGGCGATCCGCACCGGGCTGCCGGCGGAGTCGAGGATCTGGTTGCCGCTGGTGTGCCAGTAACCGGACCCGGCGCCGCCGGCCGCGGGCTGGGCGGCCGCCGCAGCCGCCGCGGTGGCCCCGGTGGCCGCGAGGCTGATGCCGGTGGCGGCCAGCACGCACATGACGGCGGCGAGCGCCAGGGCCAGCGAGGCGGCCACCGCGCCGCGCGCCCAGGCGGGCGGGGCGGGGCGGGCGGGCCTCGGCTCTGGATCGGTGCGTCCCATTGTCTTCTCCTGGTCTGCGCGGGTCAGCCGCCGGCGAGGGATTGCAGGTGCGCCTCGTACCCGGCGCCGTACGCGGTCGGGTCGCCGCTGTAGTCGGTGATCAGCCCGGGGCCGGTGGAGCAGCCGAAGTCGGCGTTCCAGGCCCAGGCCAGGTAGCTGATGTGCGCGGAGTCCAGCCAGGTCGTCAGCGGATTGACGTAGGTGTCGGCGCAGTCGTTCTCGCCGATCTCACCCGCGACGACCGGGACCTGAGCCGCCACCGGGGCGATCTGGCTGACCCAGCACGCCTGGGTATTGCAGGTGTTGAAGTTGTAGGAGTGCCAGGAGGCCACGAGGTTGTTGTCGGGGTCGGCGGGCTTGTAGGTCAGCCACTGGGTCAGGTCGTTGGCATACTCCAGGCCGCCCAGCATGATCACGTTGTTCGCGCTCGCGGCCCGGATCGCGTTCACCAGGGTCTGCATTCCGGCCACCGGGTAGGAGATGCCAACGCAGGAACTGCCGCCGCTGCGCCAGCACTGCCAGCCCTCGGTCTCGTTGTAGCTGTCGGCCCGCTCCGGGTACGGCTCGTTGAACAGGTCGAAGACGACGGCGTCGTTGCCCTTGAACGCGGCCGCGACCGACGACCAGAACGGCACCGCCTGCGCCGCGTCGGGCATCGGCTTCTGGCAGGTCGCCTGGGCGGACGAACACCCGGCCGAGGGACCGCTGTAGGCCCCGTCGGTCCAGTGCAGGTCCAGGATCGCCACGATGCCGTTGTCGTTGAGCAGCTTCACGTAGGCCTCGATGGCGGCCTGGTAGGTCGCGCCCGCGTCGGCGGCGGTGACGTAGGACTCGGCGTTCCAGCAGGCCTCGTTCAGCGGAACCCGGACCGCGTTGACGCCCCAGCTCTTCATGGCGGTGATCGACGCCTGGTCGCTGGGGCCGTCGAAGATCCCGTTGCCCTGCACGCACGCGTACTCGGTGCCCGACCGGTCCACCCCGTGCAGCACCACCTGGGTGCCGGCGGCGTTGACCAGCTCGTTGCCGGACACGTGCAGCTGCGGGGCCGTGCTGGTGGCCGGCACCGCGCTGACCGCCACGGGCGCGGAGGTGGCGGTGGCGCCCGCGCTGTCGAACGCCTCCGCGGTCAGCGCGTAGTCCCCCGCGGGAACGCTGGCCCAGCTCACCGTGTAGGGACTCGCCGTCACGGTGCCGATGAGCACCGGGGTCGCGGAGGTGCCGGGCAGGGTCGAGGCCGCGAAGAACTCGACCTTGGTGATCGATGCGGTCGGCTCGCTGGCGCTCGCCGTGATCGGCACGGTCGCTCCGGGCGCGACGCTCTGGCCGGCCGACGGGCTGGTGATGTTCACGGACGGCAGCTGCGCGGCGCCGTTGCAGGCGTAGCCGTTGACCGTGAAGTAAGCGGGCACCGCGTTGGCCGCGCCGACCGTGCCGGTGAACCCGATCGAGGTGGAGCCGCCGGTGGCCAGCGCGCCGTTCCAGCTCTCGCTGGCCACCGTGAGGTACTGGCCGCTCTGGGTGTACGTGCCGTCCCAGCCGCCGCTGACCTGCTGGGCGTTCGGGAACGTGAAGGCCAGCGTCCAGCTGGTGATCGGCGCCCCGTTGTTGGTGATCGTAATGCCGCCCTGGAAGCCGCTCGGCCAGCTGTTCACCACCGAGTAGGCCACCGTGCAGGTCGACGTGGCCGCGGCGGCGCTGCCGGGAACCGCCGCCGCGGTGCCCAGCGCCAGCGCGCCGGCGCCCAGCACGCTGGCCAGCGCCCGGACCGCCCGGGCGGCCCGGCCGGGGCGCGCCGCCCGGATGGCCCGGGCCGTGCGGCCCGGCCTGGCCGGCTGGATTCTTCTCACGGGGTGCCTCCTGGGCTAGCCGCCGGGCAGGGTCAGCAGGTGCGATTTGTATCCCGCGCCGTAAGCGGTGGGCGTACCGGTGTAGTCGGTGATGAGGCCGGGACCCGATGAGCAGTTGAAGTCCGCATTCCAGGCCCAGGCCAGGTAGCTGGTGGATTCCGAGTCGAGGTAGCTCATCAGCGGGTTGAGGTAGCTATCGCCGCAGTCGTTCTCGCCGATCTCGCCGGCGATGACCGGGACCTGGGCGATCACCGGGGAGATCTGGCTGGTCCAGCAGGACTGGTTGCTGCAGGTGTTGAAGTTGTAGGAGTGCCAGGAGGCGACCAGGTTGTTGTCGGGGTCGGTGGGCTTGTAGGTCAGCCACTGGGTCAGGTCGTTGGAGTACGCCAGGCCGCCGAGCATGATCACGTTGCTGGCACCGGTGGCCCGGACGGTGTTGACCAGGGTCTGCATCCCGGCCACCGGGTAGGAGATGCCGGCCGTGCACGACGAGCCGCCGTTTAGCCAGCACTGCCAGGCCGCGGTCTCGCTGGACAGCGCCCGGTCCGGGTACGGCTCGTTGAACAAGTCGAAGATGACGGCGTTGTTGCCCTTGAACGCGGCGGCCACCGACGACCAGAACGGCACCGACTGCGCGGAGTCGGGCATCGGCTTCTGACAGGTCGCCTGGGCGGACGAGCACCCCGCCGAGTTGCCCGTGTACAGGCCGTCGGTCCAGTGCAGGTCCAGGATCGCCACCATGCCGTTGGCGTTCAGCAGTTTCACGTACGCCTCGACGGCGGCCTGGTAGTTCGCCCCCGCGTCGGCGGCGGTCACGTAGGACTCGGCGTTCCAGCAGGCCTCGTTCAGCGGGACCCGGACCGCGGTGACGCCCCAGCCGGCCATGGCCGAGATCGACGCCTGGTCGCTGGGGCCGTCAAAGATCCCGTTGCCCTGCACGCACGCGTACTCCGTGCCGGACCGGTCGACGCCGTGCAGCACCACCTGCTGCCCGCTCGCGCTGACCAGCTTGTTGCCGGACACGTGCAGCTGCGGCGCGGGGCCGGCCGGCGGGGTCGGCGTGGGGGTCGGGGTCGGTGACGTGGGGGTGGGTGACGGGCTGGGTGAGCTGGTGCCGGTTGCGGTGCAGGTGGTGCCGTTGAGGGTGAAGGCGGCGGGGGCGGTGTTGGTGCCGGTGTAGGCGAAGTTGGCGCC
>Ga0208220_1000992_pt1 | contig 12066 bp, 15 predicted proteins | sample NGESurdeep092012_9_FD_184484 | JGI IMG/M metagenome (GOLD analysis project Ga0208220, IMG submission 184484) | Arctic peat soil microbial communities from Barrow, Alaska - NGEE Surface sample F53-1 deep-092012 (SPAdes) | ecosystem: Environmental > Terrestrial > Soil > Wetlands > Peat ... | reverse complement strand
CAACCCGCACAAGCGCCACGCGGCTTACGAGCCGCTGGCGAGGGGGATGGCGGCGGCGCTACCGTATCTCGACGCGTTCTTGTCGGGTCACAACCTGCGAACGCTGGAAGCGGTGGCCGACGCCATCGAAGGGAGACTTGGATGATCGACGTCCTCGACACGGTGGAGCGCTGGCGGCGCGAAGGCCAACGCGTAGCGGTCGCGACGGTAGTCGGGGTCGAGAAGTCGGCACCGCGCGATCCGGGTGCCATGCTGGCCGTCAACGAGCGCGGCGACGTAGCGGGCTCGGTCAGCGGCGGCTGCGTCGAATCGGCGGTCTATGAAGAGGGTCAGGACGCGATCGCCACCGGCCGGCCGCGGCTGGTCACCTACGGGATCAGCGACGCGGACGCGATCTCGGTCGGGTTGACCTGCGGCGGCACGATCCACGTGTTCGTCGAGCGGCTCGACTGGTGATCTTCGAACGCCTCGCCGCGGCGCTGCACGCCGAGACCCCGGTCGCGCTCGTCACGCGAATCGACGGCGCGCAGTCCGGCGCGAAGCTGCTCGTCTTCGAGGATGAGGTGTTGGGCGACCTCGGCACGCCGGGGCTGAACGTCGCCGCGGCGGGTGAGGCGCGCGCGCTGCTGGCGGTCGGCGAAACCGCGATGCGCACCTTCGGCGAGGACGGCGAACCGGTCGGCGTCGAGGTGCGCCTGTTCATCGCCGCCTATGCGCCCAAGCCCGCGATGTACGTGTTCGGTGCGATCGACTTCTCGCGCGCAATGGCCCGCATCGGAAAGTATCTGGGCTATCACGTCACGGTGATCGACGCGCGGCCGATCTTCGCGACCAAACAACGGATCCCCGACGCCGACGAGGTCATCGTGGCGTGGCCCGACGAGTTCCTGTCGCAGGCGCCGGTCGATTATCGCACGGCGCTGATCGTGCTCACCCACGACGTCAAGTTCGACATCCCGCTGCTGCAGGTCGCGCTGCGCACCGACGCCGGCTACATCGGCGCCATGGGGAGCCGTCGCACGCACGCGAATCGCATCGATGCGCTGCGCAGCGCGGGCGTTTCCGAGGCCGACCTGGGCCGAGTCAGCGCGCCGATCGGTTTGGACATCGGCGCACGCACGCCCGAAGAGACAGCGATCTCGATCGCCGCCGAGATCGTCGCGCTGCGCGAACGGCGGCGCGGCGGCCGCTTGAGCGACGGCACGTTGCCGGTGCACAACGATCGCAGCGTGGTTTCTACCTCATGAAGATCGACGACGGATTCGACGTCGACGCTCCGATCGACCGCGTTTGGCCGGTCCTCAAAGACATCCCGCGGGTCGCGACGTGCATCCCGCGGGCCGAGATCACCGAGGTCGTCGACGACCGTACGTACCGTGCGCGCGCCTCGATCAAGGTCGGACCGGTCGAGGTGAGTTATCGCGCCGTGATCACCGTCGACGAGATCGACGACGCCGGCCACACGGCGCGGTTCACGGTCAAGGGCGATGAGACGCGCGGCCGCGGCGGCGTCACCGCGTCGGTCGAGTCGAAAGCAACCGAGCACGATGGGAAGACCCACGTCGCGATCCACACCGACGCGCAGATCAGCGGCATCGTCGCGACGGTCGGCGGACGTCTCATCGAAGGGGTCGCGCAAAAGACGATCGCGGCGTTCGCCGCCAACCTGGCCAAGCTCGTGTAGGGTGCGGAAGGACCCGCGGGGGACGGTAGAAAACGGGGTCTGCCGCCCGTGACCATACATACGATGAACTGTTTTTCCCGATTCGCAGCGCAGGCCGCGCGATGAAGATCGCCGTCACCGTCAAGATCGTTCCCGACACGACCGCCGAGAAGAAGATCGACGCGGCGACGAAGCGTCTGGTTCGCACCGGGATGAACTTGGTGATGAATCCGTACGACGAGTACGCGCTCGAGGCGGCGCTCCGGCTCAAGGAGCAACTCGGTGCCGATACGACCGTCACCATCGTGAGCATGTATCCCGAGAACGGGAAAGAGACGATTCGGCGCGCGCTCGCGATGGGCGCGGATGACGCGTATTTGATCAGCGACGCCGCGCTCGAAGGGACCGACGCTTGGGGAACGGGCGTCGTGCTCGGCGCGGCGCTGCGCAAGATCGGCTTCGACTTGATCATCTGCGGCGGGCTCTCCGACGACGGCACCACCGGCGCGGTTCCGGGCGCGCTGGCCGAAGATCTCGGCGTGCCGGGGATCGCCAACGTGCGCCACATCGAGTCGGCGCAGGGGTCGCTCAAAGTGCAGTGCGAGACCGACAACGGCTATCAGGTCGTGAACGGACCGCTGCCGGCGCTCATCAGCGTCACCATGGCCGTCGGCGAACCGCGCTACCCCTCGCTCAAAGGCATCATGGGCGCGAAGAAAAAGCCGATCACCACCTTCACCGTCGCCGAACTCGACGTCGCCGGCGCGGCGGGTGCAGCGCACGCCAAGACGGAGCTGCTGTCGTTCGCGCCGCCGGCCGGGCGCGGCAAAGGGCAGGTCGTCAAACCCGACGACTCCGCGCAAGGCGCCCGCGTCATCTTCGATTATCTCAAAGAAAGAAAGCTCGTCTGATGTCCGACGTCATCATCTTCGTCGAACAGCGCGGCGGGCACACGCGCAAGGTCACCTTCGAGCTCGCGACCGAAGCACGTAAGGTCGCCGACATGCTGGGCGGCAAAGCTCACGCGGTCGTGCTCGGCGGCGGCGCGCCCGCGCTCGCCGAGCAGCTCAAAGGCTATCCGCTCGACGTCGTGCACGTGAACGACGACGCCGACGTCGACACGTACTTGGCCGAGCCCGAAGTCGACTACGTCGAGGCGCTGGCGCGCGAGCTGGGTTCGTCGATCGTCCTCGTTCCGAACACGATGCACGGGCGCGACATCGGCAGCCGCGTCGCGGCGCGACTGAAGACCGGGATCGCGGCCGACGTCACCGACCTCAAGCTCGAGGACGGCAAGCTCGTCTGCGTCGCGCCCAAACTGGGCGGAGCGTTCATCACGAGTTCTGCGTTCAAGAACACCGAGTACGGCGTCGTGACGGTGCGACCGAACGCGTTCGCCGCCGAAGCCGGTGGCGCCGGTGCAACGGTGCAGCCGATCGCCAAGCCCGCCGGCAAGACGTATGTCGTGAAGATCGAGAGCCACGTCGAGGAAGCGGCAGCCGAGATCGGGCTCGAGGAAGCCGCGGTCATCATCAGCGGCGGCCGCGGCTTGGGGAGCGCCGAACCCTTCGACAGCGTTCTCAAGCCGCTCGCAAAAGCGCTCGGCGGCGCAGTCGGCGCGACGCGCGCGGTCGCCGATGCGGGCTGGGTTCCGTACAGCATGCAGATCGGTCAGACCGGTAAGACGGTTTCGCCGAGGCTGTACATGGCGTTCGGAATCTCGGGCGCCATCCAGCACAAAGTCGGGATGTCGACATCCGGGACGATCGTTGCGGTCAACACCGACGCCGGCGCCCCGATCGGCGAGTTCGCCGACATGCTCGTCGTCGCCAACGCGCTCGAGGTCGCAACGGAGCTCACCAAGCTCGTCGAAGCAAACCGTTCGGCGTAGCACCGGCTCGAACGGGGTGAAAGGCCGAGCCCTGGGCGTCGCGGGAGCGCTGTTCTACATCTTCTTGTGGGCGTCGGCGTTCGTCCCCAGCAAAGTCGGCGTGCTCGGGACGTCGCCGCTGTGGTTTCTCGTCGTGCGCTTCGCGATCGCCGGCGTGTTGGCACTCGCCGTCGCGCGTGCGCTCGGCGCGACGTTCCCGCGCACGCGCAAGGACTGGAGCGCCGTCGTCGCGCTGGGGATCCTCGGCAACGCGATCTACTTGGGCTGCACCTACGTCGCGCTTCGGCATCTCGCGTCGGGCGTCGGTGCGATCGTCGCGTCGACGAACCCGCTGACGCTCGCGCTGGTCGCACCATGGCTGTTGCGCGAGCCGCTCACCCCGGCGAAGATCGCCGGTCTGCTGCTCGGCTTCGGCGGGGTCGTCTGGATCATGCTCCTGCGCACCGGCACCGGCAGCGCCGACCCATCCGACGTGGCGCTGGCATTTACGGGCGTGCTCGGCAGCGTGGCGTCGACGATCGTCTTCAAGAAGTGGTGCGCCGGCCTCGACCTGCGCGCCGTGAACGCGCTGCAGCTCTTCGCTGCCGGAATCGTTCTGCTGCCGCTCGCGATCGTGTCCGAAGGCGCGCCGCACGCGCAATGGTCGTGGGAACTGGTGGCATCGTTCTGGTACGTCGTGCTGGCGATGTCGCTGGGCGCATCGCTGTTGTGGTTCTGGCTGCTCACCCACGGCGAGGCCTCGCGCGTGAGCGCGTACTACTTTCTCACGCCGGTGTTCGGGCTCGGACTCGCGGCGCTGCTCCTACACGAACCGGTCGGCGTGCGCGACCTCGGGGGGCTCGCGGCGATTGCGGCCGGCATCTCGCTCGTGCAGCGAAGTTGAACGACGGCGTAATGTCGACTCAGCCGGCCAGCCAGATGTAGCGCGCGATCAGCAGCGCGGCGACGAGGTACAGCAGCGGATCGACTTCTTTGCCGCGGCCGCTGAACAGCTTGATCGCCGCGAACGACATCACGCCGAAGCTCACTCCGTTGGCGATCGAGAACGTCAGCGGCATCGCGACCATCGTCAAGAAGACCGGGATCGACACCGCGTAGTCGTCCCAATCGATGTTGCGCAGGCCTTGCAGCATCAGCGAGCCGACCAGAATCAGCGCCGGCGCCGTGGCGGCCGCCGGGATCAGCGAGGCCAGCGGCCAGAGAAACGTCGCGAGCAGAAACAACATGGCAACGGCGAGCGCCGTGAGGCCCGTGCGACCACCCTCTTCTATTCCAGCGGCGCTTTCGATGTAAGCCGTGGTGGTGCTAGTCCCGAGCAGCGCGCCGAACATCGCAGCCAAGCCGTCGGACGCGAACGTGCGCCGCGAACGCGGCATGTCGCCGTTGGCATCGAGATAACCGGCGCGGCTTGCCAGGCCCACCAGCGTCCCGGTCGCATCGAAGAAGTCGACGAAAAAGAAGGTGAACACGACCGCCGCCGCGCCGAGGGCGACTGCGCCGCGAATGTCGAGCGCGCCGATCAAGCCGCTGGGCCAGACGGGCAGCGCGATGACGCCGTTGGGGAACCCTGCGAAGGGCACGAGCGCTCCGTGCGCGCCGGGATAGAGCGGCGCGCGCGTCACGATCCCGAGCACTGTCGCGCCGACGATGCCGTACACGATTGCACCTTTCACGCGGCGCACGAGCAGCGCGGCGGTGACGAGCAGACCGAACAGCGCGATCAGCACGGGCGGCGCAGTCAGCGATCCCAACGTCACGAACGTGGCCGGGTTCGCGACGACCGCTCCGGCGTTGCGCAAACCCAGGAACGCCAGGAACATTCCGATCCCGGCGGTCACCGCGAACTTGAGCGGGTTCGGGATCGCGCGCACGATCGCCTGACGCACGCCGAGCACCGAGAGTACGACGAAGAGCGCACCGGAGATGAAGACCGCACCCAGGGCCGTTTCCCACGGGATCTTTTGCCCGAGAACGACGGTGTACGCGAAGTACGCGTTGAGCCCCATGCCTGGCGCCTGGGCGAACGGATAGCGCGCGACCAGCGCCATGAGGAGGCTGCCGATCGCCGCCGCCAGCGCCGTCACGACGAGCAGCTTCGCGAAGCCGTTGGGCACGACGATCGCGCCGCCGAGCACCTGCGGGTTGACGAACAGCACGTACGACATCGTGAGGAAGGTCGTCAACCCGGCGCGCAGCTCGCGCGGGATCGTCGAACCCGCCTTCGCAATACCGAAGTAGCGGTCGATCATCGCCGCCGCTTCGGCCGGCGGCGATGGCGTTCCCGTTTAGGCGGTTCGCCTCTTGGCCGGTTCGATCCGCAGCCGGCGCATCATCTGTGCAGTCGGAAGCTTGAGCTCGGTGGCGAGTCGCAGCGCGGCCAGCGTTTTCACCATCAGCCAGGTCACGTCGAGCTCGTACCAGCGCAACCCGTGACGCACCGAGAACGGGAACGCGTGGTGATTGTTGTGCCAGCCCTCGCCCCAGCCGAGCAGCGCGACCCACCAGCAGTTCGTCGACCGATCGGTCGTGCGGAACGAGCGGTAGCCGATCGTATGCGCAGCGCTGTTCACCAGCCAGGTGAACTGATAGACGAGTGCGAGCCGCACGAAGATCCCCCACACGACCCACGACCATCCGCCGCCCGCGTACAGCAACGCGGCGAGCGCGACGGTCAGCAGCACGTGGCGGCGGTCGAGAAACGCATAGAACGGGTCGTCCACGAGATCGGGCGCATAGCGGCGGCGCTCCTCACCGAAGATGACGTTCGGGTTGGGCATCACCATCCATAGGAAGTGCGACCATTTGAAGCCTGCGTTCGCGTCGTGCGGATCGGCTTCGGTGTCGGAGTGCGCGTGATGCGCCCGGTGCGTGGCGACCCAATCGATCGGCGACCCTTGCAGCGCCAGACATCCGCAGACCGTCACCGCGTACTCGAGCGGCTTCCACAGCTTGAGGCTGCGGTGCGTAAGCGTACGGTGGAATCCGAGCGCGATCCCGACGCCGCCGGTGACGTACATCAGCACCGCCAAGACGACGAGCGCCGACCAGGAAAAGAAGCCCGGCCAGAATGCCGCGAGCGCGCCGAGGTGGATCAGCACCAGCACCGCGCCGGTCGCCCAATTACCAGTTCGTGAACCCATTAGGATATTAGACCCTCAACCCGGCGTATAGCTCTTCGTCGAACGCGACGTCGTCGTCGCGCAAAGATCGCGCGAACGCGTGCTTGCTCGTCTCGTAGCATTCGCAGGCGGCAGCGGACAATAGGTCGGCGTCGTTGACGACGACGATTCCGCGGCGATAGCGGATCGCACCCAGCTGCTGCAGCTTCTCGGCCGCGACCGACACGCTGGCGCGCCGCACGCCGAGCATTGTCGCGAGGACATCGTGAGTGAGCGCGAAGTCGTCACGGCCGACGCGATCGCGCGTCATGAGGATGCAGCGCGCGCACCGCTCGAGCAACGCGTGCTTGACGCTGCACGCGGTGAACTGTTCGGCCGAGAACAGGCGCGCGCTGACGTTGCGCCGCACGATACGGGCAAACGGAGCGCTCGAGCGCAATTCCTCGCGAAACGTTTCGATCGGCATTCGGACGATGCGCCCGGCAACCTGACACGACGAAGGCCGGCGCGCGGCGTCGACCTCGAGGGCGGCCTCGGCCTCGAGGAAGCCCTCGCAGCCGACGGTACCGACCTGGCAGACTTCGCCGTTCACGAAGTTCGCGAAGACCGACAGCACCGCGTCGATCGGAAAGTCGACGTGACCGAACAGGTCACCACTCTCGTGCGAGGGCTCGCGCCGCTTCACGGTGCGCACGTGCATGCCGGCCGCCGTGCGCTCGCGGTCGCGGTTCGGACGAGCATCGAGCAGGCGGTTCCCGTACAGATAAGTCGCAATCATGCGACGAGGCCTTTCAGCGCCGGAGCGAATCCGCCGTGTACGCTAGCGTACCAATAAAAGAGTCGCCGGAACCGCTCCGCACGTAAAGAAAAGCCAATCTTGGCCGCTTGGGACTCTGGACCCGGCTAGACGACCGCCCTACAACGTGAGCGCGCGCTCGAACGCCTCGGACGTCACCGCGTAGCATTCGCACGAGGCGGCAACAAGACGCGGCTTGTCGACGATTGTGACCTGGCCGCGATGGTAGCGGATAGCCCCGTCCGTTTGCAGCGCTCCCGCCGCCTCGGAGACGCCGGCGCGTCGGACGCCGAGCATGATCGAGAGGAACTCATGGGTGAGCGCGAACTCGTCGGCACCCACCCGATCCTGGGTCATCAGCAACCAGCGTGCGCAGCGTTGCAGGACCGAGTGCGACAGGTTGCACGACACGAGCTGTTCGGCGCAAAACAGTCGCGCGCCGATGCTCCGCTGCGCCAGCTGCGACAGGCGACCCTTCGTCGCCATCTCACGCTGGAAATCCTTGATCGGCACTCGTATGACATCCCCAGCGACTTGGCAGAACACGGTGCGCCGCCATTTCGGCTCTTCGACGACCGGTTCGATCGGGACGAACCCGTCTCGGCCGACGACCCCGACCTCGTTCGTGTCTCCGTTCTCGAAGACAGCGACGACAGACATCATCGCACCGATCGGAAAGTCGACGTGGCTCAGCCCCGTGCCGGGCTGCGGCTCGGGGTCGCGCCGCTCCATCCGGATCGTTTTACTATCGCGGAGCAGCGCACAGCGCTCAGCATCAGTGAGGGCGTCGAGGACGCGATTTCCGCCTGCATAGTTGAAAACGAGAGCCTTCTTCTGCTGTGCCGAACTTGGGCGCAGGCGAAATGATTGCTCTCTACCGTACCATGGCACGCTCACAAGGGTCGGTACGAGAACGTACGGACAGCCGCTCGCACGGTTAGACGACGTTGGTCACGCAGTCTCGACCGAATTGCAGGATGGAGCGTTAGGTCGTGACGCCGGCGATGAAGTCCCGAGCACCCACGCCGAGCACCGCACCGAGGCTCGTGTAGACGTAGCGAACGCCGAGCGAGACGGCGTACCGCAGCCATGCCGGGCCGCCCGCGGTGCCCGTCGTCTTTCCGGCGGCGTGCGCGACTTCGATCGCGCGCTCGACGGCGGACCGGAACTCGGGACGTGCGAGGTCGCCGGGGTGGCCGAAGGCCTGCGAGAGATCCATCGGCCCGACGAACACGATGTCGACGCCCGGTATCGCGGCGATCTCCGCAGCGTTGGCGAGCCCTTCGTGGTCCTCGATCTGCACGCACACCAGCGTCTCACGGTTCGTGCGCGCGACATAGGCCGCGACATCGAGATCGACACCGTATCCGGCCGCTCGAACGCTCGTGCCGAGACCGCGCTCGCCGAGCGGCGCGTACTTCGCGGCATGCACCGCAGCTTCGGCTTGCGCCGCAGTAGACACGTGCGGCACTTGCACGCCGGCGGCGCCGCGGTCGAGCGCGGCAAGGATCGCTTCGGGCCGATTGGACTGCGGCCGGACCATCACGCTCAGCCCAGCGGCGTCGGCCGCGATGCACGCGATTTCAAGCGACTCGTCGCTCCACACGCCGTGCTCGCGGTCCAGCAACGCCCAATGAAAGCCGACGTGCGCGCACAGTTCCACCAGCTGGGGCGTCGCGAACGTGAGGCCGACCCCTGCGGCAACGCCGTCCGTGAGGCGTTCGCGCAGCGTCGTCATTCCGGTTCTGATCCCGTGCCGGGCCGGAGCACTTGCCACAGCGCGCCGATGTCGGACGCGCCGAGGCCGCGGCGCTGCGCGTTCGAAAAATGCTGCAGCGCTGCGGCGCCGGTCGCGGCCGGAGCCCGCTCGCGCGCGGCGAGATCGACCGCGAGACGCATGTCCTTCTGCGCGAGGTCGATACCGAACCGCGTCGCGAAGTCGCCGGCGAGGATCCAGGGTAGTCGGACTTCCGCCTGAAACGAGCGCGCGCCGCCGTCTTGCATGAGACTGCACAGCAGCGACGGATCGATGCCGGCGGCGACACCGATGCCGAAGCCTTCGAGCAGCACGGCGAGGTTGGACATGCTCACGTAGTTGATCGCCAGTTTCGCCGCGTACGCCTGTTCGACGCCGCCGACGACGAAGTGGTTCGGCGAAAAAGCATCGAGCAACTCACGCGCGCGCTCGAGCGCCGCCGGATCACCGCCGATATACAGCGGCAGCGTCCCGTCCGCGGCTTGGCGCGGCCCCATCCCGAGCGGTGACGCGACGAACGCCGCGCCGCGCGACGCGACGGCGTCGGCGACGGCACGGCCCGTGTTCGGATCGATCGTGCTGATGTCGACGACCATACTTTCGGCACGCAACGCGCCGAGGATCCCGCCCTCCGAGTAGAGCGCGCGCACGTGCTCGGGCAGAGGAAGGCTGCTTACGACGAACTCACATCGCTCCGCGAGCTCGGGCGCCGTCGCGGCGATTTGCACGCTGCTTCCTTCGAAGCGGCGAAGAGCGTCCGCCGACGGATCGTAGACGTACACGTCCCAGGCGCGATCGCTCGCGATCCGAAGTGCGATCGCACCACCCATCCGGCCCGCGCCGACGAAACCTACCGAACGCGCCACGAGCGTCGCGTTCCATACATCCGGCAACGAAGCCTGGCCGAGGCCGCAGCACCTAGTATTTCTTGTACGGCAGAAATTTTCCGGACATCGTGATCTTCACCCGGTCGCCTTTCGGATCGGCCTGCCGTTCGATCTGCATGTCGAAGTCGATCGCGCTCATGATGCCGTCGCCGAACTCTTCCTGAATGAGCGCCTTCCACGTCGTTCCGTACACTTGCACGAGTTCGTAAAAGCGATAGATCAACGGATCGGTGGGCGGACCGGCCGGCAGCGATCCGCGGTAGGGTATCTCGGTCAGAACAGGCGTTCTTCGTCATCGAGCTCGAGCAGTTCCGCCGCCTTTGCGGCCTCGTCATCGTCCAAGCGCACCTGCCCAAAGAGCGCCGCCGTGGTCACGATGGGTGACGCCGTGCCGATCGCCGTCGCAATCTGCTTCCACGTCAACCTTTTCGCCCGTTTCCGGCTCTGAATCGTCAGGGGCAGTTCGTCACGCGTCATGCGGCCAAATAATGCGGCCCCATTCGCCACCCCTTTGTGAATAGAGAACATCAAGCAAAAAGGCTGAACGAAAGTCTCTTCGTTCAACCTTAGCATTACGTTTTGGACTCTCCCAGTACAGGCATCTTTTCGGTACCGCGGTGCAAACCCCGGAGTTCGTCAATTCGGTGAAAGCATCTCGGGATGCGCCTTCAAGAGAGCCGCGATTCGGTCGAGACCGTGCTGCGTAGCCTCGATGGCGTATCCGGCGTACACCGATTGGTGCCGCCCGGCGTCCCAGAGACCCTCGGCAACCACGAGAGGCCATAGGTTGGCGCCGTCGAGTTTGGTCTCGAGTTCACCGTCCGAGGCATCCCAGGAGAGGTCGATCCGCGTGCTCCCCCTGTCAAACTGAACTCGTCCCCATCGGTCCGCATACGACGCGCGGTCTGTAACGCGGAACCCTTGGTTCATGAGGAACGCAAAACGCTCGTCAACAGCGGCGTGGAATTGCGGGATTTGAGCTTGAGTCGCCACGATCTCAGCTAAGCGCATTCACCGATTTGGGTCAACTCGCTCTCGCTCGCTTCTCGCGGGCAGGAATCGCTTTCGTCGGGCGCTCCATAACGATTCCGATATAACGGCTAGCCGGCCGATGTAAAGCCCGTACAACGAAAAACGCGCTTGCGCGCGACTTCCCAATTATTCTTTCGATTTGTGTCGCACATCTCCCAATAATTCGCATTTTCAGCCAATTATTGGGAGAGTGCACTACATTGGTGGAGCTGCCGGGGAGCCGCCCCCCGGGTCCGAAAAGCCGGACCGCCGCTTTCTCCAGGCTCAGCACCGATTTTGTCTTAGACGCTCCTGCTTCTCGGTACAGGAATCAGACGCGCCGCAGTTCCGGTTGAGTTTCAGATGCATCTCGGAACGGTCTCCGCATCCTAGCCGAACTTATTGACCGCCTGGGGGACGGCTTCGGCAACCTCCCCCGGACGGTGACTGCTAACTTAAGTTAGGCAGCCAGAGCGTATTCGTTGTTCGCGTGTAAACGCTTGTGATCGTTTTAGGAGGGCTCACAACTCCGCCTGCTTACGTCGGCCACGGATCTCTCCGTCGAGACTACTCAGCCCCTCGAGCGAGTCCGGTTGGACCAGCACCTACTATAACACAGGCCCGGAAGACCAGGTTCCGCAGGCCGGCCTCATGCTTTCCTCAGGACCGGCGGGTAACCGGCCTGCATGGTAATAGCCGATGGTCCACAAGATCGACGGGTCGTTCCTCTTCCGCGGCGTCAAGTAGTAGGTGCCGCAGCGGCATCGGCGACCGAGCCGAACCCGTCGCTGCGAAGCTGTCGCGCGAGCTCGCGTTTGATCGACGTCACGAGCGACGTCCCCTCGTAGATCAGCGCGGTGTACAGCTGAACCGCCGTCGCACCGGCGCGAATCTTCGCGTAGGCGTCGGCGCCGCTCGCGATGCCGCCGACGCCGATGATCGG
>Ga0208220_1000991_pt1 | contig 12068 bp, 13 predicted proteins | sample NGESurdeep092012_9_FD_184484 | JGI IMG/M metagenome (GOLD analysis project Ga0208220, IMG submission 184484) | Arctic peat soil microbial communities from Barrow, Alaska - NGEE Surface sample F53-1 deep-092012 (SPAdes) | ecosystem: Environmental > Terrestrial > Soil > Wetlands > Peat ... | reverse complement strand
CGTCTATCTCCCTATCCTCAAGCAGGGCGGCGGCAGCAACACGATCGCCGTGGTCAACGGCGTCCGGGAGGACCTCAAACATCTTTTCGATGTTCCCAAGTCGCTGGTGGCCACGGTGATCTTTGATCAGTCCGTCTTCGTCAAGACAGCCATCGCTAATTTGGGCAGCGAGGGCGGCATCGGTGTCGTTCTTACCGCGCTCATGATCGTCATCTTCCTGGGCAACATGCGCGCCACCGTCGCTGTCCTGCTGTCGATTCCACTCTCAGCCCTGGCGGCTTTCATCATCCTGAACGCGATGGGGGCGACCATCAACGCCATGGTGCTCGGTGGCCTGGCCCTGGCCTTCTCGCGCCTTATCGACAACTCGGTCGTGGTCCTCGAAAACATCTTCCGCCATCTTGAAATGGGCGAGCCCCCGGAGGAAGCCGCCGAAAACGGCGGGCGCGAGATGGCCCTCCCCGTTCTGGCGGCAACCTTCACGACATCCATTGTTTTCTTTCCGGTGGTCTTTCTCTATGGCGTCAGCCGGTTTCTGTTCACGGCCATGGCGCTCTCGGTGGTGCTATCGCTCCTCGCTTCTTATGTTGTAGCCATGACTGTGGTTCCGCTCTTTTGTGCGCGCTTCATTCGCAATGCCCATCACGAGGCGGGCCATCACGAAGGCAACAACCCATTCCGGAGATTTGTGCGCTGGTTCAATCGCCGCTACGACAGGACCCTGATGCACTACGACATCGCAGTGCGAAAAGCCATGCTGAGGCCCGTAGCGACGGTCGCAGGAATCATCGGAGCGTTTCTGCTCAGCCTCTGTCTTTTTCCGCTGCTCGGAACATCCTTTTTCCCGCGTACCGATGCCGGACAGTTCGTCATCAATGTGAAAGCGCCCAGCGGTACTCGGCTTGAAGTCACCAACCAGTACATCGCAAGAGTAGAGCAGGACGTTCGCTCCGTGATTCCGCCCAGGGACCTGGGCATGATTGTCTCGAATATCGGAATTACATCCGGCTTCGAGTCGATCTACACCACCAATTCCGGCGAAAACACGGCCTTTGTCAATGTGGCTCTCAACAAGGGACACAGCAAGAGCAGTTTCGCCTACATGGACCTGGTACGCGCGAAGCTGCACAGCGATCTGCCGGAGCTCTCCACTTACTTCCAAAGCGGCAGCCTGGTTGATGCGGTTGTGAATCTCGGTCTTCCCGCTCCCATCGACGTCCAGGTAGAGGGAAGCAACATGAAGGAGGCCTACGCCACCGCCAGCAATTTTGCCGCGCAAATACGCAAGCTGAAAGGCGTGAGCGATGTTCTTATTCCGCAGGACCTTGATTATCCCGGCCTGCAGGTCAACGTAAATCGCGAGATGGCGGGCCGGCTGGGGCTGGATTCGAACGAGGTCGTAGACAACGTGATCACCGCCCTTGACTCGAACGGCATGATCGCGCCCAGCTATTACGTCGACCCCAGGACCGGGAACAATTATCTTGAGACAGTTCAGTTTCCCCCGGCCGACATCAAATCCATCACCGACCTCAATCAGATTCCGCTGCGCTCTCCCGATGGAAAAGCGATCACCAATCTGGGGGCAGTGACGACCATTCGCCCCATCAACACGCCCACCGAGGTGGACCACTACCAGATTGAACGAGTCATCGACGTGTACGTATCGCCATTGGGCGAGAACCTCGGCGATCTGGCCAAACAGGTCGACCACATCATCGCCAACACCAAAATACCGGAGAATCTCCGCGTCACCCTGCGCGGATCGGTGAACGGCATGAGAAAGTCGTTCACCAGTTTCGGTCTCGGACTCATTCTGTCGGTCATCCTGGTCTACCTGATCCTGATGGCGCAGTTCGCTTCGTTCAAGGATCCGTTTATCATCCTGCTGGCCATACCGCCGGGAATTATGGGCGTCATCCTCACTCTGCTCCTCACCAATACAACGCTGAACGTGATGTCGCTGATGGGCGTGATCATGATGACTGGGATCGTAGTGTCAAATTCGATTCTGATCGTGGACGTCACTCGCATCCTGCTCAGGCAAGGGATGCCCGTCGACGAAGCCGTCTCCACGGCATGCCGGCTCAGGTTGCGTCCCATCCTGATGACTTCTCTGGCCACGATCCTGGGAATGCTTCCCATGGCGTTCACGCTGGAGGAGGGCAGTGAGTTTTATGCGCCCCTGGCGCGCGCCGTCATTGGCGGGCTCGGCGTGTCAGTGATTCTGACCATCTTCATCGTGCCTGCCGCCTTCATCATCGTGCATCGCAAACGGGCCGGGCAGGCAGAAGGAGAACATGCATGAGTTATGTTTTCAGAATATCGGCCGCCCTGTTTTTTGGGGCGGCCGCATATGCGGCCGCGCAGCCCGCCGGCCCGTCGCTCACCATCGCCCAGGCCGAACAGATGGCAATTCGGAACAATCCAAACATCAGCGTGGCGCGATTACTCGCGCTGGCCCAGGCGCAAGTGACGCGCGAGGTGCGGTCGGTTGAGATGCCTACTGCAACAGGCGATCTGACCGCCGTCGATGCGCACAATAACAGCCGGATCACCGCCGGACTGCTGAACAATCCGTCCGTTTATGATCGCGCCGCGGGTGGTTTGCGGGTGAGCCAGTTGATCACCGACTTTGGCCGCACGCACAATCTTGTCCTCAGTGCGGAATCCACTGCGAAGGCGCAGCTTGAAAGCGAGCGCGCCACGGAACTCGATATTACGTTGACCGTAGATCAGGCTTTCTATCAGGCGCTCACCGCGCAGGCCGTGCTTAAGGTGGCTGAGAAAACTGTCGCTCAGCGCCAGGCCACGAGCGATCAGGTCGGCGCGCTCGCTAAGGCAAAGATTCGCTCCGATCTCGACCTCAGCTTCGCCAATGTTCAGCTTTCACAGGCCAGGCTGCTGCTGCTCGATGCTCAGAGCAATGCGCAGGCAGCCATGGCGGCATTGAACGATGTGCTCGGCTCCGAGCAGGATCAGCAATACGTTCTCGTCGACGATACCAACGGCAATCCGCCTCCCGCGCCCGACGATTCCGAAGCACTCGTCCACACGGCTTTCACGGCCCGACCTGATCTGACGGCCCTCAATGATAGATTCCTTGCCGCCCGTCAGTTCAGCACCGCGCAGCACGATCTGTGGCTGCCAACACTCTCCGCAATGGCCGCCGTGGGGGGAACGCCGGTGCGCGCCGACCAAATCCAGTCTTCGTGGTACGGCGCCGCGGGAGCCAACCTGAGCATTCCCGTCTTCAACGGCTTTCTTTTTAACGCGGAAGCGAAGGAAGCAACGTTGCGCGCTCAAGCTGCCCAGGAAAACGTACGCAACCTGCGTGACGCGATCGCTCGCGATGTGCGCACCGCGGTTCTGAATGCGCAAACGGCTTACCAGCGCATCGCCGTCACGCAGCAACTCGTGGATGAGTCCAACTCCGCGCTCGACCTGGCCTCCGCGCGCTACAAGATCGGCTTGAGCGGCATCGTCGAGATCAGCGAGGCACAGCTCAACCAGACGCAGGCCGAAATCGACAACGCCAATGCCCGCTATTCCTATCAGACCGCGTTAGCCGTGGTGCGATACGAGATTGGCCAATAGCCGAAGGCGCGCTCGTCTATGCTCTCCAGGTACGCGAGCTGAGGAGAATCGGCCTCGGAGCTGTCCCGAGGTTAGGATCCTGGCCTATTCAATTTCAGTTGAATTTTGGCGAGGGACAACATCGCAGGCGGCCGCGACCAGAACTCTCTTCAGTTTCCGCTATGGTTTGAGGACGCCATGCGGGTTGATATAGCCGCCTCGAAAAAAGTGGTAATGCACCATGCTTAATCCAAGCAGAAACATCGCAACTGCCAAGCTGATGACAAACAGGAATTTTCCAATTTTAAACCAGGGGAGCGTTCCTCCCAGCCGGGATGTCGCCTTCGATCCCGAAGACATCTGCTCTCCCTCCCAGCCAGTTCATGCGCCAGTCATGGCGGCGCAATTCAAGCGATCAGCCTTGTAAGGGTGCATTACCGGCGCTCTGTACTCTCTTGCCCAAAGCAGTCGCCAGTGCGATCTGGTGGTCTTGATCGTCGATCAAGATCACACGATTTGCAATCACGCCGCCGACTTTGTCTCTTGAGGACTCCGGCTCTGGATGAGCTCATTGAATATGGCGCGGGATTGGATCATTGCGCTGCGAAGCTCTTCGGTGCTTGCTTCAGGACCGCTGGGCCGGTCCGCGATGGCATGCGCCGCGCGGTAGCCTTCCATCATTCCGGGATAGGTGACGGAGAGATCCGCTGCGCTTTGTTCGAAAGTGTCTTTCGGATAACCACGGGCAACGAGGAGCGCGGCAATCAGATTGTCCGCTTCAGTGACCGCGGCCTTAGGGTAATCGACGAAGCGGGATTGTGCCGTTTGCCAGTTGGCGACGAAACGCTCGCGCTCATCGGGGCCGAGTTCGTGGATTTTCATCGCATCAACGCGGGTTTCGCGACCGGCGAGTTTTGCCTCGGCTTTCCGCGGGGAGCCGTGCTGCAGAACAGCGCGATCATATTCCGATCCGAAACGATTGCGGAGGGTCTTGGTTTTACGTTTTTGAAGATAAATGGCAATCGCGATCACAACAACGAAGAGGACGACAATCGCAGCCACGATGATCTGGACAGGCGTGAAGTGACTAAACATTTTGTTCTCCTAAGCGGGATTCCCGCGACGGCAAAGGGCGAATGGGGAGCCTTCCCAGATGGGACGACACTTACACTTATCGATGATGGGCGGTCATGCGCATGAATGCTGGGCAGAATTGCACACGTTATGGAATCAAACGGGCGGGTGGTCTTTCTTAGTTTGATCCAGTGAAATTGTAGGGCCGCATGCCGGTTTCAAATGAACAGAAGACCAGCAGTGCCCGATTATCAGAACGATCGTCGTCATTCCAGACTCGCCTCCGTCTTCGAACGTGTTCCCTCGACAAGTTCCCGACACCCCGAGCATTCTCGCCGCTTGCGATAAGTGAGCAAGACTGACCAGAAACTTCCGGACGGCGGAATGATCGTGATAAGAGGAGAATTCCACCATGGCAGAACAATTTGTGAACCCGGAAGAAACGAAAGTGGAAGACGAAACCACCTCGGACGCACCGACAGAGAAGAGACTAGACGATGTGGCTGAAAAAGCCGCGGAGAAATCCACCAAAACTGTACAGCATTATGACGAGGAGCACAGCGTTTTCTCGAAATAATTGGCTCACTTAAACCCCTAACCTCTAATCGACGACGCAATCCCCGCAGCCTCCCTCGGTAACGGTGTCACAGCTAGTAGTGCGTCTCCAATTTACGTTTCACACAATAGGCGCTTCCCATCCCGCAGGCGAAAGCAACAACCTGTTCCGCCTTAATGGTTCTTGGCTGATTCCTAAAAATCGGACCCATTGGCCAGCCTCGATGCCGTCGAGTTGGGACGATTGCGGTTAGCCGTTTCTGAGCAAAACAGTACAGTTTGCGCATCGCCGATCGAAGATACTTCTCTCGTGCCTCTCCGGGTGGGTTGTGGCCGCGTTTTCACATTGCCTAATCATGTTTAGCCTTGCAGGCAAATAACGACCTGAAAACATGAGCCGGAGAACGTCGTTACGTATTGATGCTCGGCGACTTGTGAGCTGCTGAATGCAACTCAACTCGATTGTGGAGTGCATGGGTCCAGAGTCAGTTCGTTGAATCTCCGCGGCGGATCGCTGCCGACTTTCAAGAGCCTCCGATGAACCTTCTTCATTGCAGGTTCAGCCAATTTCTTTTCCTTCCGGGGAACTGCGCGGGGTGTAGGGAGAAAAAACAGGAGAACAACGATCGTGACATCGAATCCCGATACGCCCGAGTCGAAGCCTGAATCGAAGCCGACGCCCAATGCAGATCGGTCAGAGTCGAAGTCTAAGCCATCGCCGAAGGATGACAAGAATGATCTAAAGACGGTCGCCATGCCTGAGCTGATGAAAAAGCTCGGGGCTTCGGCAGACGGGCTCACACAGGTCGAGGCGAAAAAGCGGCTGGCACAGTACGGGCCGAACGAGATCGCGGAGAAGAAGACCAACCAATATCTCAAATTCCTCTCGTATTTCTGGGGGCCTATTCCGTGGATGATCGAAGCTGCGGTCATTTTGTCGGGAGTCGTCCGGCATTGGCTTGATTTCTTCGTCATACTTGTGCTGCTCTTGTCCAATGCCCTGGTCGGATTTTGGGAAGAGCATCAGGCGGGAGACGCGATTGCCGCTCTGAAGGCCACGCTGGCAATCAAAGCGAAGGTCAAGCGCGACGGCAAGTGGGAGAATCCCAAAGCGAGCGAGCTGGTGCCTGGCGACGTCGTTCGTCTTAGGCTAGGCGATATTGTCCCGGCAGATGCACGATTGTTGGATAGCGATTCGATCGAGGTGGATCAGTCGGCATTGACCGGAGAGTCATTGCCCGTTACCGCCAAATCGGACGGCGCAGTTTATTCCGGGTCCATCATACGCCAAGGCGAAATAGACGCGATTGTCTATGCCACCGGTACGAACACGTACTTCGGCAAGACCGCACAAATGGTAGAGTCCGCACACACTGTCAGTCACTTCCAGAAGGCAGTGATGAAGATCGGCGACTACCTGATCATCCTGGCCGTAGCGCTGGTCGCGTTGATTCTTGCCGTCGCTCTATTCCGAGGCGACAAGGTCCTCACGACGCTGGAATTCTGCCTGGTGCTTCTGGTCGCTGCAATCCCCGTCGCCATGCCCACTGTGCTGTCAGTGACCATGGCGGTAGGTGCACGGCTACTGGCAAAGAAGGAAGCGATCGTAACGCGCCTGTCAGCCATCGAGGAACTGGCTGGGGTGGACGTGCTTTGCTCGGATAAGACCGGCACACTCACGCAGAACAAACTGACGCTTGGCGATCCGTTCACGGTGGATGGCATTCCTCCTGACAAGGTGATTCTTTGGGCGGCGCTTGCCTCCCGCGCAGAAGACAAGGACACCATTGACCTTGCCGTCATAGGAGGGTAAAGGATGACAAGGAATTGAAGAGCTGCCAGGTGGTGCACTTCATGCCGTTCGATCCTGTCCACAAGCGCACCGAAGCCACCGTCAAAGGTGCGGACGGGAAGCAATTCTTTGTGGCCAAGGGCGCGCCGCAAGTGATTCTGAAGATGGCGACCAACGTTGGTGAAGTAAAGGCCGACGTCGAGAAAGCTATCCTGGATTTTGCGGGAAAAGGCTTCCGCTCGCTCGGCGTGGCCAGAGCCGAAGAGGAAGGCAAGTGGAAGTTTGTCGGCATGTTGCCGCTGTTCGATCCGCCGCGCGAGCAGGCCAAAACAAACATCGCAAGCGCCATCCAGATGGGCGTGAAGATCAAGATGGTTACGGGCGATCAAATTGCCATCGCACGGGAAACCTCAAAACAACTGGGACTGGGTTCGAAGATCCTGGATGCCAGCTCCCTGGGCGACCTTAAGAAGGACGCGTCCCCTGAGCAGGCCAAGGCCATTGAAGACGCGGATGGCTTCGCGCAAGTCTTCCCTGAACACAAGTTTTACATCATTGAGGTGCTGCAGAAACATGGCCATATCGTCGGCATGACCGGCGACGGAGTCAACGATGCGCCGGCGCTGAAGAAAGCCGATTGCGGCATTGCCGTCTCCGGCGCGACCGACGCGGCCCGAGCGGCAGCATCCATTGTGCTCCTTGCGTCTGGCCTGTCGGTAATTATCGATGCGATCAAGGAGAGCCGCCGCATCTTCCAGCGCATGAACAGTTTTGCCATTTACCGTATCGCGGAGACGCTGCGGGTGCTGTTCTTCATGACGCTGGCAATCCTGGTATTCAATTTCTATCCAGTCACCGCAGTGATGATCGTCATGATCGCGTTACTGAACGACGGAGCGATTCTTTCGATCGCGTATGACAACGTTCGCTACAGGAATAAACCCGAAGCATGGAACATGCGGCTGGTGCTGAGCATCTCCACTGTGCTTGGAGTGATCGGGGTTGTAGCGGCGTTTGGCCTGTTCTATCTTGCCGAGCGCGTCTTCCACATGGATCGCCTGACCGCCCAGACACTCATGTACCTCAAGCTTTCCATGGCCGGGCATCTGACCATCTTCCTCACGCGTACACGCGGTCCATTCTGGTCTATACGCCCCGCGAAGACTCTTTGGATAGCGGTGCTTAGTACGCAGGCTGTTGCAACGCTGATTGCAGTCTACGGGCTCTTCATGGCGCCTCTGGGTTGGAAGTGGGCCGGACTTGTTTGGGCTTACGCGCTGATCTGGGCTCTCATCAACGACCGTATAAAGCTGCTCGCCTACCGTATCTTTGATCCGGCGAAGCCTGCGCTGCTTTCCACGAAGCCTGGGGATCGCACTTCCGAGATCGCAGCCCGCGCCTATGAGTTGTATCAGGAGCGGGTCCATGGCGAGAGTCAGCAAGATCAGGATTGGCTTGAAGCGGAGCGCGAAACAGGCGGCGACGCAGCGGCCAAGACAAAAATAGCGTAGAAGCCCGTGTGACACCGAAGGGACAGAATGACCATTGATTCGAAAGACTACCGAGTGCCGCCAGACAAAAAGGTCAACCTCAGCAAATGGCCTACGGTTGTCGATCTCTTCACAAAGTCGAAGAAGCAGTACAAGGAACTCCTGCAAGAACACATGGAGAAGCTGAGCTCGTTGCAGCAACTCCACTACGCATCCCACCGATATGCGCTGCTGCTGATCTTCCAGGGCATGGACGGTGCCGGCAAGGACGGCGCCATCCGGCACGTCATGTCTGGGGTTAATCCAGAAGGCTGCGAGGTATTCAGTTTCAAGCAGCCGAGCGCAGAAGAGCTCGATCACGATTTTCTCTGGCGTACGACGTGCCGGCTCCCGGAGCGCGGACGGATCGGCATCTTCAATCGTTCTTATTACGAAGAAGTGCTGGTCGTCCGAGTCCATCCCGAGATTCTCCGCAGCCAGGATCTGCCGGCAGAATTGCGCGACGAGAAAAACATCTGGCAGCAGAGGTATGGCTCCATTACAGACCTGGAGAAGCACCTTCATCGCAACGGGACAAAAATTGTCAAGATCTTTCTCCATCTATCTCACGCGGAGCAGCGAAAACGATTTCTTGCCCGCATCGACGAGCCCGACAAGAACTGGAAGTTCAGCACCTCGGACATTCACGAGAGGAAATTCTGGAAACATTACATGAAGGCCTACGAGGATTGTCTTCGCGCAACAAGCACTCATCATGCGCCGTGGTATGTCGTGCCCGCCGACGATAAGGAGAACGCACGGCTGATCGTCTCTCAAATCGTCCTTGATGCGCTGGGCGGACTCAAGATGGCTTATCCCAGGACAACCGCAAAGCGGCGCCACGAACTGCTCGCAATCAAAAAGCTGCTGACGAAATGAGGTCTGGAACCAATCGCTGGCAGAGCCTAACCAACCAATTTCTCAAAGCCCACACCGCTGTTATCAGTCGCGGAAAAATAGAGAGGAACGTTCAAGATGGCTACTAAGGAACTCCCCATCAGCGCCGATCAAGATGGCATTCCGCAAGCCTTCAGCAAGAACTTCGATCAGACTGGCAACTCATCCGGGTTTATCTTCGATGTGTCCTTAGCTCTTCGTTGCTGGTCGGCACAACGAAGGGAATGCTTTTGCCGAGACCGTACCGAGGTCGGGAATCGAGAGCTGCCAGGCGGAGAGGATTTCTAACAGCATTGCTTCGAACCCGTCGTCTACTTTGTCCAACTCATCAATAAGCAGTACACAGGGCCGCTCGCATTCGAGCGCGCGCATCAATGGACCGGGCCGAAAGAAATCCCGTCCCTTGAGATTTGCCTGCACAGTCTGCCAGCTCTCGTGTTGGCTCTTCGAGAACTCCATGTAGAGCCGTTGCAAACTCTCATCAAAACGCCCAATCGCCTTTTCTTCTGTCACCCCGCGGTAGCACTGCAGGCGCTCAACGTGCCGGCCGCGGCGGCAACGGAGATGGCGAGCTGTGTTTTGCCTGAGCCCGCGGGACCTTCAAGCAGAAGAGGCTTCTGGAGCTTGGCCGCGAGAAAAACGACCTGAGTCATGACCGGGTCGATGAAGTAGCCCGTCCCGGCCAGTTTGCAAGCGAGATCCGTGATCGAATCAAACATCGCCTTCTCCCTGCGGTTCCGCTCGATTTGCTGCCGCGCTCAGTGCGAGCGCACCCGCCTTACCATCGAGCGCCCGACCTAACCCATAGATGGCTTGGGCCCAGACATTGGCGAGCGATGTTGCCGAAAGTGCTGCCAGAAGTAGCATTCGCAGACGAATCCACACGACTCCCGACCACGCCGTCCAGACCGCTCCTCCATAGCGCAAAACCACGACAGCGTCGAGAATCGTCAGCAATAGGGCGATCGTGAAATACGCCTTGCGTTCCGCCACGGGCCTCCTCCAATGCGGAGACAGCATGAGGTGGTTTCAAAACTCGGTCAAATTCCCCGCCGTCTTTCCTGCCGCATATATCGAAGCCGTGCGCTTGGTGCGAGGTGGTCGCTCCTCGATCTGCGACCCGCGATGTTGCTGTCATCCGTGGCTATGCTCTCTTCGCCGCTACGAATCGCACCTCTACGCCACGAGGGGGATACTTTTCCGTCAACCATCCGGCGATCTCGTGCGGATCAAAGCACATTGATTTCCCCACCCGGAAGCAAGGAATCCCTTTTTTGTATGCGCCAGGATTTCACCCAATGGACGGTCAGTGCGGACATTTTCCAATTCTGGAGACTCTCGCTTCAAACTAAAGTGCAAAAAGCACTTGCCGACATCCATTCGGCGGTGATTAATTTTGCACGAGCTCACTTGACCGAGTTTGCAACCTCTTTTACACATACACCACGGATTTTCCGCAAGCGAATGTGCGATCACAGCCTGCGATTACAGATCCCGAGATCAATCCAAAGCCAGCAATCAATGAGGTGGTGACTATGTCGAAGATTGATTTGAACTCAGAAACCAGCGTATTGTCGAAAAAGCCGCCTTTGGCGGTGTCGAAGGATGAACGGCTCGATTTGCAACAGCCCTCTCGCGCGCGCGCAGTGCCGCCGCCAGACGTTGCACCCGTGTTCTAGCCCTTATTTGATAGCGCGGAGGCGGCTCGCCTGGTCCGCATCCATCCCAAGACAATTATTCGCATGGCGCGGAGGGGTGAGATCAACGGCGTACGCTTCGGCAAGCTCTGGCGGTTCCGGTTGACTGATTTGCAGCGATACGTCGACTCTCACAGCCGTAGCACGGATGCCGCTTAACCCCTGATCGTGCTCTCGACAGCAAATCAGTGGGATAATGCTAACTAGCCATCCGTGCTTTCGAAACAGGAGAGGATATGTTTCGAAGGACACGATATCAACAGGGATGTTTGCAGCGCGCCAAGCGTGTCAACACCCCGGACGTCTGGCTTTTCCGGTGGTACGAGGATCTGCCAAATGGGGCGAAGCGGTATCGGAAAACGGTCGTCGGTACAGTGGTTCAATTTCCTACTGAGACTGCCGCCCGGAAAGCTGCCGACGCTTTGCGCATCGACATCAACCTACAAACCCCGCAGACAAGAAGCGGTCCGGCGACGGTCGATCAGCTCATCGAACACTTTCGGCTGAAGGAAATGCCGGAGGATGATCATGAGCGCCGGTCGTATTCGACCAAAGCGGCGTACGAGTGTTATTTGACTAACTGGATCTCTCCGAAGTGGGGCAAGTATCGCATCGGTGAGATCAAGGCTGTTGCAGTCGAGAGCTGGTTGGGGACCATTCCGCAGGCCAACGGAACGAAGGCGAAGATACGAAACATCAAGAGCGCCATCTTCAATCACGCAATGCGCCACGAGTGGCTGGACAAGAATCCGATCACTCTGGTGCGCCAGAGCGCCAAGCGCGAGAGTGTTCCAGAAATCCTCACCGTCGAGGAGATCCGGGCATTGCTTGCCGAACTAGGAACTCGTTGAAATTCGCCTGATTGGGTGGTCTTTGCTGGTGTTTTGCGCTTCTTCCCGGTTGAATTCTGTTTGAAGCGCGGGTCTGGCCAGTGTTTATAGGGTGTTG
>Ga0208220_1000990_pt1 | contig 12070 bp, 12 predicted proteins | sample NGESurdeep092012_9_FD_184484 | JGI IMG/M metagenome (GOLD analysis project Ga0208220, IMG submission 184484) | Arctic peat soil microbial communities from Barrow, Alaska - NGEE Surface sample F53-1 deep-092012 (SPAdes) | ecosystem: Environmental > Terrestrial > Soil > Wetlands > Peat ... | reverse complement strand
GCCAGGGCAGCCCAGCCGCAGCCGCACCAGCCCCGGAGGCCACACCAGCCCCGCGAGCCCCCGGCACTCTGCCCTGAACCCCGGGACGGACGTCAGCAACGTGCCGCCTGCTGATGCTGGCCGTCATCCTGGCGCAGGAGCCGGGCCCCCCGGAAGCCCGCCACTCCGCGCAGGTGCTCGCTGACCTGGGACGCATAGTGATGCTGGTAGTCCTCCGCCGTGGCCTGAGGTGCCCAGCCGCGCCAGATCCGCGCGATCACGTCCGGCCCTGCTCGCGCCCGGGGCCTAGCTCCGCCGCCATGCACGACACGATAGAGGCCGTCGCGTACCTCGTGGCCGCCCGGGCGTGCCCGGTTCGCTGGGGCGGCCGGCCGTCACTGCCGTGGCCGGGTCTCCGCCCGGCCGAGGCTCGTGATCACCACCGTTTTGTCGCGTGCAGCGCCAAAAAACGGTAGTGATCACCGGCGGCCGGGTTCCGGCACGGCCTTCAGCCGGATCCGCGGCGCCCGTAAGTCTCGCGGCGCCCGTAAGTCCCGTGCGCCGCCTGGACAGGCCGCCGCCCGGACATTCCGCCGGGCGGGCGGGAAGCCGCCCGCCCTCGGCCGCAGCAGCACCCCGCCTCCCAGGCAACGCGACAGCCTCGATAGCCACGCGACCCCGGCGGGCAGCCAGGTCAGTCGGGTTGTGGGATCGAGGAAGCCGACGTCCAGTGGGCCAGGGCGAGGCGGACGAGGTCGGCATTGCCGGTCACGGGCTGACCGTCCGGGCCGACGATGGTGTCCTCCAGGCCGATGCGGGTCGGCAGGCCCAGCGCGCCGGCCCGGGCTACCAGCGGCCAGCACCACTCCCGCTCGCCGTGCAGCAGTCGCGGCGCGGTAGCGCCCGCGTCGTCAAGCTCGCGCAGTATCTGGTCCGCGCGGTCGACGGCGGTCTCGGCCGGGCCGCCGGTGATCTCCACCAGGATCCTGGCCAGGTCGGCGACCGGTGCGGAGACCAGCGCGCGGGCATCGGCGACGGACCATACCCCGGCCTCGGTCAGGATGCCGGCCAGGGACAGCGTTCCGGCTAGCTCGGTCCAGCCGGGCTCGCAGACGTTGACGGACGCGAAGTCCGGCCGGGCCCGGACGCCGAGGCCGGCCCACCCGGCCACGGCCAGCTGCCGGGCCCGCGGGTCACCGCCGGTGATCCACAGCCCGGTCGACACCCCGACAGGAGTGTCGGGGCAGACCGCGCGGACGGCCGCCACGGCCGCGCCGATATCGGCGGCCGCCAGCGACTCCGCGCCGCTGCCGTCTCGGGCATGCAGGTGCACGGCCTCGGCGCCGGCGGCGACCGCGGCCTCGGCCGACCGGGCCAGCTCGCCGGGGGTCGTCGGAACCCCGGAATGCTCGGAACGGTCGCGCCGGCCGTTCAGGCACGCCTTCATCCGCTCGATGCGACCACTCATGGCTCCATGCTCGCACGTACCGGAGCGGGCTAGCGTGGGACGGGTAACCGTCGCCGAGAGGACCACCAGGACGTGAAGATCGAGACCGGCTCCGGGCTCGCGGCCGCCGAGCTGGAGCTTCCCGCGGCGCCCTCGGTGCCCCGGTTCCTGCTGGTCCTGACGCATGGCGCCGCGGGCGGCGTGGATTCGGCCGACCTGCTGGCCGCCCGCGATGCCGCCGTGGCGCTGGGCGGCGCGGTGGCCAGGGTCCTGCAGCCCTACCGGGTGAGAGGGGCCCGGGCGCCGGGATCAGCGCAGCGGCAGGACGCGGCGTGGCTGGAGATCATCGCGGCCCTGCGGGCGGAGGTCCCGGGCGTGCCCCTGGTCCAGGGCGGGCGGAGCAATGGCGCCCGGGTGGCCTGCCGGACCGCGCGCGCGGCCGGGGCAAGCGGGGTGCTGGCCCTGGCGTTCCCGCTGCATCCGCCGGGCCGGCCAGAGCGCTCCCGGGCCGATGAGCTGCGGGCCGCGGGGACGAACGTCCTGGTTATCAACGGGAGCCGGGACCCGTTCGGGATACCGGACCGGGCTGACGCGACGAAGATCGTAGTGCTGGCCGGACAGACCCACGCCCTGACTGGGCGGCCCGGCCTGGTGGCGGGGGAAGTCGGTACCTGGCTCCGCGCTGTACTAGGACTCGCGGCCGGCTAGGCGGCTGGCGAGCGGCTCGTGTCGGCCGGTCCTCGCCGGAGCGGGGATGCCAGCGGCCGAGCGAACGGATCAGTCGGCCGGTGCGGCTCGATCGCGAATCCGTCGGGAAGAAGCTCTCCGGTGTCCTCGAAGACGACGATGCCGTTGCACAGCAGGCTCCAGCCCTGCTCGGGGTGGCTAATTATTGTTCTGGCCGCCTCCCGGTCCGGCTCCTTAGGATCCGGGCACGGTGGCGTATGCGGGCACATTCGTGTGCCTCCTGTAAGCGTCTGGTTGTGTTCTTGATCACACCCTACTGTGCCAGCCGCCTGGCATTTAGCGGCATGGCCTGTTGTGACGGTTTTCGTGACCACCCTTTGTAGCTTTCAATACATTCGGGTAGCCCAGATCCCCTGACCCAGCTTATTCGGAGCAGGCGGGTGCCCGGACTGGTGACCTGAGAAATCGTCCCGGCTAGGAGCGGCGGGGCGCGCCGCCGCCGCGGGGGGCATGGGTGTCGTTGGTGGCGAGCGCCGGAAGCCGCGCGACCTGGACGCCGAGCGCCTGGACCTCGGGCCGGGCGGGGAAGCCGGTGAGCTGGTAGGTCTCGCGCAGCGTCAGCAGGCGCTCGGCCTCGTCGGTCAGCGCATGCACCTCGGATCTGGCCTTGGCCTTGCGCCGGTAGATCCGGTCCTCGTAGCCGCGCGGGCCGATCTCGGCCCGCTGCGCCGCGTACGCGGCGCGCATCGCGGCGGTGAGCGCGCCGTCAAGCTGCTGGGCGAGCGGGTACTGCACATCGGCCGGGGCGCCGACCGCCTGGGCGTGGCGGAAATCCTGTTCGGCCTCGCGTGCTTCGGCCAGCAGGCTGTCGAAGTTATCGGCGAGTGCGACGTCGGCGAGATAGGCGGCCTCGGCCGCTCCGCTGACCTTGTTCTTGCCCCTTGTCACGCGCGTCAGCTTAGCGGATAGGCGCGGCGTCCCCATTCCCGCGGGCACCTCCTCGCGAGGGCCTCCCCGGCGCCCTTCCGGGCGGCGGCGGCCGCGGCCGGAGGCCGCAGCCTCAGGCCAGGCTCGCCTGCCAGTCCGCGTGCAGGGCCGAGTACTCGCCCTCGGTCGCCAGCAGGTCGGCCGGGGACCCGTCCTCGATGATCTCCCCGCGCTCCAGGACCAGGACGCGGTCGGCGATCGCCACGGTGGACAGCCGGTGCGCGATGATCACGGCGGTCCGCCCGGTCAGGACCGTGTGCAGCGCATCCTGGACCAGCCGCTCGCTCGGGATATCCAGCAGCGAGGTGGCCTCGTCCAGGATGAGCAGGGCGGGCGCCGCCAGGAAGGCGCGGGCAAAGGAGATGAGCTGGCGCTGTCCGGCCGACAGCCGGCCGCCGCGCTTGCCGACCAGTTCGTCATAGCCGGCGGGCAGCGCGGAGATGAAGCCGTCGGCCCCGATGGCCTTCGCGGCGGCGATGATCTCCGCCCGGCTGGCGGCCGGCTTGCCGAGCGCGATGTTCTCCGCGATGGAGCCGTCGAACAGGAAGTTCTCCTGGGTGATCAGGATGATCTCGTGGCGCAGGCTGCGCTCGGACAGCTGCCGCAGATCGGTGCCGTCGAGCAGAACCCGCCCCTGGTCGGGGTCGTACATGCGCGCCAGCAGCCGGGCGATCGTCGTCTTGCCCGCCCCGGTGGCGCCGACGATGGCGACCGTCTGGCCGGCCGGGATGGTCAGGCTCAGGCCGGGAAGCACGACGGCGTGCCGGTACCCGAAGCGAACTGACTCGAACGTCGCGGCGCGGCCACCGCGGGCCTGGTTACTTACCTGGGGGAGGGCAACGGGGTGATCCGGCTCCGGCACCGAGGGCGCCTCGTCGAGCACGCCGGAGATCTTTTCCAGCGCCGCGCCGGCCGACTGGAAGTTGCTGTAGAACTGCGACAGGTCGACCAGGGGGTCGAAGAAGCGCTGCAGGTAGAGCAGGAAGGTGACCAGGATGCCGACCTGCATCTGGTGGTCAATGACCCGCAGGCCGCCGTAGAGCAGCACGGCGCCGATGGCCAGGTTGCCGACCAGGGTCACGCCGGGGAAGAAGATCGCGATGAGCCGGGCCGCGCGCAGGCTGGCGTTCGCGTAGTCCTGGTTGAGGACCGTGAAGATCTCCTCGTTGCGGTCCTCCCGGCGGAATGCCTGCACCGCCCGGATACCGCCGAACGTCTCCACGAAGTGGACGATGACCTGGGCGATCGTCTCCCTGGTGCGGCGGTAGGACAGCGCGGACTCACGCCGGAACCAGGCCGACAGCCACAGCAGCGGGATGAACCCGCCCATGATCACCAGTGCGAGTTCCCAGTCCAGCAGCAGCATCCCGGTGCCGACCAGCAGCAGCGTGAAGACCGCCGAGACCAGGGTGTCCAGGCCGTCCTCGAACAGGTCCGAGATGGAGTCGATGTCGGAGACCTGCCGCGAGATCACCCGGCCGGAGGTGTAGCGCTCGTGAAAGGCGACCGGCAGCCGCAGGAAGTGCTCGAACAGCCGGCGGCGCAGCTCGAGCACGACCTTCCCGCCCAGCTGGCCGATGGCGCCGATGAACGCGCGGGTGGTCACGGCCTGGACGGCGACGGCGAAGCCGAAGGCGACGATGAGCAGGGCCAGCGGCCTGACGTCGTGGGTCCGGGTGAGCCGCGGGATCTGGTCGATGCCCCTGCCGACCAGCCAGGGCCCGGCCAGGATCGCGACGTTCGCGACGATGATCAGGACCAGGATGGTGGCGGCCTGGACCCGGTACGGGCGCAGCAGGTCCTGCAGCAGCCGCCTGGACCGCCGCCGCAGGAAGGAGGAGAACCCGGCGGATACCTCGTCGGTCTCCTCGGCCGCGACGCCCCGCCAGGCGTCGGCCGGCGACGGGCTCATCGGCGCGCTCCGGTGGTCAGGTCCGGGGCGGCGCTCATCAGCTCCCGGTAACGCGGCTCGCTGTCGAGCAGCTCGCGGTGGGTGCCGATCGCGGCGATGACGCCGTCGCTCAGCAGCGCGACCCGGTCGGCCAGCAGGACCGTCGACGGCCGGTGCGCCACGACGAGGGCCGTGGACATGCCGAGCACCTCGCTGAGCGCCCGGGTGACCTTGGCCTCGGTGTGCACGTCCAGCGCGGACAGCGGGTCGTCCAGCAAGAGCACCTGCGGCCGGGCGAGGATGGCCCGGGCCAGCGCGATCCGCTGCCGCTGGCCCCCGGACAGGGCCATGCCCTGCTCGCCGATCCGGGTGTCGAGCCCCCACGGCAGCTCGGCGACAAAGTCGGCCTGCGCGACCGCCAGCGCGGCGGAGATGGCCGCCTCGCTGGCATCGGGCGCGCCGAAGCTCACGTTCTCGCGGACGCTCGCGGAGAACAGGGTGGGGTCCTCGAAGGCGCAGCCCAGCCGGCCGCGCAGCCCGCGCAGCGGCAGGTCGCGGAGGTCGGTGCCGTCGAGCCGGATGGCGCCGCTGCTGACGTCGGCCAGCCGGGGGACCAGCTGGAGCAGCGTGGTCTTGCCGCACCCGGTCGCGCCGACGAGCGCGACCGTCTCACCCGGCGCGAGCTCCAGGCTGACCCCGCGCAGCACGGCCGTCGACCCGCGCGGATAGGTGAACGTCACGTCGTCAAAGACCAGGTGACCGGAGTGCTCCCGGCGCGCCTGCGCGGGAACGGCCGCGCCCGGCCGGTCGGTGATGGTCGGCAGCGTGTCGAAGATCTCGTAGACCCGCTGCGCCGCGGTGGCCGCCTCCTGACCGCCGGCGATGATGTAGCCCATGGCCTCGATCGGCCAGACCAGCAGCAGCGCCAGCGTGATGAAGGCGACCAGCCCGCCGGTGCTCAGCTCGTGCCGGCTGACGGCCAGCGCGCCGAGCAGCAGGATCAGCCCGATCACCGCGTTCGGCACCAGATCGAGGCTCGCCCAGAACGAGCCCCGCAGCCCGGCCTTGGCTACCTGCGTGCGGAAGACTCGGCCGGCCTGGCCGAAGTGCTTGGCGGCCGCCTCGTCGCGGCGGCCGAGCGCCTTGAGCACGCGGATGCCGGTGGTCGCCTCCTCGACGTAGGTGGCCAGGTCGCCCTGCTCGTCCTGGACCCGCCGCGACAGCACCCGGTAGCGCTTCTCGAAGGCAATGCACAGCCCGGCGACCGGGAGGAAGACACCGCCCGTCAGCAGCCCCAGCCACCAGTTCAGGTGGATCAGCAGCGCGACGACAGCCACGAAGGTCCAGATGTTGGTGATGAAGAACACCACGCCGAAGCCGCCGAACCGGCGGATCGCCGACAGGTCCGTGGTGGCGCGCGACAGCAGCTGACCGGACTGCCAGGAGTCGTGGAAGCCGGGCTCCAGCAGTTGCAGGTGGGCGTACAGGTCGTCGCGCATCGTCTTCTCCATGCCGGCGACCGCGCCGGCCTGCACCCAGCGGCGGAAGAAGTTGAGGCCCGACTGGATGGCGCCGAACAAGATGGCGGCGCTGCCGAGCTCGACGAGCAGGCCGCGGTTCGCCTGGCGGATGGCGTGGTCGATGACCGACTTGGTCAGCAGCGGAATCGCGATCTCAGCCGAGACGGCCACCAGCGCCGCGATGATCATGAAAATGAGCTGGCCGTAATAAGGCCGCAGGTACTCGCGGATACGCCACAGCGCCGCGGCAGGGGTCTGCGCGGCGCGAACCTGCTCCGTCAGGGCATGCGGCAGCGAGGTGGATGCATCAGGGGGCATTGTTCGCAGGTTAACCGGGCAGTGCCCCGGATGTCACGCCAATTTCGCTGCGGGACGACAGCCGCGCGGCCGTAGCGGGCAGCCGCCGCGCCCTGGGGACGGCTCCGGCCTGGCACCGGGCAGTGCCCCGCTGGGCTGCGGCGACGGCTTCCGCCCGGCCGTGGGCGGGCTCGCGCGGGCTTCGGGGCAGGGGCTGCCGACCTGCCCTGGCACGTCCCGCCCGGACCGATCTGGCTGTCCGCCGGGCCTGATCTGGCTGTCCGCCGGACCCGATCCGGGCGCCCGGACCGGGGCACGTTCGCGCGTTCGCGCATATACGGCCCGGGGTGGCGGACGGCGGGCAACTCTGGCACTCTGGCCAGACGCGGGGGCGAGCCGGAGCCCGATCCGGCAGGGAGAGGTACCCATGGAATGCGCCGATTCCTGGGGCGGGCCCGGGGCGGCGCAGGGGCTGGATCCGGTGCTGGGGGCCTACTACGACGGCGTCAAGGTGATCTGCCAGCTGGCGACCCGGTTCAGCGCGAGCGAGTGGAACGCGCGTACTCCGTGCCCGGAATGGCGGGCTCGTGACCTCGCCGGTCACCTGCGCTGCGTAGTCGATGACTATCACGAGTACCTCGACGACGCCCCGGCGAGCCGGTATGCGCGGCTGATGGCCAGCGGGCCGCAGCCGCAGGCCCTCGCGCGGAAGATCGCCCGGCAGAACGCGGCGGAGCTCGCCGCCCTGGCCGACGCGCCGCCCGCGGAGCACATCGCGGCCTTCGCCCTGGCGGCCCGCGCGTACGCGCGCAGGCTGCCGTCGGTCTGGGACCTGCCGCACCATCAGTATCTCGACCAGGTGGTGACGGTGGCGGGCATGGCAGGCGCCGCCTGCGCGGAATGGCACCTGCACGCCTGGGACCTGGCCAGGGCCCTGGGCACGGACTACCGGCCGGTCGACGCCGAGACCGTCCTGGCCGGCTGGCAGGCCGGGATGGTGCACCTCCCGGCCGTCGCGCCCGATTACACCGTGGTGGGCAGGCCACGCCAGGCGGCCGACCCCTGGCGCGTCGTGCTGCTGGCCTCCGGGCGCCTGCCGGTCAGGTCCGGGCGCCGTCTCGGCCCGAACCGTCCTCGACGGAGGTAACGCCGGTGGCGGTGGTGCCGGCCCCGGCGGCGCGGGCCGCGGTGGCGCCGGCCCCGGTGGTGCCGGCCGCGGTCCCGCCAGATCCGGGCGCTGGCCTGCGGAATACTCTGAGGTGACCGGGAGTGACATCCTTCGGAGGGCCTGACGACTTATGGGCATCGACGTCCGCGCCATCCGCGGCGCCTACCCGGCGCTGGCCGACGGGTACGCGTACCTGGACGGGGCGGCCGGCACGCAGGTGCCGTCCTCGGTCATCCAGGCGATCGGCGCGGCGCACGCGGTCGGCCTGGGGAATTCGGGCGGCGCCTTCCCGGCCAGCGAGCGATCCGACTCGATCACGGCCGAGTGCCGGCGTGCGGTAGCCGCCCTGACCGGCGGCGACCCCGACGGCGTCATCCTCGGCCCCAACATGACCACCCTGACCTACCGGCTGGCCGACACGCTGGCCAAGGACTGGGCCGCGGGCGACGAGGTCATCGTGTCGCGGCTCGACCATGACGCCAACGTGCGGCCCTGGGTGCAGTTCGCGGCCCGGGCCGGCGCGGTTGTCCGCTGGGCCGAGGTCGACCCGGCGACCGGTGAGCTGCCGGCCGCGCAGTACGCCAGCCTGCTGTCGCCGCGCACCAGGCTGGTGGCCGTCACCGCGGCCAGCAACATCATCGGGACCCGGCCGGACGTAGCGGCGATCACCGCCAGCGCGCGGGCGGCCGGCGCGCTCAGCTACGTCGACGGGGTGCACGCCACTCCGCACGGGCCGGTCGACGTGCGCGCCCTCGGCGCTGACTTCTACGCCACCAGTGCCTACAAGTGGTCAGGGCCGCACATCGGCGCGGTCGTCGCCGACCCCGGGCTACTCGGCTCGCTGCGGCCCGACAAGCTGATGCCCGCCCCCGACGAGGTGCCCGATCGTTTTGAGCGGGGCACCCTGCCCTTCGCCGACCTGGCCGGCGTCAGTGCTGCCGTCGAGCATCTGGCGTCGCTGGCCGGCCCGGCGGCCGGCAGCCTCCGGGAGCGGGTGGTGGCCGCGATGACCGCCGTGGAGCGGCACGAGCAGGAACTCTTCGAGGTCCTGCTCGGCGGCCTGGACGACATGGAGCACGTCACGACCTACGGCAAGGCGGCCAGCCGCACCGCCACCGCCTATTTCAACGTGGCCGGCCGGACGCCGCGGCAGGTGGCGGAGCACTTCGCCGAGCGGAAGATCAACGTCTGGAACGGGGACAACTACGCCTGGGAGCTGACCGGCGTCCTGGGCATCCGCGACTCGGGCAGCGCGATCAGGGCGGGCCTGGTCCACTACAACGATCAGTCCGACGTCGTCCGGCTGCTGGACGCGGTGGCCGAACTGGGCGGTTAAGTCCCTCGACGGGGGAGGACCACGCCGGGAAGGACCACCCTGGGTTCAGGAGCTCGCTGGCTCGTCCAGCTGGTACCGGTACATCCGCGTCTCGCGCGGCTGGAACCCGAGCCGCTCGTAGAGCCGGCCGGCGGCCACCCGGGAGGGTCGCGAGGTCAGGTCCACCGTCCTGGCCCCGGCGGCGCGGGCGATGCGCAGCGCCTCCTGCGTCAGCGCGGCGCCGACGCCCTGGCCCCGGGCCGCGTCGTCGACGACCACATCCTCGATCCAGGCCCGCAGCCCGGTGGGAATCGGGAACATCGCGAGCGTCAGCGTTCCGCTGATGGCCCCGTCCGAGCGGGCGATGAGCACGCTGACGGCGGGCGCGGACGCGATCTCGGCGAGCGCCGCCTGGTCCAGCGGCGGAGCGGACCGCGACAGCTGGGGCAGCAGTCGCCGGAACGCCTCGACGACTTCGTCGGTTACCTTGCTGAGTACCTCAACCTGGACAGCCACCCGGCGCACATTACCCGTCGCGGCCTGCTGACCGGGGCCCGCCCGCCGCAATCCGGCGGCCGTTTCGCCGATCCGCGCCGATCCGATCCGATCCGGGCCGGGCGGCCGGCCGCGGTCAGGGGGCGCCGGCGGCGCGCAGCAGCGCGGTCGTCGCGGCCGCGGCGATGATGACCGCCAGGAACGGCGCCCGCAGCAGCAGCGCGACGACCGCGGCGCCGAGCCCGGCCAGCCGGGCGGGGTCGAGCACGATGGAATGACCGGACGTGGCCACCTCCACGGCGGACAGCGCCGCGAGCAGCGCGACGGGCACCAGCTCGGCGAACCGCCGTACCCGGCGGTGGTCGAGTACCCGCTCGGGAACCGTGAGCCCGGCGAGCTTGAGCGCGTAGCAGCCCGCCGCCGTGGCCAGCACGGCGATCCACAGTCCCGTCACGGCCGGCCAGCCTGCGCCGGAGCAGCCGCCGGCGGGGACATGGCCAGCGCGCCGCCCAGCGCGGCCGTGGCGGCCAGGATGACCGGCACCCCCGTCGGCAGGACGGGAGTCAGGCCGAGGGCGATGGCGGCGCCGAGCACGGCCACGACGCGCTCGGTCCGGCCGGCCCGCAGTCGCGGCCAGATCAGCGCGAGAAACGCGGCCGGCCCGACCACGTCCAGTCCCAGGGCCCGCGGCGACGCCAGCGTTCCGGCGCCGAGGGCCCCGGCCAGCGTGGCGATGTTCCAGGTCACGTAGAGGCAGGCGAAGGTGACGGCGAAGCCCACCCGGCTGGCCCTGGCGTCCGGCTGGGCGAGAGTCACGGCGGTGGTCTCGTCGATGACCCCCTGGGCGCCGACCAGCCTTCGCGCGCCCCGCAGCTGCAGCAGGCCAGCCAGTCGCAGCCCGTAGAGCGTGTTGCGGCTGCCCAGCAGGATGGCGCCGGCCGTCGCCGCGACGAGGTTCCCGCCCACGGCCACCGCACCGATGAGCGCGAACTGCGAGGCACCGGTGAAGGCGAGCGCGCTGAGCGCGCAGGCCTGCCACGCGCTGAGTCCGGACCCGGCCGCGGCCGCCCCGAACGCCAGCCCGGACACGCCCACGGCCAGTCCGAGGCCGAGGCCGTCCCGCACCGGACTGCCAGCTCCCTGCACCATGACAGCAGGCTAGGAGCTGTCCGGTCACCCGGTCTTGTACGTTCTTGCCGGCGTGGCCGCAGGCCGTCGCTCCCGCTGGTAGGCGCCGGGCGGGACGCCGACCACCCGCTTGAAGTGCCGCGTCAGGTGGGCCTGGTCGGCGAATCCCGTGTGCGCCGCCACCTCCGCCGGTGCCAGGCCGCCGTCCAGCAGGCAGCGCGCCTGCCGAACCCGTAGCTGGTTCAGGTACGCGTGCGGTGGCAGGCCGGTCTCGGCCCGGAAGGCGCGCAGCAGCGCGAAGGGACCTAGCCCGGTCGTGGCGGCCAGCTCATCCAGGCTGGGCGGATCGGCGAGCCGCTCGGTCAGCAGTTCGCGCGTCCGGGCCACCGCCGCCGGGGCGCGGCTGCAGCGGCTGTTCCTGCCGCCGGGAGCCGCCGCGGCGTGCGCGCCGAGCAGGCCGGCGATGGCCGTCCGCAGCAGGCTGGAGGAGGCCAGCCGGTCCCCGCGCTCGGCGGCGACATGCGCGCCGCGCAGCAGCCGGGCACTGCGGGCATCGCAGATCACCGTCTCCGGGAAGGTCGGCGTGCCGTTCTGCCAGCCCAGCTCGGCGGCAATGTCGGTGACCACCTCGACCGCGGGATAGAAGACCCGGTAGGACCAGCCGTCCGGCACGCCCGCCTGGCCGGTATGGACGACCTCCGGGTTGAGCAGCGCCACGGCGCCGGGGCCGGCCCGCAGCAGGCTGCCGCGGTACTCGAACTCCTCGACGCCGGTCTCGATCACGCCCAGCGTGTAGGTCTCGTGGGCGTGCCGGCCATACCGGTGGGTGACGAACCGGGCCCGCAGGAGGTCGACCCCGGCCACCCCCGAGTGCCGCCAGTAACGCGCCACCTCGGCGCCCCCGTGGCAGGCCGCGATGCCGCCAGATGCCATAGGCCATGCCTACCCGAAGTGGCACGCTGCTGGCCAGCTATTTTGCGGCCGGGTCAGCAGATGCCGTGGAAAATCCCCTGAGGGCCGGCCTCGGCGCCGCTGGTCAGGCGATGCTGTGCTGTCCCTTCCGCGGGATCGGCGCCTCCTTGAGGAACACGCTCGCCACGAGCGGGACGACGAGGATGACCGCGGCCAGCAGGAAGATCTGGTGCAGGACGTCCGC
>Ga0208220_1000989_pt1 | contig 12072 bp, 7 predicted proteins | sample NGESurdeep092012_9_FD_184484 | JGI IMG/M metagenome (GOLD analysis project Ga0208220, IMG submission 184484) | Arctic peat soil microbial communities from Barrow, Alaska - NGEE Surface sample F53-1 deep-092012 (SPAdes) | ecosystem: Environmental > Terrestrial > Soil > Wetlands > Peat ... | reverse complement strand
CACGCTGCCGAGGCCGAGAAAGCGATCCGGATGCTGCCGCACCACCGCCGCGATCTCTTCGTTCTGCAAACTGGCGCAGGCCTGCGCCAGCGCCGCGTCCTGCTCATAGAAGAATGTGAACACGGTCGGCGACAAAACCTGGACGTCGACCGCGTTGGCATCCATGTCGCGCAGGCGCAGCCCGACGTCCCAGATTTCGCGCGGCAGCGGCTGTTGCACGACCTTGCCGTTGATCTCGAGCGTGGCATTGGGCGCGTCGGGATTTTTCAGCACCGGTGCCACTTTGGGCGACTCCTTGGTCAGAAGCCGCATCGCCTCCTTGGTGAGAATGTGCGTATGGGAGTCAATGGTACGAGCTGTCGTCATCCTCGCTCCGTGTTACTGCCGAATTCAGCCGCCGGCTTGTTCTGCAAACATGACGGCCGCGATCTTCTCGGCCAGCATGATGGTGGGGATATTGGTGTTGCCCCGTGGGATCGCGGGCATGATCGACGCGTCGACCACGCGTAATCCGCCCACGCCCCGAACCCGGCCGTTGCTGTCGACGACGGCGTCCGGATCGTCCGCCCGCCCCATGCGGCAGGTACAGGAGACATGAAAGGTGCCCGCCACGTTATTGCGGACGTAGTCGGCTAGTTCCGCCTTGGCATCGGCGAGCGCGGCCAGGTCGAGGCGGCGGTCGGCCAACCGCCGAAACACCAGTCCGGCCAAGGCAGGAACGGTGTCGAGCGCGCGGGCGATGATCGCCGCCTTGATCGCGTTGCCACGGGTGAGCCGGTTGAGCTGACGGATGCGGTCGGTGAACCGCACCGGGAACACGGTCGTGCACAGCGCGCGCACCGCGTCGCTCGATACCAGCGCGACGATGCGACGAAAGCCATCCATGAGTCGAATGAGGTCGATCTCTTCGTCAAGGAAATTGAATTCAATGCGCGGCGGCGCCTTTGCATCGGCCGCCGCGAGCGTTACCCGGCCGCGCGATGCCGGCTTGAAGATAGTGGCGTTGAAGTTGGCGATCTGCTCGCCGAGCGCGCTCCACGACGATTTGCTGTGCGCGGCGATATACATGTCGCTGGGCGGCGCTCCCGGCAGTCCGGAAGAATAGCGCAGGCAAGTCATCGGGTGCGGCCGCACCGCCCGCTGCTGGCGCGCGCCGCGCCGCAAATGCGCGGCGACAAACAGAAGTGGATGGTTTTGCAGATTGCGCCCGACGCCACGCAGGTTGACGACGACATCAATCCCGAGTGCGCGTAGTTCGTCCGCCGGGCCTATCCCGGCGCGCAGCAGAAATGCCGGCGAATGAACGGCCCCGGCGCAGAGCACGACTTCCCCGGCGCGAAAATCCCGATCGATACCTTCGATTCGCGCGGTGGCGCCGACGACCCGTTTTCCGTCAAACAACAATCCGGTCACGGTCGTGCCGGTGAGGATCTTGAGATTTTCGCGGGCGCGCACCGCGGCATTGAGATAGCCCATCGCGGTCGAGCCGCGGCGCGTCGGCGTGTTGCTCATCGGCAACGAGCCGTAACCGTCGCGGAAATCGCCGTTCATGTCGGCGATATGCGGCGTCTGCCATTCACGGGTGTATTGCTCGATGGCGCGCGTTAGCGGCGGCCATTGCTCGGGCGGCGTGCGCCGGATCGGGATTGGGCCGCTGTCGCCGTGCAGCTCACCGCGGTAATCATAATCGGTTTCGAGTTTGCGGAAATACGGCAACACTTCGCGCCAGCTCCAGCCCGCCGCACCCAACTGTTCCCATTCGTCGTAATCGGCGGGCGTGCCGCGCAACGCGACCATTCCCATGACCGAGGAACCGCCACCCATGATGCGGCCTTGATCGAAAGCGGTTGCCGGCGAGGTCGTGCGCGTGCGCCAATGCGCCTTTAGCCCCGGCCACATATAGGACTTGTTGTAGTAGGACGAGGCAAAGGTATCGAGCACGTCGGCAGGCTCGCGGCCGGGCGCGGCGTCGCGGCCGGACTCGATCAACAGCACCGAACGCGACGATTGCGCCGACAATCGATTGGCGAGGACGCAGCCGGCCGAGCCGGCGCCGATGATAATCGTATCAAAACCGGTCACGCGAACCGCCTTGCGCTTTGCCGTTCATTTCACCGTCAGGTTGGCTTCGGTGATGACGTCCTGCCATTTGCTGACTTCCGACGCGATCAGCGTCTTCAGCTCCGCGGGGCCTTTGCCGGAGACGGCAAAGCCGGTCTTGAGAAGCTGGTCGCGCAGTTTCGGGTCTGCCAGCACCTTGACCACCGCATCGCCGAGCCGCTTGATGACGGCGCTTGGCGTCTTTGCCGGTGCGAGCAGAACCTGCAGCGTCTCGGATTCGGCGTTGCGGATGCCAGCTTGTTCCATCGTCGGCGTATTTGGCAGCTCGAACCAGCGCTGTGCGCCGGTCTGCACCAGCGCCCGCAGCTTGCCGTCCTTGATCAGCGGCATAGCTGCGGAAATGTTGACACCGGCCAAATCGGTCGTGCCAGCAAGCGCTGCTTCCGCCGCGGGGCCGGCGCCGGTGTAAGGCACGTGCACCAGTTCGACCCCGGCGCGCAGATCAAGCAATTCGACGCCCAGCTGGGAAATGCTGCCGATGCCTGGGCTTGAGAAGGTGATATGGCCGGGATTGGCCTTCGCGCGTTTGATCAGGTCGGCGAAGTCGGCGATGCTGCTTTCGGTCCGTGTCACCAGAGCGTCAGGCGAGCCGCCGAGATCGGCAACCGGAGCAAAGTCCGCCGCGGGATCGTAGCTGTCGGGCCTTTTCAAAAGCTTGTTCACAAAAATAACGCTCGAAGCCACCAGAAGCCGGTAACCATCGGGATCGGACTTCGCCACGTAAGCAATTCCGACATTGCCGTTGGCACCCGCGTGATTTTCAACGATGACGGGCTGACCGAGCTCCTCAGTCAACGGACCGCTCAAGACTCGCGCGATCAGGTCGCTGGCGCCGCCGGGGGCGAACGGCACGATGAGCCTGATCGGGCGATCTGGAAAAGCCGCTTGCACCGAAGCCGGCTGGAACACCGCCATGCCAGCGGCGATGACAGCGACTAGCGCGCCGATCGCTTGGCGCATGGGTCTCCGCTTCGAGATCGTGTTTGGCGGCATGGTGTTCCTCCTCGTATTACTTGTTGTTCTTTGCGTGTTCGACTCGCCAAGCGGGGACCGATTGGGTGTCGCCGCAAAACGACGCACGCCCGCATTCCAGCTTAGGCGAAAATGAGCGGCTACTAGCTCCGAGCAAGTCCGAGGATCTGGCGCGCCTCTTTCGGCGTCGCCACCTCGCGGCCGAGCCCTTGAGCGATTTTCACCATCCGCTCCACCAGGACCGCGTTGTTTTTCGCAAGCTCACCCGGCGCGATATACGGATTGTCCTCGTAGCCGACGCGGACGTGGCCGCCGAGCGAAACTGCGAGCGAGAGCAAATCCCATTGCTTCTGCGGACTCATGACGCTCACGTTCCAGATGCAATTTTTCGGCAGATGATCGACCATATAAATCAACGCCTTCTCGGTCGGCGGCGTCCAGGTGCCGCCGGGCCAGCCGAGAAACAGAGTGGTGTAGGCTTTTTCTTTCAAGTAGCCCTGCTTGCGGATGAATTCGAGGTTCCAGAATGCACCGGTATGGAAGCATTCGACTTCGAGCTTCACCTTGTGCTCCTCAGCAGCCTTTGCGTAGTTGAGCAGTTCCTCCACCGGATGGATCGCCATCATGCGCTTGGGCGGAAACTGCGGATCGGGGTTGAAGTATTCGTCATGCGCGTTGAAGGCGACGGCCATCATGTCGGGGCCGAGCCCCATGAGCTTGACCTTCTCCTCGATACGCGCGCTGGCAACGCCGAACTGCATGACCGGGCTGCTTCTGGACATGATCGCGTCGTTCAGCCGCTTCCAGCCCTCCTGATTCATGCGCGACACCTGTCGGCCGTCGGCCTGCATTGTTTCTTCGAGGGTGCGAATGCCGTGGATATGGGCAATGGCGGCGCCCGCCTTGATGCCGTCCAGATACTGCTGGGCCACCGCTTCGATGTCTTCTTGCGGCGGGCAATAATGGTTGATGGGATAGGAGGTACGCGAGTCGCAGGCGACCGTGATGATTAGTTTTTCCATAGTGCTTCCGTTCTTCGCTTTCCGTGCAGTTCGTTGATGATCACAACAGGTGGTGAGAGACGACTTCCGCGGTCTGGCGAACCAGATCGTGGTGTTTGAGCAGCGATTCGAGTTTGCGGCCACTCACGCCAATGGCGCCGATCGGCTGGTCGTTGGCATTGAAGATCGGCGTCGCGACACAGCACGAGCCGGGCACATGCTCGGCGTTGTCTATCGCATAGCCGCGCGCTCGCGTATCGGCGAGCTCTTTCATGAAGGCGGCACGGCTGGTGATGGTGGTCGGCGTATAGGCGATGAGCGGTTTGCGGCTCAACAGTGCGCGCACTCCCGGTTCAGGCAGAAAAGCGAGAATGGCCTTGCCGAGCGACGAACAATGCGCCGGCGCATTCTTGCCGAAGCGCGAATAGATGGTTGGCAACGCCGGCTTCTCGACGCCGGCGATGTACAGGACGCAATCGCGAAACAGGATTCCGAGATTGGCGCGCTCGCCGGTCTGCTGCGCCAACGCGTGCAGATGAGGCAGCGCTTCGATGCGCAACCGATTACGGTCGAGCAGGCTCGACGCAAGCGGCAGCACGGCAAACCCGACCGACAGTCGTCCGTCGAGCGGATCCTGGGTGAGATAATCCCCGGCAACCAAGGTCTGCACGAACCGGTATGCGGTCGGCCGCGCAATGCCGGCCTTGATCGCGACATCCGCCACCGTCAGCGGACGGTCGGCGCCGGCCACAGCATTAAGAACGGCCAGCGCCTTGCGCAGACTCTTGACGGCGGTGCCGTCGACATTGTCCGCCACGTCGGCGGAATCTGACCGATCAAGGGTCGAGCGAGACATGGGCGTAATGTCCGGATTGTGGACAGTCTGTTTAATTACCATTCAAAACTTTGGCGCCCGGGTCAAGCGTCTTCGGATCGATTCCTAAGGCGATCAAATCTATCTATTTTCCTATCATCTGCGTCGCGTCTGTCGTCCAGATCATGCGCGATGGAAAAATCATTGAAACGGCGACCATTGGCAACGAGGGAGTATGTCGCCTGTTGGCTTGATTCTGCCGCAACTGGTGACAATCGGCGCGGTAGCTTTCAGGGGTAATGCGACCGCTCAGCGGTCAGAGCCCTGAGGCTTTCGTCCTGACCACAGGACGAGTGTGGCCTACCGGCCTGAGATTGGTTTGCCGAACTGTCATCGAGCTGCGATAGGCTTCTCCGGCCGCCGTGGAGTGACCTGGCCGCGATGACCACACAAGACAACGAATTCAACCTCGAACTCAGTCGTCGCAAGCTGCTTGGCGCCGCAGGCAAGCTTCCGTAATTTGTCATTATGCGACTCATCCCGTTCCTCACGGTTTGGATCAGATTCCGCTATGCATCCGTGGCCTTTTGTCCCACGGAATTTAGCCTTGGTGCCAAGTAACATCTTGATGGGGGGCGTGTAGCCATGCCGGGAGGATCGGCAAATGCCCATCCCCCAACTGTTTCATTGTAGCTCGGCGTTAGTTCGTCCGTTATCGATGCGCGTCGCTAAACCAGGTCACCTGCGCATCGTATCGTGTGTTGACGAAGGGGCTGCAACTGATGACGCGGCAGCGCTCGTGCGTACTCCGCTGTGCGCATTCTGCGAGGGCGCGGTACAAGGCAGCGGTCCTGTTCGGAAAGCCCCATGATCGACCCGTCGCTACTCCGTCAGTCGCACCGCAGCCCAAGCGCGTCCGTTAGGAGTTTCGCGTGCGCTGGTCGGGGGCGTCACGGTTGGCTCTGGCATACGATAGCCCGGAGGGTAGAAAATGCGCCGTCCCAGACTGTTATATCGACAGCGCTCTGGCATAACATCACAAGGTTTGGTGGCCGCACGCGCAACCGCAACGTCCGATATCATCAGAGCTAAGGCGGCCATCGCGACGTAGACCAGATCCAGGCGTAAGGTCATATTTCCCGCTCGGATTCCTGTCGATGTTAGCTTTCAAGAGAATATACAATGAAATGCAGCTGAAGATCATCTTGAACTAGAAGTCGCCTCGGTTGGCGGCACCATCTGCGTGAACGGAAAGAGCGAGAACGAGCGAAAAAAATGACGGCTGACGGAAGCCCCACCAAACAAGCCGCGCTGAACGACAGAAACCACTGCGATATTAACGACTTAAATGCTGGCTAAGGATACGGTCTGGCTCTAACCAGTCTCCGCCTCGAATTCCCTGCTAACAAGGAAAAGTACAGGGAAATTTGGAAATTCGAGGCCGGGCGAAGGAGGAAATGATCATTTAGCGCAGCAACGACGGGGCTCTACAGACACCACATATCGAGCCCGCCAAGACAATTTCGCGATTGATGTCATGTGCGGGCACCCTAATAGAACTACTTGAGTAATCACCTACAAAACGGGGCAGCTTTGAGGATTTCGACGTTTTGGCTGTTCAATTGCTTGCCCGAGCAGTTGGCTTCAACGGACGTTCGGTGACCGCGCCCGCAAGTCGTATCCATTCGATCGCCATTTCGCGTTGAATAGAATGAGCAAAATTGCTCACCCTGAGCCGAAGGTGGCCTGCTGCGGATTAGAAATCGAGTGACTGGATGACCGCTTTTGGTCCTTAGTGTCACACGCACCTGATACTCGGCTCATAAGGCGCCTGACGCAACTTAATCGTCCCGGCCGCGTTGCCTCATCGGTATGCCAAAGTTTAAAGTTGAATTTTCAAACAACCTCACCACTCTTCCCGAGCGCGGGCTCGATTTCCTGAACGTCGACGCTGCCTGTAAGGGCGCGAAGGAACTCGCCGGTAAGCTTCGGGCCGACGGTATGTTCACATACGGGTTTTCGGATTGGCGTATGACTATCATGAATGCGGACGGGACGACGGTTGCCGAGTTCCCATTGGAAGAACATGAGGAACCCTAGACGCACTCTTTGGTTTGGCAACGTAAATGTCGCGTCAAAACAATAGTTGCAACGTAGTCGATCGACTGTTCGCTTCTTTTGAAACATGGTCGCCTCATCTAAGACGACGACTTCATTTCTTTGAAAGCGATCAATTCTGATCGGACGCGCGGGAGCCCTTTATGAAAGGGTGCTATCCGTAGTCTTTCCTTTCTTTCCGTCGTTGAATGGCCGAACCACGTCATCAGCTCACGGCAAACATGGTCCGGATCCTAAACCAGCTCACCCGAAAGGTGACAGATCATGACGCTCACGACGATTGAAAGACCGGCGACTCAGGCGCGAGACGCAACGGCGGAGACGATGAAGGCCTTCGTTTATCGAGGGCCGGGCAAGAAAGCCCTGGAAAATCGTCCAAAGCCGGAAATCACGGCGCCGACCGACGCGATCGTCAAAATAGTAAAGACGACGATTTGCGGGACGGACCTCCACATTCTTAAAGGTGATGTTCCGACTTGCCAGCCCGGGCGCATTCTGGGCCACGAGGGCGTTGGCATCGTGGACAAGGTTGGGCCGGCCGTCACGGCGTTCAAGCCGGGAGATCGTGTCCTTATCTCTTGTGTGAGCGCTTGTGGCAAATGCGCATATTGCCGAAAGCAGATGTACTCGCACTGCACTTCCGGCGGCTGGATCCTCGGCAACAGTATCGACGGCACACAAGCTGAATTCGTCCGCACTCCCTATGCCGACACGAGCCTATATCCTATTCCCAAAGGGGCGGATGAAGAAGCGCTAGTGATGCTTAGCGACATCCTGCCAACCGGGTTCGAATGCGGCGTGCTCAACGGCAAAGTTCAGCCAGGAAGCACGGTCGCCATCGTCGGCTCAGGGCCGGTTGGACTTGCAGCCTTGCTCACCGCGCAATTTTTTTCGCCGGCCGAAATCATCATGATCGATCTCGACAACAATCGCCTTGACGTGGCGAAGCGCTTCGGCGCCACCGCGAGCGTCAACAGTTCCGATGGCAAAGCCGTGGAGACGGTCATGAAGATGACCGGCAATCGCGGGGTCGACACCGCCATCGAGGCGGTGGGCATTCCGGCCACTTTCGAGATGTGTGAAAAAATTGTCGCGCCCGGCGGAAACATTGCCAATATCGGGGTGCATGGACAAAAGGTGGCTCTCCACCTCGAATGCCTGTGGGACCGCAACATCTCAATCACCACGCGGCTGGTCGACACCGCCACGATTCCGATGTTGTTCAAGACGGTCGACTCTCACAAGATCGATCCCAAAATCCTGATCACTCATCGATTCAAGCTCGATCATATCCTCGATGCCTACGAGACATTCGGCAACGCGGCAAAAACAAAAGCACTCAAGGTCATCATCGAGGTCTAACAATCATGGCGATGGCGTCATCCGACACTTGCAACTGGTTCACGGATCGCGCTGCTGCGCCAACAGGAGCGGATTGATGTCCATACAAACTCTGCCAACGGATGACATTTCTCCGTTAAGTCCCGCGATGCCTGCCGCGCTGCCGCCCGATCTGCTGGAGAAAATGGACGCCTATTGGCGCGCGGCGAATTATCTTTCGGTCGGGCAGATTTATTTAAAAGACAATCCGCTACTCGAATCCCCGCTCAAGCTCGAACATATCAAGCCGCGCCTGCTTGGCCACTGGGGCACGACGCCCGGATTGAACTTTCTCTATGTCCACCTCAACCGGCTCATCAAAGAGAACGATCTGAACATGATGTATGTCATCGGTCCGGGTCACGGCGGCCCTGGCATCGTGGCGATGACCTATCTCGAAGGGTCATACACCGAACGCTATCCGACGATCGAGCGCGATCGGAATGGACTGCATCGGCTGTTTCGCCAATTCTCCTGGCCGTACGGAGTCCCCAGTCACGTATCGCCGGGAACTCCCGGTTCAATTCATGAAGGCGGCGAACTGGGTTATTCCCTGGTCCACGCCTATGGCGCCGCGTTTGACAATCCGGATTTGATCGTCGCCTGCGTGATCGGCGACGGGGAGGCCGAGACGGGCGCACTTGCCACGAGTTGGCACTCCAATAAATTTCTCAATCCCGCACGTGATGGGGCGGTTCTGCCTATCCTTCATCTCAATGGGTTCAAGATCGCAAATCCGACAGTGCTCGCGCGCATCAGCCGCCAGGAATTGACCGACCTGATCCGCGGTTACGGTTACGAACCGCATTTTGTGGAAGGCGACGTTCCCGCCGTGATGCATCAAAGTCTGGCCGGCACGCTTGATACAATCCTGGCGGAGATTCGCGAGATCCAGAAGGCGGCGCGTTCCTCTCCGGATACGGTGGAGCGGCCGCGTTGGCCCATGATTGTGTTTCGCACGCCAAAAGGCTGGACCGGACCAAAGTTCGTAGACGGCGAGCCGGTCGAGGGGACCTGGCGCGCGCATCAAGTCCCGCTCGCCGATCTCAAGAACCCCAAACACCTCAAGCAACTCGAAGACTGGATGAAGAGCTACCGGGCGCACGAGTTGTTCGACGAATGGGGCAAATTCCGCGAGGAGTTTGCGGCGCTTGCCCCTACAGGCCATCGCCGCATGGGCTTCAATCCGCATGCCAATGGTGGGGAAGTGTTGCAGCCGCTGGCGATGCCGCATTTCCATGATTATGCCGTGGCGCTGCCGAGGCCAGGCAGCGTCGAGGCGGAATCAACGCGGGTTCTCGGAAATTTTCTGCGCGACGTGATGAAGCTCAATCTCGACAAAGGGAATTTCCGGCTCTTTGGCCCTGACGAGACGGCGTCGAACAGGCTGGACGCCGTCTACCAAGTCTCCGGCAAGGAATGGATGGCCGAGGTCGAAGATGTTGACATCAATCTCAGCGTCAATGGACGCGTCGTGGAGGTTCTGAGCGAGCATCTGTGCGAAGGCTGGCTCGAAGGATATCTCCTCACCGGACGCCATGGCTTTTTTTCGTGCTACGAAGCCTTCATCCACGTCATCGATTCGATGTTCAATCAGCATGCAAAATGGCTCAAGGTCAGCAGAAAAATACCCTGGCGGAAGCCGATCGCGTCGCTGAATTACCTGCTCACATCACACGTCTGGCGGCAGGATCACAACGGCTTCTCTCACCAGGATCCGGGTTTTATCGATCATGTGGCGAACAAAAAAGCCGATATCGTGCGCATCTATCTGCCGCCGGACGCAAACTGTCTGTTGTCGGTGGCGGATCACTGCTTACGCAGCCGCAACTACGTCAATTTGATCATCGCCGGCAAACAGCCGGAGTGGCAGTGGCTCGACATTGATTCGGCGATTCGCCACTGCACGGCCGGCGCCGGTATCTGGCAGTGGGCCAGCAACGATGCCGGCGATCCCGACGTGGTCATGGCCTGCGCCGGTGATGTGCCGACGCTAGAGACGCTCGCTGCCGTGACGCTTTTGCGCGCGTACGTTCCTGACATCCGCATCCGCTTCGTCAACGTGGTGGATTTAATGGTATTGCAGCCTCAATCCGAGCATCCCCACGGTCTGGAGGATCAGGATTTCGACGAGTTGTTTACGACAGACAAGCCGGTGATCTTCGCCTTCCATGGCTATCCCGCGATGGTCCATAAACTAACCTACCGGCGGCACAACCACGACAATATTCACGTGCGCGGCTACAAGGAGGAAGGCACCACTACGACGCCCTTCGACATGGTGGTGCTGAACAATCTTGACCGCTATCAACTGGCGCTTGACGCTATCAATCGAATTCCACGCTTTAGCAATCAACGAGACAAGGCGACCGCGCGCTACTGGGCGGCCATGGAACGCCACAAGCTCTATATCTGCGAGCATGGCGACGACATGCCGGAAGTCCGCGACTGGCGCTGGACCGCGTGAGCGCGATGTTTCCGGCGGACAGCGCATGACGGGCGCCGAACCGGAGTTAATTGTACTTGCGTTGAACAGCGGCTCTTCTTCGCTCAAGTTCGGATTGTACTGTGCTGGGTCTTCACGGATCGGAATGCTGCTCTCCGGCGAAGCCGACTCGATCGGCGACAAAAGCGGCAAATGCCACGCCGAAGACTCGCACGGAAACGCATTGCTCGCCGAGACGGGTCCCATTCAGAGTCAACGGGAAGCAATCATCCGCATCAGAAAGCTTCTTATTGACGCCAAAATGCCGGTGCCGGACGCAATCGGGCACCGCATTGTCCATGGCGGTCCGAAACTCCGGCAGCATTGCCTCATCGACGATTCTGTCCTGGCGCAACTTGAAGCGGCACCCGCATTCGCGCCGCTGCATATTCCTTCGGCTCTGTCGGTCATTCGTTCCGCCCAAGAGTATTTTCTGGGGGTTCCGCAGGCGGCGTGTTTCGACACAACCTTTCACGCTCAATTACCGGCGGTCGCGCGGGTGCTCCCAATTGCCAAGGAATTGCAATCGGAAGGAATTCAGCGTTACGGATTCCACGGCCTTTCGTGCGAATCGATTGTGCGCCAACTTGCCAACAATCTGCCGAATCGCCTCGTGATCGCTCATCTCGGCAACGGCGCAAGTGTGACCGCGGTGAAAGGCGGTAAGTCGATCGACACCAGCATGGGATTGACCCCGACCGGCGGTGTGATCATGGGCACGCGGAGTGGCGATCTCGATCCCGGCGTCCTGGTCTATCTGATGCGTGAGAAGAAATTCGATGCTGCCATGATCGAGGAATTGGTCGATCATCGTTCCGGCCTCCTGGGAATTTCCGGCATTGGAAGCGACATGCGGCGGCTGCATGAAGCCGCATCGACGAACGCCGATGCACGACTTGCCGTTGCGATGTTCTGCTATTCCGTGCGTAAGCAGGTGGCTGCGATGATCGCTGCGCTTGGTGGAATCGACATGCTCGTGTTTACCGGTGGTATCGGAGAAAACGATGTCGAAGCACGGGCGGCGATCTGTGGCGGCCTGTCCTGGCTCGGCCTCAGCCTCGACGAAGATCGAAACCGATCAGCGAACAATTCCATCAACGGTTCCGGGTCGCGTTGCGCGGTGCAGGTCCTCCCCTCGCGAGAAGACGAGCAGATCGCTCGCCATACCTGGGCGCTGTTCG
>Ga0208220_1000988_pt1 | contig 12073 bp, 7 predicted proteins | sample NGESurdeep092012_9_FD_184484 | JGI IMG/M metagenome (GOLD analysis project Ga0208220, IMG submission 184484) | Arctic peat soil microbial communities from Barrow, Alaska - NGEE Surface sample F53-1 deep-092012 (SPAdes) | ecosystem: Environmental > Terrestrial > Soil > Wetlands > Peat ... | reverse complement strand
TAACCGGCTCAGGGACCGGATCACGGTCCAGGTCGACGGCCAGCTCAAGACCGGCCGCGACGTGGTCATCGCGGCCCTGCTGGGCGCGGAGGAGTTCGGGTTCGCGTCCGCCCCGCTCGTGGTCTCCGGCTGCATCATGATGCGGGTCTGCCACCTGGACACCTGCCCGGTCGGCGTCGCCACCCAGAACCCGGAGCTGCGCAAGCGGTTCTCCGGCAAGCCGGAGTTCGTGGTCACGTTCTTCGAGTACATCGCCGAGGAAGTCCGCGAGTACCTGGCGGCGCTCGGCCTGCGGTCGCTCGAGGAGGCCGTCGGCCGGGTCGACCTGCTCGACACCGCCCGCGCGGTCGAGCACTGGAAGGCGGCCGGCCTCGACCTCAGCCCGGTGCTGCACGCCCCGGAACAGGGCGGGCCGCTGCACCAGACCATCGGACAGGACCACGGCCTGGAACGGGCGCTCGACAACACCCTCATCCAGCTGGCCGAGGGGGCGCTCGAGGAGGCCAGGCCGGTCCGTCTGGAGCTGCCGATCCGCAACGTCAACCGCACCGTCGGCACCATGCTCGGCTACGAGGTGACCAGGCGGTGGGGCGGCGAAGGGCTGCCGCCGGACACGATCGCGGTGGCGTTCACCGGGTCGGCGGGCCAGTCGTTCGGCGCTTTCCTGCCCCGCGGCATCACCCTCCGGCTGACCGGCGACGCCAACGACTACCTGGGCAAGGGGCTGTCGGGCGGGCGGCTGGTGGTCGCGCCCGCCGCCGACTCGCCCTTTGAGGCGGAGACCCAGGTGGTGGCCGGGAACGTGATCGGCTACGGCGCCACGTCGGGGGAGATCTTCCTGCGCGGCAAGGTCGGCGAGCGGTTCTGCGTCCGCAACTCCGGCGCCCTGGCGGTAGCCGAGGGCGTCGGCGACCACGGCTGCGAGTACATGACCGGCGGCCGGGTGGTGGTGCTGGGCCGGACCGGGCGGAACTTCGCGGCCGGCATGTCCGGCGGCATCGCCTACGTGCTCGACCTCAACCCGATCAGGCTCAACCGGGAGATGGTCGACGTCGACGCGCTTGACGACGCCGACGCCGAGTTCCTCAACGAGGTGCTGCGCCGGCACCAGGCGGAGACCGGCTCGGCCGTGGCGGCCGGGCTGCTGGCCTCCTGGGACGCGTCGCTGGGCCGGTTCGCCAAGGTCATGCCCAAGGACTACAAGCGGGTCCTCGCGGCGGCGTCGGCCGCCGAGCGCGAGGGCCGGGACGTCAACGAGGCCGTCATGGCCTCGGCTCATGGCTAGCCCTCATACGGGGGGTCCCCGGGGGGCGGAGCCCCCGGGGGCGACACAGGGAGGAAGGAGTTTCTCGTTATGGGTGACCCTAAGGGCTTTCTGAAGACCGCGCGGGAGACGCCGCGGCGACGCCCGGTCGACGTCCGGCTGACCGACTGGCGCGAGGTGTACGAGCCGTTCGCGGCCGAGCGGGCCGAGCGCCAGGCGGCGCGCTGCATGGACTGCGGCATCCCCTTCTGCCACCAGGGCTGCCCGCTCGGCAACCTCATCCCCGAGTGGAACGACCTGGTCTACCGGTCGGACTGGGCGGCGGCGGCGGACCGGCTGCACGCGACCAACAACTTCCCCGAGTTCACCGGCCGCCTCTGCCCGGCGCCGTGCGAAACCGCCTGCGTGCTCGGCATCAACGCCGAGCCGGTCACCATCAAGCAGGTCGAGGTCGAGATCATCGACCGGGCGTGGGCCGACGGAGGGGTGCTGCCGCTGCCGCCGGAGGCGCTGACCGGGCAATCGGTCGCGGTGATCGGCTCCGGGCCCGCCGGGCTGGCCGCGGCCCAGCAGCTGACCAGGGCCGGTCACCAGGTGACGGTGTTCGAGGCCGACGACCTGCCGGGCGGACTGCTGCGCTACGGCATCCCCGAGTTCAAGATGGAGAAGGGGCACCTGGACCGGCGGCTGGACCAGATGACGGCCGAGGGCACCCGGTTCTCGTGCGGGGTCCCGGTCACCTCGGCCGCCCAGCTCGACGGGTTCTCGGCCGTGGTGCTGGCGGGCGGCGCCCGGGTGCCGCGCGACCTGCCGACACAAGGCCGCGAGCTGGCCGGCATCCACCAGGCGATGGAGTACCTGCCGCTGGCGAACCGGCTCGGTCCCGACTCGCCGATCAGCGCGGAGGGGAAGCACGTGGTGATCCTCGGCGGCGGCGACACCGGCGCCGACTGCCTCGGCACGGCGCTGCGGCAGGGGGCGCTGTCGGTCACGCAGCTCGAGATCATGCCCAAGCCGCCGAAGACGCGGGCCGCGCACCAGCCGTGGCCGACCTACCCGATGATCTACCGGGTGGCGTCCGCCCACGAGGAGGGCGGCGAGCGGGTCTACGCCGTCTCGACCGAGGAGTTCGTGGGCGACGCGGTCGGCCAGGTGCGGGCGCTCGCGCTGACCGAGGTGGTCTTCGAGACCGGCCGGTTCACGGCGGTCGCGGGCACTCGCAGGGAGATTCCGTGCGACCTGGTCCTGCTGGCGATGGGCTTCACCGGCGCCGAGAAGCCCGGGCTGCTGTCCGATCTCGGGGTGGAATTCGACCCGCGCGGCAACGTCGCCCGCGACGCCGGGTACCAGACATCGGTCCCGGGCGTGTTCGTGGCCGGCGACATGGGCCGGGGCCAGTCGCTGATCGTCTGGGCGATCGCCGAGGGCCGCAGCGCCGCCGCCTCGGTCGACCAGTACCTGCGCGGCTTCGACCGGCCGCAGCTCCCGGTGGCGATCTCGCCGACCGCCCGACCGCTGGTCTAGGCCCGTCCGCTCGGATAGCCCCGTCAGGCGACTCGCCGGCCGGGCTGTTCGAGCGGACGGAGTGCGACCGGTTGGTGAACCTTCTGTGACCCCGATCACGCAAGTCCTCTGATCGGTTAGGGTGGTATAGACCACTGGAAGGGGATCAGCGATGAGCCGCCGGGCAAAGATTGTCTGCACACTCGGGCCTGCCACATCAAGCCAGGAGCAGATCACCGCGCTGATCAGCGCTGGCATGGACGTCGCCAGGCTCAACATGAGCCACGGCAGCCAGGCTGACCATTTGACGTCGTACCAGCGGGTACGGGCCGGAAGCGACATAACCGGCCGGGCGGTCGGCATCCTGGCCGACCTGCAGGGGCCGAAGATCCGCCTCGGCGACTTCCCCGACGGGCCGTTCCGGCTCGCGGCGGGCGACGAGTTCACCATCACCACCGAGCACGTGCCCGGCGACCGGAACCTGGGGTCGACCACCTATCAGGGACTGGCCGACGACGTGCGGATCGGCGACCGCGTCCTCATCGACGACGGCAACGTCCAGCTCGAGGTCATCGGCGTGGCCGGCAACCGGGTGCGGACCAGGACCATCGTCGGCGGCAAGATCTCCGACCACAAGGGCATCAACCTGCCGGGCGTCAAGGTCAGCACGCCCGCCCTGACCGAGAAGGACGAGGCCGACCTGCGCTGGGCGCTGGCGACCGGCGCCGACATGGTCGCGATGTCCTTCGTCCGCAGCCCGGACGACGCCCAGCTCGCGCGGAAGATCATGAACGACTCCGGCCGGGCCGGGGTGCCGCTGATCGCCAAGATCGAGAAGCCCGAGGCGGTCGAGTTCCTGGCCGACATCGTGGACGCGTTCGACGGCATCATGGTCGCCCGCGGTGACCTCGGCGTCGAGCTGCCGCTCGAGCAGGTGCCGACCGTGCAGACCCTGGCGATCAAGCTCGCCAGGGAGCGGGCCCGCCCGGTCATCGTGGCCACCCAGATGCTCGAGTCGATGATCAACGCGCCGCGGCCGACCCGGGCCGAGGTCTCCGACGTGGCAGGCGCGGTCGCGGCCGGCGCGGACGCGGTGATGCTCTCGGCCGAGACCAGCGTCGGCACCTACCCGATCGAGACCGTCGCCACCATGAGCCGGATCATCGTCGAGGCGGAGACGTCGCTGCGGGCGGAACACCACCTGTCCCGGATGCCGACCACCACCGGCGGCGCGATCGCCCGCGCCGCCGCTGAGGTCGGCGCGATCGTCGGCGCCAAGGCGCTGGTCGCGTTCACGATTACGGGCGAGTCCGCGCGCCGCCTGGCCAGGTATCGGTCGCCGATCCCGCTGCTCGCGTTCACCACCGACCCGGCCACCCGCAGCCAGCTCGCCCTTTCCTGGGGCGTGGAGACCTTCATCTCCCCGTCGGTGTACCACACCGACGAGATGGTCCACGAGGTCGACTCGGCCCTGGTGGGCCTCGACCGGTGCGCGATCGGCGACAAGATCGTCATCGTGGCGGGCAGCCCGCCCGGGAGCCCGGGCAAGACCAACGCGCTGCGCGTGCACCGCATCGGGGACGCCATCAACCTGCCCTATCCCTGATCGGGGGGCGGGTTTCACTCTGGTTTTTGCCTGCCAACCGAAAAAGCCTTTGCAATAGGCAAAAAATGGCGTCCCGACCCTCGTGGACATAGGCTAATGTCCTGGCGAGCGGGACACGCAGCCGGCGGACAGGAGCGGGGATATGAGCACGTCGCGAGATGATTCGCCTGGCGCGAGGCAGTGCCCGGCGTGTTCGGCCGACTCTGGTGAGCCGGTCCTCGCCGGCCCCGATGGCCGCTGCACGTCATGCGGCCAGCCGCTGGTGATCAACGCCGACCACGTCGAGAAGAATCTCGGCCAGGTGGTCGGCGTGAGCGACCGCGGCCTGCGCCACCACCGGAACGAGGACGCGTTCCACATCGCGGTCGTGCCGACCGCCACCGGCCAGGTGGCGGTCGCGATCGTGTCGGACGGGGTTTCCTCGGCCCCGCGCCCGGACGAGGCGTCGCTGACGGCCGTTCGGACCGGGATGAAGCTGCTGGCCGAGGGCGTCCAGCGGGGCGACGACCCGGCCGCGGCGTCGCTGACGGCGGTCAACACCGCCGCCCGGGCGCTGGCCGACCTAGTCGGAGCCGACGGTGCGCCGGCCGCCACCTACGTGTCCGCCGTGGTCAGCCAGGAGCTGATCACGATCTGCTGGCTCGGCGACAGCCGCGCGTACTGGCTCGCGGCCGAGGGGCTGGCTCCCGGCGGGCCGAACGACACGATCGACATCACCGGCGGGTCCAGGCGGATCACGCGGGACGACTCGCTGGCCGAGGAGATGGTCGTGGCCGGACTGGCGTCGATGGATGACGCGATGGCGTCGCCGCAGGCCCACGTGATCACCCGCTGGCTCGGCGCCGACCTGCCCGACCCGCTGGCGCACGTCGAGCAGTTCACCCCGACCGGGCCGGGCGTGCTCCTGGTCTGCTCCGACGGCCTCTGGAACTACCGCCAGGAGGCGGCCGAGCTGGCCGTCATGGCGATGCCCGCCGCGCTCGAGCGCCCGCTCGACGCCGCCGCCGACCTCGTCAAGTTCGCCATCGACTCCGGCGGCCTCGACAACATCACGGTTGTTCTGATCCCGTTTCCCCCTCGATGACCATTTACAGGTAAAAGGAAGTCCCAGGACTCCGATGATGGGTTCAACGGGCGGCCGCCGGTGAGCGGCGGCCTGGAACGGGTAGCGCCGCGCGATCCGGCCGAGGTGGTGGCGGAACGCGAGGCTATCCAGGCGAACCTGCTCGAGCTCGACGGCAGCTTCGTCAAGCAGATGCTCGAGGGCGCCGCGCTGACCGGGCAGACCCGTCAGCGCTGGACGACGGCGGCGGCGAGCCTCGCCGCCCTGTGGGAGACCTACCTGGCGTACTCGGCCGTGGTAGACCGGATCGCGGCTCTCGGCACGGGCGGCCGCCGGCCGTCCAAGCGAGAGCTGGCCGAGCTGACCGGGCTCCTCACCGGCGGCTGCGTCCAGCTGCCGGACGCCACGGCCCGGGGGGCCCGCAAGGACCTGGCGAGCACCGGGCGTCCCGCCGTCACCCTGGCGACCGCGGTCGGGGCCATGCGCCGGTCGTTCGCGCAGGTAACCGAGGTGACCTCGGCCGTCGAGGCGGTCTGGGCGGCGGTCGGCCCGCCGCTCGACGCGGCCGAGGCCGAACTGGCGTCGAGCCGACCGCTGGCGGCGGGCCTCGGCAGCGAGACCGAGGCCGCGTTCCGGGACGCGGAGGCCGGCCTTGATGCGCTGCGGTCGGCCTCGAACGCCGATCCGCTGGCGCTCATGCAGGACGGCCGGGTCGACACTACGGCCGCCGACGCGCTCCAGGCGCAGGTGGCCGAGCTCGGCCGGAGGATCGCGGAGCTAGGCCGGCTGCGGTCCCAGGCCCGCAGCCGGATCGACTCGCTCGAAGCCGCCGCCGGGGCCGCCCGGGCCGACCGGCAGGATGCGCTGGCGGCCTGCCAGCGCGCGACCGCGCTGGTCACGGTCGCGCTGGCGTCCCCGCCGGAAGTCGCCGAACCCCGGCTGGCCGGCCTGTCGGCGCTGGCAGCGGGCGCTCAGTGGGGTCGGCTGCGGGCCGAGCTCGACCGCTGCGAGGCGGAACTGGCTACGTCCCGCGCCCAGACCCAGGAGCTGCGGCGGCTCGCGGCGGCGGCGGTCGCGCGCCGTGATGAGCTGCGCGGGCTCCTCGGCGCCTACAAGGCCAAGGCCGCCCGGCTTGGGGCGTCCGAGGACGTGGCGGTTTCCGGCCGGTACGACCAGGCGCGCGACCTGCTCTGGTCGGCGCCGTGCGACCTGGGCGCGGCGGAGGCGGCGGTGTCTGGTTATCAGCAGGCGATCCTGGCAACGGAGAGACGGCGATGACATCGATGGCGGCGGCGTGCACCCAGCGTGGATGCAGCGGAACGATCGAAGACGGCTACTGCACGGTCTGCGGGCTGGCGCCGGCCCCGTCGGCATCGGGCCCGTCGGCGCCGTCGTCGGCCGCTTCGTCGGCTTTCTCGGCCTCGTCGGCCGGGTCGGTGTCGTCGGTCTCGGCTTCGTCGCCGTCCGGGCTGTCCGGGTCGGTCGGCGTCGGCAGCCGCCCGGGCAGCCGGAGCTCGCGCTCGCACAGCAGCCGCCTGTCGCGGGGCAGGCTCGGCGCCGGGCTGGTCGAGGTGCCGTTGGTGCCGGCCCTCGACCCGGCGTCGGCGGTGCTGGCCGACCCGCGGGTGCCGGAGAGCAAACGGTTCTGCGGAAGCTGCGGCGAGCTGGTCGGGCAGCCGAGGGACGGCCGGCCAGGGATGACCGAGGGATTCTGCTCGCACTGCCGCACCCGCTTCTCGTTCGCGCCCAAGCTGGTGCCGGGGGAGCTGGTGGCCGGGCAGTACGAGATCCTGGGCTGCCTCGCGCACGGCGGACTCGGCTGGATCTACCTGGCCAGGGACCACAACGTGAGCGACCGCTGGGTGGTGCTCAAGGGCCTGCTCAACACCGGCGACCCGGACGCGATGGAGGCCGCCGTCGCCGAGGGCCGGTTCCTCGCCCAGGTCGAACACCCCAACATCGTCAAGATCTTCAACTTCGTCCAGCACACCAGCCAGCGCGACGGCGAGACGGCCGGCTACATCGTGATGGAGTACGTCGGCGGCAAGTCGCTGAAGCAGATCCGGCAGGAGGCGCGCCAGCGTCACACGGCGGTGCCGCTGGTGCACGCCCTCGCCTACGCGCTTGAGATCCTGCCCGCGCTCGGCTACCTGCACGACCGAGGGCTGGTCTACTGCGACTTCAAGCCGGACAACGTGATCCAGAGCGAGGAGCAGCTGAAGCTCATCGACCTCGGCGGCGTCCGGGCCATCGACGGCGACGGCGCCATCTACGGCACCGTGGGGTACCAGGCGCCGGAGATCGAAGCCGAGGGCCCCTCGGCCAGCTCCGACCTGTACACCATCGGCCGCACGCTGGCGGTCCTGACCTTCGACTTCGCCTACCAGGGGGAGTATAAGTACCGGCTGCCGGCCGACGAGCCGCTGCTGCGGGCGCACGAGTCGTTCGCCCGGCTGCTGCGCCGCGCCACCCACCCCGATCCGGGGCGCCGGTTCCAGTCGGCGGGCGAGATGACCGAGCAGCTGACCGGCGTGCTCAAGGAGGTGCTGTCGGCCGACGACGGCGAGCCCCGGCCTTCTTTCTCCGGGCTGTTCAGCCCGGAGCTCCGCGCGGTCGGGATCGAGCTGACGCCGGCCGGCGCTCACGCGGCCCCGCCGTCGGCGGCCGAGGTGATCGCCGGCCTGCCCGTCCCGCTGGCGGAGAGCGCCGACCCGGCCGCCGGGTACCTGGCGACGCTGGCCGGGCTGCCGCCCGAGCAGCAGGCGGCGGCGCTGCTGGCGGCCGTGGCCGGCCTGGGAGGCGTCCCGCAGTCGGTGACCGGGTCCACCGAGACCCGGCTGGCGCTGGTCCGCGCGCTCGTGGTCGCGGGTGACGCCGCCGGGGCCCAGGCGCACCTGGCCGAGCTCGCCGCGGCCGATCCGGCCGACTGGCGGATCGCCTGGTACACCGGCCTGTGCGAGCTCGCCCAGGCCCGGCCGGACCGGGCCGGGGCCGCGTTCAGCGCGGTCTACGACGAGCTCTCGGGCGAACTCGCGCCCAAGCTCGCGCTCGGCTTCGCGGCCGAGGCGGCCGGCGACCCGGCCGCCGCGCGGCGCTACTACCAGACCGTGTGGGCGATCGACCGGTCCTACGTCAGCGCCGCGTTCGGCGCGGCCAGGGCCTGCCTGGCGGGCGGCGACCGGGTGGCGGCGATCGCCTCCGTCGCGTCGGTCCCGCAGACCTCCAGTTATCACGCGGCCGCCCAGATCGCCGCGATCAGACTGCTGGTCGTCGTCGGCGGCGCCGACCCGGGCGGCGGTGCGGTCTCGGCCGGCGGCGCCGATCCGGCTGGCGGTGCGGTCTCGGCTGGCGGTGCGGTCTCGGTCGGCTCGGCCCCGGCCGGCCGGGTCTCGGTCGGCGACCTGCGCCAGGCCGACAGCCGCCTGGGCGTTCTCTCCCTCGACGACCTGCGCCGCGAGCAGCTCACGGTGGAGATCCTGCGGGCGGCGCTGGACTGGGTGTCGACCGCGCCGCCGAGCCCCCGGCGGCGCGGCGAAGCCCCGGCGGGCGAGCGCATCCTCGGCTGCGAGCCGACCGAGCGCGCGCTCCGCTTCGGCCTCGAGCGCGGTTACCGCGCGCTGGCCGGCCTCAGCCCCGACCCGGACCGCAGGAACCAACTGGTCGACATGGCCAACAGCGTCCGGCCGAGGACGTGGACATGAGCCGCGGCGGCCGGCGCCGCCGAACCCCCCTGCTCGGCCCGCCCCGCTTACTCCGCGGACCCCCCTCACGAGGAGAGAGTGATGACCAGCCCGCCCGGATTCACCGTCGACATCGACCACAACCCGTACCTGCCGGTGAACGGCCGCGAGGTCAGCGCGATCGTCACCGTGACCGCGGACGGCAGCGGAGACACCCCGCCGCCGTCAGCCGACGGCGGCGGCAGTGCCGAGATCATCATCATCGACTGCTCGGGGTCGATGGATTTCCCTCCGGCCAAGATGGCCGAGGCCCGCGCGGCCACCGCCGCCGCGGTCGACGTGGTCAGAGACGGGACGTGGTTCGCGATCGTGGCGGGCACCTCGACCTCGTGGCCGGTGTACCCGCCGGACGGGTCGATGGCGGTCGCCAGCGACAGCACCCGGGCGGCGGCCAGGAACGCGCTGCGCGGGCTGCGCGCCAACGGCGGCACCGCGATCGGCCAGTGGCTGCGGCTGGCGCGCCAGATCTTCCAGTCCTGCCCGGCCACCCTGCGGCACGCGATCCTGCTCACCGACGGCAAGAACCAGCACGAGACGGCCGAGGAACTCGCCGCCGCGATCAGCGCCTGCGAGGGCGTCTTCCGGTGCGACTGCCGCGGCGTCGGCACCGACTGGGAGGTGGCCGAGGTGCGGAAGATATCCACCGCCCTGCTCGGTACCGTCGATATCGTGGTCGACCCGGCCGGCCTGGCGGCCGACTTCGAGGAGATGATGCGCGGCGCGATGAGCAAGCACCTGCCCGACGTCCTGCTCCGGGTGTGGACGCCGCAGCAGGCGGAGGCGAAGTTCGTCAAGCAGGTCGCGCCGGCCATCGACGACCTGACCGGCCGTCGCGTCCCGTCAGCCCCGCAGGCGGCCGACTACCCCACCGGCGCCTGGGCGCCGGGGGAGAGCCGCGACTATCACGTGGGCATCGAGGTGAAGCCGGCCTTCATCGGCCAGCAGATGCTGGCGGCGCGGGTGAGCCTGGTGGCTAGCTCCCCCGAGGGGGGCGAGCAGGTGCTCGGCAAGGGCCTGATCCAGGTCACCTGGACCGACGACGAGGCGCTGTCGACCAGGCTCAACCCGAGGGTGGCGAGCTACACCGGCCAGGCCGAGCTGGCGGCCGCGATCCAGGACGGCCTGGAGGCCAGGCAGCAGGGCGACGAGGAGACCGCGACCGCGCGCCTCGGCCGGGCGGTCGCGCTCGCGCACGAGGCAGGCAACGATGCCACCGCGCGGCTGCTGTCCAAGGTGGTGGACGTGCTCGACGAGGCCACCGGCACCGTCCGGCTGAAGAAGAAGGTGGACGCGGCCGACGAGATGGCGCTCGACACGCGGTCCACGAAGACGGTCCGGGTCACGAAGGGCTAGGCGATGGCGACCTGCCCGTCCGGCCACCAGTCGGCCGACGACGACTTCTGCGACGTGTGCGGCTTCGCGATCGGCCCCGAGGCCGTCCCCGCGACCATCGCCGCGACCGCTCCCGCGCAGTGCCCGCAGTGCGGCATCCCGAGGGCGGGGCAGTTCTGCGAGTCGTGCGGCTACGACTTCACCGTCTTCAGCGACGGCGGCGCTGAGCCGCGGCCGGCCACCAGGGTCGAGTTCGCGACAGCCCCGCCGCCCCCAGCCCGGCCGGCCCCAGCCCCGCCGATCCCAGCCGCGCCGCCTCCCGCGTCGGCGGTTCCCGCAGCGGCCACCCTGGCACCGGCCACCCCAGCGCCTGCGGCGCCTGCGACGGTGGACCGCGGGCTCGCGGTCCCGCGGCCGGGCCCGCCCGACGGCGCTGGCTGGGCCGCCGTGGTGACCGCCGATCGCGCCTACTACGACAGCGTTCAGGCGACCGGCGCCCCGGGCGCGGGCGGGATCGGCTTTCCCGTCTACTGCCCGCAGCGGCGGTTCCGGCTGGCGGGCGCCGAGGTCCGCATCGGTCGGCGCAGCGCGCACAGCGGGATCGACCCCGAGATCGACCTGACCGGCCCGCCGGCCGACCCAGGGGTCTCCCGGCTGCACGCGGTGCTGCTGCGGGCCGCCGACGGATCGTGGTCCGTCGTCGATCCCGGATCGGCCAACGGGACGCTGGTGAACGGGGTCGAGATCGCCCACGACCAGCTCGTGCCGCTCCGCGACGGCGACCGCATCCACCTGGGCGCCTGGACCGAGCTGAGAATCGTCAGCGCGGGCTAAGGCGACGCAGATGAACAGCAGCCGTCCAGTTGATGAACATGCTCCGTCTCGTTCCTTCTCGGGCTCCCGATGGCGCGCGACGGCGAGAACAATGACGACTAAAACCGGTGCGAACGTGATGAGTCGGCTGCACCCCGGCTGCGCGAGTGAGGAGCCACTCACGGTGGCGGTGAGAGGACCACGCAAGCCACGGCTAGCCGTGGCGGCGCTGCGCATCGCGGTCGCGGCGGCCCTGGTGGGGCTGGCGGCCGCCTGCAGCGCGGACGCAAGCGGAGGAACGGGCGCCGCCGCAGGCAACGGCCAGGCTGGCCCGGTCAACGCGACCGCGCTGTCGGCCTCGAACGTCACGATTACCGAGACCGGCAGCACCCTGCTCTACCCCCTCGCGCGCACCTGGGCGGCGGCGTACCACCAGCAGCACCCGCGGGTGACGGTGACCACCGCGGGCACCGGCTCGGGCGCGGGCATCGAGGCCGCCTCCGACGGCAAGGCCGACGTCGGCGCCTCGGACGCCTACCTGTCGAGCGGCGACCTGGTCACCAACCCCCGGCTGCTCAACATCCCGCTGGCCGTCTCGGCCCAGACCGTCATTTACCACGTGCCCGGGCTGCCCGCCGGCAGCCACCTCCAGCTGAACGGCACGGTGCTGGCCGAGATTTACGGCGGGACCATCACGCGATGGAACGATCCGCAGATCAAGGCGCTCAACCCGAACCTGCTCTATGTCTCGG